>Ga0209342_10005524_pt1 | contig 12941 bp, 8 predicted proteins | sample RifCSP16_2_FD_184023 | JGI IMG/M metagenome (GOLD analysis project Ga0209342, IMG submission 184023) | Soil microbial communities from Rifle, Colorado - Rifle CSP2_sed 16_2 (SPAdes) (version 2) | ecosystem: Environmental > Terrestrial > Deep subsurface > Rock core/Sediment | place: Rifle... | reverse complement strand
CGCAAGAGCCTCCAGAGGTTATTTGTGAGGCGATGAAATCTTCGGATATCGCTATCCTGATCACCTCCTATTCCCTCTCGCACACGCAGGCGCGGAGAGCAGCGTCCGCCACAGGCGCTCGTATTGCCAGTCTGCCGGGCATAACCCTTGAAATGATGAAACGGACGCTCATGACGGATCCACACGCCCTACGCGGCGATTCGGAAAAAGTCGCGGCGCTTCTGACAGCCGGCGACACAGTGACGATAACGAGTTCCCAGGGAAGCAACCTTTCATTTTCGATACGCGGAAGAGCCGGAATTCCCGATACGGGCATCTTCAGTCAGCCAGGCGCATTCGGGAACTTGCCCGCCGGCGAAGCGTTTATCCCTCCGGTAGAAGGGACAGCCAATGGCCTTCTTATTGTGGACGGAGCTATCGCGGACATTGAGCTCGATGTACCGGTTGCGATAGTCATAACAGATGGAATTGCGACGTCTGTCAGCGGCGGAAAAGCTGCGCGCGAACTTACACGGCGGATGAATGAAGCAGGCGACAAAGCCCGCGTACTTTGCGAGTTGGGCATCGGCACAAATCCGGCAACACGTCTTTCTTCTAATGTTTTAGAAGCGGAAAAGGTATATGGAACGTGCCATGTGGCTTTCGGCAACAACAGCACTTTTGGTGGGACGAATTCTGTCCTGTTTCACACAGACTGTGTCATTGCCAAGCCTGCCGTCACTGTAGACAATCGGGTGGTAGTCAGAAACAAGTCGATCCTGTGAGTGTTGGTGAGGATCGGCCAGCCTGCCCAACGGGCACGCGAATGAGCAGAGTCGCGGAGCAAACTTGTTTGCGAGCGCGCGTCTGCTCCAATCGCTGGTTCGCGCGCGCTTTTCCGCGCGAGCCGGCTGCAACGCGGTGTTAGCCGCGCTTTGATTTGATTGGTAAAGCGGCACACCCCAACTGCGAGGACAGATTGGTTTCCATCTCTTCGCGATGATGTGGTCTCCAGTTTTCGCATCACCGATTCGGTATCCGCTTAACCTCTGGCTTTTAATCTTGCTAGACGAGTTTCCAGCCCGTTTCTGAGTATCTCGATTCCGAACCGAAAACGTTCGTCTTCATCAGGTTCCATGAGATAGTCGGCAAGAGCGATCACACTGGGATAATCGTTTGGCGGCAGTGCTTCGAGCCAGTTTCTAAGGCTGGAGGATGAATCTTCCGAAGCACTGTCGGCCTCTGCGTTCGCGTACTGCGTTTCCTCTGACACAAACATCACGACGTAGTCATTCAGCAGGAACCCTGCATAGGCTGCATCCTTGTGACCAAAGCCTGCATCGAGCAGTGTTCTCAGCACTATTTCGGTAAGCCGCAACCTATTCGGCCCCATAAGCGCACCGCTGCTGGCCAGAACGCGCGCAGCATCACGATGAGCCAATAGAACCTGTCGGTATTCGTTGCCTAATACTTCCAACTGGCTAAACCAGGGCAGAGTCCGGTCGGGTTCGCGCATCGGCGCACAGATTTCCTCGGCCAGCAGACTCAGCAAGTCCTGCTTGCCGCGCACGTGCCAGTATAAGGAAGCCGCCTTAATGCCAAGCTTTTTCGCCAGGCTGCGCATCGTGAGGCCATCAAAACCAACTTCATCCAGCAGGCCAAGCGCTGCTTGGACTATCTGTCTTTGATCGAGTGCAGGCTCGACTGGGGGTTTCGGGTCGTAAGATTTGAAACGTTTCATTTTCATCGGCCTGTCATCTCCCGCGGGCAGACATCTGCCAATCATGCCGCCCATTCCCATAACACAAATGAATGTTGCCTCTTGACAGTATAGCACGAAGTATGCTATCCTAACATCGTTAGGTAAAATCTAACAATGTTAGATAGATGACAATTTCAACATCCTACAGGAGAATTCAAAATGGCTACCACTACTTCCAAAGGCGACAAGGCCACGACAATGAACGGTTTTCCGGCGACTTCGGTGACGGCCCGATGGTTCGCGCTCGGCGCCGTCGCCGGCCCAATCCTATTGACACTCGCCTGGATAGTTCTGGGCTTAATGCGCCCGGCCACGAAGAACGAGTGGGGAGTGTCGGGGGGGATTACCGGGATGATTACCCAACCCTTCAGCGGCCTTGGCATTGGTTCCAACGGCTTTCTCTTCAACGCTGCCTTCTTGCTGAATGGGCTCCTAATTCTGGCCGGTGTGTTCGGCGTGTTCCAGACCATCGAGGCGAGCGGCCGGTCGGCGGCGCGCAGGGCTTGTGCCGTGTTGCTCGCGCTATCGGGGCTGGGATCGGTGATGTGTGCCATCTTCACCTTGGAGTCGTTCTTCCTCCACATGACCGGCTTCATTCTGGGCTGCGGGATCCCAGTGCTGAGCTTCCTGGCTACAGGATTTTTTCTCCGCAGCATCCCGCGCTGGCGGCGGTTCGGTACTTGGCTATTATTAGGCAGTCCGCTGACGCTCCTGCTACTGGTGCTCTTCTTCCTTACATTCCAGTACGATACGATGGCCGCTGGGCTTGGAGTGGCGGGTCTGACAGAGCGCATCTTGGTCATCGAGGTCCAGGCCTGGTATGTGGCCATGGGATGGTTGGCCTTCCGCCGCCCAGAGCAGGTCGGCCTCGCGCTGTAAGGTTCAATCGAATCAACACAAAAAAGGCGGACTACAGATTTATGCTTGGAATAAACTATTTGGCCGTCGTCGTGGCGGCTGTTGCGGCGTTTGTAGTGAGCACGGTGTGGTACATCGTGTTCGGCAAGGAGATGATGAAGCTGCAGGGCGTGAAACCGGACGCCATGGCCGATATGGAGACACCGCAGCCATGGAAGATACTCGTTGAGATTGTTCGGAGTCTCGTCGTCGCCTATGTGCTCGCGCGCTTTGTCGTGCTTCTTGGGGTCGTCGAATGGATGGGTGCGGTACAGCTTGGAGTCTGGGTGTGGATTGGGTTTCCTATCACGCTTCTTGTAGGCTCCGTCGTCTGGGAGAACATACCCTGGAAGCTCGCCGCCATCCATGCTGGTGACTGGCTCGTGAAGATACTATTCATTGTCGTTATACTCGGCGTGTGGCGCTAGAGGCCTGGCGCTACACTTATCGCGCCATCTTCGATGAACATTTTATTGAGAATTTTGTGCGCAGGAATTATGCGCCCGAAGTGACCGTCTCATTGTTACCACGCATTCATTCGGGCAGTATGTTCTTCGATGTCGCCGAACACGAGTCGATGATTGTAGGATTCTGCAATGTCGGCGTGGCCGAGCCAGGAGCGCAGCTGCTGAGAATCTATCTTCAGCCCGCCTACATCGGGCAAGGCCTGGGCCGGCAGCTATTGCAACGTGGGGAAGCCTTCGTCGTGGCGCAGGGCATCAGCACCTATTTCTGCTTCGTTCACCAGGATAACGAGCTTGGCAAGCGGTTCTATCTCCGAAACGGCTTCCGCCACATAACCGAAAAAGATCACGATGATGAATGGTATATGGAGAAAGCACTACCGGCCTAGAGCAGTCTTGCCCGGCTTTGGTGCATCATACGTCAAAAACGCAAGATTTGCAGCCGAATTATGCCCCAAAGCCGGTTCCTGTGGAAAGAGGACGCATCAACCGACAGTGAAAGGTGCTTATGACTGCTGGCAAAATGCATGTTGACGAGGTAGACACCGACGCATCACTCGTGAGCCGGTTGCTCGCGGCGCAGTTCCCGCAGTGGGCCGACCCTCCCATCGAGCCGGTCCCTTCCGCTGGCACAGACAACGCGCTCTATCGGCTCGGCGATGACATGGCCGTGCGACTACCCCGCATCCATTGGGCCACCGGAGTGGACAAGGAGCACGAGTGGCTGCCGAAACTTGCCCCGTTCCTGCCGCTTGCCATCCCTGTCCCGCTCGCGAAGGGTCAACCCGGCGAGGGCTACCCCTGGCAGTGGTCGGTCTATCGGTGGCTCGAAGGCGAGAGCGCGACCATCGAGCGCATCGCCGATCCACGCCAGGCGGCGACGGAGCTGGCGCAATTCATATCCGCTCTGCAAAGGATCGATGCCACGGGCTGGCCGCCGCCTGGGCCGCCCAACGCTTCCCGCGGCGTGCCGCTGGCAATGGAGACAGGTACACCCGCAAGGCAATCGCAGCCCTGCGCGGCATGAGCGACGTCGACACAGCGACCGCGGCGTGGGAAGCAGCCCTCGGGGCGCCGGCGTGGCACGGACCGCCCGTCTGGGTCCATGGAGACTTGCTACCCGGGAACCTGCTGGTCAAGCAGGGCAGGTTAAGCGCCGTCATCGACTTCGCTGGCTTGGGCGTGGGGGATCCTGCTTGCGACTTGATGATCGCGTGGGGGCTCTTCTCCGGCGAAAGCCGGGACATGTTCCGCGCAGCGCTAGCGGTCGATGACGCGACGTGGGCGCGCGGTCGCGGCTGGGCACTGTCCCAAGCGCTAATCTTCATCCCATACTACTTGGACACCAACCCTGTGGGAGTCGGCAACGCTCGACGCACGATCGACGAAGTCCTTGCCGACCATAGTGCGAGCAGTGGAGTGTTCAATCATGAGTGGCGAAGACCTTAACGCTGAATTGGTCTGCTCATACTGGTCGCCTTTCGGATGTTTCCTTCAGGCGTGTGGTGGTGGCGCAGCCTCACATTGGGGATGCTGAACATTGGGCTCTTTTTTCCGCTTCTGTTCATCGCCGCCTGCCGCATGCCGGGCGGCGTGGTTGCCACCCTCGGCGTGACTCAGCCGCTCATCGTCACCGCACTGGGACGCCTGTTTCTCAAGGAGCCGTTGTCACCGCGCGTCATCACTGCTGCCGCCGCTGGTGCCATCGGTGCTGGCCTGCTTGTGCTAGGTCCGCAGGCGCGCCTGGACGCAGTTGGCAGCGCCGCCGCTATGGCCGCGACAGTGTGCATGGCGATAGGCACGGTGACGGCCAAACACTGGGGGCAACCCGCGCCACTGCCCGTCTATACGGCGTGGTAACTCATCGCAGGCGGCATGATGCTGGCGCTCTTGGCCTTCATCTTTGAACGGCCCTGCTCGCGGCCAGCATCATGGCGACCAGAACCAGCGCCAGCGCAATGACCAGAGTTAGTGTGAGTGTAATGGGCGTTGCATGAGATATTCCTCGTCGGCCTCTAGCCGCCGAGCGCGGCCAGGATCGCGTTGGCCGCGTCAATCAGGGGCTGCCCCTCGACTGACGGGAGAACACCGGAACTGATCAGCGCGTTCACCTGGTTGACAAAGGACTCCAGTTGATTGATCGCCGTCGCGACGTTGCCCTGCTCCAGTTGCTGGATGGCCGCCTCCAGTTTGGCGATGAGGGCATTACCCTGCCCGCCATTCAATGTTCCTGGGATAAGCACCTGCACTTGCTCGATGAGACCCTCGCTGCCCTGGCGGGGGGTCAGCACCGTGACTTGAACCGTGTAGTCGGTGGAGTCGCCGTCTTTGTCCGCGATGCGGCCGCGCGCCGCGAAGGTACCGGCGGTCAGGTACGCACAGGTGTACGATGTATCCGAAGCGCCCACCAGTTCAAAGGTACCGTCGTTGGCGCAATCGTAGGAGTACAGGAAACCAGCCGCCGTGTCCGCCGCGCCCGGGTCGAACTGGTCGCTGAAGGCTAACGTGGCCGACTGCCCCTCGATCAGGGTGCCCGACGTGCTGGCGAAGCTGGCCGTCGGCGCGACGTTGAGCACATTGACGGTCGCCTGGTCGGTGGCCATCAGGCCGCTGTTATCGGTGACTTGTACGACGATGGTGTGATTGCTCGGTCCGTCGAGGCTGGCGGCGGAGAAGGTTGCGCTCTGGCCGGGGGTCTCAAAGGTTCCGTCGTTGTCGAGGTCCCAGGCGTAAGTGAGGGGCTGGCCTTCCGGGTCGCTGCCGGAGGCGGTAACGATCACCGAACTTCCTTCATCGCCGCTGTACGGCCCGCCGGCCTCGGCGGTGGGTGGTTGATTAACGACAACCTCGAACGCGCCGATGTCACACGCCGGGCCTTGCGGGCGGGTTACACCGCGCTGATCGGCGGCGGCGGCCGAGCAAGCCGCCAGGGGAATTGCGTCGATCGCCGGGCTGCCGGCCAGGAGTGCATGTGTGAACGTCGGGCCGCCGTTGTCCTGCAGCGGGCCGAGCAGAGGGTCGGCAATTGGAATCGTGCTGCCGCACGTCGCATTCGGAAATTGCAGGTTGTGACCGCTATTGAAGATGAGGAACGGATTCGCAAAGCAATTTCCACTCAGCTGGCTATTGGCGATAATCGAATTGCGAAGAAAGATGGGGCCGCCAAAAGTCAAGAGATTCGCGCCGCCCGACGGCCCTCGATTGTCAAAGAGCGTGCTGTGGATAATCGTGACGGAGCCACTGCTCGATTGATTGAATACGCCGCCGCCAGAGTTAGCAGTATTTCCGGAGAGAGTGCTGTTGATCAGCGTCACCGCGCCGGCCATGTTGTAGATACCCCCGCCGGGGCAGCCAAAGCAATCCGCGACGTTGCCCGACAACCTGCTGCTGATCACGCGGAGCGTGCCCTCGTTGGCGATGCCGCCGCCGCCGTAAGTGATAAAGGTATGCACGGCGCGATTGCCGATCAGGGAACTCCGGGTGATGGTGAACGTCCCGGAATTGAAAATGCCGCCGCCATAGCCGTCGGCGATGTTGCCGGACAGGGTGCTGTTGATCAGCTCGACGGAACCGCCGCTCGAGTTGTAGATGCCCCCACCGTCAAGACCTTGGTTGTTGGCAATGACGCTGTCGGCGACAATCAATGTGCCCCCGTTGTTGAAGATACCGCTGTCCACGTCGCCATAACCGTTGGCAAGCGTCACCTTTCGCAAGTTGAGCGTCTTGCCAGCGTTCACCGTCAGCACGCCCACGGCGTTGTTACCGCTGATCGTCAGGCTGGCTGCGCCTGGGCCATCAATGGTAAGGGTATCGGCGATGGCGGGCAGGCTACTGTTAAGCGTGATCGTTCCGGTCACACTGAAGGTGAGGGTGTCAGCTCCGGGAGTACCCGCCGAACAGGCGCCCACTGCGGCATTGGTGTTGGCCGCCGTAATCGCTTCCCGGAGCGAGCAGTCGCCATCGCCATTCAGTTCGTCGTCGGTGGTATTGACGACAATGCTGGCGGCGTGCGCAGCGGTCGGCGGCAGCGCCGCCAGCAGGGCCATAGCCAACAAAGCCCTGAGTATCAAGTGAAGCCGAGTTGCCTTGTACATGTGGTTCCTCCCGTTATGGATGAGCCTGATGGTTGCCCTTTTCCAGAACGCCGGTCGCCGCAAGCGCCCCGCCGCTGATCGAGAACTCGGCCAGGTCAACACCTCCGCCAGGCTCTCCGGCATCTGTGAGCCTGAACTCTATGGTCACGCCGTCAACGCCGTTCAAGCGCCCGACGCCGGAGCCGACAAAGGTGTCGAAGCCTGCGCCGGGCTGGCCCTCGCTGAGGCCCGGGTCGTCGGTGCAGGCGGCGGAGTCCAGCCGCGTCAGGTGGAACCTGTTCTTGCCCCAGTTGATCTCGAGGTTGTTGGGCAGGCGGAGGTCGCAGTGGAGCTCGAAGCCGTGGGTGACCCTCGCGCCGTCCGCGGTGAAGATGCTGCCGCCGCCCGTCATCCGGCCTGAGCAAACCACCACGGCCTCGGTGATCGTGACCTGGGCGCTGGCGGTGTTGCCATCGGCGTCTTGCACGACAATCGTATACGTGCCGGGACCCAGGCCGGTAAATATGCCGGATGATTGGAAGGTCACACCGCCGTCTTTCGAGAAGGTATAGGGAGGCGTGCCGCCCTCAGCCGTAGCAGTAATTGTTCCGTCCGCCGCGCCCTTGCACGTGACGTCGGAAGACGCCACGTGCAGGTTCAGCGCGACCACCTGCGTGCTCACCGCGTCCTCGTCGTCCTCCGCTGGCGCGGGGCCAGGGTTGTTGTCGGGCACAGAGTCGGCGTCAAATTCATTCGCCGCGCTCACCTGCGCGTAGTTCGTGATCGTGGTTCCCTCGGTCCCTGCATTCACGGTAGCCATAATCGTCAACGTCGCCGACCCGTTGACGGCCAGGCTGCCGACTGTCCAGAGGCCGGTGGCGCTGTCATACGACCCCACGGATGGCGCTGTTGACTGAAGCGTCAGGCTTGCTGGCAGCACATCCCTGACCTCCACACCTGTTGCGTTCCCAGGCCCTCGGTTGGTCACCATCACCGCATACGTCAGCGTCGCGCCCGGCGACACGGAGGCGGCCGGTGAAACTGTCTTGTTCAGTTCCAAATCAATGGGAACCGTCAAGCCGACCTTGGGCGGCTCGGTGGGGAGCAGCCAGGCGCCCGTGTCGGCACGCTGGCCGGCCAGGGCCGTGGTGTTCCAGGCGATCCCCTCCACGCCCAGGGGCGCGGTCATCGGCACGATCACCGAACGGCTCTCGCCTCCGGCGAGCACGGTTGATTCCAGGCTGATGCGGAGGGCGCGCACCGCCGAGAAATCTAATGGAGAAGTCGTCCAGTCATTCACGCAGCCAGGTGGCCCCGAGGCGAGCACACCGCCCTGAGTGATGACTTCACCCCGGCACGGGTTGGTGGACATCGAATACTCGACCGTACCACCCGGCGGCGGGGTCACCGCTCCGCCGAGCACCGGCTGCCACTGAGAGCCGCGCGGCGCGCCCAGTTGGGTCCCAGACACACCCGTATCTCCGACGAACGGCAGAATATCGTAGGCCACCAGGTTCGTCAGGTCTACATTGCCCGCGTTCCGCAGGGTGATGCGGTACTCGGCCGGGCTTCCCGGACTGACGAGGCCAACGCCGGGTGCGGCTTTGAATGAGGCGTCGAAAGACCCGCGCACCTCCTTGACGACCACCATCGAGGCGGTCTGGACGATCGTGTAGTCGGTGGTCGCAATGCACCGATACTCGGTCGTGTTGTTGTCGCCGTCGAAGTCCTCGACGTCCGGCTCACGCGCGTAGATGCAGATGTTCGTGGGCACAGTGTTGTTGTTCGTGAACACAGCGTCGAAGAACTGGCCGTAGTTTGTGTACGTGCCGGGGGCAGTGCCCGGCTCGACCCGCGCCTGGAAGTTGACCACCAGGTAGCTGCACTCAGTCACCGCCTGGCCGCCCGGCCACGACCAGCGCAGCAGTTGGCGCCCGGCGCCGTTGTAGTCGTCAATGACTTCGAAGGTGGGCGGCGCCCCGCCAAGCGATGGAAACCCGGAGGCGTTCGATGTCTGCGTGCCGGGCACGTAGCGTAGATTCTCCGGCAGGAGGTCAGTGAAAACCGGTCGCCACGGGAGGTCGCCGCAGGGCGCCGCGCTCAACGAGAAGGTGCGGGCTTCGGTTGGCGCGATGGCGCCGAGGCTGGTCCCGCTCTTGAAATGGTAGATCACCGGCTTCGCGGGGATGACGCCGAGCGCACCGCAACGGGTAAACGGGCCAATCACGCCGCCGAAAGCGCCGAAGTCGAGGCTGCCCTCCGCGCAGTTCGTCATGGCGTCAATCTCGGTCGCCGGGGCGTCGGGGAAGTCAGGCGCGACGGTTCCGAACAAGTTCATATTCTGGGAGAAGCCCCCAGCCAGCGTGCCCGTAACCGTGAAGTGGCTCACGAACTCGCCGGGGAGGAAAGCGCGCGGCACATCGTCGTCAACGCCGAGCGACTTGATCACAAAAGGCGCGGTGGGTGCGACCCACGAGATGGTGCCTGTGTTCCCCAGGTTTGTCGTGTAGTTCACGACAACCGATCCGCTGGTAACCGGGTAAAGCAGGCGTAATCTGGTGAGGCGTAAGCCCGGGTTCGCACAGAGAGTGAGCGGCCCGGTCGGCGAGTTCTCCTGGCAGGGCAGCCGATCCGTCGCGGTGAAGGTCGCAGGCGCACTGCTGAAGTTTCCCCAGCCTAAATCAAAGGCCTCTGTTTCACTCCCTCCCCGGACGCCGAAAAAAGTCCCGAGTGAGTAAAACTTTCCGAAGAAACCGCTCACGATGGGCTGATTTATGAACCCGTGCGTGGCGCTCGCCTGGGCGGTCACGTCGGGGTCAGTCGGCAGGCCGTAGGGTTTGCCTACCACCGTCACGGTGTTCGTGACTGTGTCGCTGGGGTTCGCCGGGTCGTCGTCAGATGTGAAAGAGGACGAGGGGTAGCGGATGGTGACATAGAAGCAGTGAGTGACGCCGACAGTGCAGGTGGCCGGGTACGCCGCCACCTCCGGGATTGTCGGCCACGTCACCGTGTGCGTCGCCGCGTCGTACGTCCCCCCACCCGTAGCCGAGACGAACACCGAGCCGGGCGGCAGCGCATCGCTGACGACCGCGTTCGCAACGGTCCACGTGCCTGGCAGCGCATTGGCGTAGTTCGGCCAGGACGAGTCAAAGACGGCGATCTGGTAGGACACGTCAACGTCGAGCGGCGGCTCGGCGGTCACGAGGCGTTGTTTCGTAATTGCCAGGTGCGTCGCAGCCTCAATCTCAGCGCCCGCGCTGGCCTGCACACTGCTGGCGTTCGTCGCGCTGAACGTGGCGACCGGCGTCAGCACCGTCCCGTCGGGCGTGTGCAGGTTCACGCTGTTGTACTGGACCAGCACCGTGCCCGATGACCCAGCAGGGAGTGGATCAATGAACACGAAGTGCGCTCCAAACCCATCAACGAAAGCCGAGGTCGTGAAGCCCGGCGAGCCGACTGCACTGCCGTTGCCGGTGAGCGCCGGCTTCGTGACGTCAATCCGCGCGCCTGTGCAGGGCGTGGCTTCGACCGAGGAGCACTCCCAACTGATCTCCCAGGTCGCCGGGTTTCCGGCCAGGACCGGCTGCGGGGTGACGGCGGTCATCGAGATAGACAGCGTCGGCCCCTCTGCCTTCGCGATACCAGCCCCCTCAGGAGGCAGCATTGCCATCCAGAGCACGAGGATCAATACCAATGCTCTGATCGCCCTGGCTGATCTCCATACATGCGCTTTCATGGTCAATGTGCTCCTGATTCGTCTGTTGTCGGAAAAGGCGCTGGAGCTGCCGCGGGAGGTCAGCTTGCCCGGGCTTAGTCCTGCAAGGGTAACGGACGCGCGAGCATCCATTGTGTTTAACCGGTCAATGCTCAATCGCCGATACGTTAGTGTTTCGTTTTAGATGTCGGGGTCAATTTGAGATAGATCGCACAATCATCTGTATGCCATGAATGCAAAACGAAGCCGTATGCCATAACCGCTGTTTATGGCGTACAGCTTCGTTCGAAATGCGTGTCTGTTGGCCGCAAATTCAGGCTAACAGGGCTTCAGGCTGGGGCTGAAGGATTCGAACCTCCGCATACAGATCCAGAGTCTGCTGTCCTACCACTAGACGAAGCCCCAGTGCGGAGCGAATTTTATCATAGGGGGGCGCGGCTGTAAACGTTTTGCGGCCCCGCCGCCGCAGGGCCGCCCCCGACAGAAACCGCAAACTGCGTTACACTTAACCGCAATCCTGACCTTGAGGCAAACCCATGCGTTCGACGCCCCCCGTTCAAGCCGCCGATTTCATCCGCGCCGCCGTCCTGGAAGACGCCAAAAACGGGCGCTTCGGAGGCCGTGTGCGCACGCGCTTTCCCCCCGAGCCAAACGGCTACCTGCACATCGGCCACGCCAAAGCCATCACCATTGACTTCGGCGTCGCCCAGGAATTCGGCGGCTACTGCAACCTGCGCTTCGACGACACCAACCCGGTGAAGGAAGAAGTGGAGTACGTCGAGTCCATTCAGGAGGACATCCGCTGGCTGGGCTTTCAATGGAACGGCGAGCCGCTCTACGCCTCCGATTACTTCGAGCAGTTGTACGAATACGCGGTGCAGCTGATCAAGAAAGGCAAGGCGTACGTGTGCGACCTCAGCCCGGACGAGATCCGCGCGTATCGCGGCACGCTCAACGAGCCGGGCCGGGACAGCCCGTACCGCAATCGCTCCATTGAAGAAAACCTGGACTTGTTCGAGCGGATGCGCCGGGGCGAGTTCCCCGACGGCGCGCGCACGCTGCGGGCCAGGATTGACATGGCCTCCGGCAACATCAACCTGCGCGACCCGGTGATGTACCGCCTCCTCCACGACCCGCCGCATCACCGCACCGGGGACCAGTGGCGCCTCTACCCGATGTACGACTTCGCCCACGGGCAGTGCGACTCCATCGAGGGCATCACCCATTCCCTGTGCTCGCTCGAGTACGAAGCCCACCGCCCGCTGTACGACTGGTTCCTGGACGCGCTGGAGATCTTCCACCCGCGCCAGATCGAGTTTGCGCGCCTGAACCTTTCCTATACCGTGCTGAGCAAACGCAAGCTGCTGCGGCTGGTGAAGGAGGGCCGCGTGCGCGGCTGGGACGACCCCCGCATGCCCACGCTCTCCGGCCTGCGGCGGCGCGGCTACACCCCGGAAGCCATCCGCGAGTTCTGCGCCCGCATCGGCGTGGCCAAGAGCGACAGCACGATTGACGTCGCTTTGCTGGAGCACTGCCTGCGCGACGACCTGAACAAGCGCGCGCTCCGCAAGATGGCCGTGCTGCGCCCCCTGCGCGTCGTCGTCGAGAACTACCCCGAGGGCCAGGTGGAGGAGATGGAGGCCGTCAACAACCCCGAGGACCCGGGCGCCGGGGCGCGCAGAGTCCCATTTTCTCGCGTGTTATACATCGAGCAGGACGACTTCCGCGAGACCCCGCCGCCCAAGTATTACCGCCTCGCGCCGGGGCGCGAAATTCGCCTGCGTTACGCCTACTTCGTCAGGTGCGCGGACGTGGTGAAGGACGCGCAGGGGAAAGTCGTGGAACTGCGCTGCACCTACGACCCGGCCACGCGCGGCGGCGACGCGCCGGATGGGCGCAAGGTGAAGTCCACCATCCACTGGGTCTCCGCCGCGCACGCCGTGGAGGCCGAAGTGCGCCTGTACGACCGGCTCTTCGTCACCCCGGACCCCGAAGACGTGCCCGAGGATCAGAACTTCACCGCCAACCTCAACCCGAACTCGCTGGAGGTG
>Ga0209342_10005521_pt1 | contig 12942 bp, 12 predicted proteins | sample RifCSP16_2_FD_184023 | JGI IMG/M metagenome (GOLD analysis project Ga0209342, IMG submission 184023) | Soil microbial communities from Rifle, Colorado - Rifle CSP2_sed 16_2 (SPAdes) (version 2) | ecosystem: Environmental > Terrestrial > Deep subsurface > Rock core/Sediment | place: Rifle... | reverse complement strand
CAGGGGCCAATGCATTGCCGCGGGGATTGACCTGCGCGAGGCTAGGAGAACTAGGCCTGGGCCCAGCCCGGATCCAGTAGATAGCCACCGGGGTGTCTCGACGGGTACCCCCACGCTTGGGCGATGTGTCCTCATTTCAACCACCTGTGCGTCCGGCAAACCTGGCGAGACGCACTCGGACTCGGATCGGTGAATGGACTCGGCGCGGACATGGGTTAAGCGAAAGCTCACGAGCTGATCCACCGCCGCGTCAGGCAAGCTCGTCCGCAGGGCGCCGGCCGGTTCCGTACGGTGCGACGTATCCTGGGCGAGTCGTCCCCGGATGACGGCCCGCCCGAGTGAGCTTCATCTTCGATGTGTCCCTGAGCACTGCATGCCGCATGTCTGGAACGACTGTCCAGCGGATGGTATGACGCGACATGACACTCGACTCGGCCTCTCTAGATAAACTTTGTTACACATTCAGACCTCTGAACAGATTCATGGTTGGGATGTGGCGGCTCGGCCTCGGCCGATGGGTCAACGCCTGGCCCGAGGTCTTCGGCCGAATCATGGTCATCCGGCACGTCGGCCGCAAGACGAAGCTCCTTCGTCTCACACCCGTCAACTTCACTTTCTACCAGGGCGAAGTGTATTGCACCGCAGGCTTCGGGTCCGGATCGGATTGGTACCGAAACATCACGCAGGATCCGGTTGTCGAAGTCTGGCTTCCCGATGGCTGGTGGATCGGTATCATCGACGATGTAAGTGATCGACCGGACCGAATCGATCGGTTGAGACAGGTTCTGATTGCCAGCGGCATCGTCGCCCCGATATTCGGGATCTATCCTGCGACCGCGACCGATGACGAATTGCAGGCACTGACCGGGGAGTACCGCCTGCTTCGAGTCCGCCTTGTTGAGCCGCGGACGGGGAGCGGCGGCCCAGGAGACCTCGCCTGGCTCTGGCCTGCGGCGACGATGCTCCTGTTGCTCTTTTTCGCTTTTCGCCGTCGCCGCCGCCGAGTGCCTGAAGGGGTAGATGTCTCTCAGATCGACGACGGGAGCTGACCTATGCCTGGATTGATCGAACGCACCGGCGGAGAGGATGGGTCCACTCAGGATCCACTTGAACACACCCGCGCCAGCTGGGAAGCGAGCATGCTGGCCCAGCTCGATACACTGCGGACTAGCCTCCGCCTAGAACCACCCTCGCGTATCGCGTGGCGTTGCGGGGCAGCCTTGCGCGAGATGAGTCTGGAGCTGGCCTATTGGGGGGAAGGAGTCACGGTCGAATGGCCGGCGCTGATTCCTCTCCACCCGGATGGAAATCCCCACTCGACGTTCGATAGCGCGATGGTCCTGTATTACTTGAGCAGGGCGGATGGCGAGACGCCCGCCGGAAAATGGATCGGGTTCCGAGAGCTTCCTGGCGGGGGCTTCTATCATCAGGCGTTCCAGGGATACACCGGGGACCAGATCTGCCGAGGGTTTGAAGCCGCGCCCGCCGCGCTGGGCCAGAGTGCAGCCGCCATCGGCGGCTGGCCGGTCGCCGATCTCGGAGAGTACGCCTATGCCTTCCAGCCTTTTCCGCTCATCCGGCTGGCAGCGGTCCTGTGGCTGGGGGACGAGGAAATCCCATCGCGCGCTGTGGTTCTCTTCGATGAGGTCGCCAGCCATCACCTTCCGACGGATGGACTCGCGCTGCTTGGCTCGGGGCTGACCAGAAGGCTGCTGGCGCACGCGGAGCGCGATCAAGCCAGGCCATCGCGCCAGCCCTGAACATTCCGGCATGGACCAGGGTTGAGGCTCAGACCGTCAACAGGCTACAGGCAGACCAAAGCCACGCCAGGATGTCCCCCATCCCCCGGGGATGCCTACCCGGACTCTCTCCGTCAGCCCGAAGCAGTCCAACCAAGTCGTAAACAAGATATAACGAACGCCACACGCCTCGAACACCCGAAGAGCCTCGAGCGCCGCTAAACCCTGTCTGGCGGGCTTGCCCCGGCGGTGTAGAAACACACCCATCGAGAGAGTACCTCCGGGTTCGCGACTGGACCCAGGCAAGATAGGCGGAGTTTCTGCTTCAGATCGTAAAGGTGTGTCACTCCGAGATCGTAGCTATCGATCACGATTGCGTTCAGTCTCTCTTTCTGTTCCGAATAACATCCTCCTTGTGCTCGACGAGATTGTGCCGGTTACCGTACCCGGGCGGCCGCCAGGCAGGGCACCGTCATGCTGGAATCGACAGGCAGCGGTTCGGATTTCCCCAGAGGATTGCCATCAGGTACACTTGTCGTTGACCGGCGCGTTGTTGCCCAGTCTGCGATCTAGATGACAGGCCATACGCGCCCAAAGGAAGCCTCCGACCCAATGACGAAACTGATATCTCTCCAGAAAGCGGTCCAGGATTTCGTACGTGACGGCGACAGCGTGTATGCCGCAGGCTTCACCCATTTGATTCCGTTCGCCGCCGGGCACGAGATGATTCGCCAGTCGAAACGCGATCTTGTCCTGGCAAGGGCGACGCCCGATCTGATCTACGATCAAATGATTGCGGCGGGGTGTGCGCGTAAGGTTGTCTTCTCCTATTCAGGCAACCCCGGGGTCGGGTCGTTGCGCATCATCCGGGAGGAAATTGAGGCCGGGCGGCTGGAGTGGGAGGAATACTCCCATTTCAGCATGATCTCGCGCCTGGCTGCCGGCGCGGCCGGCGTGCCATTCATGCCAATGAACCCGACTGGCGCAGGCGACCTGGAGCGGGTAAACCCCAATTACCGGAAAATCACCGACCCATATTCGGGTAGAGAGGTGATCACCGTCCCCGCCCTCAACCCCGACGTGGCGATCGTCCACGTTCAGCGGGCCGACTCCGAGGGGAACAGCCAGCTCTGGGGGATCTTGGGGGAGCAGAAAGAGGCGGCCTTCGCCGCTCAGCGGGTGATCTTGACGGCCGAGGAGATCGTCGACTCCGAGGTTATCCGCTCAGACCCCAATCGCACGTTGATCCCGTCGCTTGTGGTCGATGCGGTATGCCACGTCCCATTCTGCGCACATCCTTCATACACCCAGGGCTATTACGATCGTGACAATGCCTTCTATCTGGCCTGGGATGAGATCAGTTCCGATCGATCGCGCACACGGTCCTGGCTGGACGAATGGGTCTATGCCGTCCCCGATCGCCAAACGTACAGGGGGAAACTCGGATCCGAGACGCACGCCCGCCTCGCCGTAAAGCCGCGATGGAGTGAGCCTGTCAATTATGGGGATTACTAGTGGGCTGCCGTCCGCCACTGTTCAAGTGCTTGCCGACCATCTTACGAAGATCTACGGCCCGGAGGCCGCTCGGTCGGTTCTGCCTCGGCTGACCTCGATCATGCAGACCCATCGGCCACGGGTGGGGGTCGATGATTCGGTTCAGCTCTCACAGAAAGACGTCTTCCTGATTACGTATCCTGATCAGGTCATCCAGCCAGGCAAGCTCCCATTGCAGACTTTGCACTCGTTCTTGCGACAGCGGCTATCCGGCCTGATCGGCGGCGTGCACATCCTGCCTTTCTTTCCCTCATCCTCTGACGATGGTTTCTCAGTGGTGGACTACCTCCAGGTGGATCCGCGCTTCGGCACCTGGGATGAAATCGCCGAGATTGCCGCAGACTTCAAGCTGATGCTGGACGGTGTGATCAACCACGCCTCGGCCCGGAGCGCCTGGTATCTGGCGTTCCTGCGAGGTGAAGTTCCCTACAAGGACTACTTCATCACTGTCGAACCGCAGGCCGATCTCTCGGGCGTTGTCCGGCCACGGGCCCTGCCTCTCCTGACCCAAGCCGATACCGCGTCGGGGCCTCGAAGCGTTTGGACGACTTTTAGCCCGGATCAAATCGACCTCAATTTCGCCAATCCCGACGTTCTCCTTCAGATTGTCGGAGCGCTGCTGTTCTACGTCGACCATGGAGCACGGGTCATTCGCCTGGACGCGATCGCCTATCTATGGAAGGAGATTGGGACAAGCTGCATTCACCTTCCGCAGACCCACCGGATCGTCAAGCTGCTGCGTGTGATCTTCGATGCACTCGCCCCGGGGACTCTCCTGATCAGCGAAACCAATGTGCCTCATGCAGATAACATCTCCTACTTCGGACAGGGGGACGAGGCGCACCTTGTATATCAGTTCCCTCTGCCGCCTCTCGTTCTTCACACCTTCCTGCACCATGATGCGACTCACCTGACCGATTGGGCGCGAACTCTCGAACCGCCGCCGCCCGGCGCAGCTTTCTTCAACTTCCTCGCGTCGCACGACGGGATTGGCCTGAATCCGGCGCGGGGCATCCTCAGCGAAGTAGAGCTTGAGGCCGTCGTCGCCCGTGTTGAAGAACGCGGGGGAGCGGTCTCCTACCGCAGTGCCGATTCCGGTCAGCAAATCCCCTACGAGCTCAACATTAGCTACCTTGACGCCCTGACGCCACCCGAGGAATTCGACAGCGACCTTCGAACTGCGGTCAGCCGTATTCTCGCCGCGCACTCCATCATCCTGTCTTTGCGTGGTGTTCCCGGGATCTATTTTCACAGCCTGTTCGGTTCTCGTAATGATCATGCCGGGGTCGAACGCACCGGTGCCCCACGTTCGATCAATCGCGAGAAACTGAGCCTATCCACATTGGAACAGGCGTTGGCCGACGATCAGTCCCTACGTTCTCTTGTCTTCAGCGGGTTCACCCGCCTTCTTCGGTTGCGCGTGGCGCATCCGGCGCTCAGTCCATACGCCGATCAGCAGATTCTCTCGCTCACCCCTGATACATTCGGCCTGCTCCGCAGGGCCATTGACGGCGACCGACAACTCTTGTGCCTGCACAATGTCACCGACGGGACCCTCCGGGTCGACACGGGTATCCAGGGACCGACCGGCGATACCTCTATTGATCTCCTCAGCCAGGAACCGATCTCACTCCCCTTCGTGCCCCTCGAGCCCTATCAGGTCCGGTGGATTGAGTTTCGGCCAGCGCAGGATCGGTCCGGATGAGGGTCGCGCTGCTGCATTACAGCGGCCCACCCACGATCGGCGGGGTTGAACAGACAATCTTCCACCACGCCAGGCTCCTGGCTGACCTTCAGTTCAAGGTGAGCATCGTGGTCGGCAGTGGAGGATCATTCGACGAGCGAGTGCCGGTGTCGCTTATCCCTGAGGCCTATTCCAAGCACCCGGACGTGCTGGGCCTGAAATCCGCGCTCGACCGGGGTCAGATCCCAAAACAGTTCTCAGTGCTAAGGACTCGGCTTGCGGAACACCTGGCCCGAGTTCTCGATAACCAGGATGTGGTGATCGTGCACAACGCGCTCACACTCCACAAGAATCTTCCCCTGACCGCCGGCATCTGGGATCTGCATCAGGCAGGCCGTTTGCCCCGCCTGGTCGGATGGCATCACGATCTGGCATGGGACCGGCCGGATTATGAAGACGAGCTCCACCCCGGGGATCCGTGGGAGTTGCTGCGCCGGGCCTGGCCGCGCACAGCGAACGTTGTAGTGTCACGCTCGCAGCAGGCACGACTCGCCCGTGTCTACGACCTCCCTGAAGAGGCGATCGATGTCGTGCCGCCCGGGGTAGATCCTCCAGCCTTCGGACGCTGGACCTCACGGACGCGTCACATCATTGAGGCCCTCGACTTGCTTTCGGCCGACATGCTGCTCCTACTCCCCGCACGTATCACGCGCCGCAAGAACATCGAATTCGCCCTGCAGACCCTTGAAGCCATCCGCCGCTCGACGGCGATGGATTGCCGGCTCATCGTCACCGGCCCGCCCGGAGCCCACAACCCGGCAAACGTCTCGTACCTGGCGGAGTTGCTCCAATTGCGCGCCGGACTGGGTCTGGACGGGTCGGCCCATTTCTTGTTTCAGCTGGATGTCGATACGCCCACGAACATTGACCAGGAGACCCTGGCTGATCTGTATCACATCTCCGACGCGCTCTTCTTCCCGAGTCTCGACGAGGGCTTCGGCATCCCATTGCTCGAGGCCGGATTGGCCCGGCTCCCGGTCTTCTGCAGCGACATCCCCCCGTTCCATGAAAGCGGTGGCACTCAGGTCCATTTCTTCCCCCTACAGGCCTCGCCCACCGACGCGGCACGTTTGATCATGGATGGGCTCGGGGCAGACCCTGCCTTCACCCTTCGGCGCAGGGTCCTGGCGGACTATACATGGCGTGAGATCGTTCGCGACCGGGTCGTCCCGATTCTGGAGAGGGTCGCCGGTGGCTGAGACCGATCGCGGCCAGGCCCGAAGCCCAAGCCAGCGGCGACGCGGGCGCACAATCCTGCTCCCCATCTTCTATGGCGCAGAGCACGCCAGTCCCATCCAGCTGGCCCAGGCGCTCAGCGACGGACGCCAGGTGCACCTCCTGGGGGTGGTTCCTGTCGAAGTAGACAAATCTCTGAGCCGGGCCACTTCCATGGCGCGCGAGCTGCGCACATTATTGAGACGAGTTGCGGCCGAGACTGGCACCCGTCTGACTCCAAAGATCATCGTTTCATATGACCCGTGCTCGGAAATCGCGAGTTTCATCGCGCACAAAGGAGTCGATCTCCTCGTTCTAGACTGGCCGGATGATGCCGAGAGGCAGAAGATCGTGCAGGCGACATGGGATCAGTGTTCCTGCGCCGCGGTCTTGCTGCGAGGCCGGTTCGAGCCCGCCGCGGGAGGGGCCCTGCTCCCAATCCGTCCGGGAATCGACAGCGAGCTAGCACTCCGCCTTGGCCTGAACTTGTGGCGGAACGCCGGTGTCAAGTTGTCCACCCTCCGCCTGACCCCGCCGACAGACGACAGCCTTACCTCCGACAGTGCGCTGGCCCTAGAACAGGTTATCGAGCACCTTCCGGAAGTTGAAGACACCATCCTGATCGCCGACGATCCACTGTCGGCTATATTCGAACAGGCCACCGGGCACTCTCTGATGATCGTCGGTGCCAGCCAGGACCGCGGCAGATCAGATCCCGGCCTCGACGCCTTCGCCCGGACGATCTTCGAACAGTCTTCGATGTCCGTTCTGGTAACTCGAGCCGCCCCAGCCGATGCGCCTGTCATCCCGGATGAGATGGGCGGTCTTGCAGCGATCTCGATTCTGGTGGACAAGTGGTTCGCCGAGAACACGTTCGACTCGTCGGAGTTTGAGAACCTCGAGAGACTGCTTCGCCGCAAGGAGAGTCAGGGCATCACGATCAGCCTCGCCCTTCCGGCGCTCAACGAAGAGAAGACAATCGCGAAAGTCCTGCTAACCGTCCGCCGGGCACTGAAGGATGAGGTCCCCCTGCTTGACGAGATTGTCCTGATCGACTCCGATTCGACCGATCGGACGCGTGAGATCGCCGCAGATCTGGGCGTCCCCGTATTCATTCACCAGGACATCCTGCCTCAATATGGCGCCAGGCCGGGCAAAGGCGAGGCCCTTTGGAAGAGTCTGTACGTGACCCATGGAGATATAATCCTGTGGATCGACACCGACATCGTCAATATCCACCCCCGCTTCGTGTACGGTCTGATCGGCCCACTCCTCTTCCGACCAGACTTAATGTTTGTCAAAGGCTTCTACTTGCGGCCGATACGTGTGGGTGGCATGATCCAGGCCGGTGGTGGCGGTAGGGTGACAGAGCTCACCGCTCGGCCGTTGCTCAACCTGTTCTATCCCGCGCTTTCCGGCCTTGTCCAGCCTCTCTCAGGTGAGTACGGTGGTCGCCGCACCGCGCTTGAGCGGTTGCCGTTCTCGTCTGGCTACGGCGTCGAGATCGGTTTGCTCATCGACTTCCTGGAGGAGTACGGGCTGGGCGCCATCGGCCAGGTTGACCTGGTGGAGCGGGTTCACCACAACCAGCCACTGGCGGCCTTGAGCAAGATGTCGTTCGCCATCATCCAGACCGTGTTTCGCCGCCTCGACGCGCGATATGGCCTTCAGCGGCCGGACAACGTCAACCGCAGCATGAAGCTCATTCGTCACGAGGCCAACCGCTTCTTCTTGGAAGTGGCCGAGATCGCCGAGAGGGAGCGCCCGCCGATGGCTTCGCTGCCTGAGTATCGGGCAGAACACCAAATCGAGCCCGAATGACGCACCTGGCCCTCGTACGCCACGGCGAAACGGACTGGAACTCCGAGGGCCGATATCAGGGGCAGTCAGATATCCCCTTGAATGCGAAGGGCATGGCTCAGGCGGAGGCTTTGGCCCGACGGCTGCGCGGCGAAAAGTTCGACGCGATCTACACAAGCGATCTGGCCCGGGCGGCGCAGACGGCCGAGGCCCTGGCGGTCGAGACCGGTACACCGGTCCAGCGCGACCCGCGCCTGAGGGAGATCGATCAGGGTGAGTGGGAAGGCTTGCTGCTCCCTGAGATCGAGGCCCGCTACGCCGAGGCTTTCCGCCTGCGGCGCCTCGATCCTCTGGCCACGCACCCGCCCGGCGGCGAAACCGTCGGCCAGGTCCGGGAGAGGGTGCTCGAAGTGATTCATGAGATCCAACAGACCTACCCGAGCGGCAGTGTGGCCATTGTTTCACACGGATTGGCGATCGCTCTGGTGAAGGTGCACCTCGCTCATTTGCCCGTTGAGAGCGTATGGGATCACATTCCGCCTAACGCCTCGATAGAACGATTCGACGTGGAGGAAGGATGACCGAAAAACATCTGCGTATCGGATTCGTTTCGACACGATTCTCAGGCACGGATGGGGTCTCGCTCGAGACGGAAAAGTGGGTGAACATCCTTGAACACCTGGGCCACAAGTGTTTCTACTTCGCCGGAGAGAGCGACCGGCCGCCCGACAGGACGCATCTCGTCCCGGAGGCCCACTTCAAACACCCTTCAGTTGAAGCCCTCACCGACGAGCTGTTTCAGGCGACCAAACGCTCTGCGCTCACTTCTCAGATGGTCCAATCCCTGAAAGACCACCTCAGGGCTCACATCGAGGAGTTCGTCGGGCAATTCATGCTGGATCTTCTCATCGTCGAGAACGCGCTATCCTTGCCGGTGAACATCCCTCTCGGTCTGGCCCTGACCGAGTTCATCGCCGCCGAGAACTTTCCAACCATCGCACACCATCATGACTTCAGCTGGGAGCGCAAACGATTCGCAGTCGGGGTGGCGGGGGACTACCTGCGCACCGCGTTCCCGCCTTACCTGCCTTCAATCCGTCACGTCGTGATCAACTCATTCGCCGTCCGTCAGCTCGCCCTGCGCACCGGCGCCAGCTCAATGTTGGTGCCCAACGTCATGGACTTCGACTCCCCCCCTCCGCCCGCTGATGATGTAACCGATCGGATGCGCGCCGAACTCGGCCTCGGCGAAAAAGACCACATACTTCTGCAACCGACACGAGTTGTCCCGCGAAAACGGATCGAGCTCGCCATCGAGTTGACGCGCCGGCTCGACTCGGGCTGCGTGCTGATCGTCTCCCACGCTGCCGGAGATGAGGGGTCGGGCTACGAGAAACACCTTCGCGATTACGCCAGGCTCATCGGAGTTCGGGTACTGTTTGCTTCGAAAGAGTTCGGACACGAGCGCCACCTGGACGACAGCGGCAGGCAGGTCTTCTCCCTGGCTGACGCCTTTAGCCAGGCTGACCTGGTGACATACCCTTCGACGGTTGAAGGATTCGGAAACGCTTTCCTCGAGACGATTTACCATCGTCGGCCGATCGTGATCTCCACCTATGAGATCTTCAAGACGGATATCCAGCCCAAGGGTTTCAGGGTCATCGGTTTCGACGATTTCATCAGCGACTATACGGTTGGCCAGGCGTTGGCCGTGCTGCAGGACCCCGACATGTCGGCGCAGATGGCCGAGCACAACTACAATCTCGGACGCCGCTTCTATTCGTTCCACACGCTCGAGAGGAACCTGGTGAGCTTGCTGGGCGAGACCATGGGGATGTAGTCTCCTGGGCGGTGATCCGCCAGCTCCCAGGAACGAGGGACAGCGATGCCGGATAAAAGCTACACTCCTTCGGAGCTCATGACGGTGAATGCCGCCCGCTTGCTACGTCAGGGGGACGTCGTCTTCGTCGGCGTCGGCCTTCCCAACCTGGCCTGCAACCTGGCGCTGCGGTCTCACGCCTCGGACCTGCTCATGATTTACGAGGCGGGTGTAATCGGCGCGCAACCTTCACGTCTCCCGCTTTCCATCGGAGATCCTACGCTGGTGTCCGGCGCCCTCTCCGTGTGCTCGATGTATGAAGTTTTCGCCTACTATCTGCAGCGGGGATATGTTTCGGTCGGTTTCATGGGTGGCGCGCAGATCGACCGCTTCGGAAACGTCAACGCCACGGTGATCGGGAACTACACCCACCCCAAGGTGAGATTGCCCGGATCGGGGGGCAGCATGGAAATCGCTGCCTGGGCCGACCGTACCTATTTGATCACCCCGCATCAGCCCCGCCGCTTCCCTGAACGGGTGGATTTTCGAACGTCGGCCGGTTTCCTGAGCGGCCGTGCGGAGCGTGAGGCGGCCGGTTTGCGCGGCGGCGGCCCGGCGGCCGTCGTCACCGACCTCGGTGTGCTCGAGCCGGATGAAAACGGGGAACTCGTCCTGACCGCAGTCCATTTGGGTGTCGACCCGGCCCAGGCTCAGGAGAAGACCGGGTGGCCTCTGAAGATCGCACCCGAACTCCGTGTGACAGATCCCCCGACCGAAGGCGAGCTGATGATCTTGAACGAGCTCGATCCAGACCGGATCTATCTCGGCTGAGATGTGGCGCCACTCGCACGGGTTAGTGGGATGAGACCTCGTCGGAGATAGCGCGGATGTCGTCGGCCTCTCCCGAACTGCGGTCCGTCTTCAGAAGGATCTTCTTTTCACAGGCCGAGCCTCGCCTGCGTTCCGGGTGGCGATTGCTTCTGCACTTCCTTCTGTTAGCTTTCTCGCTCCTCCTCTTCAGCTTGCCCGGGTCCCTGTTGACACTGGTCTGGCCTTTCACCGCCCTACCTGCCGACGAGAGCCAAATCGTCTTGGCCGAGGTCCTGACCCTCGCTGAGTTTACTTTCGCCACCTGGGTCGCCCGAAGACGCCTGGATCACCGCTCGCTCCGCTCACTCGGCTTCAAGGTCGACCATCATGTCCTGGCGGATCTGTTCTTCGGGATGGCCGTCCCTGGCCTCCTCATCGGAGGGATCTATGCGTTCGAGAGCTCCGCTGGATGGCTTCACTTCGAAGGCTGGGCGTGGCAGACAAATCCGGCCCCGGCGGTTCTGCGAGATCTCGGGGTCTTCCTGATTCTGTTCGTCTTTACCGGGTTCGAAGAGGAGCTCGTCAGCCGAGGTTACCAGCTCCAGAACTTGGCCGAAGGTGTCAGCCTTCCCTGGGCGGTGTTCCTCTCGTCGGCGATCTTCTCGGCGCTTCATCTCGCCAACCCGGGCGCCAACGGGGCATCCGTCCTGGGGATCATGGGTGCCGGCTATTTCCTGGCCTACGCCTGGGTCCGGACCGGGCAGCTTTGGCTGTCAATCGGCCTGCATATCGGATGGAACTTCTTCGAGGGTGTCGTCTTCGGCTTTCCCGTCAGCGGCCTCAGCATCTTCCGGCTGATTGAGCACCGGGTCAGCGGGCCGGCGCTGATCACCGGAGGCGATTTCGGACCGGAAGCAGGGCTGGTCGTCCTTCCTGCACTGGCGCTGGGGGCCTTGCTTATTCGGCTGTACACCGCCCGCCGTCGAGCACCCCCGCCAGCCAGCGACGTTTAGGGATCGCGGTTACCCGGTCGTTCTGAGGCAGATCACCCAGGAGATCTTGGTTCCGGGCCCCTACAAAGATCCAGCCGGCACGCGATGGTCGAACCGACCCGGCCTTGTTTTCTCCCCGCTCACCCGATCGATCCTGCCTCCAAAAGCCCCAAACTAGCATGCCCGGCGCTACCGTCCCGGTCTGGGAGCTCAAAACGGCGAGGCCCCAGGAAGGCTTGACCTCCGACGGGTTGTCGTCTCCGCCCGTTCTCCGAGACTTGCCTCTTGACAATGGAGAACACTTGTTCTATTCTGTCTCCACGAACGAACATCTGTTCTACTGGAGGATCTGATGGCTACCTATTCGTCCCGACTCCGCCGTACCGAGTTCCCCGCGGGTTTGAGCGGAGGCCTGTCGGCCATCCGCCTGCCTCTCCGCAGAGGTATCCTCTTCGGCCTGATCTTCCTCGGGGCCCTGCTTGCATTCGAGTCGTTCAACTATGGAACGACCGAGTTCGCACTAAGAGATCTCCTTGGAGAATTGAGCTTCGCCGGCATACGCTGGGCGACCATTCTCGCCGTAGCCTTCTGTGGAATGGATTTCGCTGGCATTGCTCGTATTTTCACGCCCGAGCATCAAGATGGTCAGCCCGCAGAGGTGTGGTACCTTCTCGGGGCCTGGTTCCTGGCTGCCACGATGAACGCCACGCTCACCTGGTGGGCTGTTTCCCTCGCACTGATCCGCCATCAAGGTTTGGGCAACGAAGTCCTCGGGCGCCAAACCTTGCTCAGTGCGGTCCCAATCTTCGTCGCCGTCCTCGTTTGGCTGATACGGATCTTGATGATCGGCACGATCACGATGACCGGCGAGCGCATCTTCAGCCAGCGCGATCGCCAAGGGACCACGCAGCCCGACCGGGATGAAGGGGCGTCCTCCGCGACTGCCCAGACCGCAGCTACTTCGAAGGATACCGGCGGTCCCTCCTCTGGCTCCAGACAGCAGGAGCTGACCCTTGTACGGCGCGGAGGGAACCAGGGGCCGTCTCAGCGCCCTTTGGCGGCCAGCCCTGCGTCTCGTAGGTAAGGCGTGGTCGGATCAAGCCGCCCCGGAACGCCGATTGCTCCGGACCTCCCCCTGGCCCGTGGTGAATTCAGGGGGAGGTTTTCAGCTCCCGCCTCCGGGATCCAGCTCTGGATACCTGTCGTGTTGAGCCTGCTGCTTTTGGCCGTGTCGGGACGCGGGCTGATGATGTTGGGCCCAGCCTTCGC
>Ga0209342_10005520_pt1 | contig 12942 bp, 8 predicted proteins | sample RifCSP16_2_FD_184023 | JGI IMG/M metagenome (GOLD analysis project Ga0209342, IMG submission 184023) | Soil microbial communities from Rifle, Colorado - Rifle CSP2_sed 16_2 (SPAdes) (version 2) | ecosystem: Environmental > Terrestrial > Deep subsurface > Rock core/Sediment | place: Rifle... | reverse complement strand
CCCCCGCCTATGCCCTCTCCGGCGCGCCGCAGAGGCGTGAGTACATGGGACGCCGCATCACCCTCGACTTCCACGACATCGACGTGCGGAACCTCCTCCGCCTCATCGCCGACGTCTCGAAGAAGAACATCGTGGTGGCCGACGACGTGAGCGGGAAGGTGACGGTCTCGCTCCGGAACGTCCCCTGGGACCAGGCGCTCGACCTCGTCCTCAAGTCGAAGGGCCTCGACAAGGAGGAGCTGGGGAACGTCATCCGGGTGGCCAAGATCGAGGACATCGCCAAGGAGCAGGAGGCGCGCGCGGCCGCCGCCAAGGCGCGGCTGCCGCTCATCCCGCTCAAGGTCCGGCTCATCCCGGTGAACTTCGCCCGCGCGGGCGAGGTCTCGGCGCGGGTGAAGGACGTGCTCACCGAACGCGGAACGGTGAGCACCGACGAGCGCACGAACGTGCTGATCGTGAAGGACACGCAGGAGGCGCTCGCCCGCGCCGAGGGCCTGGTCCGCAACCTCGACACCGAGATCCCCCAGGTGCGCATCGAGAGCCGGATCGTCGAGGCCTCGTCCAACTTCAACAAGCAGATCGGCGTGCAGTGGGGCGGCAACGCCAACTTCAGCCCGGCCACCGGCAACCCCACCGGCCTCTTCTTCCCCAACCTCGTCAACACCACCGGAGCCTCGGACAACTCGGCCAGCACGGGGATCGCGGGCAGCCCCAACTACGCGGTCAGCCTCCCCGCCCCCGTCGGCCAGGGCTCGGGCGGCGCCCTCGGCTTCACGTTCGGCTCGGCGAGCGGTGCCTTCAACCTGAATCTCCGCCTCTCGGCGCTGGAGAACCAGGGCATCGTGAAGACCATCTCGGCGCCGAGCGTCTCGACCGTCGACAACAGGGAAGCCACCATCGGGCAGGGCCTTGCCATTCCCTTCTCGCAGGTGTCTGCCTCCGGGGTGAACACGGTCTTCATCGAGGCCAAGCTCGAGCTGAAGGTGACCCCGCACGTCTCGGCCGACGGGTCGATCTTGATGAAGATCAAGGTGACCAACAACGCGCCCAACCCGCAGCTCACCGGCGCCAACGGGCAGCCGTCGATCTCGAAGCGCGAGGCGGAGACGGAGGCCCTGGTGAAGGACGGTGACACCACCGTCATCGGCGGCATCTACACTCGCCAGACGGCGAGCCGCTCGAGCCAGGTTCCGTTCCTCGGCAAGATCCCCATCCTGGGCTTCTTCTTCCGGACGAAGAGCGAGCAGGACGACCACACGGAGCTGCTCATCTTCATCACGCCCCGCATCATCAACCGCCAGGCGGCCTCCGCCGTCGCGACGGGAGCCCAGCCATGACGCGCAGATCCCTTGTCTCCGTGCTCGCGGTCCTGGCCCTGGGAAGCTGCCGCGCGAGCAATCACGGCTCCGTCGCGCTCACCGAGCTGTGCTTCCCGCCCACGCCGAGCGACGGCGGCTGCGAGTATGATACGGGCGAGTGCAGCGCGGTCGTCGCCTCGGGCGTCCTCGCAGTCGACCTGACGACGCGCGCAGCCATGCAGGGGCTGGGCGACCCGGGGCCGATTCTCAAGCACCCAATCCAGATCGACAACTTCCGCGGGGATCCCACGGACACGAGCGGCCGAACCAACACGAACGTCGCGACGATCGAGCGCTTCGACATGAAGTACGAGGTGGCGGGAGTCACTATTGGTTCTGCCTCATCGCCACAGCACGCGACGGTCCCGACGGAGGGCTCGACGGTGGTCGTGGCGTTCCTCATCCCCACGAGCGCAGGCGCTGCCCTGGCGGCGGCGCTGCCGGAGGGACCGACCGATGTCACCGTCAAGGTGAAGGCGCACGGGCGCTTCGGTGACGACACCGAGTTCGACACGGCGGAGTTCCCGGTCCCCGTCTCCGTCCAGCAGAAGGGCGAGTTGGCCTACACATGCGCCACCGACCCGCCGACGCTCGCTGCGGTCTGCCCACAGCAAGGGCAGGCACCGGCGATGAGCTCGTGCGAGTGAGGACCACCCCCGAGGCAGGAGGCCCGCCCTCGCCCAATGCCTTGACGCTGCCTGCCCAGGCGGGCTAAGAGCGAGCGAGCCCTTCGGTCCGCCGCTCGGGCCCGCGGCCCGGAGACGAGCGCCATGACCTTCCGCGACCACCTAGAGGACGTGTGCAGGGGCGTCGACGGGGCGGTCGCCTGCTCGCTCATGGGCGTCGACGGCATCGAGGTCGACACCCACCTCGCGAGCGACGCCGAGCTCGATCTGAAATCGCTCCTGGTCGAGTACGCGGACGTCTTCCGCAGCGCACGGCTGGCCGCCGCTACCCACCAGGCGGGAGGCGTGGTCGAGGTCAGCATCAACAGCGACAAGCTGGTCACCGTGGCCCGCCTGGTCTCGCCCGACTACTTCATGGTCGTGGCCCTGACGCCGGAGGGGAACTACGGGAAGGCGCGCTACCTGCTCAGGATCGCGGCTCCGAAGGTGAGGGCGGAGCTGTAGCCCGAAAGAAGCGCCCCCGCGCGAGCGCGACGCCCGTGGCGTCCGCGCCCGCGCTCTACATTCGTACGAGGGAGCGGGGCGAGCCCGTTCCGCGATAGGGAGCTCAAGACCATGGCAGACACGCTCGACACCTCGGCTTTTCGCCGTGGGCTCAAGATCGAGATCGACAAGGATCCCTGGGAGATCGTCGAGTTCCAGCACGTGAAGCCGGGGAAGGGCTCGGCCTTCGTGCGGACCCGGATCAAGAACCTCCTGACCGGCCGGACCATCGACAGGACGTTCAAGTCCGGCGACACGGTGGGGAAGCCCGACCTGGAGGAGAAGGAGATGCAGTACCTCTACAAGGAGAGCGACCACTACAACTTCATGGACAACAAGACCTACGACCAGACGTTCCTCACCGAGGAGCAGATGGGCGAGGCGAAGAGCTTCATCAAGGACAACACGACGACCCATATCCTCTTCTTCAACGGGAAGGCCATTGGGGTAACGTTGCCGAACTCGATGGATCTGCGTGTCGCCAAGTGCGACCCTGGCGTCCGAGGCGATACCGTGTCGGGCGCCACCAAGCCCGCGACGCTGGAGACGGGCTACGTGGTGAACGTGCCCCTCTTCATCGAAGAGGGCGACGTCCTGCGCATCGACACCCGTACCGGCGAGTACCTTACCCGCGTGGCCGGCTGAAGCTGGCGGAGGGAGTTCATGGCAAGACGAGTGGAGCACGTGGAGCGCCAGCAGGCGCCAGAGCTGGAGGCTGGAGAGGGCGCCTTCACGCTCGACGAGGTGAAGGCCCTGGTGAAGGTCCTCGAGGGCACCGACGTGACGACGCTGCGCTGGCAGCGGAACGGGCAGCAGATCGTCATCCGGCGCGGCCGGCCCGCGGCGCCTGCGGCGATGGCCGCCCCCGTGCCGCTGATGGTCCCGCACACGAACACGCTCGCGGCTGCGCCCCCGCCCGGCCCGGCGGCTGCGCCCGCCGCCGCGCCCAAGGCCGAGCCCAAGCCGGGCACGATCGTCACCTCGCCCTTCGTCGGCACGTTCTACCGCGCGCCCTCGCCCGAGTCGCCGCCGTTCGTCGAGGTGGGCACCGTGGTGAAGAAGGGCCAGGCGCTCTGCATCGTCGAGGCGATGAAGCTCATGAACGAGATCGAGGCGGAGAGCCCGGGGAAGATCGCCGAGATCTTCGTCCAGAACGCGACCCCGGTGGAGTTCGGCCAGCCGCTGTTCCGGATAGAGCCGGCCTAGCCATGTTCAAGAAGGTCCTCATCGCGAACCGAGGCGAGATCGCGCTCCGGGTGATCCGGGCCTGCCGCGAGCTCGGGGTCCAGACCGTGGCGGTGCACTCCACCGCGGACGCTCAGTCGCTGCACGTCCAGTTCGCCGACGAGGCGGTCTGCGTCGGGCCGCCCCCCTCCAAGGACAGCTACCTCAACGTCCGCGCGCTCATGGCCGCCGCCGAGGTGACGAACGCGGACGCCATTCACCCCGGGTACGGGTTTCTGTCCGAGAACGCCGGCTTCGCCGAGATCGTGGAGCGGGTGGGTCTGAAGTTCATCGGGCCGCGCTCCGAGATGCTGCGCCTCATGGGCAACAAGGTCGCGGCGCGCGAGCGGATGGAGAAGGCGGGGCTCCCCCTCCTCCCCGGCGCGCGCGGCGTGCTCGCCGACGCGGGCGAGGCCGAGCGGATCGCGAACGAGATCGGCTTCCCCGTCATCCTCAAGGCGGCGGCCGGCGGCGGCGGTCGCGGCATGAAGATCGTCCGCGAGAGCGTCCACGTGCGGCGCGCCTTCGAAGGCGCGAGCGCCGAGGCGCTGGCCGCCTTCGGCGACGGCTCCATGTACCTCGAGCGCTACGTCGAGGAGCCCCGGCACATCGAGATGCAGGTCGTCGCCGACGAGCACGGGCACATCATCCACCTCGGCGAGCGCGAGTGCTCCGTGCAGCGGCGCCACCAGAAGATCGTGGAGGAGGCACCCAGCCCCGCGGTCACGCCAGAGATGCGCCGCGAGATGGGAGAGATCGCGCTCAAGGCGATGCGCGACATCCGCTACAACAACGTGGGGACCATCGAGTTCCTCCTGGACGAGAAGGGCCGCTTCTACTTCATGGAGATGAACACGCGGATCCAGGTGGAGCACCCGGTGACCGAGCAGGTGTACGGCCTCGACCTCGTGCGCTTGCAGCTCCTGCTCGCGGCAGGGGAGGAGCTCACGCGCACGCAGGAGTCGGTCGTGCCCCGGTTCCACGCCATCGAGTGCCGCGTCAACGCCGAGGACCCCGAGACGTTCGCGCCCTCCCCAGGCACCATCACCGGCCTCCACCAGCCCGGGGGCTACGGCGTGCGCGTCGACACCATGGCCTACGAGCAGTACAGGGTGCAGCCCTACTACGACTCGCTCGTGGCGAAGCTCATCTGCTGGGGCGACTCGCGGGAGGTGGCGCTGCAGCGCGCCCGGCGCGCGCTCGGCGAGTACGTGGTGGAGGGAATCAAGACGAACATCCCCTTCCTCCGCCGCGTGGTGGGCGACTCCAGGTTCCAGGCGGGGAAGTACGACACCCGCATCGTCGAGCAGATCCAGGCCGAGATCCGGGCCAGCCGGGCCGGCGCGGAGAAGGCCGCGCTGGCCTCCTGACGGCGCACGGCGGCGGCTGCGCCTCCGGCGCAAAACGGGCCGCCAGCTTCGCCATCTTTGACATCGGTGGCTCCGCCCCCGATACCCCCGGCCGTAAGTGCGCGAAAGCACCGGCAGGTTGAGCGGTCGCGACCTTGACCGCCCGGCGGTGTTCCACTAACCTTGACAGCGCTTCCATCCCGGAGCGTGCGCAGCCGCGCTCGCGCCTGGAATCGGCTCGCCAACCCGAACGATTGCCCCGACAGCGATGGCTGTGGACAAGAACAAGGTCATCGCCGACGCGACGAAGTACGTCCAGAAAGGGCAGCTGGACAAGGCGATCCGGGCCTACGAAAAGATCCTGGGGGAGGACTCGAACGACGTCCGGGTCCTCCTGAAGCTCGGGGAGCTCCACCAGAAGAAGGGCGACCAGCGCTCCGCGGCCGACGCGTTCGGTCGCGCGGCCGAGGCGTACGCGAACCAGGGGTTCTTCCTCAAGGCCGTCGCCGTCTACAAGCAGCTCATGAAGCTCGCGCCGGACGACGTCCGGGTGAACGAGCGGCTGGCCGGCCTCTACCAGCAGCTCGGCATCCTCTCCGACGCGATGGCTCAGCTCCAGCTCGTCGCCTCGGCGGCGGAGCGGAACGGCGAGACGGCGAAGCTGGTCGAGACCTTGCGCCGGATGGTCGATCTCGATCCCGACAACGTCGCGTCGGCGGTCAAGCTCGGCGAGCTCTACGCCAAGAGCGGGCAGGCGCAGGCGGCGCTGGAGCAGCTCCGCCGCGCCGCGGACTACCTGCGCCGGAACAACCGCGCCGACGAGTACCTCAAGGTCGCCGAGCGGATAGTCGCCGTCGACGCCGCCGACGTGGCGCTGGCCCGCGAGCTCGCCAACATCTACCTGGCGAAGGGCGACACCAAGCGGGCGCTGGCGAAGCTCCAGCTCTGCTTCAAGGCCGACCCGAAAGACATCGCCACGCTCAACCTGCTCGCGCAGGCCTTCAAGGACCTGGGGCAGGTCACGAAGACGATCTCGGTCCTGAAGGAGCTGGCCCAGCTCTACGCCGACCAGGGCCGCACCGAGGACGTGCGCGCCACCTGGCGGGGCGTGATGGAGCTCGCCCCCGACGACGAGGACGCGGCGCGCGCGCTGGCCGCTGGCACGCCGCCTCCCATCCCCCCACCTCGCGTCCCTCCGCCGCTGCCCACGGCCCGGCCCGTGCCCCCGCCGATCCCTGGCGTCGCCGGTGGAAGGGCGCCCGGCCTGGAGGCGATCTCCAAGCTCGTCACCGAGACCGACGTCTACTTGAAGTACGGGCTGCAGGAGAAGGCGCTCGACCATCTGCAGAAGATCCTGGCCCTCGACCCGCAACATCTGGAGTCACGGGAGAAGGCTCTCCAGATCCGGGCCGCCCGCGGGGATGCTGCCGGAGCCGCGGAGGAGGCGGTGCGCGTCGCGCGGATCGCGCTGGCGCGGGGCCTCGGGGATCGGCTGCAGGCCGCGCTGGCGAAGCTGCGCGAGCTCGCGCCTTCGCACCCGGAGCTCGACGCGCTCGCTCGCGCCGCAGGCGCGCAGGCCGCGACGGACGTCGCCGGACTGGAGGACCTGGAAGAGGAGCTGGTGCTGGAGGTCGAGGCGCCGGAGATGGAGGAGGACTCCGTCGCGCTGGCGGCCGCCGAGGCGTCCACGGACGATGCGGTCGAGGACGAGGTCGCGCGGGTCGAGGTCGTCCCCGCCGCGCCATCGCGGCCGCCCGAGCCGGGGGCCGATGACGAGGACGCGGACCTCGAGGCCGAGATCGAGGAGGCCGAGTTCTTCATCCAGCAGAAGCTCTACGACGAGGCGCGCGAGCTCCTCGACAGCCTCCTCCTCTTCCACCCGGGCCACCGGAAGCTCACCGCCAAGTGGGAGGAGCTCACTCGGAGGTCCGCACCCCCCGCGCCTCCACCGGCCGCGCCGCCGCCGGCGGCGCCGGAGCCGCTGGAGGAGTCCTTCGACATCGCCCGCGAGCTGGCCGAGGAGCTGGGGGCGACCATCACGCCGCCCTCGGTCGACGAGCTCCAGTTCACTGTCGCGGACGTCTTCAGCCAGTTCAAGAAGGGCGTCGAGCAGACGGTGACCGCGGAGGACTCCGAGACGCACTACGACCTCGGGATCGCGTACAAGGAGATGGGCCTCCTCGACGACGCGCTGCACGAGTTCCAGGTGGCCATCGGCGGCAGGAATCGCAAGAAGGAGGTCGACTGCCTCACGATGCTCGCCGCGTGCTACATGGAGAAGGGCGAGCCGCCGGGTGCGATCGAGGCGTTGAGGCGAGCCCTGCGCTCCGACTACATCACCCCCGAGGCCGCGCGCGCGGTGCACTACGAGCTGGCCACGGCGTACGAGGCTGGCGGCGATCCCCAGACCGCGCTCTTCTTCTTGCAGAAGGTGCTGCGGGCCGATCCACGCTACCGCGACGTCCAGGCGATGGCGGCCCGGCTGGGCGGCGGACCGGGGCGGCCGCCCGCCGACGAGGCGGGACAGCGCCCGGCTCCGAACGGCGGCCCGAACAAGAACGTGGGCTACGTCTGATGGCGCCCCGCACGCTCCGTTCACCATCGGGCCGCGCGGCGCACATCATCGCGCCGAGGCCGTCGCCGCACGCCGCGTACGCGCCTTGAACTACCTCGAATTCTACGAGCTCGCCCAGGAGCCCTTCTCCAACGCGCCGGTGTCGCGCTTCTACTACTCCTCCGTGCAGCACGGGCAGGCGCTCATGCGGCTCGCGCACGCCGCCTCCCAGATGAAGGGCCTGGCCCTGCTCGTGGGGGACATCGGGGCGGGAAAGACGACGCTCGCGCGCCGGCTCCTCGACAGCCTCCCCGAGGACGAGTACGAGGCCGCGCTCCTCGTCATCGTCCACTCCGGGATCACCCCTCACTGGCTCTTGCGCCGCATCGCGCTGCAGCTGGGGGTGGAGAACCCCGCGGACGAGAAGCTGGCGCTGCTCTCCCAGCTCTATCAGCGGCTGGTCCGGATCTACGAGTCGGGCAAGAAGGCGGTCGTCCTGATCGACGAGGCCCAGATGCTGGCCACGCGCGAGATCATGGAGGAGTTCCGGGGCCTGCTGAATCTCGAGGTGCCGGAGCGCAAGCTCCTCTCCTTCGTCTTCTTCGGCCTGCCGGAGATCGAGGAGAACCTGAAGCTCGACCTCCCCCTCGCCCAGCGCGTCGCCCTGCGCTACCGGCTCGAGCCGCTCACGGAGGAGGCGACGGCGGCGTACATCCGTCATCGCCTGCGCCTGGCGGGGGCGCGGCGCGTGCCCTTCACGCAGACTGGCATCGCTGCGATCCACTGCTTCAGCCAGGGGACGCCGCGCCTCATCAACACGCTGTGCGACAACGCGCTCCTCGAGGGCTTCATCGCCCGCGCGCGAGAGATCGACGAGACGCTCGTGGAGCGCGTCGCGCGCGATCTGGAGGTCCCGCTCGGCGCGCGCACCGCCGGCCGGCGCCCCCCGGATCCGACGCCACCCGCACGCGTTGACCTCGACGAGATCGATCGGTTCCTCGACTCCCTTGCCAAGTAGTCTTGGCCGGCGGCACATGGGGATCGAGATGAGCGATCCGACGGATCCCTCCCGGTCGAGGTCGGCGTGAAGCGGAAGATCGCGCTCGGCTTCCTCGCGGCGGTGGTCGCCCTGATCGTCGTCGCCGTCGTGGCCCTGAAGACGCCCTGGGCCGGGGATCGCCTCTGCGCGCTGGCCGGCGCCCGTGTGCGCTCGGCGACCGGTCAGGCGGTGGCGTTCTCGGCGTGCCGGATCGACCCCATCCGTCTCCAAGTTTCGGCTCGCGACGTGCGCGTCGGCCCCGCTGCGGCGCCCATCTTCGTGGCCGACGCGATCCGCGTGCGGCTCGCGCCGTTGCAGCCGCTGCGGCGGCGCCTGTCGCTGGCGGAGGTGGAGGCGGTGCACCCGCGGATCGTCGCGGCGCTGCCGCCGGCGCGCGCCGGCGCGTCGCGGGGGGCGTGCCCGCCGCCGGCGCTGGAGGAGTTCGAGGTGCAGGCGCTGCGGATCGTGGGCGGCTCGGCCGAGCTACGGCTCGCCGGGGGGGAGCGCGTGGTCGTGGAGCGCATCGACGTGCGCTCGGTCCCGCCGGCGGCGCGTCGGCGGCTGGACTCCCTCGCCGCGCCCGCCGCGCGCAGGGCCGGGTTCGAGATCGCGCTCGCGGGCGCACGCCTCGAGGCCCGCGGCAGGACGGTGGCGGTCGACGAGGCGCGCCTCGACGCCGACCTCGCGCTCGACCTCTCGCGCCTGGACGTGCGGCTCGCGACCGCCGAGCTCCCCGGGGCGAAGGTCGTCGCGGCGGGCGCCGTGGTCGACCTGTGCCACCCCAGGCTCGACCTCGGGGTCTCGGCGCAGGCCGAGCTCCCGGCCTTGCTGGCCATGGCGGGACGGTCCGACCTCGCCTCCGAGGGCCGGATCGCCGTCGACGTCGCGCTGAGCGGGCCGGCGTCGGCGCCCGACGCGGGCGGGGAGGCGCGGTTCGTCGGAGTGGCCATCGACGGCTGGCGCCCGGGGGACGCGACGGCGCGGCTCGCGCTCCACGGGGACGAGGTACGGGTCGACCGGCTCGAGGTGCCGATGCTGGGCGGGGAGGTGAGCGCGAGCGGGACAGTGCGGTGGGGGCGGGGCGTCGAGCTCCGGGCCGAGGCGTCGCTCCGCGACGTGGAGCTGGGAGACCTCTTCGCGCGCCTGAAGCTGCCGCGGGCGTGGGTCACGATGCGTGTGAATGGCAAGGTCAGCGCCTCGGGCACGGCGTCGCCGCTGCGCCTGTCCGGCCAGGCCGATCTCGACTTCGCCGACTTCCGCGTGTTCGACCGCCCGTGGGATGCGCCGCCGCCGCCCGAGGGGCCCATCCTCGAGCTGCGCCGCGGGCGCGTCGCCGGCACGGTCCAGATCGACCGCGCCGGCGTGCGCATCGAGAGGGCGCAGGTGCGCGTGGGCGCGGGCGCGCTCACCGCGCGCGGCATGCTCCACTTCGACGGCGACCGCGGATTCGAGATCGCGGCCGAGGGCGGGGCGGACCTCACCGAGCTTGGCCACATCGGCTCGGTGCCGGTGGCCGGGATGGCGCAGCTCGAGCGCGCGCTGGTCCGCGCGGCGCCCTACGGAAACCCGCACGTGGAGGGGCTCCTCCGCGCGAAGGGGCTGCGCTTCCTGAACCTCGACCTGGGCGAGGCCGCCGCCTCGCTCGGCTACGACGCGTTCGTCCTGCGGGTGGCCGGCGCGGAGGGGATCCGCGGCGCCACCCGGTACGCCGGCGACGCCAAGGTCGATCTCCATGCCCATCCACCCGAGGTGATGGAGGCGCAGTGGGTCGCGCAGGGCAAGCTCAGGGACCTCTTCGAGGCGGCGATGCCCTGGAAGCCCGACGCCCGCGTCCTCCGCGACGCGCTCGACGGCGACGTGGTCGTGCGCGGCACGGTGCAGGGCCCTGCGCCGGCGCTCGACGTCGAGTTCCGGGGCGAGCTCGGGAAGGGGCGGCTCCTCGGGCGAGCCTTCGACGGCGGGCTCCTCGCCGGGCGCGTCGAGAGCGGAGAGCGCGCCGTCTTCGAGGTGGCCGAGCTCCGGCGCGGCGGCGGCGTCGCGCGCGCGAGCGGTACGATGGGGTTCGCGGCGCCGTTCCCGTGGAACATCGAGGGCTCGTTCACCGGCGTGCGCCTCGCCGACCTGTCGTTGCCGGGACGTGAATGGGCGGGGACGGCGAGCGGCACCGCCGCGCTCTCCGGATCGCTTCGCGATCCCCGGCTGCGCTTCGACGTGGCCGGCGAGGGGGTGGCGGTGGAGAGCGTCCCGGTGGGTTCGCTCGTGCTCGGCGGGACGCTCGAGGGCGCGAGGCTCGCGCTCGGCGCCAGCGCCGGCGGGGTGCGCCTCACGGGGACCGCGCGCGTCGACGGCGCCATGCCCTTCGAGGCGCGCGCCGATCTCGACGTGCCGGACGTGACCCGCTTCTTCCCTGCCGGCCCGAGCGCCGGGCTGCGCGCCGGCGTCCGGGGCTCGGCCACGGCCTCCGGCTCGCTGGCGGAGCTGGCGCACGCCCGGGCGGAGGTGCGCCTCGACTCGGTGCGCGGCGGCTACGGCGACTTCCGGGTGGAGAACGAGACGCCGTTGGTGCTAGGCGTGGACGGCGGGCGCGTCGTCCTGCACGCGCTCACCCTGCGCGGCGCCAACACCCTATTCACCATCGGTGGCACGAGGGAGGCGACGGGCGAGCTCGACCTCGACGTGCGCGGGTCGCTCGATCTGCGCATCCTGGGCGGGGTCGTGCCGGGCGTGACGGGGCCCCGAGGCCAGCTCGCGCTGGAGGCGCACGTGGGGGGCACCGTCGCCGAGCCCCTGCTCGTGGGCTCCGGGACGCTGCGGGACGCCGGCTGCCAGCTCCGGGACGCGCCCATCGCCTTCTCCGGGATCGACGGCGACCTCGCCTTCTCGCACAACCGCGTGATCTTCGACCGGCTGGACGCACAGGTGAACGGAGCCCGCGCCGAGCTGCAGGGCGAGGTCGAGCTGGTGCGGTTCGTCCCCGCGCGCGTGCGGGTCGCCCTCGTCGCCGACGAGGTGCCGGTCCGGATCCCGGAGTACCTGCCCGCGGTCGTGTCGGGCAGCCTGCTCGCCGCCGGGACCTGGGACGCCATGCTCCTCTCCGGCCGGCTCCACGTGGTGCGGGCGCTCTACACCGAGCCGGTGGAGCTGGAGAAGCGGGTGCTCGAGATGCGGAAGAGGAAGCCCGCGGCGAAGGCCGCCCGCGGCGGCGACTGGCTCGCCCTCGACCTCACCCTGCTGGTGGACGGCGACGTGCGGATCGAGAACGACCTGGTGAGGGGAGCGGCCAGGGGAGAGCTCACGCTCACCGGGACGCTCGCAGGGTACGGCCTCGTCGGCACGCTCGCCATGGGGGAGGGGAGCCGCGCCACGTTCCGCGGCAACGAGTTCGTCCTCTCGAACGCGGTCGCGGAGTTCACCGATCGACGGAGCGTGCGCATGGCCCTCGACGTGCACGGCGACGCGGTGGTGCGCGACTACCAGGTGTTCATGCGTCTCTACGGACCGTACGAGGACCCAACGCTCTCGCTGACCAGCGAGCCCGCGCTCTCGCAGCAGGACATCGTGACCCTGCTCTCGCTCGGATACACCACCCGCGACGCCCCGAGCGGCGCGGGCGTCAGCGGTGCCGCGGCGGCGGCGGCGGCCCAGGCGCTCTTCAGCGCGGCCGGGCTCGACGACCAGGTGAAGCGCTTCGTCCCGCGCAGCCGGCTCCTGCGCGACTTCTCGGTGCGCATGACCACCGCCTACTCCGAGGGCACGGGGCAGATCGAGCCGCGGGCGGAGTTCGAGTCGAAGGTTCTCGACGACCGCATGCGGCTGCGCTACCAGGCGCCGATCTCGGGGGCGCGCGGCCAGCGGGCCCAGGCGGAGCTGCGCCTCTCCGAGCACACCTCCGTCCAGTACCAGTGGGACAACGACAACTCCGACGTGGCCGCGGTCGCCGGCGGCGACCACGGTCTCGACTTGAAGCTCAGGTGGGAGTGGACGGACTGATCGTTCATGCGTGCCCCGCTCCCACTCCTGATCGCGCTCCTCCTCGGCGTGCCGCTAGCCGTGGCGGCAGCGCCTTCGGCGACATCTACCTCGGGGGCTCCGGCGGCAGCGCCTTCGGCGCAAAGCAGGCCGCCGGCTTCGCCGTCATCTACCTCGGGGGCTCCGGCGGCAGCGCCTTCGGCGCAAAGCGGGCCGCCGGCTTCGCCGTCATCTACCTCGGGGGCTCCGGCGGCAGCGCCTTCGGCGCAAGGCAGGCCGC
>Ga0209342_10005518_pt1 | contig 12943 bp, 11 predicted proteins | sample RifCSP16_2_FD_184023 | JGI IMG/M metagenome (GOLD analysis project Ga0209342, IMG submission 184023) | Soil microbial communities from Rifle, Colorado - Rifle CSP2_sed 16_2 (SPAdes) (version 2) | ecosystem: Environmental > Terrestrial > Deep subsurface > Rock core/Sediment | place: Rifle... | reverse complement strand
TGCGGGCCTATCCCGTCCGGCGGGCCACGAATATCCTCGCCACCCTCGCTTGCGGGGCGATGGTGCTGACCGCGCTGGTTCCGCTCGGTTCTCTGCTCTGGTTGGTGGTGTCGAAGGGCCTGCCCGGTCTCACCGCCTCCTTCTTCACCGCGCTCCCCACTCCGGTGGGCGAGCCGGGCGGCGGTGTCGGCAACGCCATCGTGGGCACGCTCATGATGGTGGGGCTCGCTTGCGTGCTCGGCCTGCCGCTCGGGATCGGCGCTGGCGTCTTCCTGGCCGAGAAGGGCGACGGGCCGTTCGGGCGGATGGTGCGCTTCACGGCCGAGGTGTTCGCCGGGATACCGTCCATCGTGCTCGGGATCGTCGCCTACGGGCTGGTGGTGGTCCCCATGCGGCGGTTCTCGGCCCTGGCCGGGGCGCTGGCGCTGGCGCTGCTCATGGTGCCCGCGCTCGCCCGAGCCACGGAGGAGCTCGTCCGCCTGGTCCCGGCCACGCTGCGCGAGGCGTCGCTCGCCCTGGGGATCCCGCAATGGAAGACGAGCCTGCGCATCGTCCTGCGCACCGCCGCGGGGGGGATCCTCACCGCGGCCCTCCTCGGCATCGCCCGGGCCGCGGGCGAGACGGCGCCGCTCCTCTTCACCGCCTTGAACAACCAGTACTGGAACTGGAGGCCGGACCAGCCGACGGCGTCGCTCACCGTCCAGATCTTCAATTACGCCATCAGCCCTTACGAGGACTGGCACCAGAAGGCGTGGAGCGCCGCGCTGGTGCTGCTCCTCCTGGTCGGGGCCCTGAACCTGGGCGCCCGGGCGGCGCTGCGGCGCAGCTCGGTGAAGGGGGGGTCGTGAGCGGAGCGGTCAAGATGAGGGTCGAGCGGCTCCAGGCGTACTTCCATGACAATCACGTGCTGCGAGACGTGACCATAGACGTCCCCCCGCTCTCGGTGCTCGCGGTCATCGGCCCCTCGGGCTGCGGCAAGTCGACGTTCCTGCGCTGCCTCAACCGGATGCACGAGCTCGTCCCCGGCGCGCGCGCCGAGGGGAGCGTCACCCTCGACGGCGAGGATCTCTACGCGCGCGGCGTCGACCCGGTGCGGCTCCGGCGGCGGGTGGGGATGGTGTTCCAGCGGCCTAACCCGTTCCCTACCATGAGCGTCCACGACAACGTGGCCGCCGGCCTGCGGCTCAACGGGTGGAGGGGCGATCTGGGCCAGATCGTGGAGCGCTGCCTCAGGCGGGCGGCCCTCTGGGACGAGGTGAAGGACCGCCTGCGCCAGTCCGCGCTCTCCCTCTCCGGGGGACAGCAGCAGCGGCTGTGCATCGCGCGGGCGCTGGCGGTGGAGCCGGAGGTGCTCCTCATGGACGAGCCGGCGAGCGCGCTCGATCCCATCGCCACCGCCAAGATCGAGGAGCTCATGCACGAGCTGAAGGAGCGCTACACCATCGTCATCGTGACCCACAACATGCAGCAGGCGGCGCGCGTCTCCGATCACACCGCGTTCTTCTACATGGGCGAGCTGGTCGAGGCGGGCCCCACCGAGCGGATGTTCACCAACCCACGCGAGCAGCGCACCGAAGACTACGTCACCGGGAAGTTCGGATAGGATGGACCCAAGCGCATGCCGGGCCACACCGACAAGACCTACGAGGCGGAGCTCCAGGGCCTCCGGGACAAGCTCCTCGCCATGGGCGGCAAGGTGGAGGCGGCCATCGCCTCCAGCGTGCGCTCCATCACCGAGCGCGACGTCGAGCTCGCGGGCAAGGTGAGGGCGAGCGACGCCGAGGTGAACCGGATGGAGGTGGAGATCGACAACGCCTGCCGGCGCCTGCTCGCGCTGCGCCAGCCGGCGGCGAGCGACCTCCGGTTCATCACCACCGCCTTGAAGATCGTGACCGACCTCGAGCGCATGGGCGATCTGGCGGTGAACATCGCCGATCGCGCGCAGGACCTCGCCCAGGCGCCGCAGCTCGGGCCGCAGCTCGGGCCGCTGCACGACCTCTCCACCCTGGCCGACCTCTCCGAGGCGCAGCTCAGGAAGGCGCTCGACGCGTTCGTGGAGCGCGACGTGGTGAAGGCGGAGGAGGTCATGAGCGGTGACGACCACCTCGACGCCCTCTACCTCAAGCTCTTCAACGACCTGCTCGCGCTCATGATCGAGGAGTCGCGCGTCATCCGGCGCGCCACCGCGCTGCTCTTCGCGGCGAAGCACCTTGAGCGCATCGGCGACCACGCGACGAACGTGGCGGAGATGGTGGTGTACATGGTGCGCGGCACCGACGTGCGCCACCCGCGCAGCAGGGCGGAGAAGGGGTAGAACCCCGGGCCGAGGCCGGACATGCTACAGGTCTCCCTCATGCGAGTGAGGCGACTGGCGACCGCAGGCGTGATGTCCCATCGGGGGCCCAATGGAGATTGAGAGCTGCCGCGTGTGCGGTGGGGACGGGCGCATCGGCAATGCCCTCGGCGGTAGCACGGCGACCTGTCCCGGCTGCCACGGCTCGGGTCGACGCGCCGAGTCGTCGCCCATGTTCCACGACGTCACCAAGACGAAGCCGTCGCACCATCGGGCGGCGGTCTCGGTTTCCACGGGGCCGAAGGGCCCGGTGACGCCGGAAGGTGTTCAGCTCGCCCTCGAGGTGAAGGCTAGCGCGGTCCTGGCCGAGGACGCCAAGACGCGGCTGTTCACGGAGATCGTGAACCACGAGAGCACGCACGGACGATGCACCAAGACCTTCATCAAGAAGATCCGCAAGCAGACTCGGCTGGGCCAGTAGGCCATCCCGGGGAAGAAGGTCGGGGTCCTCCGCGGGTGGGCGACGACCCGGCGGCGGAGACGACCCCGCTCCCAGTGGGGTGGTGATCCGCGCATCTACCTGGTGCACGGCGCGTGCGGCCGCTCGATATTCACGAAGGGTGGCCCGCCCGAGTTAACCCGCCCCGGCTGGCACGGAGCTTCCATGAGAAGCGCCAGGCGCCGCGGGCTCGCGGGAGGCGAGAGCACCGCGGCGCGCCGCAGAGCGAGCCAGGTCACCCGAGGCAGGTCACCCCCATGTCCCCGCGATCGCTTGGATCTCTCCTCGCCAGGGCGAGCCGCCTGCGCCCCGCGACGGCCGGGCGGAGACTGCTGCGGCTGCTCATGTCCCAACGATTCGCCCTGCCGGTCGTGCTCGCGCTCGGCGTCTCGCTCTCGCTCCTCCTCTTCTTCTCCGCGCGGGAGGTGGACGAGAGCCGGATGCGGGATCGGTTCGAGCGCGCCGCCGCGAACCGGGTCGCCGCTCTCAGGGCGGCGGTCGAGCACGCGGTGGAGGACGTCGAGGCGCTCGGGGCGCTGTTCGACACCGCAGGGGAGGTCGATCGAGCGCAGTTCCGCACGTTCGCCGCCCGGCTGCTGGCGCGTGGGCAGGGCACCCAGGCGCTGGAGTGGATCCCTCGCGTGCCGGACGCGGCGCGGGCGCGGTTCGAGGAGGCGGCGAGCAGGGATGGGTACGCGCGCTTCCGATTCACCGACAGGAAGACGAAAGGCGTCATGGTGCGAGCGGCGCGCCGCCCCGAGTACTACCCGGTGTACTACGTCGAGCCGTACGCGGGGAACGAGGCGGCGCTGGGCTTCGACCTCGCCCCGAACGCCACCCGGCGCGAGGCCATGGAGCGGTCGGCTGCGTCCGGGGAGATGACGGGCACGGCGCCGATCACCCTGGTGCAGGAGACGGCCCGGCAAGCCGGCGTCCTCCTCTTCTCGCCGATCTACCGCGCTCCCGTCGGCGAGTCGGCCGCGAGCAGGCGGGACCGCCTCGCGGGCTTCGTCCTGGGCGTCTACCGGATCGGCCAGCTCGCGGAGGGGGCCATTGGCCGCCTCGCCCCCGACGGCGTCGATGTCTACCTCCTCGACGACATGGCGCAACCGGGGGAGACGCTCCTTCACTTCCACTCCTCCCGTCTGCGGGGGGCGGCTGCGAGTCCTGCGGCCGACGGCCTCCTCCCTCGGGGCTTGCACCACACCGCCGTCCTTCGCGTCGCGGACAGGACGTGGCGCGTGGTCTGCGCGCCGGCTCCCGAGCTCCTGGCCACGGGGAGGACCTGGTACCCGTGGGCCCTCCTCGCCGCCAACCTCCTCGTCACCGGCCTCCTGGCCGGATACCTCCTGCTCGTCCTGAGGCGCGCCGCCCGCGTCCGCGCGCATGCGGCAGAGCTGCTCCGGGCGAAGGAGCAGCTCTTGCAGTCGCAGAAGATGGAGGCCATCGGCCAGCTCGCGAGCGGCGTCGCGCACGACTTCAACAACCTGCTCGCGGTCATCAGGAGCTCCGCTCAGTTCCTGCGCGACGACCTCCCGGCGGGAGACCCCCGCAGGGCCGACGTGGAGGAGATCTGGCAGGCGGGCGAGCGCGCGGTGCAGCTCACGCGGCAGCTCCTCGCCTTCGGCCGGAAGAGCCCGGCCAACCCTGTCCTGGTGGACGTCAGCGCGGCCGTGCGGGCGGTCGAGAAGCTCCTGCGCCGCATGGTCGGGGAAGACGTCGCGCTCTCCACCTCGCTCGAGGAGAGGCCCTGGCGCACGCGGGTCGATCCAGGCCACCTGGATCAGGTCCTGATGAACCTCGTGGTGAACGCGCGCGACGCGATGCCGGACGGCGGCGAGCTCCGCGTCGAGACGCGGAACATCGCCTGCGAGCAGCCGCCCCGAGGCTGCGAGGGCCTGCTCCCGGGTCGCTACGTGGTGCTCTCGGTCGCGGACACCGGCTCCGGGATCCCCGGAGACCTCCTCCACAAGATCTTCGAGCCCTTCTTCACGACCAAGGAGCCGGGCAAGGGGACGGGCCTCGGGCTCGCGACCGTGTACGGGATCGTGGAGCAGGCGAAGGGGAAGATCGCGGTGTCCTCGCAGGTGGGGCGCGGGACGACCTTCACCGCCTACCTCCCGGCCTGCGACGCGGCCGCGCTGGCGACGAGCGAACCGGCCGCGGCCCCAGCCTGGACGAAGCGTGAACGGGTGCGCGCCCGGACCGTCCTCCTCGTCGAAGATGACGAACCGGTGCGCAGGGTCACGCGGCGGATGCTGGAGCGCAGGGGATTCGAGGTGAAGGAGGCCCCCGACGCCGTCGAGGCCGTCCGGCAGCTCAGCGGGCGGGAATCGCCGGTCGATCTCGTCCTGAGCGATGTGGTCATGCCCGAGGTCAAGGGGACGGACCTCGCGATCGTCATCCGCGAGCTGCGTCCCGACGTCCCGGTCGTGCTCATGTCGGGCTACGCCGACCGGCAGCAGGTCTCGGAGGCGAGGATCCTCCGCAAGCCGTTCACCGAGGACGCCCTCCTCGCGCACATCGAGGAGGCGCTGGGGATACCGGGCGCGGCGGCCGCGAGCGGCGGCGCGCCCTCATCGAGGGAGCTACGCTCATGAGCGAGCCTGCTCGAGAAGACGAGGCGCCCCGGGGCCAGGGCGAGGCGCTGCACCGACGCCAGGAGGAGGCGCTCGAGCGGCTCGTCGCAGCGCGCACCGCGCAGCTCAGCGCCGCGAACGCGGCCCTCGAGGCCGAGGTCGCGGAGCGCCGCCGCGCCGAGGCGGCCATCCGCCACGACCTCGCGCGCATGATGACCCTCTTCGCCCAGGGGGAGGCCCGGACGCGGGCCATCATCGAGAGCGCGCTCGACGGGATCGTCCTCCTCGGGCGCGAGGGCAGGATCGAGGGCCTGAACCGCGCGGCCGAACGGATCTTCGGCTGTAGCAAGGCGGAGGCGACGGGACGGGTCTTCCTGGACGAGCTCATCGCCCCGCGGTCGCGCTCGGCCGTCGCACAGCGGATCTCCGCGGGCGACGGCCAGGACGGCGAACCCCGCTCCGCGCCCAGCGACGTGCAGGGGCTGCGGCGCAGCGGGGAGGAGTTCCACATCGAGTACAACGTCGTCAGGCTCGAGCCGATCTCGAGCGGCAGACGCTGCGCGTTCGTCCGGGACCTCACCGGATCCGCGCGGGACGGAGCAGGCGTGGACGGTTACGGTACGATCACCCCGGCCACGGCTCCGCACACTGCGCCCAGGAGCCCCCCCGCCAGGACGTCGAGCGGATAGTGCGCCCCCAGGTACACGCGCGAGAGCGCGATGCCGGTGGCGAGGAGGAGCGAGAGCGGTCCGGCGTGGTACGGCTCGCTCGAGAGCGCCACCGCAGCCCCGAAGGCCGCCGCCGTGTGCCCCGACGGGAACGAGAACGCGTCGGGGTTCTCCGCGAGGGCCTCGAAGCCCTCGATGGCGGTCGTCGGCCGTGCCCGGTTGAGCGCGCGCTTCAGCACCGCCGCCGTGAGCGCGCCGAGCGCGGACCCCGCCGCCAGCCGGAGCGCCAGGTGGATGCTCCCCGGCGCGCCGCTCGCCAGGATCGCGGAGCCCGAGGCTACCCAGCCGGGGACGCCGCCGGCGGCGGTGAGGGCGCGCGCGATGCGCGTGCGCCACGGACCGTGATAACGCCGGAAATGGATGAGGAGACGCTCGTCGTACCCGAGCAGACGAGCGAGCCGGGCCACGCGGGCCCGCCCGCCAGGTGCGCCGTCGAGCGCGCCTTCGACCATCGCCAGCTCGACATCACGAGTCTCCACGGGTCCCACCCTGCACGCGGGGCATGGCGGCCGCCGGGCGCTCCCGCAACATCTTCATGGCGCGCGCCGGCGTCGAGGGGCCGGCGGGGGGCCGAACTCTGCGTCGTCAAGACGCGGATGAAGTTCCCTGGCGGGTGTCCAGCTCTCTGGCAGTGGCCAGGATCACCGCGACGTCCGCTCCGCCTCGCGCAGGGCCGAGACGTCCACCATCCCACCCACGTCGCCCCGGGGCGCGAAGCCCAGCTCCTGGGCCCGGCGCGCGATCTCCTCGAGCTGCCGCGGCATCGGATCCGCCGTCGGCTCGAGCCGCGAGAAGGCGTCCGCGAGCACCGCCGGGGGCAAGGGATGGTGGGTGAGCTCCCCATACTCCGAGTTGGCGGCGCGCGCGAACCCCTCCGGGTCCGCCTTCCAGCGCGCGGTGAGCGCGAGGTGCACTCGCAGCAGAGCCACGATCTCGGGCCGGCGCTTCTCGAGCGCGCGCCGCCGTGCGACGAGGACGGTGGTCGGGAAGCGCCGGCCGGGCCAGAGGTCCCGCTCGTCCACGAGCAGGTGGGCGCCGGCCTCTGCCCGGAGCCGCGCTCCCCAGGGCTCGGGCACCCATGCCGCCGCGAGCTCGCCGCGCTTCCAGAGCACGAGGATGTCGGCGTTCGGGAGCGGCGTGACGTTCACCTCGCCCGGGCGCTCGCCGATGCCGAGGCCCTGCGCTCGCAGCCAGACGCGGAGCGCGATGTCCTGCGTGTTGCCGAGCTGGGGAGACGCGACGCGCTTTCCGGCCAGGTCCCTCGGGGAGCGGGCGGAGCGCGAGAGGAGCGCGGCGCCGCCCGAGGCGGCCCCGGCGACGATCCGCAGCACCGCACCCTCCGTGCGGAGGTAGGCGAGCGCCGCCGGACCCGCGCCCACGTAGGCCACGTCGACGTCTCCGGCGAGCAGGGCCTCCATCGCCGCGGGGCCGGCGTCGATCACGCGCGCGCTCCACCGTCCCGGGCCGAGGGCGCGCGCGAAGGCGCCCTCGCCCGCCCCCACCAGGGCCTGGGCGTGCGTGAGGTTGGGGAAGAACGCCATCGTGAGCGGCCGCCGCGGATCGCCGTCCTGCCGGCAGGCGAGGAGCGCGGCGAGCGCGGCGGCGGTGGCGAGCCGTCTGACTCGTGTTTCTCTCAGGCCGCCTCCACGAGCCCCCAGCGCCGCCGGATCCGGGTCTCCAGGATCCGGAAGGCGACCTGGTCCACCAGGGTCCCCAGCGCGACGATGGCGATCATGACCCCGACCACCTGCGCCACGTCGAGCAGCTCCCGCCCCTGCTGCAGGAGCTGCCCCAGGCCGCCGGCGACGAAGAGCAGCTCGCCCGCCATGAGCGCGCGCCAGGCGAAGCTCCAGCCGAGCTTCAGGCCGGTCACGATCCCCGGCAGCGCCGCCGGGACGAGCACCCCGAGGTAGAAGCGCGCCCCGCGGATCCCCAGCACGCCCGAGGCGCGCAGGAGCAGCGGATCGACGGCGGCGACGCCGTCCTCGGTGGAGATGGCCACCGCGAGGAGCGACCCCATGACCACCACGAAGACGATCGCCGCCTCGGAGAGGCCGAACCAGAGGAGCGCGAGCGGGAGCCAGCAGATGGAGGGCAGCGCCTGCAGCCCCAGGACGAGCGGCCGGAGCGTCACCTGCGCCCAGCGCTTGCGCGCGAGCAGGATCCCGAGCGCTATGCCCACGACGGCGGACAGGAGGTACCCCTGCGCGAGGCGCGCGGCCGAGCGGAGGACGGCGGCGCCCATCCGGCCGTCCGCGATCATCCGCGCGATGCTCTCCGCCGTCGCGAGCGGTCCCGGGAACAGGTAGTGAGGCCAGGGGCCGAACCTAGCGGCGAGCTCCCATGCCAGAAGAAGCGCGATCGGGAACCCCAGCCGAATCAGGAGCGGTCTCGTCATCCCCCACCTCCTTGCTGGGAGCTGCCGGCGCCGGGCTCTCCGAGGCGCGCTCGGCATGCTGCAAGAGCCCCCGGATCTGGCGCGACATCTCCACCAGCGCGGGCTCGTCGGGATCCCGCGGCCGCGGCAGTCGCACCTCGAGGTCCTGGAGCACGCGCCCCGGCCTTCCCGCCAGCACCACCACCCGGTCCCCGAGCACGAGCGCCTCGCGGATGTCGTGGGTGACGAAGACCACGGTCTTCCGGTACCTCATCCAGATGTGCTGCAAGAGCACGTGCATGTTCGCGCGCGTCTGGGCGTCGAGCGCGCCGAATGGCTCGTCCATGAGGAGCACGGCCGGGTCCATCGCCAGCGCCCGCGCCAGCGAGACGCGCATCCGCATCCCCCCCGAGAGCTGGTGGGGCAGGGTGTCCTCGAACCCCGCGAGCTGCACGCGCCCGATGAACTCCTGTGCGCGCACCCGGGCGGCCGCGCGCGAGAGCCCCTTCGCGCGGAGCACGAAGACGATGTTCTGACGGACGGTGAGCCAGGGGAAGAGCGCCGGCTCCTGGAAGACGAGCACGCGATCGGGTCCGGGACCGGTGACCTCGACCCCGTCGAGCGAGATGCGCCCGCCGGACGGCCTCACGAGCCCCGCCAGCGCGTAGAGCAGCGTGGACTTGCCGCACCCCGACGGGCCGAGCAGGCACACGAACTCGCCGGAGTGGACGGCGATGTCCACGTTCCTAAGCGCCACCACCTCGTTTCCGAAGGTGTGGCCGACGCTGCGGACGGTGAGCTTGGCGAGCCCCTCCCGGCCGCGCCAGGGCACGAGCAGGTGGCGGGAGGCGAGGCGGTGACGGAGCCGCGTGAGCACGGCCCACATGATGGGTCACCGCGATCTCCTTCGCTCGGCCCCCTGTCCGCTTGACTGGGACTCCCTTTCAGGGCCGCAGGCCATCCGGAGCAGCCGGCAATGCAGGCGCGCGTTCCGCAGCTCGAGAGACGCAGCGGCGGCTCGGCCGAGGAGCGCCTCGAGATCGCGATCGCCGGAGAGGACGACAGCCGCCCATCCGGGCAGGCGGTCGAAGAGCGCGCGGAGCGATCGCCACGAGGCCGCGGCGTCCTCGGCCAGGCGGAGGCCGTACGGAGGGTTGACGCAGAGGAGCCCGTTCTCCGGCGGCGGCACGGCCTCGCCGGCTTCGCGGCGCTCGAGGCGGATGACGCCCGCCAGGCCGGCCGCCGCCGCGTTCTTCTGTGCCAGCCGGAGCACGCCCGCGTTGCGGTCCGAGGCGTGGACGGGAGCGGGCGGGGGTCGCTCGCCTGCGGCGAGCCGCGCGCGCACCGCTTCGAGGCGCCGCGGGTCGCGTCCGGGCCATCCCTCGAAGGCGAAGCGGCGGCTGCGCCCCGGGGCCCGCCGCGCGGCGATCTCCGCCGCCTCGATGGCGAGCGTGCCGGAGCCGCACATCGGGTCGAGGAAGGGCGACGAGCCGTCGTACCCCGCCCAGAGCAGCATCCCGGCCGCGATCGACTCGCGGAGCGGGGCCGCTCCCACCCGCGCGCGCCAGCCGCGCTTGTAGAGCGGAGTCCCCACGGCGTCGAGGGACAGGGTCGCCTCGCCGCCTTCGCGGCGGAGCGCGACGCGCGCCGCCGGCCCGAACCGCCGCCGCGCCTGGGCGAACGCCGCGTCGAGGCCGCTCTCCGGGCCGACATGGAGCCGGAGCGCCACCGCGTCCGCGACCCGGGACCCCACGCAGGCGAGCTCCACCGCGTCCTCGCCCTCCGCCTCCGCTCCGCCGGGGACCGCGCGCGCGGCGAGGCCGAGCGCCTGCAGCTCTCGCGCGAGCACCGGCTCCAGCCCCGGCGCGCACGCCGCGAAGATCCGGTCCGCCACTCCGTCCGTGTACCGCGCCGCGGCGGGGCGCGCCAGCGTGGGGAGTCTCTCGCCAACGGCCGCGATTTCGGTTAATTCGTCCCCCCGATGATCTCGGTTCAGAACCTCTCCAAGGCCTTCGGGCCCAAGAAGCTGTTCGAGGAAGTGAACGTCGCCTTCCCGCCCGGCCGGCGCTACGGCCTCACCGGCCCGAACGGCGCCGGCAAGACCACCCTCATGCGCATCCTCTCCGGGGACGAGGAGCCCGACACGGGAGCCATCCAGCGCCCGAAGCGGGTGGGGGTCCTGCGCCAGGACCACTTCCGCTACGAGGACGACCGCGTGATCGACGTCGTCCTCATGGGGAACTCGGTTCTGTGGGGGGCATTGCAGGAGAAGGAACGGCTCCTCGCCAAGCCCGACATCTCCGACGAAGACGGTCACCGCCTGGGGGAGCTCGAGGGCGTCATCGGCGAGGAGGACGGGTACTCGGCCGAAGCGAGCGCCGCGGAGCTGCTCGACGGGCTCGGCATCCCTCCCGAGGCGCACGATCTCCCCATGCGCGGGCTCTCCGGCGGGTACAAGCTCCGCGTGCTCCTGGCGCAGGCGCTCTTCGGCAGGCCGCAGGCGATGCTCCTCGACGAGCCCACGAACAACCTGGACATCGAGTCGATCCGCTGGCTGGAGGGCTTCCTCCACGCCTACGAGGGCGTGCTGGTGACGATCAGCCACGATCGCCACTTCCTCAACTCCATCTGCACGCACATCGCCGACATCGACTACGAGACGATCATCACCTACAACGGCGGCTACGACGACATGGTCCGTCAGAAGGGCCAGGTGCGCTCCAGGGTGGAGTCGGAGAACGCCGAGAAGCAGAAGAAGGTCGCCCAGCTCCAGGATTTCGTGGCGCGCTTCCACGCCGGGACGCGCGCGTCGCAGGTGCAGAGCCGGATCCGGGCGATGTCGAAGCTCCGGCTCGAGGATCTCAAGCGCTCGAACATCCAGGCGCCGTTCATCAAGCTCGACGTGGAGAAGCCCTCGGGGAAGCAGACCTTGACCGTGGAGGGGATCGCCAAGAGCTACGGCCGGCGCGAGATCGTCCTGCCCTTCAGCGCGCTCGTCACGCGAGGCGAGAAGATCGCGATCATCGGCAAGAACGGGGTGGGGAAGACGACGCTCGTGAAGGTGCTCGTCGGCGAGATGCCGCCCGACGAGGGATCGGTGAAGTGGGGGCACCAGGCGTCGGTCGGCTACCTGCCGCAGGACCACGCGGGGGCGATCCGGCCCGGGACCACGGCGTTCGGCTGGCTCCGGGAGCTGGAGGACAAGATGTCGAACGAGGAGATCTCCGGCCTCCTCGGGCGGATGCTCTTCTCGGGCGAGGAGCGCATGAAGCCGACCGCCACCCTCTCCGGCGGTGAGACGGTGCGGCTCCTGTTCGCGAACCTCATGCGCACGAGGAACAGCGTCCTCGTCCTCGACGAGCCGACGAACCACCTCGATCTACAGGCCATCGCGGCGCTCGGCGAGGGCCTCTCGCGTTACGAGGGCACGGCCTTCTTCGTGACCCACGACCAGCAGCTCATCGGCGAGGTGGCGACGCGCATCTGGGCGCTCCGCCCCGACGAGCCGATCCTCGACTTCCAGGGCACGTTCGACGAGTTCCTGGAGAAGTACCCCGACCTGGCCTCGCACCATCGGTGAGGGGGGTGGGGTCCACGTCCAGGTCCAGGTGGACATGCGCCGCCAGGTGAAGGCCTCCGACGTCCCGCGCGAGCTCGCGCCCGGGCAGTCTCCGATGCTGCTGAAGGAGCTGCACCTCCTCACGCGCGAGGGCGACCTCAACGCCGACAGCCTGCGGAAGCTGAAGCAGGTGAACCACCTCGTGCGCCTGCTCGCGCCGGCGGTGGAGGACGTGCTGGCCCGCTTCGGGGACCCGGTCCTCATCGACTGCGGCGCGGGGAAGGGCTACCTCGGGTTCATCCTCCACGAGCTCTTCCTCGGGCCGGCGGGGAAGGGCACGGTCGTCTCGGTCGAGGCGCGCGCGGAGCTGACGCGCGCCGCGGAGGAGCGCGCCCTGCGCCTCGGGTTCAGCCGGATGCGCTTCGTCACCGGCGAGCTCGCGCGGGTGGAGCTGCCCCGGCGCGTTCACCTCGTGACCGCGCTCCACGCCTGCGACACGGCCACCGACGACGCGCTCGCGCTGGCCGTCCGGCACGGGGCCGACCACGTGGCGGTGGTGCCCTGCTGCCAGGCCGAGGTGGCGCGGCAGCTGGAGCGCGCCCAAGGAGCGTCGCCGGCGCTCGCTGCGCTGCACGAGCACCCCTGGCACCGGCGCGAGTTCGGCTCGCACCTCACCAACGTCGTCCGCGCGCTCGCGCTCGAGGCGTGGGGCTACAAGGTCACGGTGACCGAGCTCGCCGGCTGGGAGCACTCGCTCAAGAACGAGCTCATCCTGGGCCGCAAGATCCGCGCGCGCGACGCCGGGGCGCAGGCGCGGCTCGAGGCGCTCCTCGCGGCGACCGGGGTGCGGCCCAAGATCGTCCGCATGCTGGGGGAGGAGGCGGAGATCGTCCAGCACGGAGAGTCCG
>Ga0209342_10005517_pt1 | contig 12943 bp, 12 predicted proteins | sample RifCSP16_2_FD_184023 | JGI IMG/M metagenome (GOLD analysis project Ga0209342, IMG submission 184023) | Soil microbial communities from Rifle, Colorado - Rifle CSP2_sed 16_2 (SPAdes) (version 2) | ecosystem: Environmental > Terrestrial > Deep subsurface > Rock core/Sediment | place: Rifle... | reverse complement strand
AGCAGGGGCGCCCCCAGGACGGCGAGTACGATCAGGCCGAGCATCGCGACGCCCACCCAGGCACCCCGCGACCGGCGGAGACGCGTCAGTGCATCCCGCCAGGCGGACCGGCTGTGCACCGGCGCTGCGACCGGCGCTTCAGTCAAAGCGGATGCGTGGGTCGAGGAAGGCATAGGAGACGTCGACGAGCAGGTTCATGAGCACATAGATCAGCGAGACGATGAGGATGACGGCCTGAATCACCGGGAAATCTTTGATCAGGATTGCGTCCACCAGAAGCTTGCCCAGACCCGGCCGCGCGAACACCGTCTCCGTGATGACCGCCCCCGACAACAGCGTGCCGAACTGCAGGCCCATGACCGTGATGACGGGGATGAAGGCGTTCTTCAGCACGTGCCGGGTCAGGATGACGATTTCCCGTAGCCCCTTCGAGCGCGCCGTGGTGACGTACGGTTGTGACAGGATCTCGAGGACGCTCGACCGTACCAGCCGCGCCAGCGTGGCGGAAGAGATCATTCCCAGCGCCAGTGCCGGCAGCACCAGCCGGTTCAGGCCGCCGGCGCCCGTCACGGGAAACCAGCCCAGCATGATGGCGAAGACAAAGATCAGCATCGATGCGAGCCAGAAGATCGGCATCGACACGCCCACGATGGCGAAACTCATCGCGGCGACATCGACCCATGACGATCGCCAGAGTGCCGAAACCACCCCGAGCAGGATACCCAGGACTGAGGCCAGCGCGAACGCGGCCACCGCCAGTTCGGCGGACGACGAGACCCGGTTGCCGATTTCGTGGGTCACGGGAATTCGTGAGTAGAGCGAACGCCCAAGGTTCAAAACTAAGATCCGGCTGAGGTAGTCTATGTACTGGACCATTATGGGGCGGTCGAGCCCCATCTCAAGCCGGACCACTGCCAGTTGCTCCGGCGTCACATTCTTGTCGCCCGCGAAGATGATCGCCGGATCGCCGGGTACGGCGTGCAACATCAGAAAGACCACGAGTGTGATCGTGACGACGGTAGGGATCGTCAGGAGGAGACGTTTGGCGACATACTCCAGCATGCCGGATCAAGACGATGCGGAGCCGGGGTCCGCGGACGGAACCCCGACTCCGCACCAGGTTGTGATTGCTCGGCTACCTCGCGATCCGCGTGTCGTAGAAGTACGGGTAGAGACCGCCCCAGTCCACCCAGATGTCCGACACGGTGCGCTGGTGCGCAAACAGCGACGGCGGATCGGTGAGGAAGATCATGATCTGCTCATCCAGCGCCTTCTGCTGAGCCTTGATCAGCAATTCCCGGCGCTTCTGCGGGTTCCCCTCCGCGCCGATCTGATCGATCAGGGTGTCCATCTCGGCGTTGCGGTAGTTGTTCCGGTTCGACCCGCCACCCGCATTGCTGGAATGGTACAGGATCCGGAGCATCTGTCCGGGATCGGTCCCGGTGTCCCACCAATACTGCACGTGGTGCAGGCCGGTGCGGACCGATTGGAAGTAGGCGGGGCCCGCCTGCCCGATGAGCTGGACGTCGACGCCCACCGGTTTCATCTGCGCCTGAATGAATGCGGTCATCTCGCGCAGTTTCGGGTTCTCGGTCCGGAAGTAGTAGTTGACCTGCAGCTTCTGGCCGCCCTTGACCCGGACCCCGTCTGGCCCCATCTGCCAGCCCGCCTCGTCCAGCACCCGCCGGGCCTGATCCACATTCCGCGGGTACTTCTTGCAGGTCTCAGGATCAAATCCGAAGAGGTTCGGCGTCAGCGGGCTGCACGCCGGCTTGTGCACGCCGCTCCAGACAGATTTGGCGAGCCCCTCTTTGTCGATGGTGAGCTGGAAGGCGCGGCGGACCGCCAGTTCGTTGGTGGGTGGCCGCTGCTGGTTGAACATGACCGACCAACCCGACCCCGCCTGCGGAACCTCGATCACGTTGATGCGGGGATTGCGCTTGACGCGCTCCAGGTCGGTCGGCGGGACGTCTTCGATGAAGTGGGTCTCGCCGGTCTCGAGCGTGGCCATGCGCGTGCTGGGCTCGGTGATGATCCGGAAGACCAGCCGCTGGAGATAGGGCGGGCCATTGTGCTTGTGGACGCGGGACGCCCAGTTGTAGTTGATGTTTCGGATCAGCGTAATCTCCTGGCCCGACTGGTAGGACTGGATCGAGAACGGCCCCGTCGAGACGAACACGACCGGTCCAAAGTCCTGGCCGTAACGCCGCAGCGCGGTCGGCGAGATGATCCCGAGGTAGGGAGTGCTCGCCGCGTTCAGGAACGCCGCGTAGGGCCGCTTGAACCGCACCCGCACCTGGTGCGTGCCGAGCACCTCCGAGCGATCGTACGGCCCAATGAAGCTGAACGCGGTCTGCGCCTTCGTAGCCGGATCGACGATCCGGTCGAAGGTGACCTTCACGGCCTCCGCGTTCAACGGTGTGCCGTCGTGGAACTTGACGTCCTCGCGGAGGGTGAACGTGTACGCCGTCGCGTCCGGCGAGACCGTCCACGAGGTCGCCAGGCTGGGGGCGTACTCTCCGGCCTTGACCGACCAGACGAGCGGGTCGACGATGTGCAGACCCATCCGTCCCACGTACGAAGATGTCGTAGTCGTCACGTCGAGCGTATCGAACGGTGACGCCATCCCATAGATCAATGTGTCCGTGCTCTGCGCGAGTACCGCCTCGGGACGCGGCAGCGTCCTCAGAAACGGCGATAGCGCAGCGGCTCCCAATCCAGCGCCGGCCGCGCCGAGAAACCGGCGTCGTGTCATCCCTCTACTCATCGTGCTCCCCCTCCTCAGGTGGAGTGTGCGAGGATGTTCGACTCATCATGCCGTATGTTCGTGATTTCCGTCCGACATTCGGGAGGGGGACTTGAACTCCTGCCCGTGGGCAGTGACGCGTCCGCTTGCAAACAGGGCGGTGGTTCCGCCGCGACGAACTGGCAACCGATGGGAGCCGCATTTCTCCTGAGAGGGATCATCGTCGGCTTCTCAATTGCGGCGCCCGTGGGGCCGATTGGCGTGCTCTGCATTAGACGGACCCTGGCGGACGGGCGGGCGGTGGGTCTGGTCTCGGGTCTCGGAGCGGCCACGGCCGACGCCGTGTACGGCACGGTGGCCGGGTTTGGTCTGACCGTCGTGTCGGCGGCGCTCATCGGCCTGCAACCGTGGTTGCGTTTGATCGGAGGACTGTTTCTCTGTTACCTTGGCGTCGCGACGTTTGTGGCACGGCCGGCGGATCTGGCGGCGCCGATGAAAGGGAGGGGGATGGCGAGCGCGTACGCGTCGACATTCCTGTTGACTCTCACAAATCCGATGACCATCTTGTCCTTCGGAGCAATATTTGCCGGGCTGGGTCTGGCTGGGCCTGCCGCACACTATGCCTCGGCCACCCTGCTGGTGGTCGGCGTCTTCGTCGGCTCGGCGCTCTGGTGGCTGACGTTGAGCGGCGTAGTGGGCACGATGCGCCAGCGGTTCAACCTGCAGCGGTTGCGGTCGGTGAACAGGCTTTCCGGGATCATCATCGCAGGGTTCGGGGTGCTGGCGCTGGCAAGTGCATGGCTCAACCAGCGCTGAAAACGGGTGACAGGAGAAGCGGGGGTGTGATGATGGCAGGCAGACAGAACATCTCCAGCGGGACACCGTGGGAGCCGATCGTCGGGTACTCGCGCGCCGTGCGGGTGGGGTCAACGGTGCACGTCTCCGGGACCACGGCCACCGGTGAGGGTGGTGTGGTCGTGGGAGCCGGCGACGCGTACGCGCAGACCGTCCAGACGATCAAGAACATCGAATGGGCGCTCCGGGCGGCCGGCGCGTCGCTGCAGGACGTCGTGCGCACTCGGATCTATGTCATCAACATGAGCGACTGGGAGCAGGTCGGTCGCGCACACGGCGAAGCCTTCGGCAGCACCCGCCCGGCCACCAGCATGGTGGAGGTCCGCAGGCTCATCTCGCCGGAGATGCTGGTTGAGATCGAGGCAGAGGCGATCGTTGGCAGCGGCGCTCCGTAACTCGACGATCGACACGAAGATCCATATCCGCCTCGAGGTGAATCAGGCGGCCCTGCAGCGCCGTCTGCCCGCGACCTGGCAGGTCGCGCCGGCGTCTGACGACCTGCACCGTGGCACGAATTTCCTTGTCATCCTCAGCGAGGTGTTGCTCCGGCAGCAACCCGACGGATCCCCGGCTCCCGACGCGGTCAACCGTCACGCGGCCCTGCTGATCCCCGCGGTCCGTCCGGACGCCGGAGACACCGCGGTGTTCATGCTCCGCATGTATGCGGCGCACCCGGCGTCGGTGCCGGGCCGGTTTCGCAACACCGTCGCCGCCACGGCGTGGAGGGACGGCCGCGCGGCGGGGACCGGGCTGCGCACCGTGTGCACCGAACGGTTTGTCATCAGACCCGATGGCGGAGGCCATCTCGATCTGCGTCTGCGATACGAGCGCGGCGTCCCCATCCGGCGCTCCTGGCCGACGGTGATGCGGTCGGCGACCGACCCGTCGATCCACAGGCAGTACCAGTCCGAGGCGTTGATCGATGTCGTGCGAAGTGTACCGGCGGGCGTCGATCGCGTCGACGAGTACGAGCTCCGCGTGACGATCCCGGAGTTGTCGGATCTCTTCGATGGGTCAGAGCGCCTGGTGAGCCTGGCGGCGGTGCCCTGGTTTGTGCGTCAGGAGACCGACTAGGACCGGTCCTGCGCCGGACGCTGCGCGGGCCAGCGGGTCAGCGCGACGCCCGCGATGATCACGAACGCCCCGGCGAAGTGCAGCATCCCGAAGGGCTCGTGGAGCACTTTGACCGCGGTAATCACCCCGACCGGTGGAATCAGATAGAAATAGGCGGCCGCCCGCGTGGGACCGATCCGGCGGATGCCCTCGTACCAGAAGAGATACCCCAACGTGCCCGCGCCCAACGCCGCGTAGGCGAGCTGCGCCCACGCGATCGACGAGACCGTCCAGGACTGCCGCGCGAGTTCCGGCAGGCCCACGATCAGCAGGACCACGGTCCCGGCGACCATCCCAAACGTCATGATCGTGAGCGAACTGTACCGTTGGTAGAGCGGCAGCACGATCACCGGGGTCACCGCGTACGAGAGGGCTGCCAGCATGGTGATCAGATCGCCTTTGAGGTGCCCTGTGGAGAGACTCCCGCTGGCTTCGACGAGCAGGATCACGCCGGCGGAGGCGAGCGCAATCCCCACCGCCTGCCGCCACGTGATCGGTTCGGCGCGGGTCAGCCAGACCAACAACGCCGTGATGACCGGCGCCGCGTTGATGATCAGCACCGAGTTGCTTGCCGTCGTGTACTTCAGCCCTACCCCGAAGAAGATCTGATAGAACGCCACGTGAAAGAGCCCAACGGCGGCGACGCGTGCCAGGTCGCGGCGCTGGACCGACAGCGGGTGCCGCAAGACCGCGAGGATCGCGAGCAGACCGAGTGACGCGATGACGAAGCGGATGCCGGCGAAGGCAAGCGGGGTGAACTCGTCGTACGCGGACTTGATCACCGTGAACGAGGCGCCCCACAACAGCACCGTTGCCAGCACCATCAGGTCGCCGAGGCCGAAAGCGCGGCGAGGCATACTACGTGGCGATGAAGACGTTCTTGACCTCCGTGTACAGGTCGAGCGCGTTCATACCGAGCTCGCGGCCAAACCCGCTCATCTTGGCCCCGCCAAACGGCGCTTCCTGATGCACGCTGTGATTGGTGTTGATGCTCAACACGCCCGTGCGAATGGCCCTGGCCATGCGCAGCGCCCGGCCGACGTCTCGGGTCCAGACCGAGCTCGAAAGCCCGTAGGGTGAGTCGTTCGCCATGTCGATCACGTCGGCTTCATCGTCGAACGGGATCAGACACGCGACCGGCCCGAAGATCTCCTCCTGTGATACCCGCATCTGGTTGCCCGCGTCCGTCAGGACCGTGGGCAGCAGATAGGCCCCCCGCGCCAGCGCGGGATCGGCCGGCGGCGCGCCGCCAAACGCCACACGTGCCCCTTCGTCTCGGCCGATGCCGATGTAGCGCAAGACGTGGTCGCGTTGCCCCGTCGAGATCACCGGCCCCATCTCCGTCGACGGATCGAGCGGATCGCCCACGCGCATCCGCCGCGCGGCGTCGGCGAACAGTGCGGCCACACGCTCGTAGACGGGGCGCTGGATGAAGACCCGGCTTCGCGCGCAGCAGTCCTGACCCGCGTTACCGTAGACCGCCGCGGTCCCGGCCTGCGCGGCCCGCTCTAGATCCGCGTCGGCAAAGATAATGTTCGGCGATTTGCCGCCCAGTTCGAGCGAGAGGCGCGTCATGGTGTCGGCGGCCAGTTTCATGATCTGGATGCCGGTGGTCGTCTCGCCGGTCAGGGCGATCTTGCCGACGGCGGGGTGGGTGACCAGGGCGGCGCCGACCGTGGCGCCGGGACCGGTGATGACGTTCATGACCCCCGGCGGGACGCCCGCCTCGAGCGCCAGCGCGGCGAGCCGCACCGCGGTCAGCGGTGTATACGATGCCGGTTTGAGGATGACCGAGTTGCCCATTGCCAGGGCCGGGGCGACCTTCCAGGATGCAATCATGAACGGGAAGTTCCACGGGACGATCAGACCGACCACACCGATGGGCTCGCGCAGCGTGAAGTCGAGGCCTCGATCGGCGACCGGGATCGTCTCGCCAAAGACTTTGTTCGCGGCGCCTCCGTAATATTCGAAGCAGCCGGCCGCGCCCTCGACCTCGCCGCGCGAATCCACTATCGTTTTGCCGCCCTGTACCGTCTCCAGCGTTGCGAGTTCTTCGGCATGCTCGCGGATCAGGTTCGCCAGTCGCAGCAGCGCCCGGCCCCGATCGGTGGCGCTCATACCCGCCCAGCGGCCATCCGTGAACGCGGTCTGCGCCGCGCGGGCCGCGCGGTCGACGTCTTCCGGGCCGCCCTTCGCGACATCGGCGACGACCTCGCCGGTCGCGGGGTTCGTGACGTCAAACGTCTGCCCGCTCGCGGCGGGCACGTCTTCACCGCCGATGCTCATACGAAAATGCATGAAGCGTCCTCCACGAAGGGCTGATGCCCAGGATTTCCCTGCATCCTCCCGAACCCCCTCTGCCTATGCGGCTGTGCATTATCAACGGATACCCACAGGCGACGCGCGACGTCCTCGAGCGCCAGGTCGTTCCGTCTATGCGCGGGCGGCCTGGTCCAGCCAGCCCGGCACGCGTGGGTCGGCCAGCGCGTTCCGGCAGCGCTCGAAGTGGATCCCCGCACGCTGGACGAACCCCGCCGTATCGATCAACACAGTGAGCGCCACCAGGTACCACATCGCGTCTCGCAGCTCGGCGACGATCTTGAGCAGCTTCAGCCGAGCCGTCATGTGGTGCGGAACCCTGCGAAAGTAGGCTTCGAGCAGCGCGTGGTCATGAGCGTCCACCGTCGAGTGGTTGATCGCAAAATTGGCGAGATCGAAACACACGTCGCCCATCCCCGCGTACTCCCAGTCGACGATGCGCACCTCGGTCCCGTCGTCGATCACGTTGGGGCCCCAGAGATCGTTGTGACAGGGGCGCGGGGTTGCGCGCCCAGTCTGGACGGCCGCCTCGATATCGCGCACCTGCGCGTAGAGCTCGTCGATCGTATCCGGGAGCGGCGCGCGGCGGCGCCGCGCCGTTCGCAGATACCCTTCGAGGGTGTCAAACGGCGAGAATGTCCCTTCGAAGGCGGGGCCATCATGATATCGTCGCATCGATCGCACGACCCGCGCCAGCGTATCGGGGGACACCGCGGTGCCCGGCGGCAGCGATCGGCCCGGGACGAATCGGGTCACCGTGATGCCCACATCCGGCAAGAAGTGGACCACTTCCGGAGCGACGCCGCACCGGCTGGCCGTCACAGCGCACCGGTGCTCCCGCATCCGGTCGATGCCGAGCAGACTGGTTCGTTCGGCCCAGATCCGCAGGTGGAATGCCTCGCCGCCTACGTCCACACGGTAGTTGAAATTCGTGAGGCCTCCGGGCAGTGGGGAGATGACAACCGAAGATGCATTTCCCCAGGATGGGATGTGCCTGATGGCCTCTTCGACGGTGGTCCGCATCGTGTAGGGGAGTTGGTGACGACAGCGCCGTAGTCCTTGAGCGCGTGGCCGGCCACGGTCACGGTGATGTCCTGCCACAAGGAGTTGGCGCCCCCGATACGGTACTCTTTGTGCATTCCGGACCGAGGAGGGCAGCATGAAACTCAGGTGGAAGCGCATGTTCTCGCTCACCACGCTGGTCGTACTGGCGATCGTCCCGGTGGCGGCCGGGCAAACAGGCATGGACAAACTCGTTGCCGCCGCCAAGCTGGAAGGCCAGCTCACCGTGATCGCCCTGCCGCATGACTGGTGCGGCTACGGCGCTATTATCAACGGATTCAAGCAAAAGTACGGTCTGAAGGTCAATGAGCTCAATCCGGATGCCGGCTCGGGCGATGAAATCGAAGCCATCAAGGCCAACAAGGGGAACAAGGGGCCGCAGGCACCGGACGTGATCGACGTCGGCCTATCGTTCGGCCCTGCGGCGAAGAAGGATGGCTTGCTCCAGCCGCACAAGGTCGCCACGTGGAGCACGATCCCGAACGACGCGAAGGACGCCGAGGGATATTGGTACGGCGACTACTATGGCGTGCTGGCCTTTGAGATCAACGCCGACATCGTCAAGACTCCACCCGCCGACTGGGCAGATTTGCTCAAGCCGCAGTACAAGAACCAGGTCGCCCTGGCGGGGGATCCCCGTTCATCGAATCAGGCGATTCAAGGCGTGTTTGCGGCGGGGCTGTCGGCCGCGAAGGGGAACGTCGATGCGGCCGGAGATGCTGGGTTGAAGTTCTTCGCCGATTTGAACAAGCGCGGCAACTTCGTGCCGGTCATCGGCAAAGCGGCGTCACTCGCCCAGGGCGCCACGCCGATCATCATCCGCTGGGACTACAATGGGCTCGCCGATCGCGACACGCTGAAAGGCAATCCCAAAGTCGCCGTCGTCGTGCCCAAGAGCGGTGTCGTGGCCGGTGTGTACGTCCAGGCCATCAGCGCGTATGCCCCGCACCCGAACGCGGCGAAGCTGTGGATGGAATACCTGTATTCGGACGAAGGGCAACTGGGCTGGCTCAAGGGTTACTGCCACCCGATTCGTTTCCAGAACCTGGTGAAGAGCGGCAAAGTCCCGGCCGACGTCTTGGCAAAACTCCCACCCGCGGATTCCTACGCCAAGGCGATCTTCCCCACACTCGCGCAGCAGGACAAAGCGAAGCAAGCTATCACGAAGCAGTGGGACAAGGTCGTCGGCGCGAACGTGAAGTAACCCCCACCCGTCCGGGCGGCACGTCCCGGGCCGGACAGGTCGGATGACATCCTGCCGCCCACCCCTCCTCAGGGTTTCCCGGGAGGGGTTCGGGCGCAGGAGATCTTTGTGGCACAGGCAAGCCGCGTGACCGTCGCTCCGTCTCCTGGCGCGCCGACAGTGGTCAGTCGGGTCTCATGGGCGTGGGTGGGCGTCGTCCCGTTTTTCGCCTTTGCCCTCATGTTCTTGATCTTGCCGACCGCGCTGCTAGTGGTTGGCGGCCTCCAGGACGCCCAGGGCCGTCTCACCCTGACCAACATCCTGGACCTGTTCGAACCGACGATCCTGAGCTCGTACCTGATCAGCATCAAGGTCAGTGCCGCGTCGGCAATCGGCGGTGCACTGATTGGGTTCTTCCTCGCGTACGCTGCGATCTCAGGCGGCCTGCCTGCCTGGGTGCGGCCGACGCTCATGACCTTCTCGGGCGTGGCGTCGAACTTCGCTGGGGTGCCGCTCGCCTTTGCCTTCCTCGCGACGCTCGGACGAACCGGCCTCGTGACGGCTCTGCTCGTCAACGTCTTCGGATTCGACATCTACGACGCAGGGTTCAATCTCTTGAGTTTCGCCGGCCTGACGCTCACGTACATGTACTTTCAGATTCCGCTGATGGTGCTGATTCTCGCGCCGGCGATCGACGGGCTCAAACGCGAATGGCGCGAAGCGGCGGCCAATCTCGGCGCAAGCACCTGGGAGTACTGGCGGTACATCGCCTTGCCTATCCTGTGGCCGCCCCTGCTCGGATCGACATTGCTCCTGTTCGCGAATGCCTTCGGCGCCGTGGCGACCGCCTACGCGCTCACGGGCAGTTCGCTGAACATCGTCACGATCGTCCTGTATGCGCAGATCCGCGGAGACGTGTTGCACAATCCGAATCTCGGCTACGCCCTGGCGTTGGGGATGATTCTTATCACCGGTCTGTCGAACGCAGCGTACATTTGGCTGCGCGGACGTAGCGAGAGGTGGTTGCGATGAGAGGCAGTCGCCTCGGATCGTGGCTCGCGATGCTGCTCGGCGTGCTGTATTTCTTCATCCCGCTGCTGGCGACGTTTGAGTTTTCGCTCCGCTACTTCCGCGGGGTGTACAGCGTGGAGGCGTATCGGATCGTTCTCGCGGATCCGCAATTCGGCGCGACGGTAACCTATTCCATCGTGCTGGCGCTTGCCACGATTGTCATGGGTATCGCCCTGGTGGTGCCGACCGCCTACTGGATCCAGTTGCGCTTGCCAGGGCTGCGGCCGGTCGTGGAATTCATCACGCTGCTGCCGTTAGTGATTCCCGCCATCGTGCTGGTGTTCGGATACCTGCGGATCTACAATAGTTCCTCGATCTTGCCGTTGACGGGCACCGAGCGGACCACGGACGTGCTGCTGATGGCCAGCTATGTCACGCTGGCCTTGCCGTACGTGTACCGTTCAGTCGACACGGCATTGCGCGCTATTGATGTCCGCACGCTCACGCAGGCCGCGCAGAGTCTGGGCGCCGGGTGGTCGACGATCTTGTTCCGCGTGATCCTTCCCAACGTGCGCGTTGGGGTGTTGAGCGGCGCGTTTCTGACCTTCGCCATCGTCATTGGCGAGTTCACGATGGCGAGCCTGTTGGATCGACCGGCGTTCGGGCCCTATCTGCAGCTCATCGGCGCAAATCGTGCGTATGAGCCGTCGGCGCTTGCCATCATCAGTTTTGCGCTGACGTGGGCGTGCATGGGTCTGATTCAGGTCTTCGGACGCGGCGCGGCCGGGCAGGCAGCCGGGGCGAGATAAGATGGCGTACCTGGAACTGCGCGGACTAAAGAAGAACTTCAGCGATGTTGTGGCGCTGGAGCAACTCGATCTGGCAGTCGGCGCCGGCGAGTTCCTCACGCTGCTCGGTCCGAGCGGGTGCGGGAAGACGACGGCGTTGCGAATCGTGGCCGGGTTTGAGCATCCTGACGCCGGCACCGTGGTGCTCGAGGACCGAGACATCACCCACCTCTCGGCCAGCCGGCGCAACATGGGCATGGTGTTCCAGGCCTATAGCCTGTTTCCCAACATGACCGCCGAAGAGAACGTGATGTTCGGATTGCGGTTGCGCAAGGTCCCGCAGGATGAACAGAAGCGGCGTGTCGGGCGACTCTTCGACCTCATCGGGCTGGCTCGGGCGCGCACTCGTTATCCACATCAACTCTCGGGCGGTCAGCAGCAGCGCGTCGCCCTCGCCCGGGCCCTCGCCATCGAGCCACGGGTGCTGCTCCTGGACGAACCACTCTCGGCGCTCGACGCGCGCGTCCGCGTGCAGTTGCGCGAAGAGATCCGTCGCATACAAACGAACCTGGGCATCACGGCCCTCTACGTCACGCACGACCAGGAGGAAGCGCTCTCAATCTCCGATCGGATCGCCGTGATGTCCGCCGGTCGCATCGAGCAACTCGGGACGGCCTCGGAGATTTATGGCTCGCCGGCGACGCCTTTCGTGGCAGAGTTCGTTGGTACGATGAACCGCCTGACCGGAGAGGTCGTGGACGGTGGCGAGTCCATCGTGGACTGCCGCGGCCTGCAGCTCAGGGTTACCGCGGTGCAAGGGCTGCCCCGGAGGCAGAGGGTGCTGGTACTGGTGCGGCCCGAGTCGGTCGAGGTGACGGCGCTCGGAGATGGCGAGGCGCCTGCGGGCACGCTGGTGGGCCAGGTCACCTCCCATTCCTTCCTGGGGGCCATTACGCGGATAAAGATCGCGGCGGAGTCCGGCGCCGACCTGGCGGCGGATGTCCAAAGCGCGCGCGCGGGCGCCTTTCCGATTGGTGTGCGGGTCGCGTGCCGCTTCGCGGCTGAGAGTCCGAGCGTCCTGAAGCTAGATGATGCTTGACGATGTCATCACCCGCATGGGATGGGCATCCCGTCAGGATCTTGTCGTCGACACGTTGCCCGGCGGCATCACCAACGTCAACTATAAAGTGAATGTTGGCGATCAAACCTATGTCGTCCGCATTCCGGGGGAGGACAGCGGGCGCCTCGGCATCGACCGACCGCGCGAGCATGCGTGTCATGCGGCCGCCCATCAGGCGGGTGTGGCACCCGAGGCCGTCGCGTTTTTTGAGGACACCGGCATTCTTGTGACACGGTTCATCGCCGGCACAGAGGTCCCCGCCGATGAGATGCATCAGCCGTCGATGCTGCGCCGCGTGGCGGAGGCGGTGCGCCGCTACCATACGGGCCCGGTGTTTCCCGGTACCTTCTCCCCGTTCCAAACGGTCCGCGACTACCTGGCCTGGTCCGCGCCGCGCGGCGCCCCTTTGCCGGAACGGTTTGACTGGATGCTGGCGCAGGCGAACCGTCTGGAGGCCGCGCTGGGTCCACCAGATCCGCCGCGGCCCTGTCACAACGACCTGCTGCGCGCGAACCTCATCGCCAACGACGACGGTATGTGGATCATTGATTGGGAGTACGCGGCGATGGGGGACCTGTTCTTCGATCTCGGCAACTTCGCCGTGCACCATCAGCTCACCGATGAGGAAGAAACCGTGCTGCTGCAGGCGTACTTTGGACACGTGACGCCCACGGCGGTCGCGCGTCTCAAGCTCATGAAGATCATCTCAGACCTGCGCGAGGCGATGTGGGCGATGGTGCAGGTGA
>Ga0209342_10005515_pt1 | contig 12948 bp, 7 predicted proteins | sample RifCSP16_2_FD_184023 | JGI IMG/M metagenome (GOLD analysis project Ga0209342, IMG submission 184023) | Soil microbial communities from Rifle, Colorado - Rifle CSP2_sed 16_2 (SPAdes) (version 2) | ecosystem: Environmental > Terrestrial > Deep subsurface > Rock core/Sediment | place: Rifle... | reverse complement strand
CGGCGCCCCCCGAGCCACTCCCGCTCGATCGCGGTCAGGGCGAAGACGGCCTCGCGGACGGCGAAGGTGAGGGCGGGCCCGACCTTGAGGATGGCGAAGTGGTCCTCGACCAGCTCCCGCAGCGCCCGGGGGGTCTGGTAGTCGGTCGAGTGGGCCTCGTAGACGAGCCGCTCCTGCCTCTCGGCGAGGGCCTTGAGGGCGGCCGCCCGAGGGCGGTCGTACTCGACGACGGAGGCGTCGGCGAAGTCGACGCCCGGCTGCACCACGACCGCGACGACCCTCTCCCACGCCGCCTCGAGGCCGCGGCGACGGAAGGCGGCGCGGGTCAGCTCGATCCCGCGCTCCGCGTCCTCCGGGCGCGTCACCGCGATCGCCGTCGATGCGTCCGTCTCCCCCCCGGGGATCGGGACCTCGGTGCCGATGACGTAGACGGGGGCGTCGGTCCCGCGGGGTCTCTCGGCCCGAGCCTCCTCCGCGACCGCGGCGAGCTCCGCCGCCCTCTCGGCGACGAGGGCCTCGTCCGGCGGCCCCGCCGGGTCGTCGCCGAGGCGCATGCTGGCGTCGAGGTGGATCTTCACGAACCCCGCCCGCACGTACTGACGCACCATCTCGCGCGCCCGCTCCATCGCCACCGCCGACGACTCCGCCCGCCAGGGGTGCGGGCCCAGATGGTCCCCGCCGAGGACGACGCGCCCCTTCGGCAAACCCATCTTCCCCGCCAGGCCGGCCACGAAGGCCACGAACCCCTCCGGCGTCGTCCCCGTGTAGCCGCCGAGCTGATTGACCTGGTTGGAGGTGGACTCGATGAGCACCGCCCCCCCGTCCGCAACCGCCTGCGCCATCCCCGCCTCGAGGACGAAGCGGTTGGCGGAGCAGATCGAGTAGACACCGCGAGCCTCGCCCCGCTTCTGGGCCGCAACCATGTCGAGCAGGCCGCGGGTGCCGGTCGCGGTCTCGCTCGTGCTCATTCGAGCCATCGCTCGCGGCTCGCGGCGACGAACGCGTCGTCGGCGAGGTGCGGATAGGCGGCGAGGACGCGGTCGATCTCCTCCGCCTGCCCCGGCGAGAGGTCCTCGTGGGGATCGAGGCACCAGCGTCCGGCGAGCAGGCCCTGCCGCCGCAGGACCTCGTGGATCCCGGCGATGCAGCCCTTGAAGCCGTTGCGGGCGTCGAAGAGGGCGGCGTTCGCGTCGGTGAGCTGCGCCCCCTCCGCGAGCAACTCGCCGGCCCCGCGGCCGGAGGCCCGATACTCCTTCACCCTCTCGAGCAGCCGCACCGCCTGCCGTGTCCACACCGCCCACTGCCCGAGAAGGCCGCCCGCGAATCGCACGGTGGCGCCGCCCGGTCCCACCCGGAAGTCCGTGAGAAGGTCGGTGACGATCGCGTCGTCGTTGCCGGTGTAGAGCGCCACCTCGCCCGCGCGCCCGCTCCAAGCGAGGGCGCGGGCGACATCGAGCGTGTGGTAGCGGCTGAAGGGCGCGACCTTGATCGCGACCACGGCCTCGATCTCGAGGAAGCGGCGCCAGAAGCCGTGATCGAGGACGCGGCCGCCGACCGCCGGCTGGAGGTAGAAGCCGAAGAGGGGCAGCACCTCCGCCACTCGTCGGCAGTGAGTGAGGAGCACCTCGTTCGTCGCCTCGCGCAGCGCGCCCAGGCTCAGCAGGCCCGCGTCGTAGCCCAGATCGCGGGCGAGGGCGGCCTCGGCGACGGCCTGATCCGTCCCGCCGCAGACGCCGGCTATCCGCACGAGGCGCCGCCCCGTCTCGCGCTCGTGCTCCGCCATCGTCCGCGCGGCGAGGGTGAGGACCGGGGCGAGGAGGCCCGCGCCGGGATCCCGGATGGCGAACTGAGTGGTGTGGACGCCGACGGCGAGGCCCCCCGCCCCCGCCGCGCAGTAGTAGCGCGTCAGGGCGACCTGTCGCCGCTCGTCCAGCCGGCGCTCGGCGGTGAGGGCGAGCGGATGGGCGGGGATGACGAGGCCGTCCTGGAGCGTCTTTCGCAGGCGGGAGAGGCCCTCAGAAACGCCCATCGGTCGCCTCGAAGCGCGTCGGCTTGCCCAGGCTGCGCCCGCCCCGCACCACCCACGCCGCCACCCAGTCGACCAGGCGCGCGAGCGAGACCTCGGGTGGGCCCAGGAGGGAGACGCACCGGGCGGGGTTGCCGAGGAGAACCGGCCCGCCCTCGTCGCCGGTGAAGCTCAGCCGCCGGCCGAAGCGCTCGCCGAATGTCTCGGCCGCCGCCCGAACCGAGACCACCTCGGGACCGGTCACGACCAGAGGGCGCGGCGGCGAGGCGCAGTGGCCGAGCGCGCGGAAGGCGTAGGAGCATGCGTCTCCCTGCCAGAGAGCATTCACGCGGGGAACGCGCAGGTCCACCGGCTCACCGGCGTGGACCTTCCGCGCCACGTCCACGAGCGTACCGTAGCGCAGGTCGACGGCGTAGAAGAGCCGGAAGAGCAGGACCGGCGTCCCCCGCTCGTGCGAGACGTGCTCGAAGATCCGCTCGCGGCCCAGGCAGGATTGCGCGTACTCGCCCACGGGGTCGGGAGCGTCCTCTTCGGTCGAGCCGGTCGAATCCCGCCCCACGAGCGGGTACACGTTGCCCGTCGAGAAGACGACGATCCGAGATTCGGCGAAGCGCGGCGACACGAGCGCGGGGATGACAACGTTCTGGGCCCAGGTGAGGTCGGGGCGGCCGGTGGAGCCGAACTTGCGGCCGGCCATGAAGACGACGTTGCCGAGGGCCGGGAGCCGCGCCACCTGCGCGGGATCGAGGAGGTCGGCCGCGATCGCCTCGATGCCGGCGCGCTCGAGGGCCTGGATGAGGCCCGGCTCCGAGAAGCGCGACACGGCGAGGACGCGCCGCCGCGCCCCGGCCGCGTCGCAGGCCCGGCGTATGCGCCGCGCGAGCGAGGGCCCCATCTTGCCGCCGGCCCCGAGGACGATGACGTCGTCGGCGAGGGTGCGGGCGAAGGCCACGTCCGCCGCCGAGGGGCGCGCCAGCAGCTCCTCGAGCTGCTCCTCACCTTCGACCACGTCGGGCAGAGCGGACCGTCGCTCGCTCATTCTGTGGCCGGTCGCCAAGGACGGAGAAACCGTCCGCGGCGTGGCCCCCTGACCCGAAGAGGCGGGGGCCACGCCGCCAGGTGAGTGGTACTAGAAGGTCGCTCTTATCCCGAGGCGGAAGACTCTCCCGGGTGAGAACCCCTCCGCGTTGGCTATGGTGTCCGCCCCCAGGACCCCCGTCACGCCGTTGTTGGGATCCCCATCCTCCAGGTAGCCCTGCATGTTGTGGAAGTCGCTCCCGTAGGCCGGGAAGAACTGGGGATGATTGAACGCGTTGTCGAGGAGAGCCGTGAGCTGGAGCCGGAACTTGTCCCGGCTGATGACGTCCTTGTAGAAGCCGAAGTTCACGACCCAGGTCCCGGGCCCCCTGAGGGTGCCCTTCTTGGCGTTGCCGAACTCGCCCGGTGCAGGTATCTCGTAGGCCGTCTGGTCGAACCACTGGTCGCGCGAGGCACCGGCGTTGGGATCGTGGACCTGGTTGGGGCGCCACGCGCAGCAGAAGAAGTTGCCGAGCCCGTCGAGCGGCTTGGCGGTGTTCCAGGGGTTGAACGAGTAGAACCCGTAGAAGAAGGGCGTGAGGTTGAGCCCGCTCCGCGCCTGGAAGAGCGTGGACACGGTCCAGCCGCCGAAGAGGGCCTCGGCCCAGCCCGGCATGTTCGCCCCGTGCTTGCGTCCTCGGCCCACGGGGATGTCCCAGGTGGCGTTGGCGACCACACGGTGCTTTACCACGTTGGGGTCGGGCCCACGGTCGCTATCAGGCTCCCAGGGGTTATAGAGCACAACCCCGATGCTGCTGTTGCCCGAGTCGGGGACGGTGGTGTCAGAGTCGGCGAGCGTGTAGGCCACGTTGAAGGCCAGGCCGTCCTTCCACCGCCGAACCAGCTCGATCTGGCCCGCGTGGAACTGGCCCTCGCCCTTGTTCTCCACGATGTCCATGTAGGTCCCGTAGGGGGAATACGGGAGCCGCGCCAGGTCTTCAGGGTCCTCGCCGTCGAACTCGTCGGTGTTGGGGGGCAGGATGTTGTAGTCGCTGTCCGTGAGCAGCTTTCTCATCGTGGAGCCGATGTAGCTCAGCCGCAGCCCGAAGTCGCCCAGCTCCCGCTCGAACGTCAGGTTGTACTGGTAGATGTCCGGGCTCTTGATGTTGGGGTCGATCCCCTGGTTGCCGAAGGCCGTCGAGCTCACGCTCGGCGTCCCCAAGGAGTAGGCGTGCTGGAGCGTGCCCCCGCGGTACGTCGTGGTGTAGCGGAACTCGTTCGTGCCCAGGAGGTCGCGCACGCCCTGCACGGCGACCGTGGGGTGGAAGAGACCGAAGCCGCCGCGCAGCACCGTCTTGCCGGCGTCGTCGAGACGCCAGGCGAAGCCCACACGCGGGCTGAAGTTGTTCTTGTCCGTGTTGACGAGCGAATCGCTCAGGCCCACGTCGGAGGCGAGGCGGGTACGGCCGAGGTCGATGAGCCCTGGTGGCAGCTTGGCCGCGACCTCCGCGTTCGGGACGACGTGGTGGCCGCCGTCCGCGAGGAGGAAGTTAGCGAGGAGCTTGCTGTTCTCGTGCCACACGCCGATGATCTCGTAGCGCAGGCCGAGGAACACGGTCAGGCTCTTGTTCACCCGCCAGTCGTCCTGGGCGAAGACGGCGAAGTCATCGGAGTGACCCTCGAGAGGCCCGCGGGCGCTGGTGTGGTCGAGCGCGTCCCGGGACACGTAGCCCAGCAGGAAATCGGCGAAGGCGTTCCCGGCGCGCGTGCCGTTGAATCGGAGCTGGCCACGGTGGTTCAGGCCAAGACCAAAGCCGTCGCGGGCCATGTTGCGGTTCCAGAGGGCCCCCGCCTTGAGCGAGTGGCTCCCGACGATGAACGTGACGTTGTCGCTGATCGAGAAGGCGTTCTGACGGAGCGTGCGGTCGACGTTCCGGCCCTGGTCGACGATGTTCGTGGGAGTGTTGCCCCCGGAGAACACGTACGAAGGGAAGCCGTAACGGTCCGGCGTGAGGCTGGGCGCCGGCTCGATGCCGAGCTCGTTGGCCGTCGCCACCGCCGTGAACGTGCTCTGCCGCTTCGAGTTGTCGTAGTTGTAGCCGATGCGCAGCTCGTTGACGACCGTGGGCGAGAAGATCTTCGTCCAGCCCCCGATCGCGGAGGCGGTGTCCAGCTCACGGTTCAGGATCGGCATGTTGGTGAACGCGTTGCCGGCTTCGAACGTGATGTTGTTCGGGCTGTAGTTCTGGTAGCTCGCGCGGAGAAAGAGCGAGTCCTTCGCGCTCAGCTCGTGGTCGATCCGCAGGTCGGCCCGGTGGCGCTTGCGCGTCTGGGGCACGAACTCCTGGAAGACGCCGTAGCCGTTGGCGAGCGTCCCCTGGTTCGGCAGCGGGTAGTAGAAGTTGATGATGTTCTGGGCAACGGGGTCGAGTCGGTTGGAGGGGATCACGTTGCCGGGGAAGGGCTGGCCCGTCAGCGGGTCCTTGATCGTGAAGCTGTTGCCCGAGAAGTCGCCGGCGCGCATCGCGGCCGTGGGCACGTTCCCCCGCGAGCCCCCGTAGATGGCCTTGTCGTTCGAGCCCTCGTAATTCGCGAAGAAGAAGGTCTTGTTGGTCGCAATGGGCCCGCCGAAGCTCGCCCCCCAGCGGTGCTCGTGGGTGTCGCTGTTCGGTTCGCCCCGCTCGACGCCGGAGAGCTTCTGGTTATAGGTGAGGGCGTTCAGGTTCTCGGAGTTGAAGTCGTAGAAGGCGGTGCCCCGGTAGGCGTTGCCCCCGCGCTTGGTCGTGACCACGACACCGGCCAGGCCGCCGTACTCGGCGCTGTAGGAGTTCGACAGGACCTGGATCTCGGAGATCGCGTCGAGGCCGGGCGCGGAATTGCCCACCGTCCCGAAGATCGCGTTCGTCGAGGCCTGGCCGTCCTGGACGTAGGACACGCCGTAGGTCCGGCCCCCGAGGAACTGGATGTCGTCAGAGCCCCCGAGGACGTTGGGGTTCAGCAGCAGGAACGACTGCATGTCGCGGGTGTTGCGCGGCAGGTCCCGGAGCTGCTGCTCGTCGAGGCCGCGGATGATGGCCTGGCTCTCGACGGTGATGTTGGTCCCGGCCTCCGCCGTCACCGTGACCGTCTCCGTGACGGCACCCAGCTCGAGCCTCGCATCCGCGAGAGCAGTGCCCGCCGCCCTCAGGAGAACGCCCGTCCGCTCGAACTTCTTGAAGCTCGTGGTGATGATCTCCACGCGGTAGGAGCCGGGCCGGAGGTTCACGGCCTCGTAGCGGCCCTGGGCGTTGGTCGTGACGGTTCGGGGGACGCCGGTGCTCTCGTCGGTGATGAGCACCGTGGCCCCGGGGACCGCCCCGCCTTGCGGGTCGAGGACCGTTCCCCGGATCGTCCCCAGGACGGACTGGGCGAGGGCGGGTCCGGCAACGCCCACGGCGGCCAGGAGCACGGCAAGAACGAGCCGGGTCGGGGCCAACGGCAAGCCAAACCCGGCGAGGAATCCGTGTCTTCGCATGTTCGCCTCCTCGGCGTGCCGCCGATCACCGGGCGACGTCCGATCCGGCGCACCGGCGACGCACCCGACCTCCCGTCGCACGTCTTTGTCGGTCAAGACAGGAATCGCAAGTAAACGACGGCTCAATGCGCTTTCTATAACTTTTCTTTGCCTGCTGTCAACCTGTTTTTGCCTGTGCTGTTGAGGCCGGCTTGCCGTTTTCGATACTCTTCCGAAGGACGGTCCCCATGAGGCTCCCCTCGATCCCGACCGCCTTTCTGGCCTTCGTGCTCTTGACCGGCTGCCGGGCGGGCGGGGCCCCGCCCGGACCCCGAGCCTCCCCTAACGTCCTTCTTGTCACGATCGATACGCTTCGCGCCGATCGGGTTGGCTGCTACGGACATCGGTCGGCGGTGACGCCCCACCTCGATGGCCTGGCCGCCCGCGGCGTCCGCTTCGCCACCGCCGTCGCCCATGTCCCCCTCACCGGCCCCTCCCACGCCTCGATCCTGACCGGCGTCGGTCCCCTCGGCCACGGGTTCCGCGACAACGGCGGCTTTGTGCTCCCGGCAGAAGTCAGGACGGCGGCCGAGGACTTCGGGAAGGCCGGATACCAGACCGCCGCTTTCGTCTCCGCCTTCCCGCTCGACCGCCGCTTCGGCTTCGACCGCGGCTTCGAGTCCTATGACGACCACCTGCCCAAGGGCAACGACCCCCGGCGCCCCCTCTACGTCGAGCGGTTCGGCGACGCCACCACCAACGCCGCACTTCGATGGCTGGCGGCTCGGCAGGGCGAACCCGGCGCCGGCTCGCGGCCTTTCTTCCTCTGGGTCCACTACTACGATCCGCACGCGCCCTACGAGCCACCCAGCGACCTCGCCGAACGCTTCCGCACCGCACCCTACGACGGGGAGGTCGCCTTCGCGGATCGGCAGTTCGGGCGCCTCCTACGCGCCCTGGACGAGCGGGGCGAGACATCCCGCACCCTGACGCTCGTGACCTCGGATCATGGCGAGGGCCTAGGCGAGCACGGCGAGGGGACGCATGGCCTCTTCGTCTACGACTCGACGCTCAAGGTCCCCTGGATCATGGCGGGGCCGGGCGTCGGGGCCGGCCGCGTCTCGGAAACAGTCGCCCGCGGGGTCGATCTCCTTCCGACCCTCCTGGACTACGCCGGACTCCCTCGCCGCGCCGACATCGAGGGGCGCTCGCTGCGACCGGCCGCGGAGGGGCGCGAAATGCCCGACGCCCCCGTCTACGCCGAGTCGCTCTATCCCGAGCGCCAGTTCGGCTGGGCGTCGCTCTTCGCCTGGCGGACCGCTCGTTTCAAGCTCATCGAGGCCCCGCGCCCCGAGCTCTACGACCTCAAGAAGGACCCCGGCGAGACGACGAACCGTTTGGACGACGAGAGGGTCCGCGTCGAGGGGCTACGGCAGGGGCTCGACACCGCCCGGTCGCGAACCGCCCCTTCGACCCCCGCCGCGGTCGATCCCGAGACCGCGGAGCGGCTCGCCGCCCTCGGCTACCTCGGTGGTGGGGCAAGGTCGACTCCCGATGCGACCCGCCTTCGCGACCCCAAGGACGGCGTGCGGCTCATGCCTCACCTCAACCGGGGGATGTCCGTCGTCCGCACGGACCCGGCCCTCGCCATTCGCGAGCTCAACTTCGTCCTCGCCGAGGATCCCGGCCTCCTGATCGCCCGCCGCTCCCTCGCCGTGGCCTACACCGCCGCCGGGCAGCATGACCTCGCGATCCGGCAGTTGCGACGGCTGGAAAAGGAGCGGAGCCTGAGCGCCGAGGATGCGATCGTACTCGGTGACAACCTCCGCTTCTCGGGCCGGCTCACGGAGGCCGTCGAGGTGCTCGAGCGCGCCGCCCGCGAGAACCCGAAGTTCGTTCAGCCCTGGCTTTCGCTCGCCGAGATCCACGTCCGTCGACGAAGGCTGAACGAGGCGGCCGCAGCCTACGAACGCGTGCTGAGCCTCGTCCCCGACCACATCGAGGCTCTCCGCGGCCTCGGCGACCTCGCCCTCATGGAGGAGCGGGTCGAGGCGGCGGGGCGGCGCTACGCTCGCATCCTCGAGGTCGATCCCGCCGATGCGGGGGCCATGGCCAAGCTCGGCGTGGTGAGAATGCGGGCGGGCCGCGGGGAGGAAGCGATCGCGCTCTTCCGTCGGGCGATCGAGCGCGAGCCGAAGAACGGCGAAGCGCTCCTCTACCTCGCGGGGGCGCTCGCCTCGGGTGGCCGCCCCGCGGAGGCCCTGCCCTTCTTCGAGAGGGCGATCGCGGCGGGCCAGCGGTCGGCGATGGCGCTCAACGGGCTCGCGCTGACGCGGCTCGATCTGGGCGATCGCGCGGGGGCGGCCGAGGCCTTCCGCGAGTCGCTGCGCCTCGACCCCGAGCAGCCGGACGTGGCGCGGACTCTGGCCGAGATCAGCCGGCGCGGCCCGTCCGACTGAGCCTCAGCCCCCGGCCGCCTCTTCCACGACGAAGGGCTCGCGCGCCTCCGCCGAGCGCCCAGTCACGAGGTCGGTTACGACCACGATCATCTCGTAGGTGCCGGGTGGGGCCCCGTCGAGCGGGACACCCAGCGCACGAGAGAGGGCGCCGTCGGGGCCCGGTCGCAGCGGGGTCTCCTCCATTCCGACGAGGATCCGGCCGTCGGCGCGGCGGACCGCGAGCCCCGCGGTCACGTTCGGCCGCCCCGTCGACGGGTCGCGGGCGGCGCCGTAGACCTCGAACCGGCAGTGCAGGATCCCCGACGGCGCGAACCGCCGCCGCGCCATGAGCTCCGGCGCGCGTGCACCCGTCTTCGCCTCCTCACGGAGGCGGTCGCTCAGGGCGAGGCTCGAGACGCGGAGCCCGCTCACGTCCGGAACCTCGAACTCGTGGGTGAGGCTCCCCACGCGGCCGCGGTTGCGGTCGCGGGCGACGATACGCGCCTGGTAGCGACCCGGCGTGAGCTTCAGCTCGCGCGTGATCGGGAACCACTCGCGCTCGTAGCGGGAGCGGGTCTCGGGGCGGAGGCTCATCTCGAACTGCTGGTCGAAGCGACTGAACTCGCCGGTGTCCTCGCGCGCCACCAGGAGCAGGAACTCGAGCGTGTCCCGGGCGGTCCCACCATCTTCCGCGAAGGCGAACGCGCGGATGTCGGCCTCGACCGTGAGCCGCACCACGACCTGCCCCGGCGGCGCCTCCTCGAAGACGTAGACGATCGCCCGGAGCGGGACCTCGGTGAGGTCGAAGGGCGCGTCGAGGGCGCGCTGGATCGCGGCGTCACGCTTTTCCGTGGGCGCCTCTCTCTTCCCGTCCCCGCCGGGTGCGTAGTAGCCTCGGCGGGCGCGCACGGTCACGCCCTCGCGGGCGACCTTGACCCCGATCTCACGAAAGCGTCCGTCGGCGCGCCGGTTCGTCGGCGTGTAGCCGAGCAGGTAGTAGCTGCGCGACTCGCGCGAGATCCGCTCGAGCCCCGCCGCGAGGTCGTTCCGGTTGCGGAGGCTGAAGCCACCGGTGTCGGCGGCCAGCCCCTCGCTGCCCTCGCTGCGCTCGCGGGTCTCCGTGAACCACGCCCCCAGGTCCCGGAACTCGGTGCGCGTCCCCACCTCGGCCTGCATCCCCGCCGTCGCGGCGGAGAGACCCCGCGCATCGAGGAAGTAGACGGCGGCGTTTGCCCGGCGCGCCTCGGTCACCACCTCCCGGTAGATGGACAGACGCGGGTCCTGGATGAGGCCGCCGGAGACGAAGACCAGCGACTTGCGCCCGCGGGCCGCGGTGAGGGCGGAGAGCGAGCGCTCGACGACGCCGAGGGTCTGCTCGTTACGGGCGGTGGCGCGGGCATAGGCCTGGGCGGCGTAGGACTGCACCTGGCTGCGCCACCCCGGGACCTCCGCCCCTTGGTCGACCGGGTTACCGGGGGAGGCGGTGTCCTGCCGGATCTCACCCGTCTCCAGGAAGCGCCGCATGACGGAGTCGGTGACGATCGGGTCGCGGTCCCGGTCGATCCGCATCGCCTCGTAGTCGCTCATCCAGTCACGGACGGTGATCCCGACGAGTCGACGGCCCTGAAGCCGCTCGAGCGCCTGACGGAGGGCCTCGCGCCCTTCGGGCAATCGCGCCGTGAACCGCGTCCCTTCCGCGGTGCCCACGAGAGCGACGCGGTCGCGCTCGCCGACGCTCTTCTCCAGGAACTCCCCCACCGCCGCCTTCGCGCGTTGGGCCTCGGCGGGGTCCATGTGCAGCTCGTCAAACACGATGACGAAGTGGCTCGCCTCCCTCCGCCACGGCTCCTGGTTCGAGGAGGAGCGGGGCTCGGGCGCGCGGGGGGCCGAGGAGGGCTCGCCGGGCGCCGGCCGGTGGACCGCCTCGAAGGCCACGATCTCCTGCGCGTCGCCGTCCTCGCTGACCGCGAAGTCCTCGCGGCGGAGGTCGAGCACGGGCGCTCCCGCCCGATCGGTGACGACGATGTCCACCGTGACCACCTCCGCCTGGGTCGGGAACGTAGGCTGCTGGCCGGTCGTCTGCGGGAGGGCACCGACCGCGGGGAGCACGGCGAGGAGGGCGGCGAAGAGAGGGCGTTTCATCCTTTGCTCATTCTCACCCGAACTCCGGTCCGAAGATCGCACGGAGATCACGCCGCCCGGGTGCCGCCCCGCGAAGATACATGCGGGTGAACGGGCGCTGCTCGCGGAAGCCGAGCGCCGCCAGGTCCGCGCGCCACTCGCCGTCGTCCGGCGCGTCCACGAAGACGCGCCTGCCGCCGCCGCCCCGCAGACAGGCGGCGAGGAGCGCCCGCGCCGCCGCCTCGCTTCGCGCGACGATGGGGCCGATCTGGTCGGCGCCGTGTCCGCGACGTCCGAGGCAATAGCCGTCCACACTCTCCCGTCCGGCGAGCCAGGCGTACTGCGGCACGGTCGCCATCGCGTCTCGCAGGAGACCCGAGCGGTCGGCGCCGAAGACCTCGCGGTCCCACGCCAGCACGGGCACGAGGTCGCCCCCGCTCAGCGGCCGTGCCGAGGGATCCGCGACGTTGTGGCCCGGCGTCCCCGCCGCGAGCTCAAGGCGTGCGAGGCCGTACGCCTCACCGAACCCGAGCCGGGCGTAGACGGGCCGACCGCTCGGCGTGGCGTCGAGGCCGACGGCGGCGACGGAGCGCAGCCGCTCGAGCACCTGCTCGACGAGGACGGTCCCGAGCCCCCGGCCGCGCTCGGCGGGGTCGACGAGGACCATGCAGACCCACGCGAGGTCCCGGCCGTACACGACGGCGCCGGCGCAGCCGATCACGCGGTCCCCGGCCTCCGCGACGCGGAAGACGGACGGCGGCGCCAGCAGCCGCCGCCAGTCCGCCTCGATCTGGTTCCACCCGCTCGCCCGGCAGAGGCGCAGCCCGGCACCGATGTCGGCCGCCGTCATGTCCCGAAAGCTCATGACGTGCCTTCGGCCACTGAGGCTGCCTAGCGAGCGGCCTCGAACACGAAGTCCCGGAAGGCCTCCGGCATGTGAAAGCTCTCGCCGGGCGGCTTCGACCAGGCGGCGAACACGGCGTCCTTCTCCGGCGCCTGCGGTCCGCCCGGGCGCTTGATCCGGAAGACGTTGAAGCGCCAGGCGTCGCCCGGACGGGGAGGGAGGGCGACGGCGCGCGCGGAGGGAAGCGGCCGGAATCCATCCCAGGGCAGAAAGGCAGTGGCCGTCCAGCCCGTTGTCTTCCCCGCGTCGCCCCGCGGGTGGACACGCGTCTCGAGCCCCGGGAGGTCGAAGCCAATGTCGCCCTCCTTCTTCGGCCAGGGCGAGATCATCCGCAGGTCGCAGACGACGTTGGCGGGGTTGATCTCGAGCTCGTAGTACTGCGTGCCCGAGCGGTCGAGGTCGAGGAAGATCTCGACCACCTCCTCATCCCAGAGGTGCTCGTCGCGCTTGGTCATCGTGTGCCAGGGGTCGGGGTCCGTGGCATCGAAGCGCAGAAAGAGGCCATGGTCGTCCCAGGCCGCGCGGAAGGCCGTCTCGTACGCAGCGGGTCCCCAGGTGACCCGCGGGGCCAGCGCCCACGACGAATCGATGGCGGCGACGAGGTTGCTCCGCGGGGCCGAGGTGCGGGGAACGCGGTAGTGGGCTTGAGGGGCGAGCGGTGCCAGCATGAGCGAGGCCACAGCGAGGAGCGCACGCGCGCTCACGACTCGAACCCCAGGAGCCGAGCGGCGTTGTCGTGGTAGACCTTCCGTAGGATCCCCTCGGGGAGGCCGAGACCATAGATTCGCCAGCGCCCTTGCGGAGGGACGACGGCGGGGGCGTAGTCGAAGTACTCGTCCTCCGTCTCCAGGAAGCGGTAGTAGATCTCGTACAGCTCGTCCTTGAAGACCTGCTGCGGGGTGCTCTCGCCCTCCGGCGGCGGGACGGCGTCGGTCCCGAAGAGGATCCG
>Ga0209342_10005514_pt1 | contig 12948 bp, 8 predicted proteins | sample RifCSP16_2_FD_184023 | JGI IMG/M metagenome (GOLD analysis project Ga0209342, IMG submission 184023) | Soil microbial communities from Rifle, Colorado - Rifle CSP2_sed 16_2 (SPAdes) (version 2) | ecosystem: Environmental > Terrestrial > Deep subsurface > Rock core/Sediment | place: Rifle... | reverse complement strand
TCCGAGCAGGTGATCGCCGGAACTCAGCGGGCCTGGCAGGAAGCCTGGTCACGCGCCTAGCGCGTTCAAGGAGAAGCCCATGGACCGAGCACACGAGGAGCAAATCGCTCTGCGCTATCGGCAGCTATCCGCAGACTTCCCCTATTGGGAGAAGACCAAGGACCTGGTGGATCAGTACATCGATCTGATCCTGAACTACCGCCAGAGCGGCCATCCGGGAGGTTCCAAGTCCAAGGTGCATGGGCTGCTGACCGTGCTGCTGAGCGGCGTCATGCGCTGGGACATCCGCCATCCCGAGAAGCGATTCGGAGACCGGTTCGTGCTGGTGGGCGGCCACACCGTGCCGCTGATCTACTGCACCCTGGCCGTGCTCAACGAAGCCTTGCGCATCAAGCACGCCCAGACCAGCAAGCGCCGCTACCGTATTCCGTCGGCGGAGCAGCGGGCGCTGCATTGGGAGGACCTGCTCGGTTTCCGCCACCGCGGCGGATTGTCCGGCCATGCCGAGATGGAAGGCAAGACCCTGTTCCTCAAGTTCAACACCGGCCCCTCCGGTCACGGCGGACCGGCCGCGGCCGGCCTGGCGCTGGCGCTTAAGCGGGCCGGGGCTGAGGGGAGCAAGGTGTTCGCTTTCGAGGGCGAGGCCGGCCTGACCCCCGGCGCGGCCCACGAGATGATGAACTCCGCCTGGGGTCTGGCGCTGGACAACCTGTACATGGTGGTCGATTGGAACGACTACGGGATTGACGATCACCCGGTGAGCAGCGTGGTCTATGGGACCCCGCAGGATTGGTTCGGATCCCACGGCTGGCGGGTTTTCGGGGCCGAGTTCGGCAGCGAGTGGGGGCCGGTGAGCCAGGCGATCCTCTCGATGGTGATGAGCGAGAACCCGGACCGGGCGCCCAGCATGGCCTGGCTGAAAACCCGCAAGGGACGCGGCTACCTCAAGTACGACAACCCGTCGCACGGCGCGCCGCACGCCATGAACAGCGAGGCCTTCTGGGAGACCAAGCGGCCCTTTGCCGAGAAGTATGGCGCGGAGTTCGAGAACTTCGGGGGGCCGGCCCCCAAGGATCCGGAGAAGCTGCAGGCCGAGTTCAAGGCCAACCTGCAGGCGGTGGCGGAGGTGCTGCGGCGGGACCAGGGTCTGGTGGACTATCTGGCCGACCGGCTAGTGGAGCTGGGCGACAGCGTTCCGGAGACGGTTCCGACCTTCAGCCTTAGTTCCAACGGGATCCCCTGGAAGGATGCCCGTCTGTTCGACTACCGAAGCTATCCGGACGATCTGTATGCCCGGCCGGGGACCTCGGTCGCCAACCGGGCCGCGCTGGCCAAGTGGGGCGCCTGGATCAACGCCTTCGGCCATCGCGAGTACGGCCGGCCGCTGTTCATCGCGGCCTCCGCCGACCTGGCCGATTCCACCAACATCAGCGGGTTCGGCAAAGGCTACGGCGACTTCCCGGGCTACGGCTGGTATGAGCGCTACGGGAGCAAGGACGGCGTGATGCTCCCCCAGGAGATCACCGAGTTCGCCAACGTCGGGCTGCTGGTGGGCATGGCCACTGTGAATTTCGCCCAGGATCCGGAGAAGGAATTCGACGGTTTCTGGGGCGCCTGTTCGACCTACGGATCGTTCTCCTACCTGAAGTACGGCATGCTGCGGCTGCTCAGCCAGCTGGCGCAGGACTGCCAGTGGAAGGTCGGCAAGGTGCTCTTCGTGGCCGGCCATTCCGGCCCCGAGACCGCCGACGACAGCCGCACCCACTTCGGGGTCTTCGAGCCGGCGGTCATGCAGCTGTTCCCCAAGGGTCAGGTGCTCAACCTGCATCCCTGGGAGCACAACGAGGTGCCGGTGCTGCTGGGCGCGGCCTTCCAGTTGGAAGTCCCAATCGTGGTCCTGCACCTCACCCGCCCGCCCATCCAGATCCCGGACCGTGAGAAGCTGGGGATGGCTTCCCACTTCGAAGCGGCCCGAGGGGCCTATCTCATCCGGGACTACTCCCCCGGGAAGCCCAGGGGCGGGGCCATCGTGGTCCAGGGCACCAGCGCCATGGTGAGCCTGTGCAAGCTGCTGCCCGAGCTGGAGACCCACGGCCTAAACGTCAAGCTGGTCTATGCCGCCAGCCCGGAGCTGTTCGCCCGGCAGCCGGCTCCCTACCGCGAGCGGATTCTCTCGCCCGCCGACCGGGCCGACTCGACGGTGATCACCACCCAATCTCGCGGCTCGATGACCGACTGGATCTTCAACGAGTTGGCGCAAGAGTACGCCCTGTCCTCCGATCGGGACGACCGCTGGCGCACCGGGGGTACGATAGAGGAGGTCATCGACGAGGCCGGGCTCTCGCCCGAGAAGATGTTGGAGGGCATCCGCCGGTTCGTGCGCGAGCGGGGGGCGCGCCTGAGCCGATTGGAGGCGGGTCTTTGCGAAGCACGCCGGGAGCTCGAGCCGGAACTGCTCCCCGAGCCGCGCTGAGAGTGAAGTATGGCGATTGAGCTGATCGATGCGTGAGGCGCTGAAGGCGCTACAGGCCTGGACGCAGGCCGGCAAGCCCGCGGCCCTGGCCACGGTCGTGCGGACCTGGGGTTCCGCCCCGCGTCGGCCCGGCGCCAAGATGGCGGTCAGCCAGGCCGGGGAGATGGCCGGCTCGGTCAGCGCGGGCTGCGTGGAGGCGGCCGTCGTCGAAGAGGCCTTGCGCACGCTGCAGAGCGGCGCCCGCAAGTTGCTCCAATTCGATGTCCAGGATGAGACGGCCTGGGAGGTCGGTCTGACCTGTGGGGGAAGGCTCGAGGTGTTCGTCGAGCCGGTGGGATCCGCCGACCCGGTCTTCCAGACCCTGGGTGAAGCGATCGATCGGGCGGAGCCGGCCTTACGCGCCGTTGTGATCCGGGGGCCAGAGGACCTGCTGGGCCAGAGCGCCCTGGTTTGGCCGGATGGTGAAGTCCTGGGAGCACTCGACCCGGCCCTGGGGGCAGAGTTGCGCGCCCACCTTCAAGGCCGGGCAGCGCCGGGGTCGGCAGAAACCTGGATCCATACGCACCGGGACGGCGAAGTGGAGCTGCTCCTGGACCCCGTACTGCCCCCGGCGACCCTGGTCATCGTGGGAGCGGTGCACATCGCCATGGCCCTGACCCGGCTGGCCAAGGTGCTTGGGTTCCGGGTGGTGGTCATCGATCCGCGCCGGCGTTTCGCCACCTCCGAGCGCTTTCCGGAGGCGGATGCGTTGCTGATACAGTGGCCAGACGAGGGGCTGCGGGCGGTCGGTTTGTGCAGCAGTTCCGCGGTGGCGGTGCTCTCCCATGACCCCAAGCTGGATGACCCGGCGCTGCTGGCGGCGCTGCGCAGCCCGGCAGGCTACGTGGGCGCGCTGGGAAGCCCCAGGAACCACGCCCAGCGCCGCCGACGATTGCTGGAGGCCGGGCTCAAGGAAGCGGAACTGGACCGCCTGCACGCGCCGATCGGGCTGGATCTTGGCGGAGATTCCCCAGAGGAGATCGCGCTGAGCATTCTGGCGGAGGTCGTCAGAACGACTCGTGCTCGGTCCGCGAGATGATCTCGTTCTGCAGTGTCTCCCCCAGGTTGCAGAAGTAGTCACTGTACCCCGCCACGCGGACAATCAGGTCGCGGTGCTTCTCGGGGTCCTGCTGCGCCGCGCGCAATGTGGCCTTGTCCACGACGTTGAACTGGATGTGATGGCCATCCAGCTTGAAATAGGCCCGCACAAGATGGGCTAATTTCTCAAGTCCGGCGTCGTCCGCCAACAGCTGCGGCGTCAGCTTCTGGTTGAGCAACGTGCCGCCAGTCCTTGCCTGATCCATCTTTGCCACCGACTTAATGACCGCCGTCGGCCCGTGTCTGTCTGCGCCCTGCACCGGGGAAATCCCCTCCGACAGGGCTTCGCCCGCGTGCCTTCCATCTGCGCTGGCGCCAAGGACCGAGCCGAAGTAGACATGCACAGTCGTAGGCAGCAGATTGACAGCGTAGCGTCCGCCCTTGGTGTTTTTCCTCCCATCCACGGCCTCGAAATAGGCCTCGAAGAGTTCCTTCATTACACTGTCGGCATATTCGTCGTCATTGCCAAATTTAGGCGTCTTATTCAACAGGGCCTGACGGATGGTCTCCTGCCGGTCGAAGTCCTCACGCAAGGCCGCCAGCAACTGCGCCATCGTAAAGGTCCCGTGGTCGAAGACATGATACTTAACGGCAGTCATGGCGTCGGTCAGTGTCCCCACGCCGACGCCCTGGATATACGTGGTGTTGTAGCGAGCCCCGCCGGCGTGATAGTCTCTACCCCGAGCGATGCAGTCGTCAATCAGGAGGGACAGGTAGGGCGTCGGCATGTACTCGGCGTAGATCCGCTCGATGACATTATTGCCCCGTACCTTGATCTTGATGAAGTGGTCGAGCTGCATCCTGTAGGCCTTGAAGAGATCCTGGAAGGAGGCAAACCTGGCTGGGTCGCCCGTTTCCAGGCCGATGCGGTGGCCCGTGCGGGGATCCACGCCGTTGTTGAGGGTCACTTCGAACACCTTCGGCATGTTGAAGTACCCCGTCAGGTTGTAGTTCTCTTTGCCGAATGCACCGACCTCGACACACCCACTGGAACCGCCCTGCCGCGCATCTTCGATGGTCTTGCCCTGGCGAACCAACTCCTCCACGATGAGGTCGCAGTTGAAGATGGAGGGCTGTCCGAAGCCCGTTCGAATGATCTTCGCCGCTCGCCTCAGGAACCGGTCGGGACTCTTCTTGCTGAGCTGAACGGAGGCACTGGGCTGTAGAACTCGCATTTCCTCGATCACATCCAGCAGCAGATAGGTGAGATCGTTCACGCCATCCGCGCCGTCCGGCCTCAGGCCGCCAAGGTTGACCTGGGCGAAATCCGTATACGTTCCACTTTCTTCCGCGGTGACCCCCACCTTCGGCGGCGCGGGTTGATTGTTGAACTTGATCCAGAGGCACTGCAAGAGTTCTTTGCTCTCCTCTGGCGACAGAGTTCCCTCTTCGATTCCCTGCTTGTAGAGAGGATAAAGATGCTGGTCCAGCCGCCCGGGGCTGAAAGCATCCCAGGTGTTCAACTCGATCGTCACTCCCAGGTGGACAAACCAGTAGTATTGCAGGGCTTCCCAGAAATCGCCGGGGGCGGAGGCCGGGACATGCAAGCACACCCTTCGAATGTGCTCCAGCTCACTTCTCCGGTGAGGATCGGATTCTTGCGCCGCCAGCTCGCCGGCTTTCTCCGCGTGGCGCTCGGCGAAGCGGATCAACGCATCGGCGGCGATATTCATGGCCTTGAGTTCTTCTTGCTTGGCGTAGGCCTCCGGATCGTTCAGGTAATCCAGCCCATCCAGACTCACCTGGATGTCGTGCTTTAGATCGTTAAACCCCTTGTGATAGATCTTTCCGTCCAGAACTGTGTGCCCCGGCGCCCGCTGCTCCATGAACTCAGTGAAGACGCCGCTCTCGTAGGCGGCCTTCCACTCGGCGGTCATCTGCGAGAAGATGCGGTCGCGAATGGAGTTGCCGCGCCAGAAGGGAATGATCCTCTCTTCATAGGCTCGGCGAGTCCCCTCATCAACGCGGAAGCTGATCTTGCTGCGCGAGTCCAGAATCCCGAGATCCTCCAATGTATGACAGCAGAGCTCCGGGAAGGTCGGTGCAGCCTGAGGGGAAGGACCCTTCTCGCCTACGATGAGTTCGCCTGGGTTGATGCAAATGGTCTTGTGCTCCATAAGATGTCTGAATGCGAGCGCTCGTTGGACGGGGATGGAGAGGTTTCTCGGCCCTTGCGCGTAGAACTCAGTCATCTGCAGAGCGCGTTCGGCGGAGAGCGTCGGACGGGTGTTCAGACTCTGTTCGCGCAAGCGGCAGACGCGTTCACTCACGGCCATGGCCTACTGACCTCCTATGGTGACATGGAGCCCTAATCCATGCAGCGTGGCGGCGATCCTGTGCATCTCCTCAGGCTGTGGGGCGATCAAGGCATGCAGGCGGTACTCTTTGTCGAAGCGCTTGTACTTGTCCTCTGCCGTGTTGTGGTAAGGCAGAATGTCCACCTGGTGCTCTTGCGCCAAATCTAGCACGAATTCGCCGGTCCGCACTATGTTCTCTTCACTGTCATTGATTCCGGGGATGATCGGCACGCGAATCACGATCCTGTGACCTTCGGCAGAGAGCCAGCGAAGGTTACACAGGATGAGTTCGTTGGAGACCCCCGTGTGCTTCTGGTGCGCCTCGTCATCCATCAGCTTCAGGTCGTACAGAAACAGGTCGACGCTGTGGCGGACAGCGTCAATGGTTCGGGGCTTGGCAAAACCGGTGGTGTCGATGGCGGTATGGATTTCTCTCTCTCTGCACGTGTTGAGCAGCCCTGCCAGGAATAGTGGCTGCAGCAGCGGCTCCCCGCCAGAGAACGTAACGCCTCCGCCTGATTCGTCATAGAAGACGATGTCTTTCTCAATCTGGGCGACGACGTCACCAACGGTCATTTCTCGACCGCTGATCTCGCGAGCGGCATAGGGGCAGGCCCCTACGCATTCCCCGCAGACCACACATCGCTCTCTGTCGGTGAAATAGCCCCCGTCAGGGGTTGGGAGGATTGCATTCTGGGCGCAGAAACTTTGGCAGGTGCCACACCGCATGCAGCGCGCTTCCCAGAACATGACTTCCCGGGCAGTGCTGATGCCTTCCGGGTTGTGGCACCACTCGCAGTGGAGCGGGCAGCCCTTGAGAAAGATGGTGGTCCGAATGCCCGGACCATCGTGGATTGAGAATCTCTGTATGTCGAAAACTACCCCGCTGACCGAACGCGTGAGGGAAGGCTGAGGACGAGATTTCCTTCTTGTCATGGGAGCGTACCAGCCTGCACTTCTGACTGAGACGCGAACACCGCGTGTCACCGATAAGCTGCCAGGCCCATTCCCGCCCGGAGAACCGATTGACACCCTGCGGAGACTCTTGTATATTGGATACAGTATACCACATGCCTCCCTTTGGCTGCATAGTCGGGAAGACCTCTAAACAGTCTCTGAAACAGAACGATCGGAGACCGCGCGGTTGCAGGAGCTTGCCCCAATGCCACACGATTCCGCAACAGCTTTCGATCTGAATCATCAAACGATGCAAGAGTCAATCGCGGAGAAGATCCGCGACTTGATCCTCAGCGGCCAGTTGGAACCCGGCGTGCGCCTGATGCAGAACGAGCTTGCAGAGAAGCTCGGCGTCAGTCGCACGCCAGTCCGCGAAGCCCTGCAGAAGCTGGCCTCAGAAGGTCTGGTCACGTTCTCACCCTACAAGGGCGCTTCGGTCGCTGTGTTCTCCTCCGCAGAGCTGGAGGACATATACAGTATTCGGATCGCCCTGGAGGGATACTGTGCCCGGCTGGCAGCTGTGCGCATCACCGACTCACAACTCGGACAGCTGCAAGCATTATTCGAGAGAATGAAGCAAGAGTATGCGCGGGCAGATCGGTGGCAGCTGCTCGCGGCCAATCGCAAGTTCTACGCCGTGCTCTATGCCATCCCAAATCAGCCGCGCCTTTACGAATTGACCATGCTGTATCTGGACATGGCCGACCCTTACCGCCGAATGGCACTGGCTCAGGAACGCTATTTCAAGCACATCATTGACGGCCACGAGAACCTCCTGGCTGCCATTCGGCAGCGTAACCCCGAAGCCGTAGAAGGTCTCATACGCGTGCAGATGGATGAGATACGGGCGATGTTGCTCGAGGTCATTCACGAAGACGAGCGGAACGAGTTCGCCCGCATTGCATCACCCCCGGCGTAGCCTCTGCGGTTGGCCGTCGGCAGACGGATTGAAAGGAGGTGGCGCGAAAGCAGGTACAGTTGCTGGAAGATGCCGGTGCATATTGGCGGCCAGTGGAGCCGCGTCATGCATAGGCAGGGCAGTTGAGGAATCGCAAGCGCGAACCTGTGAGCAGGAGACGGAGGAGAAATTCCATGTTTAAGCCCAAGTCTTGGTTATCCTTGATCAGCCTTGCCCTTCTCGGGGTCGCAGCAGCGGCATGCCAGGCCGCCACCCCAGCTGCAGAAGAGGAGGCGGCGCCAACGGCGGTGGCACAAGCGCCCACTGAGGCCGTCGCAGCAACGGAGGAAGAACCGACCCAGGAGGTGGCTTCGCCTGTCCGCGTGGCACTCTTCCACCCCGTTCTTGGCAACACATACACCAAAGCAGTTTCAGACGGTGTGGAAGATGCGGCCGCCCGGCTGGGCGCGACGGTTGACGTCTTTGGTTCAGACCCGCCTTTCGACGCGACCTCCCAATCAAACCAGATCCAGGACGCGGTCATCTCCGGAAACTATGATGTCTTCATCATCTACGCCGTGGATGGCAACGCCGTCGTCCCCGATGTGGAGGATGCAATCGCAGCAGGCATCAAGGTCGTCGCCATCGATGTCGTCATCGGGCCGGACGCGAGGACATACGAGCCCTATGGTGGCATTGTGTCCTATATCGGCCGCACAGGGATCGATCATGGGACGTTTGTGGGTCAAATGATTGTCCGCGCCTGCGCGGAAGTGGAAGACACGCCTTGCGAAGTTGGTTATCTCAATGGCGTCCAGGCGCTGACGATCGATCAGGACCGGGTCGAGGCGATTGGGGCAGTCCTGGCGGATCATCCCGAAATCGAGATTGTCGCGAACCAGGAAGCCTTCTACCTGCAAGACACGGGGTATCAAGTAGCGCAGAACATGCTTCAGGCCAATCCTGGTATTGACGTCTTCGCAACCTCCGGCGACCAGATGATGCTGGGAGCCGAGCAGGCGGCCATCGATGCCGGGCTGGAAGGCAAGATCCTGCTGGTTGGCAACGGGACTGGTGAGCGCGGTTTTGAAGCGATCAAGGAGGGACGTTGGTTTGCCGACTATGCCGACATCCCATTCACTATGGGTCAGATCGCTGGCGAGATCGCCATCAAGGCAGTCCGTGGTGAGGAAGTGCCGCGCTCCGTCAAGAACGATGAGCAGAAGCCACCGCTTCCACCGGATGGTCCGATCATCACGCAGGACAATGTGGATCAATTCGAACCCCAGTGGTAGCAAATGATCGATGAGCAAACGGGGTGGGGGCCGAATGGCCCCCACCCTCACGTCGCCATCCAGGGCGTCAGCAAGCGCTTCGGGGGAGTGCAGGCGCTCATTGACATAGAGCTCCGTATCCAACGTGGCTCGATCCACGGCCTGGTTGGCGAGAATGGCGCCGGCAAGTCCACCCTTGGCAAGATCGTCGCAGGGGCACTGCGCCCCGACAAGGGCGAGCTTGTCGTAGATGGGAAGCCGGTCAACTATGTAACGCCGCGCGATGCTTTGGCCGATGGGATTACCATGATCCATCAGGAAATCGCGCTCGTGCCCAAACTCTCTGTGCTTCAAAACGTATTCCTTGGGATCGAAAGCCAGCGAACCGGGGTGGTTCGGCAACGCGACACGAGGCGCCGCTTCGAGGAGTTGATCGACAAATCGCAGTTCGACCTTCCCCCTGATACCCCGATCGCACGCTTGAGTGTCTCCGACCAGAAGAAGGTCGAAATCCTGAAGGCAGTGGCCAGAAACGCCCGCCTGATCGTTATGGACGAGCCGACTGCTGCCCTGCCCGACGACGAGGCCGCCAAGCTCATCGGAATCGTCCGGAGCCTGCGCGAGGCGGGCACGACGATTGTCTACGTCTCACATTTCCTGGAGGAAGTCCTTAGCGTTGCCGATACGGTCACGGTTCTTCGGAATGGAGAATTGATTCGCAATGCTGCCACCCATGACGAGACGGTCGAGAGTCTCGTCACGGCCATGCTGGGCCGATCCATGTCCCTGACCTTCCCGGGGAAGAAGTTTCCCCCGCCTGACGCCCCGGTTGTGTTCTCGGCCAGGAACCTCAAGCGTCAAAGCAGTGCAGAGGCCATTTCGTTCGAAATCCACGCCGGCGAAATAGTCGGGCTGGCGGGTCTGATTGGCAGCGGACGGTCGGAAGTCGCGAGAACCATCTTCGGCGCTGACCGGCGCGACAGTGGCGATATTGAAATCGATCGGCGTTCAGTCAAGATTGAATCCCCCGGCGATGCAGTGAAGGCAGGGATCGCCTTTCTGCCGGAGAGCCGGAAGGATCAGGGGCTGCTCATGAGGCTGTTGGTCGGCCACAACGTTTCGCTGCCTCACCTGCGGAGCATCAGCCGGGGGCTCCTGATCGAGGGGGGCCGCGAACTCCGTGAGACCACCGCTCTCCTCCAGGAATTGGAGGTCCGGCCTGCGCAGCCGAAGGTACGAGTCAAGAGCCTCTCCGGCGGCAACCAACAGAAGGTGCTCTTCGCCAAGTGGCTTTTCCGGCGTCCGCGGCTCCTGGTGGCAGACGAGCCAACCCACGGTGTCGACGTAGGTGCTAAGCGGGCGATCTACAGACTGCTCACCTCATTAGCCGAGCAAGGCATGGCGGTGTTGCTGATTTCCTCGGAACTGGAAGAGGTGCTCGGCCTGGCGCATCGCGTGTTGGTCATGCGATTGGGCAGGATTGTGGCAGAGCTGAAAGACAGCCCGGATGACCACACCGGGCTTACAGAGGCTGCTCTGATCCGAGCAGCCTTCGCCACGGATTAGCGCCACGGAAAGGCGTTGGAGACGATGCCGAGCAGCGATACGGTAGATGTGAGTGTTGCGGAGGGGCAGAAGACGAGACGGTTCACTCTTGGCATTCTAAGCGACTATGGCATTGTTCTGGCTTTTATCGCCGTCTTCGTTAGTCTCAGCCTCATGGCGCCGGCTTTCTTCAGCATCCGAAACATGCTCAACGTTCTTGACCAGGCGGCGCAGGTCGGCCTGGTTGCTTTGGGCGCAACGGTGACGATCATCGGGGGGGGGTTCGACCTTTCCACGGGGGCGATTTTCGCGCTCAGCGGTTCCGTGGCAGCCTTCATTGCGAGGCTCGGTTACCCAGAGCTTGGGTGGGGTGTCGGGATCGGCGTCGGCCTGGCGCTTGGACTCGCCAACGGATACTTGATCTCCGGGTTCAGGATCAACTCCTTCGTCGCAACCCTGGCATCGGGTCTTATCATTCGAGGTCTTGCATACGTCTTGACAGCTGGCCTATTGATTCAGATCGCGGACGAGCGGTTCGCCTTCCTTGGTCGCGGCAGGTTCTTGCAGGCCAAGATACCCGTTTATTTCTTTGCGGCGTTCGCGTTGCTCGTCTGGTTCCTGCTCTCACGAAGCGCCTTTGGCCGTTACGTTTATGCCATCGGGGGCAACGACGAGGCAGCTCGCCTCTCCGGGGTCCGCGTCGGCTTTGTCCGTACGATGGCATTCACCATAAGCGGCCTAAGTGCTGGCATCGCCGGGGTGATAGGAGCCTCGCGGATTACGACCGGCCAGGCGAACGTTGGGGCGGGCATCGAACTCAGTGCCATCGCCGCCGTGGTGATTGGTGGGACCAGCATCATGGGAGGGGAGGGTGCTGTCTGGCGCACCCTTTTTGGCGTCCTGCTTCTCCAACTTGTCTCGAACGGCATGAACATCCTGAACCTCCCCCCGTTCTTTCAGCTGATTGTTCAGGGTGGGGTCATCATGTTTGCGGTCTCGCTGGACGCCATTCGCCACCGCAGAGCCTGAGCTGCGACCGTGCTAGAGAGACGCTGCACGATGCAGAACGAAAGGAGCTAGAAGGATATGCCGCACTATCGCGTCGCGGCGGATATTGGAGGCACCTTCACCGATCTTGTCGTGAGCGAGGTGGAGACGGGCAGGTCGCTCACCGGCAAAGTCCCCTCCACGCCCGAGAATGCATCCAACGCCGTTCTGAGCGGGATTCAAGAACTCATATCGAATCCCTCGGACATCGAGTTCATGGTGCATGGCACCACGGTGGGGCTGAACGCGTTACTGGAGCGAAAGGGGGCACGCGTTCTGCTCATCACAACGGCGGGACTGCGCGACTACTACGTCATTGCCAGAGGCGACCGAACCGAACTCTACAACCTCAAGTATCGGAAGCCGGCGCGCCTGGTGCCGCGTAATGACGTTCACGAGGTGCGTGAGCGAGTGCTGTGGGATGGTAGTGTCCACACTCCCCTGCACGTGGAAGACCTGGAGCCGATCATCCAGAAAGTGAAGGACGAAAACGTCCTGGCGGTCGCCGTGTGTTTCATTCACGCCTTTGCACACCCTCGACACGAACTTGAAGCCCGAGAGGTGTTGGAGAAGGCGCTGCCGGGAGTATCCATCACTTTGTCTCACGAAGTCGCCCGCGAGTGGAGAGAATACGAGCGGGCTTCGACGGCGATCATGAACGCCTACATCGCCCCCGCCGTGGCTCAGTACCTTACCAGCCTGCAGGATGAGATGCACAGGCTGGGCGTGGAAAGCACGCTGCATGTGATGCAGTCGAGTGGGGGCATCCTGACAGTCGACACAGCCATCAAGCAACCGGTGCAGACGTTGCTCTCCGGGCCCGTGGGCGGCGTCATCGGCGGCGCGGCGCTTTCCGAGGCCACTGAGAGGCCAAACCTCATCTGCGTGGATATGGGCGGCACGTCGTTCGACATGAGTCTCATAAGGAATGGCAGAGCCTCGGTAACCTCCCAGACCTACCTCGAGGGATTGCCCCTGTTGATGTCCATTCAGGAGATTCACACGATAGGCGCCGGCGGCGGGTCGATCGGCTGGGTTGAGGCCGGTGGCCTGCGTGTCGGGCCGCAGAGCGCGGGAGCAGAACCCGGGCCAGCCTGCTACGGAAAAGGGGGTACCTCGCCGACCGTTACGGATGCCAACTTGCTCCTCAAACGGATCAGCCCAACCAGTCTCCTGGGCGGACGGTTGACGTTGTATGAGGAGCCGGCACTTCAGGCCATACAGAAGGTAGCGGCCCAGCTCGGCATGAATGAACTCGAACTGGCCGAAGGCATCCTTTCGGTCATTAACGCGCGCATGGCCGACGGCATTCGCACGATC
>Ga0209342_10005511_pt1 | contig 12951 bp, 13 predicted proteins | sample RifCSP16_2_FD_184023 | JGI IMG/M metagenome (GOLD analysis project Ga0209342, IMG submission 184023) | Soil microbial communities from Rifle, Colorado - Rifle CSP2_sed 16_2 (SPAdes) (version 2) | ecosystem: Environmental > Terrestrial > Deep subsurface > Rock core/Sediment | place: Rifle... | reverse complement strand
TCGCCCGGGCGTGGGCACAATTACCCATCCCATGATAGGCCTTTAGACCCATCCCATTCGACGCGCGCCGGGCTAGGATGCAGCCATCGGCAGTCGCATTGGGGCGGGTCACCAGGGCGCTGCTTGGCGAGGCCAAGGCCTCATATCGAGATTCTAGGGAGGTGCAAACATGAAGAGGCCCACAATCCTGCTCGCAGCGCTGGCACTCATAGCTCTCGCTGCGGGACTGTATCTGCAGAGTACCGGCTCCGGCCAGCCGTCTTCGGCGACGGCGAACGGGAGCCATGCCCGGGCTCTCCTTCGGGACGCTACCGGGCAGCCGGTCGGGGAGGTAAAGCTCACCGAGGAAGACGACACGGTGCTCGTCAAGGTCACAGTCCATGACCTGCCGGCCGGCTTCCACGGCTTCCACGTGCACTCAAAGGCGGAGTGCGTCGCTCCGTTCACGTCCGCCGGCGGCCACCTGGGGCACGATCCGTCGACGACGCTACATCCGAACCACCCGGCCGATATGCCGGTCCTGCTCGTGAACGCCGACGGCAGCGGCGAGGCGCGGTTCAAGACAGACCGCTACGAGATCGGCGATCTGTTTGACGTCGACGGGAGCGCGCTCATCGTCCACGCCAAGCCGGATAACTACGGCAACATTCCCAAGGGAGCCGCCGCCAGGGACTACACCCCCAACAGCGACGACCCCGCCGACGCCAACACGGCCACAGGCTTCACGGCTGCCACCGGCAACGCCGGTGACCGCATAGCCTGCGGGCTGATCGAGGGCGGCTAGACCTGACGACTTGACTGCAACCAACCACGTAAGCCAAGAGAGCGCCCTGGTGAGCGACCGTTACCAGACCCGCCCCCGATACGGAGAGCACCGGCTCGCAGCACTCGTGTGCAGAAGGCGTATAATCTCTGCATCATGAACATGGCCATCGTGACGACCCGCAAGCGGCAGCTCCTGGCGGCCGGATTCACGGCCGGGCTGATCGCACTGGCTGTGCTGGCGGGCCCTGGAGTGCTTTTCCTCCTGATTCCCCTATCTGTCCTCTACATCGCGGCCAGACTGACCACCGGCCCTCTTTCCCGGCTCGTCGCCGGCATTGGCATCAGCATCCGCTGGAAGGTCCTCGTGGCGATGTCCGTCCTGGCAGCGGTGTCCATCCTCGCCACCATCATCAACCTTGCGGCGATGGACTACATGCACAACCACCTCCACGAGATCCAGGACCTGTGGTACACGGACCCAGCCCGGGCCCGCCTCGCTGTCGACAACCTGAATGACACCCAGCACGGCCCTTTCTTCTCTCTGCTGCCCCTCTTATCGTTCTTGGCAGCACTGCTGGCGCTCGGCTTGGGAGTGGCCATCGCCATCTCCGTGATCGAACCGGTCCGCCGCATGAGCCAGGCGATGCGGCGCATCGCCTCCGGCGACTTCTCACAGCCGGTCCAGGTGGAGAACCGGGACGAGCTTGCCGAGCTCGCCGATCGCATCAACCAGACCGCTCAAGAGTTGGCCGCGCTCCACGAGGCTACGCTAGCCGCCGAGCGGGCGCGCGCGCTCCGCGAACGCATCGCGCAGGTCACGCTGGCGCAAGAGGAAGAGCGGCGACGGATCTCCAGGGAGCTCCACGACGGCTTGGGCCCATCGCTGGCCGCCATCGCCAACAGGCTCAGGGCATGTCAGCAGCTCGTACGCGCCGACCCCCAGCAGGCCGAGCGGGAGCTGGGGGAAGCGGCCAGGAGCCTGAAGGGATACGTCCAGGACATCAGACACCTGATTTACGACCTGCGGCCGTTGGCCCTGGACCAGCTGGGGCTGGCAGGCGCATTGCAGCAGCTCCTGGAGCGGTTCAGCAAAGCGACCGGCATACAGGCGTATTCCGGCGTCACCGGCGTCAGCAGCCTTGACCCGGTAACTGAGGTGACAGTCTTCCGCGTGGTCCAGGAGTGCCTCAGCAACGTGCAGCAGCACGCCAGTGCTGTCCAGGTGGAGGTTGCCGTTCGTGCTGTGGGGGATGGCGTGGAAATCTCGGTCGGGGACAACGGCCGTGGCTTTGATACTCGCGGGCCTGCCCGTCTCGGGGTAGGCGTCGGCCTGGTGAGCATGCAGGAGCGTGCCGAGCTCGTTGGAGGCCGTCTAGCGGTCGACAGCGCGCCGGGCAAAGGGTGCCGGGTCACGCTGTTCGTCCCATCAAAGGTGGTGCAGGTTGGAGCCGGTTAGGGTACTGCTCGCGGACGACCACACCCTGTTTCGCAGGGGCATCCGCACGATCCTGGAACAGACGCCGAACGTGGAAGTAGTGGGCGAGGCGGTTAGCGGCGAGGAGGCCGTCGCGCTGGCCCAGGAGCTCGTGCCGGACGTCATCCTGATGGACATCAAGATGTCGCGGCTTACGGGAATCGAGGCCACACGCCGCATAAGACAGGAGAACCCGCACATCGGCGTGATCCTGGTGACCATGTACGACGACCCCGAGTCGGCCTTCGCGGGAATGCGGGCCGGCGCCCGCGGCTATGTGCTGAAGGAGGCGGAGCCGGAAGAGCTCGTCAGGGCTGTGGACGCCGCCCAGCGCGGCGAAGTCATGCTCTGCCCGATCATTGCCCAGAAGGTGCTGGAACATTTCGGCAGCGGGCCTAAGATGCAGCAGGGTCTGCCCTACGAGCAGCTTACACAGCGCGAACTACAGGTACTCCAGCTGGCGGCCGATGGGCTCAGCAACAAGGAGATCGGCCAAGGCCTCGTAATCAGCGAAAAGACGGTCAAGAACCATATCGCCAACATCTTCTCTAAGCTGAACGTGAACGACCGGACCCAGGCCATCTTGTATGCCCTGAGGCAGGGTCTCATCGCAATGTCCCCGGGCGACTAACCCACGCAGCGGACGGCGGAACCCCGGGCGCACCGGCCCAGCACTGCTTGCTTTCGCCTATCGCGGCCCCATGGCCGAGCTAGTCGAGCCGGGCCAGGCTCGCTGGCTGCGGCATTAGTAATCTCCCCGCGGAATAGAAGACGTGTCCATCGGCGTTGGCCGAATTTGGCGGCTTGAGTTGTGGTATGCTTGCCAGCAGCGGACGTTTAGGCCACGCAGGCTTTAGCCTAGCGACCTGGGCTCGTGGTGACCCAAACTGATCCAACTCCGAAAGACAGGAGGTCACCCATGAGCTACCAGGTTGGGCATCTCACCTGACCCGGCTGCAGCCGGTCCCTTCACCCTAGCGCGACAAGCGGCCACCGGCCGCGATTGAACGCGCAGGGGCCGCTCAGCGCATCGTAATGGGCGGGCACCGAAACATTCAAACGCAGACACGCGTGCCTGGCAAGAAACGCCGGGCAGGAAGAGGAACATTCGATGGCAAGCAAACTCTACGTAGGTAACCTCTCATACGGAACAGGCGATGAAGAGCTCACAACATTCTTTCAGCAGGCCGGAACGGTCCAATCAGCGACTGTCCTCACGGACCGGGACTCCGGCCGTTCAAGAGGCTTCGGCTTCGTGGAGATGTCCAGCGATGCGGAAACGCAGCGGGCGATCTCCGATCTGAACGGCAAGACGCTGGGAGAGCGGGCAATCCGGGTGGAAGAAGCGCGTGGCCCGAGCAATGGCGGGGACACATCCAACGGCCGCTCGGCCGGGTCCGGGTCGTGACATGTGTTGGACAGCGGGAGTGACAGCGGCATTACGGTCGAGGGGCTTGGCGTTGCCGGCCATCCTCATTATTGGTTAATCGGACCGCAGGATGGTCCCGCAAGTGCCGGCGTCTGCAAGTTGTGCGGCGCCCAGCGAAGCTTTGATACCGGCTTCAGGATGTCATACATTCCTCGGGGCCGGCCGCCTCTGTCCACCGGACGCGAGATGTATAGGCCGCGAGACCGGCATTGAACTGCGGCGGTAGTAGATAGAAGGATTGATGGACAGTTTGCCAAACAACCTGGACCGATGGACTACGGACGAACTCCTTGCGGAGGTGTTGAACCGCAACGCGGTGGATAGGCCAGCGCTCCGGCTCGTCCACAAGACGATAATAGACGCGCTGCTAACTGAAAGCGATCTGAAGCTGCCACCGCAGTAGCCGCCAACGGCGGCGACCGCTAGGCTTCGGGAGCCCAGGCGGCGGCCGGCTCTTCCACCGCTCCCATCGCTCGCAGCGGATGGGCGCCCTGACTGGCTATCACACGCAGGAAGGCCTCGACCACCTCAGGATCGAACTGGCTCCCGCTGTGGCGCCTGATCTCCTCGAGTGAAGCTTCGATCGACATTGCCTTGCGGTAGGGCCGGTCGGTGGTCATGGCATCGAAAGCGTCGGCGACCGAGATGATGCGCGAGGCGATCGGGATGTCGTCGCCCTTCAGGCCGTCCGGGTAGCCCGATCCGTCGTAGTGTTCGTGGTGATGGAGGATGGCGGGGACAGCGCTGGCGACGGAGTCGATCGTGCTCAGGATGTGAAACGCCGTCTGCGGGTGCTGCCTGATCTGCACCCACTCCGGCTCCGTGAGCGAGCCGGGCTTACAGAGCACCTCGCCGGGGACCGCCAGCTTGCCGATGTCGTGGAGGACGGATGCCAGCCGGACGATTCCCATCTCCTGCTCGTCCAGGCCAAGCTCCTTCGCCAGCTCGCCGCTGTACCAGGCGCAGCGCTCCGTGTGGTCGCGGGTGACGGGGTCCTTGGCGGCAAGGGCGGAGACCAGCGAGGCGACGGCGTCGCGGAGCTTCCCGTCGCGATGGGCGAGGTGCTGCGTCGCGGGCATCTCCCCCCGGCGGCTGAGCAGGCCGTCCCAGTCTCCAACGCGGTTCTTTCCGGTGGACTTGGCCCAGTACATCGCCATGTCCGCCCGGTAGATGAGCTCTTCGGCGGAGGTGGCCATGTCCGGGAAGGTGGCCACCCCGAGACTGACGGTCACCTCCTGGCCATCGCTGGCGGCCATGCCGGCGAAGGTGACGCGCAGACGCTCGGCGCTGGCGCTGCCATCTTTGATATCGGAGCCGGGGAGCATGACGGCGAACTCGTCGCCGCCGTAACGGTAGGCGTCGTCTGGATTGGCCACACGAGTCAATGCGGCGCCAATCTGGCGAAGGATGTCATCACCGGCGAGGTGGCCCAGCGAGTCGTTGAAGTTCTTGAAGTTATCGATATCGAACAGGATGAGGGCGAGCCCGGAGCCGGCGGACTGCGCTTCGGCCACCTCGTCCCGGATTCGCTTGTGGAAGGCCCTGTGGTTGCCCAACCCGGTCAGGGGGTCCGTCGCCGCCTGAGTGCGGGCGTCGGTGAGCTGACGGTTGCGCTCCTGCAGCTGCTCGTTTGCCGCGCGCAGCTCTTCGGTGTACGTCTCCACCGCGCCGAGCATATGGTTGAGAACGGAGCCGAGCCGCGCCAGCTCTCGCGGTCCGCCGACCGGCGCCCGCGCCGCCCAGTCGCCGTCGGAAACGGCGGCGGCGGCCTCCTCAAGCGAAGACAGGGGCTGGATGATGGAGCGGGCGATGAGAACGAGAGTGAACAGCCCGACGATAGCGCCGATCGTCCCGGAAACGATTATGAGGTACAACGCCAGGTCGCCGGTGCTCTCGGCGCTGCTCCTGAGGGCGGATACCTCCTGGAGCTCCGCCGCCGCCGCGTCTTCAAGCTTCAGCCTGAAATCACGAAAGATGGGGACGATTTCTTCCATGGCGGCCGCCGACGCTTCAACATTCCCCGTCTGCCGCAGGGCGATGATGCGCCCGGTACCGGTGGTCAGGCCGAGCCCGCTCACGGCTATCTCGCTGATGTCCGTCACGCTGCGGCGGGCAGTGGCCTCCGTGAGGCTTTCCACGGCGGCGCTGGCGTGGGAGTCGATCTCCGGGACGAGCGACTCGTCGCCGGCAGTGACGTATCTCTGGAGCAGCAGCGCCGCTATCCCTGCCTGCGCCTCCGATTCCTGAAGCAAGCTCGCGGTGGTCGAGTGCGATTCAAGGTCGGCGAGGTTCTGCCGGTGGACGTGCGCCTGCCAGGCGGAAACGCTGGCGACTATGGCGAGCACCCCAATCGAGATTGCGAAGCCGGCGATCAGGCGTCCTCGAACGGAGGACAGGGCGCGAAGCGGGCTCCAGCCCGAGGTCGTTGCCACACCCGCCTGAAGGCTATGCGTCGCCTGCATTGACTCTCCTCGCTCCCTCCGCTCGGCTACTGCCCGGTGAGAAGTGACCTTAGAACGATGACGGGTTCTCCGACCGGCGCCGGGACCTGAGCGCGCGGCCGATAACCATGGTCAGGGACAGCGCCCAGGCGCCGCCGAACGCCAGCGTGGCGATGAGGAACCAGGAAGCTCGCTCGTCTGCCTGCTGGGCACTGCTCTCCAACGCGGATACTTCTTCCAGTTCGAGAGCGACCGCGCCCCTGAACTGTTCCCCCAGGGAATCGAAGGCCGCGCCCAATTCCTCCATGGCGGCGGCTGCTGCCTTCACGTCTCCGCTTTGCCGCAGGGCTACCACTTGGCCTGCCCCCTGGGCCAGGCGCGCACCTTCCGTGGTGATCGTCGTGAAGTCCGCGACGCTGCCTCGGGAAACAGCGCTGGAGAGGCCTCCGATTGCGCCTTCCGCGTGGCTCTTGACCTGCGGAGGCAGCGACTCGTCGCCGGTCTTCACATACTCCTCGAGGAGATCGGCGGCCGCCCCACCCTCTTGGCCGGCCTGGCTGATGATGGCCACCGTGGCGGTGTGGGTAGCGGCTTCGTCGAGCTTGGAGTCGTGCACGTTGGCCTGCCATGCGCTCACAGCGGCGAGGGCCGCGATAACAACCGCGGAGCAGGCGAACAGGGCAACCACCGGCCGCCTTGACGACCGGCGCCGCGTTCCCGGAATAGCGTCCATAGTTTGTCCCTCCTGTCGGCACCGATTTGTCCCTTTGGCCGGGGACTGAAATTTCACATGCCGTCTGGAGAAATAGAGATGCCGGTAGGGGGAAATTGTTACATGAAGACTCTGGCGAGGAGGGTCAATGTTCGGGCTCAGGCCACAGTCCGGGCGGTCTAGGGCACAGCGCCCGTACGCCCTTGGTTGAGGCGATGCGCCGCGATTGCGCCGCGGGCGCCCCCGTATTATTTTGGGACCGACGCCTTACCCAATGCTCGATTCGATGAGCCGGCCGGAGGTACTGGCCTTCTTCTCGATCGGCCACACGGCCGAGCACCTGGGGGAGGTCCAGTACATCAAGGGGCTCATGGGCCTTAAGCGGCGCGCCGCTGTGACGCCGCGGCCCAATATGTTGATAGCCGCTGTCCCTACCCTTGCGGCTGCCTGCAACGGCGGGTAAGCTGAACCAAAAGTTCAGACGCTCTCCGGGAGGGGCCAGCCGATGGTGAGTACACGCCACCCCGAGCCGACGACCCGCAGCCCGCGCCGGCGAACCCCCACCCCCCTCAGCATCGAGGGGATGTTCCGCAACCTCAACCGTCACGGCGATGGCGACATCTTCGTCAAGGCCTACTCCTTCACGCTCACGGAACAGGCTCGGGCCGCGCAGGTCTACCCCTTCTTTCAGCCCCTCGACGTAAACGACGGCCCTGTCGCCCGCATCTACGGCAAGCCGGTCCTCATGTTCGGCTCCAATAACTACCTGGGGCTCACGCGGCACCCGAAAGTCATGGAGGCCGCCCGGAAAGCCATTAGCAAGTACGGCACCTCCATGACCGGCTCCCGCCTGCTAAACGGCAGCACGCATCTGCACGAAGAGCTGGAGCAGCGCATCGCCCGCTTCCTGGGCAAAGAGGCGGCTCTGGTATTCACCACCGGCTACCAGGCGAACCTGGGCACACTCTCAGCTCTCGTTACTCGCCACTCGGTGGCTCTCGTCGATAAGGCGGACCACGCCAGCATATACGACGGCTGCCGCCTGGCCGACGGGGACATGATCCGATTCCGCCACAACGACCCGGCGGACCTGGAGTCGCTCTTCAAGCGGCGAGTGGGCGAGCGCGACTGCCTGGTCGTAATCGACGGCGTATTCAGCATGGGCGGAGACATCGCCGACCTGCCGCGCATCATCGAGATCACCCGCCGGCACGGGGCGCGGCTTCTCGTTGACGACGCGCACGCTATCGGCGTCATCGGCGAGGGTGGGCGCGGCACGGGCAGCCACTTCGGCATGGCGGACGGCGTCGACCTGGTAATCGGCACCTTCTCCAAGTCGCTGGCCTCGATCGGCGGCTTCGTCGCCGGCCCGCGGGCCGTGATGGAGTGGATACGGCACTTCGGCCGGGCGATGATGTTCAGCGCCAGCCTCCCGCCTTCCGCCACGGCAGCCGCGCTAGCCGCGCTGGACGTCCTTGAGCGCGAGCCGGAGATGGTGGAGAGGCTGCGCTCCCTGGCGACCATGTGGCGGGAAGGATTGAAGAGCCTGGGCTACGATATTGGCGAGTCCCAGACGCCCATCGTCCCCATCCACGTCGGCGACGAGTACATGACGGTCGTCTTCTGGAAGACGCTCATCGAGCACGGCGTCTACACCAACCCGGTGGTCTACCCGGCCGTGCCGCGCGGGAAGGGCATTCTCCGCACGAGCTGCATGGCGACGCATACTCCTGAGCAGATCGAGCAGGCGCTTGAGCAGTTCCGCGCCGTCTCCGGCAAGCTCGGCGTCCTCTCTTAAGGGGGGCATGTCCCTCAGCGTCGCCCCCGTCGCCAGCAAGGAAGACCGGGAGGCTTTCGTCCGCCTGCCCTGGCGCATCTACGCCGGCGATCCCAACTGGGTGCCGCCGCTCCTCTTCCTGGAACGCCGCCGCTTCTCGCCGCGCCACAACGCCTTCTACCAGCACGCGGACGTCCAGCTCTTCCTGGCGCGCCGCAACGGCGAAGTCGCCGGCCGGATCAGCGCCCAGGTCGATGACGAGCACAACCGCTTCCACCACGAACGCACCGGCTTCTTCGGCTTCTTCGAGTCGGACGACGACCCGGAGGTCGCCGGGGCACTCCTGGGCGCGGCCGAGCAGTGGCTGCGTGAGCGGGGAATGGAGCGGGTTCGCGGGCCTCTGAGCTTCTCGATAAACGAGGAGGCGGGCCTGCTGGTAGATGGCTTCGATTCGCCGCCGGTAATCCTGATGCCCTACGGCCGCCCCTTCTACCCGCAGCTCATCGAGGGGAGAGGCTACGCCAAGGCCCAGGACCTGTTCGCCTGGCGCTACGACTGGTCGCGGATCCCGGCTCGCGCACAGCGCATAGTCGACGAGCTGCGTGGGGCGCCGGAAGTGAAGGTGCGGATCGTCGATATGAAGCGGCTCGACCAGGAAGTGCGGACGCTCCTGGACATCTACAACGACGCCTGGAGCGAGAACTGGGGCTTCGTGCCGGCGACGCGCATGGAAGCGCAGCGGATGGCGCGCGACCTCCGGCTGATCGCCGATCCGCAAATCATCTCCGTCATCGAGGTGGACGGCGAAGCGGCCGCGGTCGCCCTTGCTATCCCTAACCTGAACCAGGCGCTCCGCGATCTTGACGGCCGGCTCTTCCCCTTGGGTATCGTGAAGCTGCTCTGGCGGGTCAAGGTGCGCGGCCTCAAGAGCGGACGGGTGATGCTCCTGGGGGTGAAGAAGAAGTACCGCAGCCGCCGCTACGCCGGCCTCGCCTATCTCCTGTGCGATGAACTGTACCTCCGGGGGAAGGAGCGCGGCTACCAGTGGGCCGAGTTCTCCTGGACGCTGGAGGATAACCGGCTCATTAACGCTATGATTAAGAACATCAACGGCCTGCACTACAAGACATACCGCATCTACGAGAAGGCGCTCAGATGAAGGTACTGGTCACCGGCGCCAGCGGCTTCTTCGGGTCGCACGTGGCCGAGGAGCTGGCGAGACAGGGGTGCGACGTCCGCGTCCTGGTGCGGCGCACCAGCAGCCGCGACTTCCTCAGCGGCTTCCCGCACGAAGTGGCGATCGGCGACGTGGCGGACGGCGGGTCGTTGCCGGCAGCGCTGGCCGGCGTGGAGGCAGTGGTGCACGCGGCGGGGCTGATCAAGGCCCGCAGCGCCGCCGAGTTCGATGCGGTCAACGCCCGCGGCACCGCGAACCTGCTCGCCGCCATCGGGCAGGCAGCGCCCGACCTCCGGCGCTTCGTGTACGTCTCCAGCCTGGCCGCCCACGGGCCGAGCGAGGACGGCGGGCCCCGTCCACCCGAGGCCGAGCCGCGGCCGCTGACCGCGTACGGTCGCAGCAAACTCGCCGGGGAGGAGGCGGTGCGCGCCTCGCCCATATCGGGCCGGGCCGTGATCGTCCGGCCTTCGGTGATCTACGGCCCGCGGGACCCGGCGCTCCTGTCGTTCTTCCAGGCCGTGCGCTGGCGGGTGGCGCCGCTGCTGATGGGCGGCCACAACCGCATCTCGATAGTCTATGCCACGGACGCCGCGCGCGCGGTAGCGCTTGCCACCACGGCGGAAGCGGCCGTGGCGGGGCGGGCCTACTTCCTGGACGACGGTAGCGTTTACTCCTGGCGCGACCTGCTGAGCGCCGTCGAAGCGGCCGTAGGCCGGCGGGCTCTACGTATCAGCGCGCCGCGATGGGCCTTCGCGGCGGCGGCGGCCGCCAGCGAGCTGTTCGGGCTGGCGCTGCGACGGGCGGTGGTGTTCAACCGCGAGAAGGTGCTGGAGATGAGCCAGCGTTACTGGGTATGCTCGCACGAGGAACTGAAGCGCGACGTGGGCTGGCAGCCGGAAGTGGGGCTGGATGAGGGCGCGGGGCTGACGGCCGAGTGGTACCGCGCGAACGGCTGGCTGTAGGAAGGAAGGACACATGGACTGCCGCGTGATTTGCGTATCGAGGTCGCTGGGGGCGCGTGGCGAAGAGGTCGCACGGCTGCTGGCCAAGAGCCTCGGCTTTCGTTATGTCGACGACGAGATCGTGAGCCGCGCCGCCGAGAAGGCCGGCGTCTCTCCCGAGACGGTCGAGAAGGCGGAGCGCACGCCGCCGCTGGTGGTGCGCATCCTGGAGGCGATGGCGGCAGCCCCGCCGGCGGAGCCTTCCGGGGCGGCGATCCTGCCCTTCCTCACACAGACATCGCAGGGCTACCAGGACGTGCTCGGTCAAGTCATACGCGAGACCGCGCAGGCGGGCAACGTGGTCATCGTCGCGCACGGCGCCAGCATCCCGCTTACGGGAATGGCGGCGCTCCTGCGCGTGTTCGTGACCGCCTCGCCGGATACCCGCGCCCGCCGCATCGGGGAGGAGCGCAGCCTCGATGAGCGGGCGGCGCGCAAGGAGGTGGAGGATTCGGACGGGCAGCGGCGCGAGTTCCTGCGGCGTTTCTACGAGGTGAGCCGGGAGTCGCCGACGCACTACGACCTGGTCGTCAACACGGACGTGCTGACGCCGAAGCAGGCGGCGAGCGTGGTCGTGGCGGCCGCGCGCGACTAGTCGATCGCCGGGCCGGCTTCGGCGGGACGGCCGCCGCGCAGGAAGAAGACGTCGGAGAGGCTGAGCTTCAGCGACATCGCCGCCAGCGGCCCGCAGATGATGTACGGCAGCGCGTAGAAGACGTGGGCGAAGATGGAGTAGGCAGCGGCTGTCGCCACGTCCACGCCGAAGGCGACGAGAATGCCCGTGATCGCCAGTTCAAACACACCCAGGCCGGCCTGCGTGACCGGCACCGAGACGGCGATGGTGGCGGCGACGACCACCAGCAGGTAGACCGCCGGCGACAGGTCGAGGCCTATGGCCCGGCCGAAGGCGTAGTAGGCGAGCGCTTCGACCAGCCAGGCGGCGTGCGAGCTCCAGATGGTGTGGAACAGGGCTGAGGGCCGCCGGAACGCCTTGAGGCCGGCCGCGAAGCTGTGGAACTCGCGCGAGAGCCAGCCGCGGAAGCCGGGCTTCTCGGCGGGCGGGCCGTCGCGCTCTTCGGCTCGCCGCGCCAGGTATCGCGCCCCAATCACCCCCGCTACGACCAGCGCCCCGTAGGCCACGCCCAGCGGCCAGAGGAAATGCGCTTCCTCGTACAGGATGAGGCCGACGATGATGAACGACGAGAAGGCGACGATGTCGAGGAGCTTCTCGGAGACGAGCGTGGCGACGATGCTGGCCGCGCCCAGGCCGCTGCGCCGTCGCACGACCTGCACGCGGACGACCTCGCCGGCCCGCAGAGGCAGAGCGATGTTGGTCGCGACCCCAACCAGCGCCGTGCCGAAGAGGAACGGCACCGGCAGCCGGCGCATGGGCGCGAGCAGGTGCTGCCAGCGGACCGCCCGGAACCAGTCCGAGCCGATGTTGGCGGCGAAGGCCAGGGGCAGCCACCACAGGTCGGCGTCCGCCAACTGCTCGCGCACCGCCGCCCGGTCGACCCGGAGGAGGAGGCCCGTGAGCAGCGCGCCGGCGAACGCGAGCTGCAGAGCCGTGCGCAACCAGGGATAGCTCCGCCGGAGCAGCCCGGGGGTGGCGACGGCCGCGAGCTCGCGCTCGAATTCCATTGTCCGCATTCTAACCTGAGGCGCTAGCGGCGTCGATCCGGCGCAACAAGTCCCACACGAACTCCTCCGTTCGCGCCAGCACACCCGCATCGATCTCGTCCGCGCGGTCCGCCGGCTGGTGCCAGAACGGCAACACACCGTCCGGCCGCAGGTTCACAAACGTCAGGCTGGGCAAACCATGTCTGATGCCGATGGCGCCCTCCGTATACCCCAGGTTCATTGTCCGCGGGTAGGCCCCCAGCTCCGGCCGCTCCCGCGCGATGGCGTCCGCCAGGGCGACCAGACCGGCGTCCGAGTGGTAGCGCCGCGTCATCCCCTCACGCGTGATGTAGCACGGCCCGCTTCCCGGCCCGCCTACGGTGTCGATCGTGATGAAATAGGCGCCGTGCAGGGCCTGCCGGTTCGCTTTGACAAACGCCTCGGCGCCGTAGCATCCCACTTCCTCGCAGCCGGTCCCGACGACCCACACCTGCGTATGCTCCAGCGGCTGCGAGCGCAGCCGCTCCGCCAGCGCCAGCATCATCGCTGCGCCGC
>Ga0209342_10005510_pt1 | contig 12951 bp, 10 predicted proteins | sample RifCSP16_2_FD_184023 | JGI IMG/M metagenome (GOLD analysis project Ga0209342, IMG submission 184023) | Soil microbial communities from Rifle, Colorado - Rifle CSP2_sed 16_2 (SPAdes) (version 2) | ecosystem: Environmental > Terrestrial > Deep subsurface > Rock core/Sediment | place: Rifle... | reverse complement strand
GACAAGCGGCGACCACTTGGGCTGAGCCCCGAGCCCGTGAACGCGCCCGAGCCCGCGCCCGGTATCGTCGGGCTCGGGCTCGGGCGCGGACTCGTTCACGGGATCATCTCAACCGAGCGGCGCTATCAGGGCCGCCGCGCGGGAGGTCTCCCCTCCTGGTCGCGGCGCAGCTGGTAGCGCTTGATCTTGTTGTAGAGCGTCATCCGGTCGATGCCGAGGACGCGCGCGGCCTGGGTCACGTTGCCCTGGGCGTAAGTGAGCACCTCGGAGATGTGACGCTTCTCCACGGCCTCCAGCGAGAGGGGGGCGGCCACCGCGCCGCCAGCCCGTCCAAGCTCGCCGGGCAGGCCGAGGTCGGCGACCAGGATGACCTGACTCTTCGCAACCACCGCTCCCCGCTCGAGGACGTTGCGCAGCTCCCGGACGTTCCCTGGCCAGGTGTGGGCCACCAGAGCGGCCATCGCATCGGGCGCGACTCCCTCGATGGGACGGCCGAGATCGACCGCCAGTCGCGAGATGAGATGATGCACCAGGAGCGGGATGTCCTCGCGGCGCTCGCGCAGCGGCGGCAAGGTGATGGGGATGACGCACAGGCGATAGTAGAGGTCCTCTCGGAACTGCCCCACCGAGACCGCCCTGGCGAGGTCGCGGTTGGTAGCGGCGATGACCCGTACCTCGACCTCGACCACGTCGTTCCCGCCCACGCGGTGGATGCGCCGGTCCTCCAGCACGCGCAGGAGATCGAGCTGCAGCTTGGGCGAGATGTCGCCCACCTCGTCCAGGAAGAGCGTCCCGCCGTGGGCCGCCTCGAACTTCCCCTTGCGACGGGCGACCGCCCCCGTGAAGGCGCCGCGCTCGTGCCCGAACAGCTCCGACTCGAGCAGCGTCTCGGGGAGCGCGGCGCACGACACCGCCACGAAGGACGCCGAGGCGCGCGGGCTCTCGGCATGGATGGCGCGCGCGAGGACCTCCTTTCCGCTCCCGCTCTCGCCCAGGACCAGGATGGTGGAGGAGGACTTCGCGGCCGACCGGGCCAGCTCGAAGACGCGCTCCATGGCCCCGCTCTTCGACACCATCTCGTGAAAGCCGTACTCGCGCTTGAGGGCGGCGCGGAGCGCCTGGTTCTCCTCGACCAGGTTCTGCTGGGCCACGATCCGCTTCGCCAGGATCGACAGCTCCTCCGGGTCGAAGGGCTTCGCGAGGTAGTCGTATGCCCCGAGCTTCATGGCTGCCACGGCTGTCTCGACGGTGGCGTACGCGGTCATGATCACGAAGACGGTGCTGGGACAGAAGCGGCGCGCTTCGGCGAGGACCTCCAGGCCGTCCATCCCCGGCATCTTCAGATCCAGGAAGACGATCCCGCGCCTCTCGGCGCGCAGCGCCTCCAGCGCCCGCTTCCCGTCCGGCGCCACCTCCACCTGGTAGCCATCCCGGCGCAGCCAACCGGCGACCGACTCGCGGACGATCTCCTCGTCGTCGACAACCAGGATGCGCACGATCTCGTTCACGCGCGCTCCGTCGCCGGGCGCTGTTCGGGAGGGGTCGAGAGCGGGGGCAGCGAGAGCGTGAACGTCGCGCCGCGGCCCGGCGCGCTCTGCGCCTCCACCCGACCACGGTGGCGTTGCATGATCCCGTAGACGACGGACAGGCCGAGCCCCGTCCCCTTCTCCTTGGTGGTGAAGAAGGGCTCGTAGATGTCCGGGAGGTGCTGGGGTGAGATGCCGGAGCCCGTGTCGCTCACGACGATCTCGGCCCCGCCCTCGGCCGAGGCGCGCGTCGTCACGGAGACCGTCCCGCCCCGCTCACCCAGGGCCTCGCAGGCGTTGAGGACAACGTTGAGCACCGCCTGCCGGAGCTGCCCGGGATCTCCCATGATCGGCGGGACGGGCTCCAGCCGCTTCTCCAGCACGAGCCCCTGGATCGCCGCCTGGTTCGAGATGAGCTGGAGGACCTCGTCGGTGACCGTGTTCACCGATACCTCCTTCAGCGCGAGCGGTCGGTCTCGGGCGAAGTCGAGCAGGTTCCGGACGATGGCGCTGCAACGCTGCGTCTCACGCTCGACCAGAGCCAAATGGCGCACCATCTCCTTCCGCGCCGGCTCGTCGGGCGGGCCGGCCTCGAGGTCGCGGATGACCAGCTTGGCGAAGGTGAGGATCCCGGTCAGCGGGTTGTTGATCTCGTGGGCGATGGAGGCTGAGAGGCGGCCCAGCGACGAGAGCTTCTCGGTCTGCACCAGCGCCGCCTGCGCCTTCTTCAGATCGGCGGTGCGCTCCTCCACCTGGCGCTCCAGGTCGCTCATGAGCGAGCGCAGCTCCGAGTCCATCCGTCTCAGCGAGCGCGTCATGTCGTTGAACGACGCGGCGAGCAGGCCCAGCTCGCCCCGCGTCCCCACCCGGATCTCGGTGTCGAGCCGATCGAGCGCAACCTGGCGCGTGCCGTCGACCAGCGCCTGGACCGGCCGGATCACGTGATAGCGGGCGAACGCCATGAAGACGACCGAGGCCAGGACGAGGCCGATCGCGGTGAGCGTCACGGTGGTGCGCCGGAACGCGCCCACCCGCGCGTCGACCGAGGAGAGCGAGAGGCTAACGTCGAGGATCCCGAGGACGCCCTGGCTCTGGGGATGCGCGTGACAGGCGGCGCTCCAGCACCCCGGCTCGTTGCGGATGGGGGTCACGAACCCGAGCACTCGGCCGGCGCGCGTCTCGAACACGCGCGCGCGCGACATGAGCGAGGCGCCAACTTGCGGCCGGCCGCTACCGTGGCAGGGCCGGCACGGTGCGGCGCTGGTGGGGAACACGGTGCCGATCTCCGGTGCGGCGGTGGAGAAGGACACCCGCCCGTCCTTGGTCATGAGCCGGACGGCCTCCACGCCCTCCTGCCGGCCGATCTCGCGCATCGTCTCGGCCGCGTCGTCGCGGCGGTCCTTCAGCATGGAGCGCAGGATCGCCTTCTGGATGGTCTCGCTGAAGAGCGCCGCGCCCGACGCCTGGCTCTCGAAGAGCTGCTCCTGCATGCGCCGCTCGGCGAACGCGAACATGGCGACACTGCCCACCGTCGTGATCACGATCGCGACGAGCAGCTTGGTGCGGATCCGATCGCGCCACGGGATGATGCGCTCGATGGGGGGAATCGGATCTCCCCTGGACTGGTGCAAAGGTGGCGTACTAGATCGCGCGATGCGGCCCGCCCCCGCGAGACTCGATTGTGCCACATTTGCCGTGCACCAGGCACGATATCCGCCCTGAGCGCCATTCCTGCCAATCACCTCGGGCTCGGATTTGGCCGTGCACGTCACCTCACGCTCGAATGGATCGGTCGGGAGGTGACGGATCGGGATATCACTTCTCGTGCATGCGGTCAGGGAAGCACGGGGGACCCCAGGTCGTTCACCACCCGCCGCCAGCGGCTCAGCCGCGCGATTCCCCGCGCGGGAAGTACTCGGGTTTCGCCGGCGCCGGGCGTGGCCCGGCGGTCGCTTGGCCTCGAGGCCATGAAGTGCCCCGAGACCCCACCCGCGTACCGCGCGCCGCCAGCGGCCCGACGCTTCTGCCGCGCGGTACTCGTCTCCGTGGCCGCGCTCCTCCTGGCCTCGACCGCGGCCGCCCATGGCGCGGTGTCGGTTGTGGGCACCGATGAGACCTGCGGGCTGCGCGGCGCAGACCGCGCGACCGCGCGCTCCCGCTGGTGCCTATCCTGCCACGATGGCTCCCTGGCGCCGCACGTCGGCAGCCGGCTCGGGGGCGGGATGGAGGCCGGGACACATCCCGTAGACGTGAGCTATCGCGAGGCCGCCTCCAGGAATCGCCGATTACACGCCCAGTTTCAGGTGTCGCAGCGGCTCAGCCTGCCCGACGGCAAGGTGACGTGCCTCTCGTGTCACGACGGCGCTTCGGGCCAGCCGAAGCACGTGGCGCTTCCGATGGCGCGCAGCGAGCTCTGCTTCGCCTGCCACGACATCTGACACGGTCCCAGGCCTGAAGCCTGAATAGCCCCCCCCTTCCGGGCTCGGGCTAACACCCGATGCCCCATCGGGCATTCGCCGGTGGGCCGTCGGGGATCCGCAGGGCAGGCACCGGGACTCTTTCCTCGCCCCCTCGGTGATCGTGCGAGTACCCTGGCTTCCCGTCACTGGAGCATACTCTCACCGTGATGAAGGCCGAAACGGAACGGGGGGCGGCAAACGCCATGACGAAGCTGGATGCCGGCACCAAGGTTCGCAGCGGTCACTACTTCTGCCTCGGCAGCTGGAAGCTCGTGACGATGACGAGGGACGGCGAACCGCTCCCCGATGAGGGCGGCGGCTCGTACGTGTGCCTGCCAGTGGTGGCCGTCCTGTTGCTCGCGCCGGTGATGGGCGGCGCGTTCGTCCTCTTCCTGCCGTTCATCGGGTTCTACCTCGTCACCGCCACCGCGGCTCGCCGCGCGGCGCGCGCTCTCTCCGGCTCGGCCGCGGAAATGGCCGCCGTAGTTCACCCCGGGTGGGCACCGGGCGAAGCGCATCTGACCGGCCGGCGGCCCGAGGCGGAGGAGAAGGGCAGGACCGGGTCCCCGACCGACGATGAGCTGTGCGAGCTCGCGCGGGCCATCGAGGAGAAGCGGCGCAAGGACAGGTGAGCCTTCGGATCTGGATACGGTCCGCGGAAGTCGAGATCACCCGTCGTCCACCCTGATGACGCCGAGCTTGATGGCGAACTTCACCAGCTCGGCACGGTTGTGGAGATCGAGCTTCTCCATCACGTGCTCGCGGTGGCTCATCGCCGTCTTCACGCTGATCCCGAGGACGTCAGCGACCTCCTTGTTGCTCTTCCCCTCGGCCACCAGGCGCAGCACCTGCTTCTCGCGGTCGGTGAGCGACTCGTAGCGGTCACCGCCCCTGCGCGCGGGGCTGGCCTCCTCCATCGCGGCGCGCGCCACCTCGGGGTCGAGCACGAGCCCGCCCCGCTGGGCGGCGCGGATAGCGCCGGCTAGCTCGCTGCCCGCCGACTTCTTGAGGACATAGCCCGCGACGCCGGCCTTGAGCAGGCGTCTAACGTACTCTCGGTCCTCGTACTGCGTGAGCACGAGCACCTTCGCCCGCAGCCCCTGTTTGCGGAGCTCCAGGGCGGCTTCGAGGCCGCCGAGCTCCGGCATCGCGATGTCCATGAGCACGACGTCCGGGTCTAGCTCGCGGCAGGCTTCAACCGCTCGCCGCCCGTTGCCCGCTTCCCCCACGACCTCGATGTCACCGGTCGAGGCCAGCAGGGCCCGCACCCCTTCGCGCAGGATGGCGTGATCGTCGGCGATGAGGACGCGGATCTTGGACACGGGCGCTCTCGTTTCTCGCCGCGCCACGCGGCGGTTCGGTGATGTCAGCCCGGCGACTCCTCCGGATGAGGCGACCCCTGCGGCTCCAGCGGGACCGTCACGCGGACGCGCGTCCCCTTCCCGGGCGCGGAGTCGATGACCGCGCACCCACCCAGGAGCTCCGCGCGCTCGCGGATCCCCATCAGTCCGTAGTGGGGGCGATCCTGCGGCGACGAGGAGGGGTCGAATCCGCGGCCGTCGTCCTCGAACTCCGTGCGCAGCTCCCGCGCGTCGAGGGCGAGCTGGATCAGCACCGACTCGGCCTGCGCGTGGCGAGCGATGTTGTTCATCGTCTCCTGCCCGATGCGGAAGAGCGCGATCTCCACCTCCGGCGGCAGCCGCCGCTCGAGCGCCTGGATCTCGCAGCGAACGGCGATGCCCCTGCTCGCCAGCTGCCGCTCCGCGTACCAGCGCAGCGCGGAGAAGAGGCCGAGGTCGTCGAGCACCGCGGGGCGCAGGTCGAGAATGAGGCGGTGCACCTCCTCCAGGGTCTTCACGGCGAGAGCCTTGATCTCGTCGAGCCGAGGTTGCGGCCCTCCGCTGCGCAGGGCGCTGTCGGCGGATTCCACGCGCATCGCCAGGACGGCCAGGCTCTGGGTGGTCTCGTCGTGCAGCTCCCGAGCCAGGCGCTTGCGCTCGTCCTCCTGGGCCGTGATCACGATGCGCAGCAGCCGCCCACGCTGCTCGTCCCGCTCCCTCAGCTGATCGTTCGCGGCCGCCAGCTCCCGCGTGCGCGCCTGCACCCGCCGCTCCAGGTCCTCGTTCGTCCTGCCGACGAAGGCGATGAGGTCCCTGAGCGAGGCCCTCATGTGCTCCACCGATCGGCCAAGCCGTCCCAGCTCGTCGCCGCCCAGCTCGGGCACGCGCTCATCGAGGCCACCGGCCGCGATCCGCTCCACGGCTCCCGTGAGCACGGCCACCGGCCGTGTCACGCTCCGCTGCGCCCCCCAGGCGTAGAGCGCGGCCAGCGGCAGCAGCGCGAGCGCGAACACCGCGTGGGACTGGGGGATGGCGCGCGCGGTGGGCAGCAATGCCTCGGGCTCCGCGGTGACGACGCCCCATGGCGCGACAGCGAGTGGCGCGAACGCCGTGACTTGCGCCGCGCCGCCGCGGTGGCACTCCCGACAGCGCCCCACCTCCCCCCGCTTGTCCGCCACCAGCTCGACGAGGCGGTGGGCGCACGGCCCGATGGTGCGGACGCGCGCCCGGTCGCTGCTGGCCAGGACGCGCCCTCCCGCGTCGATGAGGTCGGCCTGACCGGCGCGTCGCACCAGGTCGCCGAGCACGCGAGAGCGGGAGCCGCCGGCGGCGTCCACCACCCCCCCGACCGCTCCCACCAGGCGCCCGTGCCAGTCCGCCACCGCCACCAGCGCGTAGACGCGCGCCTCGTCGCGCGACAGCACGAGGCCGGTGACCCGGGGCTTCCCGTCCCGCAGGACCGCCTGGACCTCGGCGAGGTCGGCGGGAGGCGCCACCGAGCGCCCGGAGCCTGGCTCCTCCACCACCGGCCGGCCCCTCGCGTCGAGGAGGAACATCCCCCCCAGGAACGCGGAGTGGAGATGGGTCGCCCGCAAGAGCGAGCGCGCGCTCTCGACGTGCTCGGTGTCGAAGCCCAGCTGCGGGGACGAGGCGATGCGCTGCAAGGAGAGGAGATCGGCGGTGATCTCCTCGTCGACCCGCTCGGCGACCGCGGCCGCCGCGTCCTCGCGGGCGCTCATCCACTCATCGTCGAGCTCGCGCAGCCGCGACCAGGCGAAGCTGCCGGCCAGCGCCGCCGGAGCGAGCACGGCCACGGTCATGAGGACGTAGACGCGCAACCGCAGGCTCTGACGGAAGCGGCCGGCCGGCGACGGGCGATCGCCTCCAGAGGGAGTCATCAGGGCACCTCACGCGCGCTGCGCGCCATGCGCACGAGCTCATCGACCCGGCCCCGGGAGCGCAGGAGGAGGCTGCGGCCATCCTGCTCCCAGCTGAGCTCCCAGCACACCACTCCTCCCTCGACGATGCGTGACAGAGTCCCCCGGCGCGCGCCGACCGCGATCGTCGATCGGTCGAGGACCGCGGCCTCGGGGACGAGGCCGCCCGGGATCGGCCCCGGGCCAGCGGTCTGCGCGAGGAGGAGCCTGGGGGTCCCGTCGCGGCCTTGGATGGAGAGGGCGGCGGCGCCCGGAGCGCGGACGGTGAAGCGGATGTGCTGGGGCGGCCAGGCCAGGGTCGAGGGGAAGAAGGCGGGCAGGACGAGCCGGGCTCGCAGCCGGCGCTCCACCTCGCCCACGGTCCTCGCGCGGCGGACGGCACGGGATTCGCCCACGATCCACGCCGGCGCCGCGTCGAGCGCGCTCAGCGCCGCAGCAGAGGCGGCCAGCACTGCGGCCAGGCCGAAGACGGTGCGGAGCGTCTCGACGGCGAGGCCGCGTCTGGTGTGGTTGGGCGCGCTCACGTGACTAGGAAGAACAGCGCCGCGAATGCGGCGCTGGAGAGGCCGATCCGGAGCTTGCGGAGCGGCGCCGCCTCAGGGGCGACCGGTTCCATGAGACGCCGGCAGCGGGCGAGGACGTCTTGGGAGCGCGCGCGACGCATCGGCTCGGTGAGCACCGCGGCGAACGGGAGCGCACGTAGCGCCTCTCCGGGGCCGGCCAGGCCTGCGCGGTGGAGCTTCAGGAGCGCGCTCGCCAGGGCGAGGCGATCGCCGCCTGCGCACTCGTCGGCGCGCCACTCGGCGTCGCGCGCCACCGCCCGGGCCACCACCTGGACCGCGGGATTGAAGAAGAGGCAGGCGCGGATGCCCATGAGAGCCCAGGAGAGCGCCGGGTCGCGCTGTCGTACGTGTACCAGCTCGTGCGAGAGCGCGGCGCGCAGCTCCTCGCGGTCGAGGAGCTCGTACGCTCCCCGTGAAACCACCAGGCCGGGGCGACGCGTGCCCTGGCAGAAGAGCGCGGGTGCGCGCGTCTCCACGAATCGCAGCGGGGGAGACTGGATGCGCATCGCCGCGGCGGCGGCCTCGACCAGCGCCCGCAGGGGCTCTGGCGCCGCCGAGGCTGCTGGGCCCCCGCGCCTTTGCCCGGCGAGGAGCGGGACCAGGTCCATGAGGAGCAAGGCGGTGCCGAGCGCGCCGACGACCCAGAGGAACACCGAGAACGCGGAGGACCCTGCCACCGAGAGCTCCTCCCAGCGGCGGGACGCGAAGAGCACCCAGCGATCCCGGAACTCCTCCCCCTGACGGCGCTCGCACAGCCAGAGGGCGGGCGTGACGAGCAGCGGCTGCAGGAGGCCGGTCATCCTCAGGGCGAGCCGGTCCGCCGGCGCGCGGACGCGCCAGATCTGGAGGAGCGCCTCCGTCGCCAGTGCGGCGACGAGCGCATGCGTGGTCGACTGGGCGAGGTAGTCAGCCCAGTTCCTGGGGGGCATGGCCGCCCTCTTCCTTCTGCGCTTCGGCCCGCCTTCGAGGCGCGCCGGCTCCACAACCCTGGTCGACAGGCCGTGCCTCGGGACGTCGCGGCGCCCTGGGAGCGCGTGAGATCGATTGTCAGGGTTGTTACGCTGTCGCGGTGCGGCTGTCCAACGCCTGGAACGCTGCGAGAGTACAAGGGAAACCGAGAATGCGGCAGCCCTCGCAGGGGCCCGCGGCGGCGAGAGGCGCAGGCCCCGGGAATCACCGAGCGGAGCAACACCTCAGGCTGAGTGAACGCAGTTCCTGCTGACTCGTTTGGGCGCGACTAAATGCCGCAGCCCCCGGGCGCGGGCGCGGGCTCGGTTCGACGGCGGAGGAGTTCAGCTCCGCCTCACGCGCGCAGGAACTCGCGCGTGAGGTCCGCCCACACGTCCGGTGAGAGCATAGGCGCGGGCCCGCGGACGATGAGCCTCCACAGAGGTCCGAGCCGGGTCTCGTAGAAGCGGCGGAGGCGCTTCGCCTCGGCCTTCATCCAGTCGCGCGCCGCGTCACCCACGGTGATGGCCTCGTAACCCGCGCCCGCCGGCTCCAGGACGTATAGCCACCCTCTCCCGAACCCGTCCTCCTTCACCAGCGAGGGATCGTGGGCCACTGCCGTATTCACCGCCACGACCCTGCCGGCCAGCGGGGCGGCGAAGCGCGCCTCGACCGCGCCGCAGGAGATCACAGCCGCGATCTGCCCCTCGACGAGCGACTCGCCCAGCTTGGGCAGCCTCACGGCGAGCGCCCAGGGCAGGATCTCCTGAGCGAGGCCGTCGATGCCGATCCGGGCGCTCGCGCCCTCGCGCTCGATCCAGGTGTGTCCGGCGGCATAGCGCACGTCCGGCCGGTAGAGGACGTTCCCGATCCTGAGGAGGCCGCGCATCCGCGCCCGGGACCAGCGCCAGCACGAGCGCATCCCGAGGGCCAGCGCCACCGGCGCGACGAGAGCCGCCGCGACGGCGGCGACGAGGCCGAGCCGGGCCACGAGGACGACGAGGAGGCCACAGATCGCCTGGAAGACGTCGATCGTTGTGCTCACCGTGAATGCGCTCCGTCACGCCAGCCAGTTGAGGTAGCCGAGGAATGCCCCAGCGCAGATCGCAAGCCCGAGTCCGAGGATCATGACCGCCTCCTTCGGGCGCCAGTGCCGTCATGCCCATGTCGTCCCTTTCCAAGGGGCGTGCCAAGATGGCTCGTCGGCACGCACGTCATTCAAGTCCTCATGAATGCTGATGGTTGACGGCCGCCGGCGGTTTCCGTCCATCACTCCACGCCATGGGTCGCTGTGTTTTTCGACGCCCCGCGCGGGGAGAGCGTGCTTCTCATCCCGGATCCGGGGCTGTTTTGGCTTCGCCGAGCCGGGTCGCCGAGAAACGCGGCGAACGTCGAAGAACACAGCGCGCCCATGGAATCCCCTTCTGCTTCCTGCCGCCCCGGCTGTGGAGCGCGGATTGGTTGACCCGTCATGTCGTGAATGATTATCATTCGCAGACTGAATGACTCCCACCTACCCTCGCCTCGTCGCGCCTGCGCTCGCCGAGCGCCTTCGCGCCATGCCCGCGGTGGTCCTCACCGGCGCCCGCCAGACCGGCAAGAGCACGCTCGCGCAGGAACTGGCTCCAGGGCCGCGCCGCTACCTATCGCTCGACGAGCTGGACGTGCTCGATGCGGCGCAACACGACCCCGAGGCGATCGTAGGCGGCCCCGGCCCGGTGACGCTCGATGAGATCCAGCGCGAGCCCGAGCTACTCCGAGCGGTGAAGCGGGCCATCGACCGCCAGCGCAAGCCCGGTCGCTTCCTGCTGACGGGATCGGCGAACCTGCTGCTCGCCCATCGGGTCTCGGAGTCGCTGGCCGGACGCGCGAGCTACCTCACGCTCTGGCCAATGACGCGGCGCGAACAGAGTGGACTCGGCCGCTGCGGACTCTGGGACGAACTGCTCGCGGCCCGCGACGAGGACTGGCTGGATCTGCTCGCCGCCCAGACCGACGGGCCGGAGGACTGGCGGGCACTCGCCCGACGTGGGGGCTTCCCAACACCCGCAGTGCACATGACCACGACCCGGGAGCGGGCGATCTGGTTCGATGGCTATGTGCGCACCTACCTCGAGAGGGACCTGCAGGATCTCTCGTCGATCTCGTCACTGCCGGACTTCCGCCGCCTCATGCGCGCGGCCTGCCTCCGCGTGGGTCAGCTTGTGAACCAGACCGAACTCGGTCGGGACGTGGCGCTGCCGCAACCGACCGTCCACCGCTGGCTCAACCTGCTCGAGGCGTCGTACATGCTCGTTCGGCTTCCCGCGTACGCCGTGAACCGGACCAAGCGACTCATCAAGACCACGAAGCTCTACTGGGGTGACACCGGCGTGGCGCTCCACCTTGCGGACGTTGCCGAGCCTGGCGGCGCGCACCTCGAGAACCTCGTGCTCACGGACCTCCTGGCGTGGCGCGATGCGAGGGTCGAGGCCGCGGAAGTATGCTACTGGCGGACCGCCACGGGCGAGGAGGTCGACCTCGTGATCGGAGCCGGTGGCCACCTGCTGCCGGTCGAGGTGAAGGCATCCGTACGGCCGCGGCTCGGCGATGCTCGACACGTGCGCAGCTTCCAGGCCGAGTACGGGAAGCACGCCCGTGCGGGCCTCGTGCTCCATGCCGGCAGCACGCTCGAATGGCTCGCGCCGGGCGTGCTCGCGGCCCCCTGGTGGAAGGTACTCTGAGCCTCTCGACCGACCGGACTAGGCCGCTCCATACTTGCATCAACTTGCATCACTTCTTCTGCGCTGACCGCCGCTCCCGGGAGTCAGGGAAGAAGAGCGGCTCCTAGTCTGGCTCCTAGGTCAACCGGACACCCTGGCAGGAGGCCCCCCTGCGGCGACCGCGGGGACAGCGGGGATCTCGATGACGAACTTCGAGCCTGGGTAGTGATGCGCCCCCGCCGAGGGCTGCGTGTGGGGAGGGCTCTCCACGAGCAACCGCCCCCCGTGCGCCTCGGCGATCCGCCGCGCCACCGGGAGCCCGAGCCCTGATCCGGGCGGGCGGGCCTCGCCCTCGCGCCGAGCGTGCTGGAATGGCTCGAAGATGCTCTCCGCCTCCGGCCCCGGGACACCCGGACCCTGGTCGTACACCGCGAAGCGCAGCTTGTCGCCCTCGAGGCTCACGTCGACCAGCACCTCGCCGCCATGAGGCGAGAACTTCACCGCGTTCGAGACCACGTTGGCGAGCGCCTGGCGCAGCTTGCGCACGTCGGCCAGGACCGGCCCCGCGCGCGAGGGCCGAACCTCGACGTGAAGCCGCGCGTCTCGGATCGCCGGCCGCACCTCGTTCACGACCTCCTCCGCGAGCGCGTCAGGGTCGAGCGGCGCGGGCACTATCGTGGCCACCCCGACCCCGAGGTTCGCGAAGTCGGAAAGGTTGTCGACGATGCGGGTGAGCTTCTTCACCGCCGAGAGCATCCCGTCGGCGACCTTGTGCTGCTGCGGCGACAGGGGCCCCAGCTTCTCGGACAGGAGGATCTTCAAGTATCCGGCGAGCGGTGTGATGGGCGTCGACAGCTCGTGGGCCAGGTCGTGCATGAATGCCAGCCGTCGCCGGTCGAGGTTGGCGAGCTGCTGGCGCGCTCCCGCCTCCCCCTCGAGCGCCGACTCGAGGCGCGAGGCCAGCGAGGACGAGAGGGCACGCAGCCCGGCCTGTTCACCGTCCGAGGCGAGCCGCTCGCGCTTGCCGGAGAGATAAGCCCTGACCTCCTCGACGAAGCGGGCGTCGTCGAGCGGCTCCTCGATGAAGCCGTCGCACCCCGCGGCCAGGGCGATGTCGTGCTCCAGCGGCTCGCGCCCGACGGCCACGAAGGGGACGCGCGCGAGCTCGCGGTCCTGCTTCAGCCGCGCGGCGACCTCCAGGCCCTCGATGTCGGGGAGCCGCGTGTCCGCAAGCACGAGGTCATAGGATAGAGAGCGGGCGCGTTCGAGCCCCTCGAGGCCGGTCGCGCTCTCCTCGACCGCGATGCCGCTCTCCTCGAGCAGGCGCCGGAAGTGCTGGCGCATCGCCGCGTCGTTCTCGATGAAGAGCACTCGATGCGGCATCGCCCACCCCTGCCCGAAGTATGAAGTATAAGGTCCCGGGATGCAGACGTCCCGGCGTCGGCTCCCTTTCCTCACCCTGCCCCTGCACCCGCA
>Ga0209342_10005509_pt1 | contig 12955 bp, 11 predicted proteins | sample RifCSP16_2_FD_184023 | JGI IMG/M metagenome (GOLD analysis project Ga0209342, IMG submission 184023) | Soil microbial communities from Rifle, Colorado - Rifle CSP2_sed 16_2 (SPAdes) (version 2) | ecosystem: Environmental > Terrestrial > Deep subsurface > Rock core/Sediment | place: Rifle... | reverse complement strand
CTCGTCCCGGTCGTCTGCGGATCCGCCCTCCGCAACATAGGAATCCCGCCGCTGCTCGACGCAATCATGAGTTTCCTGCCCTCTCCCAAGGACAGTCCCATGCCCAAGGGGGTTAACTCTCAGGGAGAGGTAGTGGAGCGCTCCCCTGACGACAATGCGGCTTTCTCCGCTCTGGTCTTCAAAACCATTGCGGATCCCTTCGCGGGGAAACTGAGCCTTTTTCGAGTCTACTCGGGTACCATTTCCTCGGATTCCCACTGCTATAACAAGACTCAGGAAACCCGGGAAAGAATCGGGCAGATCTATGGAATCCTGGGAAAGAATCAGAAACCGCTGGAGTCAGTCAGCGCCGGCGATTTCGGAGCCGTTGCGAAACTCAAAGCGACGACCACGGGAGACACGTTGTGCGATGAAAAGGGGGCCATAAAGTATCCTCCCCTCAAGTTTCCGGAGCCGGTCATCTCCTTCGCCATCGCCCCCAAAACCCGGGGGGACGAAGAAAAGCTCAGCAACGCCCTGGCGCGGGTTATGGAGGAAGATCCTACACTGAGGACCAAGCGGGATCCTCAAACCAAGGAGCTTATTCTGTCAGGAATGGGCCAGGTTCATATTGAGGTGATACTGGAGCGACTCAAGCGAAAATTCGGAGTCGAAGTGGAAATGAAAACTCCGAAGGTCCCATACAAAGAGACGATTCGAGGAAAGGCTAAGGCTCAGGGCAGGTATAAGAAGCAGACCGGCGGTCGCGGACAATACGGTGACACCTGGATCGAAATCGAACCTCTGCCCCGGGGAGGTGGGTTTGAATTCGTTGATAAGATCGTGGGTGGTGCGATCCCGCGTCAGTACATCCCTGCCGTGGAGAAAGGAATTGTCGAAGCCAAAGATCAAGGGGTACTGGCTGGCTACCCGGTTGTCGACTTTCGAGTGATCCTTTTCGATGGCTCCTACCATGAAGTGGACTCCTCCGAAATGGCTTTCAAGATTGCCGGGTCGTTGGGCTTCAAAAAGGGCATTATGGAGGCGAATCCCGTCCTCCTGGAGCCCACCATGAGCATGGAGGTGATCGTTCCGGATGATTCCATGGGGGACATCATCGGTGATCTCAACTCCAAACGTGGCCGTGTCTCGGGAGTGACCCCGCTGGCCAACCAACATCAGGCCATCAAGGCCCAAGCTCCAATGTCGGAAGTCCTCCAATATGCTTCGGATCTTCGTTCCATGACGGGCGGTAGAGGTGATTTCACCATGGAGTTCTCCCACTACGAGGAAGTTCCGCCCCATCTGGCCGAGAAGATCATCGTAGAGGCTAAGAAGGCAGCGGAAAAGGAGTGAGGCGTTAAACCATGCGGTCCTTTAATCTGCTCAAACGTGGACACGGCCTGCAGTCCGGAACGCAGGATCCTGAAGACAAACCGGAAGAGCGTGTCGATTCTCCAAGTTCTTCGGCAAGCCCGGGGGAATCCAAGCCGCGCGTGAAAAGGCTGGTCGTCCTGACGGTCATTTTGCTGGCGGTGGGCAGCTGGCTTTATTTCACATCCAAGCAACCCACTTCTCCTGGGAAGGGACCCTCTCCGATGCGAATTCAGAAGCCGGGCGCGCAACCTCAACCGGTCGATAAGGCACCCGGGGCTCTTCTCGAGGCGGCTCAGCGCATCCCCGAAAAAGCCAAGCCTGCGGAAAAAGCAAAACCCACAGAAAGCATCGAACGGATCCCCATTGAGCCGTTGCCGCCGCAAAAGCCGTCCGAGGCAGCACCGGCCATTCCTGCCCCGTCTTCACCGATCAAAGAGACTCCGGCTCCTAAGCCTTCCAAGACTCCCACCGTTGAGAAAACTGAACCGAAAACCGGCATCCGGACGGAGAAAGCCATCACGCCGCCAGCGCCGGCCTCACAAGCCGCTACCAGGAAGAAAAAGGGGAGCGCGCGACTAAAATCTTCTGCCGCCGGGATTTATCAGGTGGAGGTTGCTTCTTGTCTGTCCGATGATTGCCTCCAGAAGGCCCAAAGCCAGATCAAACGCTCGGGATATAAGTCTCAGCAGACCAAGGTAGGACGCAAGGCGGAAATGTATCTTGTCGTAGGCGGAGAATTTACCTCCGCTCTTCTGGCCCAGCGGCGCCAAAGACAGATCGATGGCCAGGGAATCAAGACGACGATTCGCCCCATCGAAGACGGCAAACAGGCAGTCGTGGCGGGGATCTTCGAGGATCTTCCCGGAGCTCGGTCCCAGCGCAGCTCTCTTAAGGAACAGAGCGGTCCCTGGCGGATCATTCGCCGATCGATCGAGGTAGAAACCACAATCGTCTTTGTGAGCGGCTTTAAAACCTATGAACAGGCCGTGAAAGCGAAGGCACGTCTTTCGGCCCAGGGGCTTCATCCGGAAATCCGTATGGTAAAAAAATAAGTGACGGCTATTGACTCTAGGGGTGTTTTCTTATAAGTTGTTTTTGCATTCTTCTCCGGGTTCAGATGAAGCAAGTCTCAAGACACTGCGATGGGCAAATTCCCGCTCCAGAAAGATATTTCCTCCGGTCGTTTTTGCACAAAGGGGTCGCGAGATGGTAAAGGCAGACATCATTGATTTCGTATACGAAAAGGTGGGGTTTACCCGCGCCGAGGCTACCGAAGCTGTGGAGGTGGTATTCCAGGTGGTCAAGGAGACCCTCAATCGTGGCGAGAAGGTTCACATTGTCGGCTTTGGCAGTTTTCTCGTGCGGAACAAAAAGAAAAGACTCGGTCGCAATCCAAAAACCGGCACGCAAATCGAAATTTCTCCACGCCGGGTTCTATCCTTCAAGCCTAGCCAGATCTTAAAAGAAGTGGTCAATAACGGTACCGGCAAGCGACCACTGAGAACTTGATGGAAACCATTCCGGACAAGCTTTTCTTTAAAATCGGGGAAGTGGCGGAGGTTGCCGGAGTGGAGCCTCATGTGCTGCGTTATTGGGAAACGGAGTTTCCCCAACTTCGTCCGACGAAAAACCGCGCGGGACAGCGTACCTATCAACGCAAGGACGTGGAGACCGTGCTGGAAATCAAGCGTTTGCTTTACGCGGAGAAATTCACCATCGCGGGAGCCCGAAAGCATTTCACCCGTTCATCGACTCCCTCGGAGCAAAAGCAGCTCCCCCTCGGTTTTGCGGATCAGGAGTTGGGGCGGACCTTGGCCCATTGCAAAAAAGAACTCGAGAGCATCCTACAAGCCCTGGACGCAGAGCAAGAAAAATGATCTTCCCGTGTCATCAAAGCCTATATTATTATTGGTGGGAAAATGTCGGGGCGTAGCGCAGCCTGGTAGCGCACCTGAATGGGGTTCAGGTGGTCGCTGGTTCAAATCCAGTCGCCCCGACCAGTCTTCATCCGGTAGCTAATAAACGAGGAAACCCTGCATTTTGCGGGGTTTCCTCGTTTCTGGGAACCTAAGGCCAGCGATGGACTTCGAGCTAGAGAGAAATCAGATGGTGGAGCTGCAATTGATCCAACGCGGAATCCGAAATGAGCGTGTTCTTAAGGCCATGAGAAAGGTTTCCCGTCATCTCTTCATGGAGCCTGCCCTTCGCGAGAGAGCCTACGGGGATTACCCTCTCCCCATCGGCGAGGGGCAGACGATTTCGCAGCCCTACATTGTAGGTTACATGTCCGAGGCCCTGGATCTCACAGGAACCGAAAAAGTTCTGGAAATCGGTACTGGCTCCGGATATCAGACAGCAATCCTTGCAGAGCTCGCGGAGCAAGTCTTTTCTATCGAGCGTATTAAGAGCCTTGCCCTCAAAGCACGCGAAGTCTTGGACGCTCTGGGCTATCACAATGTCGCGATTAAGATCTTCGATGGCAGCTATGGATGGGCAGAGCAGGCCCCTTTTGATGCCATTCTGGTGACAGCAGGGGCCCCCAAAATCCCCCGGGTCTTTATCGATCAGTTGGCAGAACGCGGTCGCCTCGTGATTCCCGTAGGGGGAGAATCCTATCAGATTCTCTGCAAGATCTCCAAGGGGCCCAACGGGATCCGGACTCAGAAGCTTTCCAATTGTGTCTTCGTCAAACTCATCGGAGAGCACGGTTGGAAGGAATAAAATGGTTATCTGGACTTCTCAGGGTGGTATGCCTTATAATTCCTCACGTATCAGAGTGACCCTCCGGTCGGGACGTAGCGCAGCCTGGTAGCGCACCTGCTTCGGGAGCAGGGGGTCGCTGGTTCAAATCCAGTCGTCCCGACCATTTTCCCCTCCCCAGGGGGACTCCAATCCATCCATCCTCTGGAAAGCTTCTCTGCTGGCTCCTCTTCCAAGTGAACGCCTCCGTAGAGAGACAGCCAGAACTGATTTCCCTGGGTTGAAAATCCCCTCTCGGAAATATCTTCCAACAGTTCTGATACTTACAGCGTTTCCTATTGGCAAGCTGGCGTGTATGTACCGAGTCTGCCGGATGGCTAATCCTTTTTTCGGAAATTGCCGATAGGACAAAAGAACTTCAAATAGGAGATCGTCTTTCCTGCAAGGAATGCAGGGTAGGCAGCATTTCTTCCAGACAATCCATGATTTCTTGGGAAGGATTCCCACGTGACGGCACATGAAATTGAAAAACGAATCCTGACAACCAATTCCCTTCCGGTGCTTCCCGCTGAGGTCAGGAGTCTCATTAGCATATCCCTAGAAGAGAGCATTTCCGCTAAGGAAATTGCCGCGGTGATCATGAAAAGTCCGGCCTTGTCCGCACGCATGCTCAAAATCGTCAACTCGCCTTTCTATGGATTCCCTCGGCGAATCACCACTGTGACGCAGGCTGTGGTCATCCTCGGACTTCCCGCTACACGCAACATTGCTCTCAGCATCTCCGTCCTCGACTTGTTCCGTGGCAAAAGGAACTTGAAGCGGCACATGACGAAATTCCTCGAGCACTCTTTGGGAGCAGCACTGGCGGCACAGGAGATCAGTAAGCAGCTCGCCTATCCTTTAGCCGAGGAAGCATTTACCGCCGGACTCCTGCACGACCTGGGTGTTTTAGTATTAATGGAATGTATTCCCGATCTATACGCGGGGCTTCTCACTCAAGCGAGCTCCAGTGCAGAGGCCCTGATCTCAATCGAGGAGCACACGTTGGGCGTGACTCACGCCCGGGCCGGTGAACTCCTCTGCCAGTCGTGGGGGTTCCCTGAAACGCTTAAAACAGCCATTGCCAAGCACCATGATGCTCCGGGTCCATGGTCTCAAGTGGATCACGAGAGTCGCCTCAACACGCTGGCTTTCCTGGGAAACGTGTTCTCCCATGTGCTCTCCGATTCGATTCCCGAGGCAGCACTCGGCTTTCTGCAACAGGAGGTTCAGCGGGTACTGAATTGGGCTCCGAAACAGGCCGAGGAACTCCTGACCGTACTTGCCCTGCGGCTCCGGGAAACGGCCCCATCCTTCGATGTCCGGATCAGCAGTGCATCCGGTTTAATGGAAACGATTCTTGCCGCCAACCGCAAGCTTGGGGAAATGACTCTGGAATACAGCGAGCTGATTCACTCTCAAAAGGAATCCATCGAGCGGCTGCGCTCCCTCGAGGAGCAGTTGCAGCAAGTGAACAAGAAGCTCCATGAGGTAGCCATTACGGATGATTTGACGAAGGTTTACAACCACCGCCATTTCCAAGAATGCCTCTCCAGGCAACTGGAAAAAGCAAGACGGATAAAGGAGACGTTCGCTCTGGTCCTCATCGACCTGGATCGTTTCCGAAAAATCAACGAGCAGCAAGGCCACCTCTACGGGGATGAAGTATTGAAGGGAATTGCTCAGGTGCTGAAGAAAACGTGCCGTGCAGAAGATACGCTGGCACGCTGCGGAGGAGAAGAGTTTTCGATCCTGTTGCCCGACACGGACACCATGGGCGCGATGGCGTTCGTGGAGCGTCTGCGGCGAGAGCTCGGCAAGTTATCGAAGGGATTAATCGGGCTTCCCTCTCCGATCGCACTCAGCGCCGGCATCGCACAATGGACCCCGGAGTTTCCCGAGATGACGGGGAAGGATCTGATTCGCAGTGCGGACGACGCCCTTCTGGCAGCCAAGCGAAAAGGAGAAAACCGCTCTGTCGTTTCGGAATCGACCTCCACGCCAAAGCGACTTTCGACCACCCGGACCCTTCGCGCCCTGCCGATCGCCCGGTTAAAAGGAAAACTCTGAACTCGCCCGCATCCGGTTACTGATTGATGATTTCCTGAAGCTCTTTACCGGCTTTGAAATAGGGAACTTTCTTCGAGGGAACATCCACTGAAGTGCCGGTCTTCGGATTTCTCCCCATTCGAGCCCGGCGCTGCCGGACACGAAAGCTCCCAAACCCCCTCAGTTCCACTTTATCGCCCTTGGACAGAGCCTCCTGAATACTGGAGACTGTTGTGTTCACAGCCACCTCGGCCTGAACCTTGCTGAGACCCGTTTTCTCCGATAGCTTTTCAATGAGTTCCGCTTTTGTCATCTCGATCCTCTCCCGTCATAGGACCTGCGTTGATTTGCACCCGACCGTTCTCCCCGAAGCGGTTTGTTTCGGTCGTTACTCCTTCCCGGAGTGGGAGCGCCACCACTCGGCAATTTCCCCACGGCGGGCAAACCAGACCTTGTCATGACTACGGGCGTAGTCCAGAAACTGAGCGAGCGCTCCGGCCCTCCCGGGCCTTCCGATAATATGAGGGTGAATTCCAATCGTCATCAACAGCGGATCTGACTCCCCCTCTTCGTAGAGCTGATCAAACTCAGAGGTAAGCACATCGACCATCTCTTGAGGAGTCCTATCGCTTTGCAGGAAAAACCGGTAGTCATTCAGAATGAGGCTATACGGGATCTCCACCAACTCCCCATCACCTGCCGAAACCAGGTCGGGGAGATCATCGTTGAGGAAATCGGAATGCCAACTAAAACCGTATCGAGCCAAAAGCCCAAGAGTCCTTTCCGTGCAGCGGCAGCCTGGAGATAGCCACCCATGCGGCTTCTGCCCGATGGCTTTTTCTATTGCGGCGATACTGCGGCGGATTGCCTCTTCTTCCTCCTCATTGCTCATGCTTACCAGAGAAACGCTCTGATCGTACGAATGTCCGGCCACCTCGTGGCCCCGGTTAGAAATCTCCTGGACCACCTCCGGGTGACGCTCGGCGGCAAGCCCGCTGACCACCGCCGTCCCCTTCACTTCCCGCTGCTCCAGGATATCAAGGAGCCGCCACAAGCCCGCGCGGTACCCATATTCGCGATCCGTGATCGTGGGAAAATCCCTTCGTATAACGGCATTCACCGGAAAGGGGTTCATGTAAGGAGCCGCCTCGTCCTTGGACCACTCCTCAATGTTCAAAACCAGACTCACGGCAATCCGGGCCCCTTCCGGCCAGCCGGCATGGTTCCTTCTGGCATTCATTCTTCAGTGTTCCTCCTTAATTTCTGGAGAGGTATCTACAGAATCGTCGCGCGTGACCGAGGGTTGCCTGCGTTGGTTGGGTACCACGCTTCGGTAACGAACCAAGCCGTTGTCTTGAACTTTCTCTGCCTCTCCCCCCGCCACCAAATGTTCCAAGTGGGCCAGTGTTTCCGCCAGCGCGAAACGTTTGGCCTGCTCGGATAGATCCTTGCCAAAGAGTTTCTGCGACAAGGTGTAGGGGGTTACCGCCCTGCGGGTCATCAAGGACAGGAGGGTGCTTAGGCGGCGCTCATGATGAAGGATAAGATCTTTCACCCGAGTCGGGACATCTTCAAAAGGCTCTCCATGGGAGGGAAGAGCCAGTTTGACCGGGAGCCCGTTTACCTTTTCGAGAGAGGCCAGATAACTCCCCAGGGGTTGTGGGTTGGAGAAAGAAAAGAGACCGATGTTCGGAGTGATCCTCGGGAGCAGATGATCGCCGACCCAAAACAACCCGGTTTCCGCTTCGAACAAGCAGAGATGTCCGGGCGAGTGGCCGGGGGTAAGAATGACCTGAAAACGCCGGCCCCCCACGCCGATCGTATCACCCTCATCGACCGTGGCGATTTCTTGAACCGGGTCGATGTGAGAGCCTAAACGGGCCCGTTGCACCTGAAGTCGGGCGACCAGAGAGCGGGGCATTCCGCTCTGTTCCAGCATCCGGGAGATCGCCTGATCGTCGCGACTACCCGCGTTGTACCAGCTGTGACTCAGCACTTCGTACTCCAGGGAGGACATGATCACCCTGGCTCCCGTCATGGACTGGATAGTCCCGGCCATGCCGAAATGGTCCGGGTGATAATGGGTGACCACAATAGTTGAAATGTTCCCCGGTAGGACTCCGATCATCTTTAGCGCCGCTTGAAAATGAGCCAGAGCCTTGGAGGTATGCAAGCCACAGTCCACCAGGCAAGCTTCTCCACCGTCTTGGATCAAATAACAATTCACGAACTCGACGGGGAAGGGCAAAGGGAGCTTTAAAATCCAGCACCCCGGGGAAACTTCTTCAACATCACCTGTATCCTGATGGACCATCTCTCCCGATACCCCCTACTATTTCTACCGAGTCGACCTCAGTCATCATGCTTCCATTCACATGGGAATGGTGAGCGCAAATTCGTATGAGCAGAGTCGGACGAAACTCAAGTATTTCACGACTGTTACGCTGTATTCTAAGAAAAACATCCAGCTCACGCAACCTCTTTCGGCAGATGAGGACCTTCCTATCAAAATAAAGTTTGCCAGGACCGAGTCTCAAAAAACGCCATTTCATCGATTTATTCCTCTGCCCGACTCCCTGTCCCCTCTCTTGACAGGGGATTCACCTTACTGGTAGTTAAAAGATTCGCCCTTCTTTGCGTCTCAGAACGGGACGATTCATAGCCGTATTGAGGTGAGTTTCGGGGTAGAGTTCCACCGGTGGGCAGAATTGGATCCTTCTAATGAGTTTCTGTAAAGGGGCGGAGAGCAGTACAATGCACGCGGAGGAGGTGTCGTGAGGCCGCTGGTCGCTGTTATCGGAGGGAGTCTCTGCAGCAAGGAAACCTCCCTTCTGGCTGAAAAGGTCGGGGAACATCTGGCTGCGTGTGGCGTCGTCTTAGTCTGCGGAGGGCTTGGCGGAGTCATGGAAGCAGCAGCTCGCGGGGCCAAGAGAGCAGGGGGAACTACTGTGGGAATCCTTCCCGGTTTCTCCGCCCGGGAAGCAAACGCATACATCGACATTCCGATTGTCACCGGACTCAGTCATGCCCGCAATGTGATCGTTGTACGCAGTGCCGAGGCCGTGATCGCCCTCCCGGGAGAATACGGAACCTTATCCGAAATCGCCCTGGCCCTTAATATGGGGATCCCCGTGATCGCCTTAAAAGCATGGGCTATGCAGAAAGGGGTGCTCCATGCGGAAACCTCCCAAGAGGCAGTTCAAAAGGCTCTTAAATTACTTCCAGGTTTTGCAGACGGTAAGTAAGCTTGAGCCCAGAGCCGCTTTCCGCTGCGGGATATCCCTTCTTCCTAAATCCGCTTTTCTCTTGTCCTGTAGAGGAAAGTAGTTTATCCTTGAACGGCCGAAATGTGGCGTTTCCAGAGAAATTGGCGCTTCCCATGCCGGGTAACTTTCCGCAGGAGAACAGCATCCGGACTGTAAACGATCTAAAGGAAAAGATCCGCGATATCCCGGACTTTCCGCAGAAGGGAGTTCTTTTTAAGGATATTACGCCGCTCTTGAAAGACCCTGCTTGTTACCGCAGGGCCGTTGAACTTATCGCTTCTCGTTACCGGGATCAGAACATCGACTTGGTTGTGGGAGTCGAGGCCCGCGGGTTTATTCTGGGTGCTCCGGTTGCTTACGATCTCGGCGCCGGGATCGTACCGGTCCGTAAACCCGGAAAACTCCCGTATCGCACTCTCAAGGCTTCTTATCAGCTTGAATATGGCACAGACGATCTGGAAGTTCACCAGGATGCAGTCCAGCCCGGAGACCGGGTCCTAATTGTCGATGACCTGCTGGCTACAGGGGGAACTGTGGGGGCCGTTATTTCCTTGGTAGAGCAACTCGAGGGAAAGATTATCGGAGTTGCTTTCCTCGTCGAACTCACTTTTTTCGAGGGCCGCAAAAAGCTCTGCGGTTACGAAACCTTTTCCTTGATTCAATTTTAGTCATTCGCGCAGGGAGGAATTCACGTGAGAGGAAGACTACTCCTGATTTTGTTTTTTCTCCTGGCGGTCTTTTTGGGGGGCGAGGGGATCTCTTTTTACACCGACTGGCTCTGGTTCCGGGAAGTCGGGTATCAGACAATCTTCGCGCGGATTCTCACCACCCAGATCCTCCTGTCCGCCTCCTTCGGGCTGGGATTTGCTCTGATCGTTTTCCTGAACGGATGGATTGCACTGCGCTATGGTCCCAGCGAGTCCGTTGTTTTTATTGAGAACCCGACATTGGGGCTTCCGGATCGCCGCCTCATCATCCCGGTTCTCAAGGCTCTCCTGATACCGGCCTGTCTGATTATCGGGGTCCTGGCCGCTTTGCCCTTTGGAAACCAGTGGAGCACCGCGCTGCAGTATTTTCACCCTTCGACATTCGGGCTCGCAGATCCTCTCTTCGGCAACGACATCAGCTTCTACGTCTTCAAGCTTCCCTTTCTGCGCCTGTTGTATCAGGGGATCATGGTTTCATTGACCCTGGGACTTTTGTCCGCGATGGCGATTTATCTGCTCAACCGGGGAATACATATCCTCCCTCGCGGAATCGGCCTTACCCGGCAGACTCGGGGCCATCTCCTAGTGGGCGGCGCGATCCTGCTGCTGGTTAAAGCCTGGGGGTATCGCCTGGATGCCTACGATCTCCTGTTCTCTCCCCGGGGGGTCGCTTTCGGTGCGAGTTACACCGATGTTCACGCCAATCTTCCCGTTCTCAAACTCCTCGTGGTACTTTCCCTGGTGTGTGCTCTGGTTTTGCTCATCTCCGTGTTCCGCCGGGGCTGGAAGCTCCCGGTGACGGGCTTTGTCGCACTCATCGCCGTCTCCATACTGGGCAATGGGCTCTTCCCGGGTCTCCTGCAGCGCTTCAGTGTGGCTCCCAACGAGATCGCCATGGAGCGCCCTTACATCGATCTTAACATCAAATACACGCGGCAGGCGTTTGGCCTCAATAATATTGAAGAGCGGGAGTTCCCCGCCGACGAAAACCTCACTTGGGGGACCCTCCAGCGCAACGAAGCCACCGTTCAAAACATCCGGCTCTGGGACACCAAGCCCTTGCTCACAAGTTACAGTCAGCTCCAGGAAATCCGCACCTATTATCGATTCGTCGACATCGACATAGACCGCTACGAGATCAACGGCCGCTACCGCCAAGTCACCCTGTCCCCGCGGGAAATCTCCTATAAAGATCTGCCGAGCAAGATCTGGATCAATGAGCGCCTCAACTACACCCACGGATACGGGATCGTCATGGGACCCGTGAACCTGGTCACGGCGGAAGGACTTCCGGAATTCTTCATCAAGGACATCCCTCCCCGGTCCCTGGACGGGGTGGAGGTCCGGCGCCCGGAGATCTACTTCGGGGAGATTCCCAACGACTATGTTTTTGTAAAAACCAAGGCTCAGGAATTCGACTACCCTTCGGGCGACCGCAACCTCTACTCGACCTATGCCGGGACGGGAGGGGTTCTTCTCTCTTCGTTCTGGCGGAAAGCGCTGTTTTCGATTCGCCTGGGCAGTCTGAAAATTCTCCTCTCCAACGACCTGACCCCGGAAAGCCGCATGCTCCTGTACCGGGATATCCGTGAGAGGGCCTCGCGGATCGCGCCGTTTTTACGTTACGACCCGGATCCCTACATGGTCGTCTCCCCGGACGGCAAACTCTTCTGGATCATGGACGCCTACACGGTGAGCTCCATGTACCCCTATTCACAACCGGTACGGGGAATCGGCAACTACATGCGAAATTCTGTAAAAGTCATCATAGACGCTTATAACGGCACCATTAACTTTTATGTAAGTGACCCCAAGGATTCGATCGTGCAATCCTATACGCGGATCTTCCCTGACCTCTTCAAGTCACTGGATACCATGCCGGCAGATTTAAAAACTCACCTGCGCTATCCGGAAGGCCTGTTTTCGGTGCAGGCTCAGGTTTATGCCACCTATCACATGCAGGATTCTCAGGTGTTTTACAACAAAGAAGACTTATGGAGCCTCCCAGTGCGCGGCAGTGATAAAGGGCAGCCCATGGAGCCCTACTTCACGATCATGAAGCTTCCCGGCGAATCCAAGGAGGAGTTCATTTTACTCATTCCCTTTACTCCCAGCCGCAAGGACAACATGTCGGCCTGGCTGGCGGCGCGCAACGACCTGCCGAACTACGGCAAGCTGATCGTCTACAATTTCCCCAAACAAAAGCTCGTCTATGGGCCCCGGCAGATCGAGGCCCGGATCGACCAGGATGCCGAAATCTCTCAGCAGATCTCCCTGTGGAACCAGACAGGTTCCCAGGTCATCCGCGGCAACTTGCTGGCGATTCCGATCGAGACCTCTCTCATTTACGTGCAGCCTCTCTACCTGGCCGCCTCCCAGGGACAACTGCCGGAACTCAAGAGGGTCATCGTCGCTTACGGGAACAAAATCGTCATGGAAGAAACTCTGGATCGGGCTCTGACCACCATTTTCCGGAGCGGGGCCGCACCGCACCCCGTTGCGCCAGGCCCGGTGGCAAAGCCGGGCGTTGAGACCCAGGCACAGAAGTCCATGGAAGCTTACAACCGGGCGCTGCAGTACTTGCGAGAGGGGAACTGGGCCTCCTACGGGCAGGAAGTCAATCGACTCGGGGAATTATTGCGGGAAATGTCCAGACAATCCAAATAAGCCCGATTAGACTCTCTGGGTAACTAAGGCATTTGACCCACAAAATTCAACCAAAAACCCTATTTACGAACCGGAACGATTTGTGTAATTTCCACAAGAACTTAGGGAGGAACTGTCTGTGGTCCGAACAGAACTGAGCCAAGTTCTCTGCGATCCGCTGGAATCCAGCCG
>Ga0209342_10005508_pt1 | contig 12955 bp, 6 predicted proteins | sample RifCSP16_2_FD_184023 | JGI IMG/M metagenome (GOLD analysis project Ga0209342, IMG submission 184023) | Soil microbial communities from Rifle, Colorado - Rifle CSP2_sed 16_2 (SPAdes) (version 2) | ecosystem: Environmental > Terrestrial > Deep subsurface > Rock core/Sediment | place: Rifle... | reverse complement strand
GGCCCGGCCCAGCAGCGTGGCGGACAAGGCGGCTGCCATGGAGTAGCCGGAGATCAGAATGCCGGTCCGGGTGGCGAGGCTGCTCTCTCCGACCCCCAGCGCCTGCACGTGCAAGGGCAGGATCGGCGTGAAGGAGCGCCCCACGAAGTTCACCAGGAACAGCACCAGCAGCAGCAGGGGCACGCCGGTGAGGCGCAGGGTTGCAGTGAAGGGCGGCCGAGGCGGGTCGCCGTCGGCGGACGGCCGCCGCGGTGCCTCCTGGTAGTAGGCCAGCAACAGGACCAGGGCGAGGGCGCACAGACCCGCGGTCGCCACAAAGGTCCAGCGGATGCCGACAATGTCGGCCAGCACGCCGCCCGCCAAGGGCCCGATGGCCGCGGAGAGGATCTGAGCAGCCTGAACTTGGCCCACCGCCTTGCCGGTCTGGTCGCGCGGCGCCAGCGAGGTGGCCATGGCGAGGCCCAAGGGCCCGATGCCCCCGAAGAGGCCGACACCGATGCGCAGGGCCAGGAGCTGAGGGACGCTGGTCACCAGAGCCGACAGCAGCAGCAGCACGACATAGGAGCCGAGGGCCCGCATGGCCATCGGTTTCTGGCCGTGACGATCGGCCAGTCGGCCCCAAACCGGCGCCAGCAAGCCGGCAAGGAGGGGCGCCACTCCGATAAGGGCGCCCGACCACAAGGCCACCGCCTGCTGGTTCTGGACCCCGAGCTGCCGCACGTAGAGGGGCAGGAAGGGGATCACGAAGGCGAAGCCGGTGAACACCACGAAGACCGTGGTCACCATCACGGCCTGGTTCCGGCGCCAGGGTTCGGAGGGCAGCAGGCGGCGTATCACGCGAGGAGATGGACTTCGCCCGTCGCCAAGCCCTCCTGGATCCCCAGACGCAGGCGGCACGCGCCCCGGGAACCAAGATCGCGGGCTGCCTGGAGCGCGTTGCCGTGAAGTCGGATTCCCGGCGGGGACCCCAGGAAAACCTCCACGTCCCGCCAGAAGACGCCCCGGCTCCAACCGGTGCCGATGGCCTTGCTGGCGGCTTCCTTGCCGGCGATGGCTAGAGCCACCGCTTGGCTCCGCTCGGGCCCGGGAGGCGGTAGGCGGGCAACCTCCTGGGCGCTCAAGATCTTGGCCAACAGGCGCTCACCCCACTGGTCGAGCGAACGGCTGACCCGCTGAAGCTCCACCAGATCGATTCCCAGGCCCACCACCACGCGCCCGCCTCCTCTTGCGCTGCCTCCCGACCATAGCACACGGGGCGTGAAAGGGCTTAGAATCACGTCAGGCAGGCTCTTGGAAACCATCGGCAAGTATCAGATCCAGCGGGTGCTCGGCCGCGGGGGGATGGGCACCGTCTACCAGGCCCTGGATCCGGTGATCCAGCGGACGGTGGCCTTGAAGACGATGGCCCCAGGCCTGGCCGATGCACCAGACCTCCGCGAGCGCTTCCTGCGCGAGGCCCAGGCCGCCGGGGGGCTGAAGCACCGGAACATCGTGACCGTGTACGACCTGGGAGAGGACAAGGGCCGGCCCTTCATCGCCATGGAGTTCATCGAGGGCACCGACCTCGAGAAGATCATCCAGAACCGGCGGCCGCTTCCCCTGGAGTGGAAGCTCAGCGTGCTGGCCCAGATCTGCGACGGACTTGCCTACGCCCACCGCGCCGGGATCGTGCACCGTGACGTGAAGCCCGCCAACGTGCGAGTGACCGCCGAGGGCGAGGTCAAGATCATGGACTTCGGGATCGCCCACTTGCAGTCGTCGACCATGACGCGGAGCGGTCTGGTGCTGGGCACCGTCCACTACATGGCCCCGGAGCAGGTGGAGGGGCACAAAGTCGATCACCGCGCCGACATCTTCTCGGTAGGTGCCATCGCCTACGAGCTGATCGCCTACCGGCGCCCCTTCGACGGCGACAGCATCACCGGCGTCATGTACAGGATCATCCACGAGCCGCCCGACCCGCGGGGGCTGCCCGAGAGCGAGTGCGCTCCCTCCCTGCGCCGGGTGGTGATGAAGGCTCTGGAGAAGCGCCTGGAAGCCCGCTATCAGTCCCTGGACGAGATGCACGCCGACATCCAGGGCCTGCTGCGTTCGGCGACCCCGGTACCGGCTCCGGCCCGGGCGCCGAGCCCGGAGTCGAACCCGGGCTTCGCCACCGTGGCCTTCGCGGTGGAGAAGAAGCCGACGGCGGCCGCTCAGCCGGTGAGCTGGGTGGAGCAGGGCGTGGCGGCCCTCAAGGCGGGCGACTGCGCGGAGGCGTTGCGCTGCGCCCAGCAGGCTCTGGCGGCGCGCGGCGACGATGCCGCTGCCCGCGCCCTGGAGCGAGAGGCCGAGGCCGAGAGCCTGCGGCGGAGAGTGGAGAGCGAGATGGGGGAGATCCGGGCGGAAGCGGAACGGGCGCGGAGCGAGGGTCAGTTGCAGAAGGCGCTCGGGCTCTGGCGGCGACTGCTGGAGGTGAGCCCGGACGATGCAGACGCCCGCCAAGCCGCCGCCGAGATCCAGAAGAGCATCCAGGAGCGGGAGCTGGAGCAGCTCTCCTCGATGGCCCTTTCCTACGCAGCCGATGGGGACATGGAGCTGGCCCTCAAGATCGCCGGCAAGATCGAGAGGCTGGCTCCGGGCAGCCCCAAGGCCGCCGATCTCAAGGCCTACCTCGAGGAGGAGTCGACGCGGCGCCAGGCTGACGCTCTCACCTCCACCGCCCAGGAACACCTGGCCATGGGCAACCTGGAGGAGGCGCGGGCGGCGGCCGCCGAAGCCCTGGCCGTGCGCCCAACGCATGGCATCGCCCGCGAGATCCACGACCGGGCCTCGAGTATCCTGGCGGTCAAGACGGTCCGGGTGAGGGCGGCCGAGGTCTTCACCTCCGAGGTCGAGGAGCCGGTTTCCCAACCACCGTCGCCCTTTCCCCCGGGGCCCCAGGCTGCGCCGCCTCTTCCGCCAGTCAGGGCGCTCCCTGAGCCGCCAGCTGCGGCCACGCCTCGACCCGCGCCACCTCCCCCCGCCGCCGTGAAGGCGCCTCCGGCTGCGGCTCAGAAGGCGAGCCCCACCCCGCCGGCCCGGGTGCCCGCGCCCTCACCGCTGGCGCCCAAGCCCAAACCGGTGGTGACGGCCCGCCCGGCCTTGCCTTCACCTGCGGCGGAGCCCGCCGCCGCCCCATCCCCTCCGCCATCGGCGCCCTCCGTCCCCAACCCGGCGAGCGCCGGTGCGCCCGTCGCGGCGCCGGCCCCGGTCGCGACCCCGGCGACACCCGAGCCAGCCCAGCTCACCCCGTTGCCCGAAGGGCCGCCAAGCGATCCCAAGGCGGTTGAGCTGCTGGACGCCGCCCGGCGGTTGCTGCGGGAACGGTCGTCGCTGAAGGCGCTGCCCCTGCTCGAGGAGGCGGCCCAGGTGGAGCCCGGTCACCAGGGCATCGAGCGGCTGCTGACGCTGACCCGGATCGAGGCCAGGAAGGCCGAGGTGGAGTCGTTGACCACGGCCGCCCTCAACCACTTCCTGCAGAACAACTACGGCAAGGCCAGAAAGGCCGTGGACAAGGCTCTCGCCCTGCAACCGGAGAACAAGAAGGCGAAGGAGCTGTTGAAGATCCTGGGCACTCTGAGTTAGGGGCACCAGAAAGGCGAGGAGGCGATATGCGCGTCCTGTGGAGCGTGGGTATTCTGACCGTGACACTGGCTCTGCTGCCGGCACCCGCACCAGCCCAGAGCCTGGGCGAGGCGGCCGCTCGGGAGAAGGAGCGCCGCGAGAAGGAGGGGAAGAAGCCCCCGGCCAAGAGCTTCACCGACAACGACCTGGGGACTCGGGCTGGCTCGGGCACGGTGTCTCAACCAGGCTCCCCGGGGGGGTCGACGGCGCCTTCGAGCACCGAAGCCAGCCCCGCTCCTGGCCAAGAGGGCGAGACGAAGGAGGAAGGTGGGGCGGGAGCCAGGCCAGCGAAGACCGAAGAAGAGATTCGAGCCGAGAGGGAGAAGGCCTGGCAGGCGAGACGTCAGGCGGCCCAGGAACAAATCAACAAACTCACCGATTCCATCAAGATGCTCGAGACGCGCCTAGACGACCCCATGGTGTCCTTCAATTCGCACCCAAGGATCCGGGCCCAACTCGAGACCGCCAAGCAGAGTCGGCTGGAGGCGCTGGAGGCCCTTGACAAGCTCGACGCAGAAGGGCGGGAGATGGGCTTCCGTCCTCAGTGAAGTCCTGCGTGAAGCCTCGCTGCCCTACGGCTGGCGCAATCGCACCAGGAGGCCCCGATCGCCGTTGACCTCCACGCGCCGCGGAGGGGTAGGGGTCTCGATGGTGAAGGTCCCGCCGCCGGGGTCGAGGGAGACGGCTCGCAACTCGATCCCGGCCTCGTGAAGCACGCCGATCAGCAGCGGCACCGGTCCCGGCAGATCCGAAGCCTCGACCGTCACTACGGCTCGCGGTCTGGGATTGGTGTCGAGCTTCTGACGGACCGTGAGTTGTGGCAAGGCCGTGTCGTGGATCCAGGCCTGGAAGTACCGCCGGAGGTCCCGGCCGGAGGCGGTCGAAAGCGCCTGCTGCAGCTCTTCGCCGCCCGCCTTCCCAAAGCGGTGTGCCGACTGGAACTCGCGGAGAGCCTTGCCAAACGCCTCCGCACCCACGATCCCGCGCAGCATGTGCAGCACCAGGGCTCCCTTGTTGTAGACGATGGCCCGATAGACCTGGGGATCGCCCTTGATGTGGCCCAGGCGATGGCCGAGGTGGATGGGCCCCTGGTCGGACGCCGCCAGCGCCCAGCGGCCGAGCCGGGCCAGGACGCCGCGAAAGGCTGCCTCTCCGAGGCTGTGACGCGTCCACAGGGCGGCCGCATACTGGGCCATGCCCTCGGCCAGCCAACGCTCGTGGTAGTTCCGGCCAGCCACCCCGTGGCCCCACCACTGGTGCGCCAGCTCGTGAGCCAGGAAGAAGCCCGGGATGTCGCTGAAAGAGGCCGGATCGTCCTTGAGGCCGCCGCGCAGGAGCAAGGGCCGCTGGGCCAGCACGATCATGCCGGGGGGACTGTGGCCCCCCGGGGCCCGACCCTCGATCATGACCAGGCGTAGGGAATCGTAAGGATAGGGACCGAACTCGCTCTCGAAGTAGCGGAGGATCTCCAGAGCCTTCTGGATCTGGCGCGCCGACTCGGCGCGGGCCCGGGGCACGCCAAACGATTCCATGCGCAGCGAGCCCGCTTCCCGGCTGAGCGATTCCTGGAGTCGGCCCACCACCGCCGTGATGTACTTGCCCGGCCGTGACTGCTGGTACTCGAACACGCTGCGGCCGTCGTCGGCGCGGGTTGTGGTCCGGGTTCCGCCGGTCAGAGCGGCCAAGCCGGCAGGAACCTCGAACCGGATCTTGGCTGTCGCGTAGTCGTCGCTGGTGCCCTGGGGATACCAGGCGGTCTTGTTGCTGTAGACGAGCGCCTCTTCGAGGGGGATCTCTTCCCCTTCGCCGCCCGCGACATAGGGCGGTGCCGGTTGGCCCACCTGCAACGTCTCTTGCTCAATGACGTCCGGGGTGTGAACGCCGCGGTAGCGCACGGTGAGTTCCATTTCCCCGGTCCGTCCGGTCAAGGCGCCCAGGGAAACCACCAGGCTGTCCTGGCCCCGCACCCGGAAGAACAGGTGCTCGCCGCCTTCCGGGGAGAAGACCGACTGGACGGCGAAGGCATCGTCCAAACGCAGGCGGATGGTCGAGCCGCCGGAGAGTAGACGCAGCCGTAAGGTGTCGGTGCCCTCGAGGAAGTGCCGGTTGGGCTCGAAGCGCACCCTCAGATCGTGGTCCACGATGTCGATGGCACGCCCCTCATCCTCGCTGTAGGCCGTCTCGGCGCCCGCCTTGGGGTAGAGGCAGATCTGCCGCCGCTTGGCGCGATCGAAGAGGCTCACCGCCTCCGGCTCGCCGGTCGCCAGGGAGTAGGTGAGGGTTCCGCGGCGTGTGGTCTTGAAAGTCACCGCCGCGTCCCCCAGCGAGGGGAAGAGCCACCACGGCGAGCGGGGCAGGGCGGCATCGATCAAGAACGATCGCTCCGCGTGCTCGTCGTAGAACTTCCGGGCCTGGACGAAGCGCCGGCTGCTCTCTGGGTCGGGCGTGAAGCGGGCGGGATCGAGCACCCGGTGCAGGTCGCCGGGGTGGATGCGAACGAAGACCCGCGAAACCGTCTCCCGGAGCTCGGGCGCACCGCTGAACTGGCGGAGCTGCTCCTGCTCGGCGACCGGGCGGGGCTTCATCCGCACCGTGCCCTCGCCCACAAAGACCAGGGCCGTCGGCCCCAGCGATTCCGGAGAGGTGAACAAGGTTCCGCGGACGAAGCGGAGCTCAAAGTCCTCGAAGCGCAGGGTCAGGCCGTCGGCCTTGAAACCGTTTGAGTCCAAGGACAAGTGGACGAGGCCCTCGATCACGCCTAGCGTATCCCGTCGGGTCGCCAGCCACCCGCCGGGTGTCCGCTCGAGAACCAGGCGCCATTGCTCGACACGGCCCCGGGGCTCGTTGACCGAGAAGGCCTGAGCGTTCACCGACAGACGGGTTGCCCCCGGCGGGATGACGTCCGGTCGCTGGATGGTGAGCTGCCCACCCTCGGCCGTCAGATGGCTGGAGGCGGCCAGCGACTCGCTCTCTCGGGCCTCGGGGGAAGCAAACGACCAAAGCCCCAGATAGGCGCTGAGGTCCTTCGCGTTCCAGGCCCGCTCCAACTGATCGACAAGAGAAGCGGGGTGCTGGGGCACCACGGTCAGCTCCTGGGCCGGGGCCAGGAGGGCGCACAGTCCCAAGCCTGCGCCGAGCAGCGGTCTCAAGCGCGGGCCTCGGGTTGTCGGCCCAGGTGAAGCCGCGGCAACCGCACCGAGAACACGCTGCCCCGGCCGGGCCTGCTTTCGACCTCGACCGCCCCCCGGTGCAGCCTCACGATCTCCTTTACGAGGTAGAGCCCCACCCCGGTTCCCCCCTGGCGGCGCGTCAGCCCGCCATCCACCATGTAGAACTTCTCGAAGATGCGGGGTACGTGTTCGGCGGCGATCCCGATCCCGCCGTCCTCCACGTCCAGGCGCACCTCCTCGCCTCGGGCGCGGCCGCGCAGCACCACCCGACCCCCGGGAGGGCTGTACTTCACCGCGTTGTCCAGGAGTTTCTTCACCGCCTGATGCAGCAAGCCCTCGTCCCCCTCCAGGGGGAGCCGCTCCTCGGGGAAGTCGAAGTCGAGGAGCACGCCCTTCTTGGCCGCCACGCGTCCCAGGGCCTCCGCCGAGGCCAGCGCCAACTGCCCCAGGTCGAGACTCTGGATCTTGAGATTGCGGTCGGCATCGCCCTGCTCGATCCGCGTCACCTCGATCAGGGTGTCCACCAGATCGATCACCCGGTCGCCGCTCTCCAGGATCACCCGCATGATCTCCTGGAACGAAGCCGGCTCGGGCGTCCCCTCCAGCAGGAACTCCGCATAACCCTTGATCACGGTGAGCGGGGTGCGGAACTCGTGGCTCACGTTGCGCAGGTACTCGCGGCGCAGCCGGTCCAGCTCCTCCAGGCGCTGGTTGGCCTGCTCCAGCTGCCCCAGGTGGAAGCGGGTGGCCTCGAACAGGCGCGCGTTCTCGATCGCCACCGCGGCCGCCCTGGAGGTGGCGGCCATCAGGTCGCGCTCCTCGGGGCGGAAGCGTCGGGTCTCCTTGGTCACCACCTCCAGGGTCCCCAGCACCTCCTCGCCGCGCTTCAGAGGCACGCAGAGATAGGACCGGTAGCCGTAGCGCTCGGCCAGGCTGGCGAACCCCAGACGCGGATCGGTGCTCATGTCGGTGAGCATCAGCGGTTGCCCGTTCGCAGCCACCCAGCCGGTCACGCTGTCGCCGAGGCGGAGCGTCTGGAAGGCGCTCACGATCTCCGGCTCCAGGCCCTGCTGGGCGCCGAAGACCAGAGTGTCTCCCGACCGTAGCAGCAGCAGGCAGTAGTGGGTGCCCAGGATGCGGTTCACGCTGCCGACGACCAAGGGCAGCAGTGTGTCCAGGTCCAGACGCGCCACGATGGCGCGCCCGATCTCGAACAGGGACTGGGATTCCCGGCCGCGCCGCTTGACGGTCTCCAGCAGCCGGGCGTTGTCCAATGCGATTGCCATCTGCCGGGCCACCGGTTCCAAGACCGCCAGGTCCCAGGCCGAGAAGGGCTGGCTGACCAGGCGACCCAGGTTCAGGGAGCCGATCACCCGCTGCTTGGAGCGGAGGGGGATGGCGGCCAGCGAACGAATGCCCGGCCCCTCCAGCACCTCGTTCAGCCGATCCGGCGCCGGGCCGTCGCCCTCGCACCAGGAGACCGGCCGGCTGAGGGCCCAGGCCACCTCGGAAGCCGCGAAGGGGGCGAGCCGGCGAGGGGCGGTGGGGCCCACCCCCAGAAGCTCCACTGTCCCCTCATCCAGCAGCGCCAGCGTGAGCCGATCGCAGGGCACCAAACGTCTGGCCTCTTCGGCGGCCACCGTGAAGATGTCCTCGATGGTGAGGCTCATGTTCACGGCGTTGGCGATCTCGTTCAGGGCCGCCAGGCGCTCGGCGTGCGCCTTCAGGTCGTCTTCCATCTGGCGCTCGCGGGAGATGTCGCGGATGGTGGCGATCACCGAGCGGCGCCCCTCGAACTCCACCGAGCCCGCGCGCACGTTGGCCAGCAGGGTCGTGCTTTCGGGACCCAGCAGGCGCACCTCCAGGCCGCCCAGCACGCCCTGGCTCTCTTGCCAGCGGGCGTAGGCCTTGTGCAGCCGTTTCCGGTCCTCCTCCGCGGCCAGGCTCAGGAAGCTCCGGCCCACGATCTCCTCCCCAGGTCGTCCCACGCGCTCCGCGAAGAGCTGGTTGACGTAGGCGACCCGCCCATCGTCCTGGATGATCACCACTCCATCCTGGATGCGCTCCAGCAGGCGACGATAGCGCTGCTCGCTGTCCCGCAACTGGCTGAGTGTCGCTTCTTGCTCCCGCTGCGCGGCCTCCTGCCTGGCGATCGTCTCCGTCAAGCGCAAGTTGGCTTCCTGGAGCTCCCGGTTCGCCTCCGTCAGGCGGCGCTGAACCTTGTGCAGGTGCGAGCTGGTCACACCGCCCATGAAGGCACAGAAGAGGATGGCCAAGGGGTGCAGAGTCAGCAGGGGGTTGCCTCCCTGCAACGCCAGGATGCCGGCGATGGCGGCATCCAGGGCACCGAGCGCCATGGCATAGCGGAGACCGCCCCGCACCGAGACCGCCACCACGTGCGGGTAGAGGAGCAGCCAGACCGGGCTCGAGAGGCCCCCCGAGTAGGCGGCCCCGACCCCGATGGCGAGGGCGTCGGCCAGGTCGTGGCTGATCTTCACTGCTCGCCGATGCGGCCCGCCCAGCAGAAGGGGGCGGGTGGCCAGGAAGTTGAAGGCCAGATAGACCAGAGCCACCGTGAGGCAGGGAATGGGGTGGGTCCCCGGGTGGTCCCAGAGGTAGAAGAGGGCGAGCAGACCGAAGGCGACGGAGAGCCATCGCGTCAGCGCCGTCACCAGTTGGCGGTGGCGGTGAAGCTCGACGTCCTTGATCTTGAAGGCGCCCGAGTTCATGGGCTCGTCTCGTTCGCGCCCAAGTAGACCACACGCCGCCGTGGGCTCCAAGCGACCGGGGCTCCCGTGGCTCCCGTTCCTGCACGCGCACGACGCTGGTGCGCCCCTCGCAGGTGAGGTCGCTCTCGCGCGCCGCGCGGCCCGCCACCGATTGGCCGGTCGCGAATGCGGCCGTCGTCGGAATCGGTGTATAACCGCCCCTGATGAAACTCCTTCGGTCACTGGCGGCCGGTGGGCCGTCGGACACCGTGCGTGTCGCCTTCACGGTGATCGTGCTCTTTGTGCTCTGGCGTGGGATGCTCTTCGCGTTCGACTTCGTCGGCACCACCATGACCACACAGCGCAGACCCAACCCGAACAAGGACTACCAGGCGTTCAAGGACAACTGGTTCTGGGATGGTTGGGCGCGGTGGGACGCCGGCTGGTACAAGCGGATCGTGGACAGGGGCTACTACTTCGAGGGAGGGCAGAGCAACGTCGCCTTCTTCCCGCTCTACCCCCTGGTGACGAAGGCGGTGGCCAAGGTCGTGAGGAACCCCTGGGCCGCGGGGCTCTTGGTCTCGAACGCCTCGCTGCTGCTCGCCCTGTTCTTCTTGAATGGGATCGCGCGGATGTACTTCGACCAGGAGGGAGCGCAGCGCTCGCTCGTCTACCTGCTCGTCTTTCCCACCTCGTTCTTCTTCTCGGCCTACTACTCCGAAGCGCTCTTTCTGCTGACGACCGCGACGTCGTTCTACTTCTACTTGAAGGCGAGGTACTTCTGGTGTGGGCGCTTTGGGCTCCTCGCAACCATGACCCGGCCGACGGGAGTGGCGCTCTTCATCGCCTTCCTCCTGGGCTACCTCTGGAACAAGCGGGCGAGACCCTCGCAGATGAACGCCCGCATCCTCTGGATCCTCCTCATCCCTTGCGGGCTCCTGGTCTTCATGGCGATCCTGTGGGCCCAGGTCGGCGACCCCATGGCGTTCGTGAAGGGACAGGAGGGCTGGGGCCGGTCGTTCACCTTCCCCCTCAGGACGCTCCTCGACGAGTACGCGCACATCGACTTCTCGTTCCCGCGCGACCTGGGCAACACCGACATCCTCATGTCGTTGATCACCTCGCTCCTCTTCCTCGTCCTCCCGCTCCTCTTGCTGGGGCGGTGCGATGTCTCGCTCATCCTGTACTCGCTGTTGCTCGTGCTCATGCCGCTCTCGACCGGTCGCGTCCTCTCCATGATGCGGTTCGAGGTCGTCGCCTTCCCCGCGTTCTTCGCCCTCGCCCTCCTGGGGAAGAGGCAGTTCGCGGATCGCCTCATCGTGTCGACGCTCGCGATCTTCCTCGGGCTCTACAATCTTCTCTTCTTCAACTGGTACTGGGCCGGGTGACCGGCGTCTTTGGGCGGACCAAGCCGGGGGACGGCTCCTGTAGACTTGACCAATGAGCGTCTTCGATCGTCGGCGTTTGCCCCCCTCGGTCTTCAAGCTCGACGTCGAACGGATGCGGCAGGGCTGGTACTCCGACAAGTACTTCATCAACATAGCTGAGACCCTGGCCCAGCTCGCGGCTCAGGGCTATCGCTTCGGGGGCAAGGCTCCCGACCTCTCAGATCTCGAGCTCGACCTGGCCGGTGTCGACGTGGGCGGCATCGAGGTGGAGATGCAGTGGTTCCCCCGCCGGCAACCCTCGTGCCTGGTGGTGGGGGTCGACAAGGCTCTGGCCATCCTGCGCGAGTGCACCGGCCACTTCGACCAGAGCGGGCGCTTCATCAACACCTTCGAGCAGATGGAGGTGTGGGCGGTCCAGGACGGCAGCGAGGCTGCGTTCGACGGCGACCCGCTGAACGTCACCCCGGTGATGAAGGTCCGGGGCCGCTACCGCGACTTCGCCATCCTGGAAACGCCGACCCTGGGCGCTCTGACCCGAGGCAGCCGGGTGGCCACCAGCGTCTACGAGGTGATGAAGGCCGCTCGCGGCAAGCAGGTGCTGTTCTTCCCGGCCCGCTTCGACGCTCACGAGGTGCAGGCTGCTGATGGGTACGCCTACCAGATCGCGGTCCAGCTCTTCAACCAGAACTACGGCAAGAGCCTCTCCGCCTACGTGTCGACCGACGCCCAGGGGGACTGGTGGGGCGGCGCCGGAGGCGGCACCGTGGCCCACGCCGCCATTGCTTGCTTCCTGGGCGACACCGCCGAGGCCACCATGGCCTTCGCTGCCACCCGCCCCCCCGAGATCCCGCGCATTGCTCTGGTCGACTTCCGGAACGACTGCGTCGGCACCTCGCTCGAGGTCATCCGCACCCTGTTTCGCCGCTACCTCGCGCTGGTCCGAGAAGGCCGGCCCGAGGAAGCCAGGAAGTACAAGCTCTTTGGAGTCCGTCCCGACACCTCGTCGAACCTGCGCGACATCTCGGTCCCACCGCTCGGCGACCGTCGATTGGACTGCGGCGTCAACCCGCGCCTGGTCTTCGCCATGCGCGAGGCGATCGACCGCGAGTGGCAGAGCTGGGGCCTCGATGGCGAAGAGGCCCGGCTGGCCGAGCGCTACTGCAAGGAGGTGAAGATCGCCGTCACTGGCGGCTTCACCGCCGAACGGATCCGGCAGTTCGAGGCCCTCGCGCGGCATCTGGAACAGCGTGAAGTAGAGCTTGCCCGGCTTGGCCGTGCAACGCCAGTCGGTGCGGGCCAGGAAGACCGGCCGGCCGTTGCGGTCCTTCTGCTGGGCGCTGAACTCGCCGAACTCCTCGCCGAAGGGCGACCGTTCCGCGCCGTACACGGCCTCGCCATAGACTTTAAGCCAGCGGCCCACGGTGCGGAGATTGTCCGCGCTCGCTTTCGGAATCACGCCCTCGGCAGTGGGGCCGACGTTGAGCAGGTAGTTCCCGCCTTTGCTCACGATGTCCACCAGCTTGAAGATGATGTCGCCCGGCGATTTCCAGTCTTCGTCGTCTTTGCGGAAACCCCAGGTGTGATTGATCGTGGCCGGCGTTTCCCAATCGTCCTCACGCGCCAGGTTGGGAATGGCGTTGTCGCCTGTGGAAGCATAATCCCCCGCGGCGCCCAGACGTCCGTCAATCAGGCAGGCGGGTTGCAGGCGCCGGACAATCTCAACGAAGCGCTGGCCCCGCGCCTCGGTCATCAGGCGCGGCGTGTCGAACCAGATCAGGCAGACCGGGCCATAATCAGTCAACAACTCCACGACTTGCGGCTCGGCCTTTTCGCGAAGGTACTGGTCGTAGGCGCCGCTGCGGTCCTTGTCGGTGTCCGGCCCGAAATCCCAAGTGTTGCCCACGCCGCCCGGCTCGTGCCAGTCCTGGGCCTGCGAGTAATAGAAGCCGAACCGCATCCCGTGACGGGCGCACGCTTGGGCCAGTTCCTTGAGCACGTCGCGCTTGAACGGCGTCCGCGCGACGATGTTGTAATCGCTCGCCTG
>Ga0209342_10005507_pt1 | contig 12957 bp, 12 predicted proteins | sample RifCSP16_2_FD_184023 | JGI IMG/M metagenome (GOLD analysis project Ga0209342, IMG submission 184023) | Soil microbial communities from Rifle, Colorado - Rifle CSP2_sed 16_2 (SPAdes) (version 2) | ecosystem: Environmental > Terrestrial > Deep subsurface > Rock core/Sediment | place: Rifle... | reverse complement strand
CGTCAGCAACATCTTCGCCAAGACCGGCCTCGCGAACCGCACCGAGGCGGCGATCTACGCCCGCGACAAGGGCCTCGTCTGACTGACCACACGTCTCACTGACTGAATCCAGCCATCGAACGCAGCGAGGGCGCCTTTTGGCGCCTCTTTCGCCCCTTTTTCGCCCTTCGACAGGCTCAGGGCAGGCTCAAAGATGGCTGAGCGCATGGCTGAACCGGTCGATGGCACGCCTTTCAGCTAAAGCGAAACTACCTGTGAGAGAAGCAGCGCATAAGGGAGACGAGAGGAGGGCAAATGAAGAAGAGGAATCACCAGCAGCAATAGCCGCCCTCAAGCGGCGCGAAACACGGCTTTCAAACAACAAAACCAAAACTCAACAAAGAAAGGCAAAGAAAATGAACCTCACAATCGGCAGCACTTTCCCGACAACCTGGAAGCGAATCAAGACGCAGCACCTCGTCGCCATCTGCGGCGCGGCGCTGGCGATCAGCGCGGCGGTCGGCGTCGGCGCCTGGCAGGCAACCGAGTCCGGCGGCGGCAGCGGCCAGAGCGTCGTCCGCAGCGTCCCGCAGCCGTTCGCGGCTCCGACCCACGTTTACTACATCGTCGACTCCCCGGAGCGGGCGCAGGCAGTCATGGCCGTCGAGCAGCAGGCCTTCGCGGCCGCCGTCTACAGCGGCCAGCCAAGCCACACCTTCGAGGTGATCGACGCGTCGACGCTCGACGTCGAGGCCGGTCTGACGCAGCTGATGGGCGCGGGCGTTGCCTCCCAGGGCAGCATCCAGGTCGTCGACCTGCGCACCAACTAGCGCAACGCGCGCGGCGCAAGCGGGAGGCCGGGCTTAACGCCCGGCCTCTCTTCTTACCCCATAGAGGGCTCGTTCACCCGATGCTGATCGCCTGGCCGTTGACGCGCTGCCCTTCCGGCGAGACGAGCCACAGGATCAGCTCGGCGACCTCCGGCGGGTCCATAGTCGGCGAGCGGCCGCGCATGCTCGGCGCCCGCTGCTGCTGCGGCTGAGGCGGCGGCGGCTCCGAGCTGCCAGCGCGAGCCTGGGACATGAGCTCGCGCAGGGCATCGAGCCGCGCGCCGGCGATGCCGCGCGGGCAGATGGCGTTGACGTTGATGTCTATCGTCAACGTCTCCACGGAGAAGGTCTGCGACATGCGGATCACGCCGGCCTTGGAGGCGCAGTAAGCGCCGCGGAAGCGGTAGCCGCCGTTCCCCGCCTCGGACGAGACGTTGACGATACGGCCGTAGTTCTGGGCGATCATCTGGGGCACGGCGTGCTTACAGGCGAGGAAGTGCGTCGTCAGGTCGTACTTCAGCGTCTTCTCCCAGATCTCCAGCGGCATGTCCTTGAGCAGCGTCGGCGGCTCGATCCAGGCGACGGTGTTGACGAGGATGTCGAGGCGGCCGAAGTCGGCGACGACGCGCTTCGTCAGCGCCTCGACCTGCCCCTCATCGGAGGCATCGCAGTAGACGCCGAGGGCCCTGACGCCCAGCGCTTCGGCGAGCTTCGCCGTCTCCTTCACGCCGTCCTCGAGGATGTCCGTGGCGACGACGTCGGCGCCCTCGCGGGCGCAGGCGAGGATCACGGCGCGGCCGAGGCCGCGGGCGGCGCCGTTGACGAGGGCTACTCTTCCCTTCAGCTTCATGACGTTCCCTTCCTTTTCACCAGGCTTGTCATTCCGAGCGCAGCGAGGAATCTAGTCCTGAGCGAAAAGCGCTTCGTGTTGCCCCTCGGCCAGATTCTTCGCGGAGTTCATCCTGAGCGAAGTCGAAGGGCTCAGAATGACAAACGCGTTGCCTCTGTTCCTACTCGATCTCGCCCGTTATGTCGAGCTTGATCAGCGGCGCCGGGCCGAGCATCGTCCCCGGCTCCGGCGGCACGTGCGCCCAGTTCTTCGCCCGCGCGCCGCCGTCGATGACGAAGTCGCAGCCGGTGATCAGGCGGGCGTAATCGGAGCAGAGCCAGGCGATGCAGTGCCCGATGTCGGTCGGCGTGCCCGTGGTCCCCATCGGGATCATCGGTGGTCGCTCGCCCTGCCAGCGCACGGGCCGGCGCCAGGGCTCTTCGCCCGGCGGGCCGCCGATGCCGCCGCGGCGCTGGAAGCCGGCGGCCTGGCCAGCGGCGCGGCGCGCCGCGATGAGCTCCGGGTTGTCCGGCGTCGGCGCCGTGGGCGAGAAGCTGTTGACGCGGATGCCGTAGGAGGCCAGGTCCATCGCCGCGGCGCGGACGAAGTTGTTCACGCCTCCTTTGTGAAAGGCGTAGCTCGTCACGCCCGGCGAGGCCGACCAGCCGTGCGAGGAGGATATGCAAACGATGGAGCCGCGGATGCCGCGCTCGCACATGGAGCGGGCAACGTACTTGGTGTTTAGGAAGTTGCCGAGGGCCGCGGTCATGACCGCCTTCGTGAAGTACTCCGTGCTCTCGTCCATGACGCCGCTGCCGCCGAGAATCGCCGCGTTGTTGATCAGGATGTCGATCCGGCCCCAGGTGTCCAGGACCTTCTGGACGTAGCCCTTGACGTCCTCTTCGCTGGTCACATCGCCGGGGATGCTCATCGCCGTGCCGCCGTTACGCTCGATGCGGCGGACGCAGGCTTCCGCGGCCTCGGCGTTGATGTCGTTGCAGGCGACGTTGGCGCCGTACTTCGCCAGCGCCAGGGCCATGCCGCTGCCGATGTTGGGCCCCGCGCCCGTAACGATGGCGACTTTGCCTTCCAAAGACACGTCCATAAACTCTCTCCTCCTGAGCCTAAGGGAAGCGGCGGGGAAGCTGCTGGGCCGAGCGGAGCATAGCACGGCGAAACGTAACAAGTAACAAGGCCAAATGCCTCGGTCTTCTTGTTGCTTGTTACTGGTTACCTGTTACTTACGTAGTGATAAGCGGCCACGGCAGCCGTAGCGCCGTCGCCGGCGACGGCGGCCAGCAGGTTCACCGAGCCCTGGCGGATGTCGCCGGCGGCGAACACGCCCGGCGCCGAGGTGCGCATCATGACGTCGGTGACGACGTGCCCCGTCGGGTCCAGGTCGACGACGCCGCGGACGAAGGCGCTGTTCGGCTCCAGCCCGGCGTAGACGAAGACGCCGGCCACGGCCTCCTCTCGCGTTTCGCCGGTCGCCCGGTCGCGCAGGCGCACGGCGGTGACGGCGTCCTCGCCGACGATCTCCTGGACTTCGGTATCGAAGTAGACCTCGACGTTGCGCTTGCTCTCGGCCTCTTCCAGGATCGCCTTCTGGGCGCTGAAGGCCGGCTCGCGGCAGAAGACCCTCACGCGCTCGGCGTGGCCGGCGAGGACCGCCGCCTCCTCGAGAGCGGAGTCGCCGCCGCCGACGACGCAGACCTCGCCGCCGGTGAAGAAGGGGCCGTCGCAGGAGGCGCAGTGGGACACGCCCTTGCCCGCGAGCCTCTCCTCGCCGGGGATGCCCAGGGAGCGGATGGTGGAGCCGGCGGCGATGATCACGGCCTTGGCACGCAGGTCGTTCTCGGCGCAGCGCACCACCCACTCGCCGTTCTCCTCCTCCAGGCCCTCGGTCGTGTCGAAGATGAAGGCGCAGCCGGCGGCCTCCGCCTGCTCCTGGACGATGGCACCCAGGTCGTAGCCGGCGATGCCCTCGGCGAGGCCGGGCAGGTTCTCGATCTTCTCGACGTTCAGCACCTGGCCGCCGGAGCCCATCTGGTCGACGATGGCGACGCTGAGGCCGTAGCGGCCGGCCGTCAGGCCGGCGGTGAGACCGGCCAGGCCAGCGCCGACGATAACGAGGTCGTAGTCGCTCAAGCTCTCCTCCCTGCCTGCCGCCGGCAGGCCCGCCCCGGCGCCCGCGGGCCGAGGTAACACGCGCTTCGAGCACATGATACAGTGAGTCCGGCTGGAGCCAATCTGGCCAGGAGGAGGAGCAAGATGGCCCAATCCGCAGTCGAGGAGCGCCTGCTCAGCGACGTCCTCGCCGCCTTCGCCAACACGCCGAACCAGCGCCTGCGCGAGCTGACGTCGGCGCTCATCCGCCACCTGCACGATTTCGCCAGCGAGGTCAAGCTGACCGAGGAAGAGTGGATGACCGCCATCCAGTTCCTCACCGCCACGGGCCAGACCTGCACCGAGTCGCGCCAGGAGTTCATCCTCCTCTCCGACATCCTCGGCGTCTCCAGCCTCGTGGACAGGATGAACTACCGCGGCCTCGCCGGGTCGACGGAGAACACGCTCCTCGGGCCGTTCTACCAGCTCGGCTCGCCCAAGCGCGCCAACGGCGACTCGCTGATTGAGACGGCGGACGCCGGTGTCAGGCTGCAGGTCTCCGGTGTAGTCCGCTCAGTGGACGGGCGGCCGCTGGCGGGTGCGACGTTGGATGTCTGGCAGACCGCCTCGAACGGCCTTTACGCCCAGCAGGACGCCAGCCAGGACCCGAACAACCTGCGCGGCGTCTTCACCACGGGCGCCGATGGGCGCTACGAGTTCGTTACGGTGCGGCCGGTCGACTACCCGGTGCCGGTGGACGGGCCGGTGGGGAAGCTGCTCGACGCCGCCGGACGCCAGCCGGTACGTCCGGCTCACATCCACATCATCGTGTCGGCGCCCGGCCACTACACCCTCACGACCCACTTCTTCGACAGCGAGTCGCCCCGGCTCGACTCCGACCCCGTCTTCGGCGTGCGGGAGTCGCTCGTCCGCAAGTTCGAGAAGCGGCCGGACGGAACGCTGGCGACGACCTTCGACGTCACGCTGACGCCGGTCGGGAGCCCCGTGGCGGCGACGCGCTAGCGGTTGAGGTTGGCGGCGAACCAGTCGTAGCGCGCCGGCGAGAGCCGCTGCAGCTCCGCCGGGTCCAGGAAAAAGAGCGCGAAAGAGTTCGCGAAGTCCTCCAGCGGGTCCTCGTGGGAGAGGCGCGGCCAGACGAAGCCGCCGTCGTAGGCGTAGGCGACCTGCGTCTGGTCGCGGGCGGCGCGCACCTGATCCGGCGTCGAAACGAGCTGCCAGCCCGTCGCCGCCATGAAGCTCGCCATCTCCGCGTCGAGGAGGACGAGGGCGTAGCGCCCGGCGGGCATCGTCCGCAGGTTGTAGGCGTGGCCCAGCTCGTGCAGGACGGTAGCGGCGCTCTGACGCGGGTAGAGGACCAGCTCGTTGACGCCGTCATTGGTGGAGAAGAAGTTGGCGGCGCGGCCGTAGGGCTGCTTGCCGGAGAGCGCGCGCCCCTGCGAGTTGACGACGATGCGCAGCGGGCCGAGGGCGCGGCTACCGAGGCTAGCGCGGACGGCCGCCGGCAGCTTCGACAGGGCTGCGTCCACGTTCGCGAGGCTGGTGGCGTCCCACTCCTGGCCCTCCGTCTCCAGGATGATGCCCTCGGCGCGCCAGCGCTCGGCCGGCGTCTGCGGCTGAGCGACGACGGGCTGGGGCTGCGGCGCCGCGGGCACGGCGACGGCCGCCGGCGCGCTCTCGGTCACCGCGGCAGCGCTGGACGTGTCGGCAGCGGGCGCCTCCTGCGCCGCGACTGTCGACGCCTGGGCGACCGACGACGCCTCAGCCTGGTAGGCCTCCGCGACCGCGACGACGGGCGCCGGCTGCGCCACGCCCCGACTGTAGTCGGGGCCGCCGACGGTGTTATCGATGGGGGTGGTGCGGTCGACGACGACGAGGGTGGCGAGAAGCCAGGCAAGCGCCAGGCCGAGGGCCCAGAGGTAGACGGCCCTTCCGGGCAGACCTGCCCCGCTCTGAGGCAGGCGCAGCGCGGGGGTTGCGGCCGGGGAAAAGAGGGAAACGTCCGGCATCCTTGCCTTCGCGACCGCCTCGCGTCCTGCGAGGCCGTTAGTCCGGCCGCCATCCCTTAGGGCCGTCTACTCCTTATAACAGGTTCTGGCTTTCGATATTTCAGCCGCGTAACAGGCCCGCGGGCTAGGGGCCGGGCGTCGCCGCTGACGGCTCGAAGTGCTCGAAAACGGCCCTCGCCAGCCGCCGGATCAGCGCCGTCTCGTGGTCCTTGTCGGAGAGGACGACGATGACGTAGGCGCCGCCCGGCGCGAAGACGATGCCGGCGTCGTGCGTGGCGTTGAACCAGTTGCCCGTCTTGTGCGCCAGCTCCACGCCCTCGGGCAGGTCGGCGCCGAGGCCGTTGTCCAGCTCCTCCCGCTTCATCAGGCCGATCATCTCGGCGCTGGCGGAGGCGCTAACCGCCTGGCCGCGGCCGATGGCCTCCAGCAGCAGGGCGACGTCCGCCGCGGTCAGCGGCAGCGCCTCCGTGATCTCGCTCGCCGCGAGGCCGAGGGCCTTGAGCGATTCGTTCACGTTGCCGGCGCCGACGAGGTCCTGCAGGAGCACGGCGGCGGCGTTGTCGCTCGCCGCCATCATGGCGACGAGGGCGCGGGCGACGGTGAGCGTCTCGCAGAGGGCGGTGCCGCGGACGTTGAGGCCAAAGGAGTCGTAGTAGGGCGTGACGACGAGCTGGTCCGCCCAGCCCACCAGGCCCTGCGACTGCTGGTTGAAGAGCTCGTACATGACGAAGAGCTTGAAGACGCTGGCGGCGTAGAATACCTCTTCCGCGTTGACGCTGAGGCCGCGGCCCGTCTTCAGGTCCTTGACGAAGACCGCGTAGGAGTCGGCCTCGTCGCCGAGGATGTCGAGAATCTGCTCGCGCAGGGCCTCGTCTTCGGCGAAGGAGATGGGATCGTATTCCGGCGGCAGCTGGACGCCGCGCGGCGGCACGAGCCGGACGGCGGCGTCCGGCGTCTCCTGGGGCGGCGGCGTCATGTCCGGCCGCGGCAGGCGGCAGTCGTCCGGCGCCAGCGTAGGCAGGACGAGGGCGGCGGCGTCCGCCAGCGACAGCGTCGAGGCGGCTGCCGCCGTCTTCTCGGCCGACGAGGGCAGCGGTTCGGCGCCCTGCTCGTCGGTGACGGCCACGCAGGAGACGGAGAGGAAGACGAGGGCGGCCAGCAGCGCTCTCTGAGGCAAACGACTCCCCGAAGCCCCGCCAGGCGCAACCTAATCTACATAAGTACGCCGGCGCTGACAACCGGGCACCCTCGCGGCCTCGCTGGCGCGGAGTTGACTTTTGCAAGGGGCGTGATTAGATAGGCTGCGACGTTTGAGCTGATTCTCGGAGTTAGGCGATGCTGACGAAAGAAGACAACGAGATCCTGACGAGAGTGGGCCCCGGCACGCCGATGGGCAACCTGCTGCGCCGCTACTGGACGCCCGCCCTCCTCTCCAGCGAGGTGCCGGCGCCCGACAGCCCGCCCATCCGCGTCCGCCTCCTCGGCGAGGACCTCGTCGCCTTCCGCGATACGGACGGCAACGTCGGCCTCTTCGTCCAGTCCTGCCCGCATAGAGGCGCCTCGCTCTTCTTCGGCCGCAACGAGGAGTGCGGCCTGCGCTGCGTCTACCACGGCTGGAAGTACGACGTCGACGGCAACTGCGTCGACATGCCCTCCGAGCCAGCGGAGTCGAACTTCAAGAGCAAGGTGCGCGTCACCGCCTACCCGACGCACGAGTCGGGCGGCATCGTCTGGACCTACATGGGGCCGCAGGAGAAGATGCCGGGCTTCCGCGACTTCGGCTCCGAATCCGTCCCGCGCGACCAGTGGCGCGCCTCCAAGGTCATCTCCTACTGCAACTGGATTCAGGGCCTGGAGGGCAACATCGATACGTCCCACATCTCCTTCCTCCACAGCGGCTACGTGCCGTCACGGCCGCCGCGCTACCCGGAGGGCGACGAAACAGACCGGCCCGGCTACCCGTCGATGGCGATGCGCGGCTTCATCCATCGCACCGTCGGCGCGCCGGACCTGGAGGTCTTCGACACCTGGTACGGCTTCCGTTACGCCGGAATCCGCAAGTCGCCCGCCGGCCTGCTGAACGTCCGCGTCAGCGACTTCATCATGCCGCTCTTCACCTACGTGCCGCAGCCTTACCTGCCCATCGGCGGCGACTCCTGCATCATGATGGTGCCCATCGACGACGAGGCGTACTGGCGCTGGAGCATCGACATGAAGCCCGCCATGCGCCAGGCCCAGCTGCCGCGCTGGGGCCACGAGGTGCCGGCCATGGGGCCGCGCACGGCCGCCACGCCGACCTCGACGCCGCCCGGCCTGCAGCAGCGCACCCAGTTCGCCGAGAACGACTACCTCATCGACCGCGAGTTGCAGCGTGCGCGCAGCTACACCGGCATCGAGGGCATCCCCCAGCAAGACATGGCCGTGACCGAGAGCATGGGCCACATCTACGACCGGACGAAGGAGCACCTGGGCACGACCGACAAGGCGATCATCCGCATGCGCCGCATGCTCATCGAGGCGGCGAAGGACCTGGCCAGGGGCGTCGAGCCGGCAGCCCTCGATCCCAACCTGCCGTACGAGAAGATCCGCTCGGCGGAGCGCAACATCCTGCCGGCGGACGACTGGCGCATCCTGGGCACGGACGAAGACCCCATCGTCAAGGAGCTCCTGCCGGCCATCGCCGCGACCCGGTAATCAGGACGGTCAGCGCGAGCCAGTCCGCCCTTGGCGGACGGCGCGGCAACCTGTGTATCGCCGCCGGCGAAGAGCCCGAATTTGGGCCGTTCGTCCCTGCCGCCTATCGCCGCCCCGCCGTATACTAGCCGGCGCACCCCGACCCGTCGGGGGCGCCTTCCCACTCCGCCGCCAAGTCCTAGTCAAGGAGATGTCCAAATGAAGACGCGTGCGGCCATCTACGTCGAGCACGCCCAACCGCTGGTCATAGACGAGGTCGAGCTGCCCGAGCTGGGGCCGCTGGACGTCTACGTCAAGCACTTCGCGGCCGGCGTCTGCCACTCGCAGCTGCACCAGATCCACAACCCGCGCCAGAACAAGCCCGTCGTCCTCGGCCACGAGGCCACGGGCGTCATCGCCGGCGTCGGCAAGGAGGTCACCTACGTCAAGGAAGGCGACAAGGTGATCGTCGCCTGGATGCCGCGCGACCCGGCGGGGCCGCGGCCGCGCCAGCCCTCGTTCACCTACAAGGGGCAGGAGGCGCAGTCCGGCGGCGGCAACACCAGCGCTTGGGCGGACATCACCTGCATCCACGAGCAGTTCGTCGTCAAGCTGGAGGACGGCGTCGACGTGGAGGCGACGTCGATCATCGGCTGCGCCGTGATGACCGGCGCCGGCGCCGCTATCAACACGGCCGGCGTCCGCGTCGGCGACTCCGTCGTCGTCTTCGGCGTCGGCGGCGTCGGCCTTTCGACCGTCGCGGCCTGCGCCAACGCCGGCTGCTACCCGATCATCGTCGTCGACCTGCGCGACGACAAGCTCGAGTTCGCCAAGCAGTTCGGCGCCACCCACTTCGTCAACGCGACGAAGGTGGAGCCGGCGCCGCCCGGGCCCTTCGGCCCTCAGGACCCCGTCGTCGCGAAGATCCGCGAGCTAACGGGCGGCCAGGGCGCCGACTTCTCCTTCGACGCCATCGGCGCCCAGAAGACGCTGGAGCAGTTCTGGCAGCCGACGCGCACGGGCGGGCCGGGGCGCAAGGGCGGCACGGCGGTGCTCATCGGCGTGCCCACGGGGCCTATCCCCTTCAGCTTCGGCGTGCGCAACCGCTACGTTACCGGCGACCTCGGCGGCGCCAGCTTCCCGGAGCGCGACTTCCCGATGTACGTACGCTGGTTCAAGGAGGGCAAGTTCCCCCTCGACAAGCTGGTGAGCCGCCGCTACAAGCTGGAGCAGATCAACGAGGCGCTGGCCGACCTGGAGCGCGGCGACATCGCCGGCCGGGCGATCGTCGTCTACTAGCGGGCACCGGCGGGTCGACAGCACCGCGGCGGCTTCGCGGCCTCGGCGCTCGCCGCTCGGCAAGCCGAGCCGCGCTAAGCTAAGCTATCGTCACCTCGTCGCGTTTTGACAGCCAGCTAGGAGGAGCGGACCATGGCGCGAAAGTACGGCGATCTGATAAAGCCCCTACCACAGTACGGCGACCTGATCAAAACCCTGCCGATGATGAAGCGAGAGGGAATGCCGGCGATGTTCGCCGCCGGCGCCCAGGAGATGAACGGCTTCGGCGTCCACATCATCTATGCCTTCTCCTTCGCCAACGGCCTGACGGGCAGGTCGACGAAGCCGCACGTCCACGACAACTTCGACGAGGCGATCTTCTGCCTCGGCTCCGACCCCAACGACGTCAGCGACCTGGGCGCGACCATCGAGGTCGCCATCGGCGCGGAGGGAGAGCAAGAGCGCTACAGCTTCGACAAGCCCTCGGTCATCGTCGTCCCGAAGGGCATCTTCCACACGCCGATGTGGACGCACGACTACCGCAAGCCCGTGCTGGTCATGGCCGTGTCCCTGACGGACAAGTACGAGGCCAGGTACGAGTAGACGCCCCTCGCCTTAGAACCGTGCGCGAGCCGGAGTTGCCAGAACCGGCGGCCTCGGTGAGCAACCGGGGAGGCCTGAGCGGCCGCCGTCCGGCCCGCCCGCGTCGCGCCGACGCCGCAGGCGGAGACGTAAAGTCAAGGCGCTCCCGTCTGTCATTGCGAGGGCCGACCTGTCGGCCCGAAGCAATCTTTGACGCCTGTCGAATCGTCAAAGATTGCTTCGTCGTCCTGCGGACTCCTCGCAATGACAGGCCGCTGGCGCGGGAAGGAGCGCCCTTCTCCGCCGCGCTTTACTGCGGCGGCAGCGGGACGATGACGCGCCGGATCTCCGAGACAGGCGGCCCGGCGGACAGCGCGGCCATTTGGGTCGCAAAGCTCTGCCAGGCCGCGTCCGCATTCCTGAAGGAGCGGTCCTTCTCCAACTCGGCGAGGCTGCCAAAGAACACGAGGACGCTGACGGTGCCGATATTGCCGCTGACCGGCACGGCGACGGCGCCCCTTGTTCCCCTCGCGGCCTCCACCTGCATGCGCGCCATGAGCAGCTGCATGAACTCCTGCTGCTTGGCGCCCTGCGGGTAGAGCGTGAATGTCTGCTGATAAGCGGGGGCCGGTCCGCCGGCCGCCGGCTGCGCTATCACCTCGAAGAGCTGCTGCTGCGGGCGGCCGGCCATAAGCGGCCGCAGCTCCGCCTCGCGCGCCCGCAAGGCCTGCGCGGTAGCGCTCGTCGGGTAGGCCTCGACTGCGGCGAGGCTGTCGAAGAGCACCGCCGCCTGCAACGTGGTGCTGTCTCCGAACGCGGTGACCGTGAGGCCTATGCGTTGGCCCGCCGCCTGCGCTTGGCGCGTCAGCTCCTCGGATTTCTGGATCAACTCTTCGCCCTTCCCGGGGATCGGCTCGAATCTTGCCAGGACAGCGTAGGGCACGGCGCGTCTCCTTTAGGCATGGCTACCGGGCGGGGTTAGGGATGGCGCGACTATGCTCCTGCAAGCCATCGATGTCAAGACACTTCGATACGAGCCAGTCGAGGACGATAGGTCTGTTGGACAGTTCGACCGGATGCGCGTCGCCGGCATTCCTGCTGCTATACTCAGAGCCCCGCACAGCCAGCACGCGAGGACCCAGATGAGAGAGTTCAAGGGCAAGACCGCGGTCGTTACCGGCGCGGCGAGCGGCATGGGCCGCGCCTTCGCCGAGCGCTTCGCCCAGGAGGGCATGCGCGTCGTCCTCGCCGACGTCGAGGCGCCGGCGCTTGAGGCGGCGGTGCGAGAGCTGCGCCAGCGCGAGCACGAGGTCATCGGCGTGCGGACGGACGTGCGCGAGCTGGCGGCGGTGCGAGAGCTGGCGCGGCGCGCCGTCGAGGCGTTCGGCAAGGTGCACGTCGTCTGCAACAACGCCGGTGTCGACGGCTACATGGAGGGCCCCATCTGGGAGGCGACGGACAAGGACTGGCAGTGGACGTTCGGCGTCAACTTCTGGGGCGTCGTCAACGGCGTGCGCGCCTTCCTGCCCCTAATGCTCGCCCAGGACGAGGAGGGCCACGTCGTCAACACCTGCTCGGCGACGGCGCTGGTGACGGCGAACAGCATGTACGGCATCACCAAGCACGCCGCCCTGGCGTTCTCGGAGACGGTCTACGCCCAGCTCAAGCAGCAGGACGCGAAGGTGGGCATATCGGCCCTCTGCCCGGGGCTCGTCACGACGCGGATCTTCGAAGGCTGGCGCAACCGGCCGCCGGAGCTGCGCAACGAGGCGAGCCCTGAGGGCACGGAGCAAGGCCGCCAGACGCGACGGATGATGCACGAGCGTCTCGCCGCGCAGGGGCTGGCGCCGGATCGCGTCGCCGACCTGGTCATGGAGGCGATCCGCGACGAGCAGTTCTACGTCACCACCGACAGCGACTGGGACGAGCGGATGCGCGCCCGCGCCGAGAACATCCTCGAAAGACGCAACCCCGTGGTCCAGCCCCGCGCCTGAAGGCCGAGGGCTCTAGAAAAGGCGAGCAAGAGATGAAGTTCAGCGCCTGGCCGAGCATCACCAACCCCTGGTCGGATTTCCTGGAGGAGTCGCGCCACATCGAGCGGGCGGGCTGGCACGGCCTCTGGATCGGCGACCACTTCATGACCAGCGCCGGCGACACCAGCGGGCCCTGGCAGGAGAGCTGGACGGTGCTCGCGGCGCTGGGCGCCGTGGTGCCGCGCCTGCGGCTAGGGACGCTGGTGACGGGGAACACCTATCGCAACCCGGCGATCCTCGCGAAGCAGGTCGCCCAGGTCGACATCATCAGCGGCGGCCGCGTCATCCTCGGAATCGGCGCCGGCTGGCAGGAGAACGAGCACGTCGCCTATGGCGTCCCCTACCCACCCGTCGCCGAGCGCCTGCAGCGGCTGGAGGAGTCGGTGCAGATCATCCGCAGCCTCTTCCAGAACGAGCGCACGGACTTCGACGGCAGGTACTACCAGATAAAGAATGCCCCCCTGGCGCCGAAGCCGGTGCAGGCGCGCCTGCCCATCCTCATCGGCGGCGGCGGCGAGAAGGTGACGCTGCGCATCGTCGCCAGGCACGCCGACGCCTGGAACTTCCCCGGTACGCCGGAGCTGCTGGCGGTGAAGAGCAAGGTGCTCCTGGAGCACTGC
>Ga0209342_10005506_pt1 | contig 12957 bp, 8 predicted proteins | sample RifCSP16_2_FD_184023 | JGI IMG/M metagenome (GOLD analysis project Ga0209342, IMG submission 184023) | Soil microbial communities from Rifle, Colorado - Rifle CSP2_sed 16_2 (SPAdes) (version 2) | ecosystem: Environmental > Terrestrial > Deep subsurface > Rock core/Sediment | place: Rifle... | reverse complement strand
AAAGCTCTTTGGAATGCTGTTCGGCGTCCCTTGGTAGTCGAGGATCGGCAAGTTGTGTTCGGGGTCGGATTCTTAACGGGATCCGGCCCTTTCTTTTTGCGCCGGTTGGAAAACGTTATCTTTTCCCGATTCTCTCAATTTTTCTCAAAAGCCGCTGACCCGAAGCCACTCCTAAGGGCGGTGGTGATGTTTCCCCAAAAGACCAGAAATCTGGATAGCAATTCCTGCCAGGGATTGAGGGCGGTCGCCTCTTTGTAATCCAGAACATAGCGCCACCAGTTGTTCCACTTGCCGTCCGGAGCCACGCCGGTGAAGTGGGGGAGGTGAGAGAACCACCATTTGAGGTAACCGTAACCGCTACAGCCCCAGGAGGAGCAGCCGATCTGCTGGGTTGCCCCGGTAAGGTAAGGGTAATTCAACCAATCCTGGCAGGTGCTTTTTGCCGGACTGGAGCGGCTCCAGTCATAGTCGGAAAGGGAATTGGGAGCGTAATGGACCGAACCGCAACCACTGTAGTCATAATCTGGCGATTGGGCTTTGACCAAACCAAACCGGTCCCAGTTGTGGCTGGTCCGGTTTTCCGCCCACCCCCCGTAGGTGTGGGACATCGCCGCTTCCGTTCGGTGGCCAAGATCCTCCAACATTTCCGCCACCCCCCGTTCGTAGCTAAACCCCATGATCGGCAGCTGTTTGTTGCAGGATGTTCCCGTGAGCGGGGGTGAGTTGTACTCAAAAGCGCCCGGGCCGGCCAGGCGCGATTCGTAGAAGCCGAAGTAGGGGCCACCCCAGACCCATACCTCATGGATTGCTCCGCTGTTGCGCGCTGCGCAGACGTCTGAACCGTAATCAGTGAGAAGCTTGTTGTAATCCACCCCCACCGACGTATGGCACTTAGATTCGGGACGATCAAGGTCATTCCAACAGTCGAGAAAGCTGTCACCGTCGAAATCAAATCCGCTGTTGAGAACGGGGAAATCGTCCAGCTGACGGTGTTCCACAATTTGGTAGTTCACATAGTTCCCGCTGGCGCTTTTGACATCAACGACGAACTGCGTCTCCAGTGCTTGCGGATTTTCCCAACCCAAAAGATTGTGGAGCCGTTGGCCGTTAACAATTGGATCGAAATCCAGCACCAGGACTTTTCGGGTGACGGTGCTGGCCGGCAGGGGTTTTGGGGTGGGTTTAGTTTTCGGCGTCGGCGTTGGTTCTGACCCGACATTCAGTTCCGGCTGGGGGGTAGTTTTGGGAAGGACTTTATCCTCGGCCTTGGTCAGCGCTTTTTCATTCGAGTCAATCTCCTCGGTAACGGGCTCGTTCTTGGGAGTATTTTTCTCGGAGCGTAGATTGGTGTAGACGCTCAAAGCACTCGTAACCACGGCCAGTACCGCTAAAAAGTAAAAAAACTTTGGAGAAAGGAGAGAGGAAATCGAAAATCTCTCCCGAGATTTAGTCAAGTACATCAAGGCCATTTTCGCACAATCGAGTGAAACGAGATTGCTAGGTTAGCAAAGCGAGCCGTCCAAAAGTCGTCCGATTGACTTTTTCACCGTTCGCGATTACTATTTAAGAAAATCTACCGGTTTCAGACATGAGAGGAGGAGACGTGTTATTCGTGATTCTGGACTGTGCCGATCGGGCGATAGAAACCGGGTTGCGGGACCGGCTCGTCGCGTTTCTCCCCAGGATCTTGGCGGAGGCGCTGTCGGTTCCGGGCGACAAATTAGTGCCGGAAGATGTGATCATTCGCTACGGATCTGGGGAGGAGTGGGTCTCTCCCAGGGGAGATGATTTCCGGGTGCGGATCGAAACCGAGGATCGTGATCGTCTGGACGAGGATTGGGGGGCAGTGATCACACTGGCGGCGATTCAACTGCGCAGCCATCTTCCCGTCGGAGTCTCTGGTTCGATTGAGATTCCGGTGGAGGGAGAACTCTTTTGCGAAGCGGCTGTCTCGACATCGCTGCAATAATTCACTATCCCTTCTTGGGAAACCGAGGAGGGTTTTTTTTGTCCCCCTTACCTTGCCCTAAGTCCTATAGCATGGTAGAATAAAAGCACATCGGCACATCTGCCGAATTGCAACCTAGTGTTAGCTAGGACAGCACTTACTCTTCAGGAGAAGGAGGCCGGAGATGATGGGAAAGGTTGTGAGTGCGCTTCTGAGCGCGATCATCATGGTCGTTGCGCTCGGAGCCGGGATGGAGGTTGCGAATCAGGCCGGGATATTCTGGGGTCTGATCGTGGCCGTGGTTGTCGTGCTTTTCGGTTTGATGGCTCTGGTGGGGTGGATGATTCGCCCTCCCAAGAGCTGAAGACCACCAACCCTTCTTGGGAAACCAGGGAGGGTTTTTTTAATAAAAACCCGCTTTTTAGATAAAGCGGGTATTTAGGGACTGATCTTAAGAAACAGAGCGCCGTCCCGAAGCCGGTCAAAGATCCTTGCGTCTTCCATCAGATCATGTGCGTCAACCCCGTTGAGAATGATGGTGTCTTCCCCTCTGATTGAGGGAATGACATACGCTAGTGGGTGGCCGGCCGGCGCATCCTTAAGATTGATTCGGATGTAGATGTCCGAACTCTTGAACCAACCACGGTAGAAGAGGCCGTCGATCAGTTTCTCCATCAATCGCTTCTTATCCATGCCGTTCCTGACCCAGCCGGGGTAGTTGGGGAGCTTGTAGACCCATGGTCCCCGGACGACAACTCTCTCTCCGACCGCCACCTGCCGATGGATATCCCCTTGAACAAGTTTGGGACGCCGAATGGGCATTCTCTCCTCCTCTCCTTCTGATTCGACGATTAGAATTTTATCAGTTCAGATACCCTCTGGTAAAATGCCGTCCTCGCTGTGCTTGGTTGCAATTCACTAAGTGAGATATCCTTTAGTGAAGTCATCGAAGCCGATAGGTTTTTTCCCTTCGACCTGGACCGCATCGAGCGAGAGAGTTCCGTTTTCGAGGTGGGCTTGGAGAATCTTAAGCCTAAGGTTTTGATGGCGCTGGTTTTTGAGTTCCCGATCCAACTGTTCGGCCATCTCTCCAACGGTGGTCCAGACTCCCGGCCAGGGATTGTAGGCTCGGGCCATTCGTTCCACCTGGATGTTGTTATCTTGCCAGTTGACGCGCCCATTATCCTTTTTGACCAGTTTGGTGTAGGTGGCTTGAGTGTGGTCCTGCGGTCGGGGATTGAGCTTTCCTTCCAGATAGACCGGAATGGTTCTGACCAAGATTTTCCCCCCGACCTGGGCGAGTTTGGCCATGGCGGTGGCCGTGGTTTCGGCGGGGCTAAGGGCTATTTTTTCTTGGGAAACAATCGGCCCATGGTCCATCTGCTCATCCATCAGCATAATGGTCACTCCGGTTTCCGTGTCTCCGTTCAGAATCGCCGCTTGGATCGGCGAAGCTCCCCGGTACTTGGGAAGCAGAGACGGATGAACGTTTAGGGCACCTTTCTCCGGTATCAGGAGGGTTTCGGAGGGAACAATCATTCCATAGGAAGCGACAACGAAGAGGGTGGGTTTGAGCTTTGCCAGTTTACGGTTAATAGTTGATAGCTCACCCTTGTCGGCGGGGGAAAAGATTTTTATTTTGTTCTCTTTGGCGAAAGTTTTTACGGGAGAGGGGGTGAGTTTTTGGTCTCGGCCGACCGGTCGATCCGGTTGGGTGACCACGGCGACGACATTAAAGTTGTCGTCCGACAACTTTCGGAGGACAATTTGACCAAATACGGGAGTGCCGAAGAAAATGATTCTTGGCCGCATCGGATTCAGCTTAGCATTTTAACCGGATTTCTTTTCGCGAAATTTCTCTTCCAGTTCGGTTTCGGTGAGGAAAGGGCCGGCGGACCTTGCCGTGATTAACTCCCCATCCAGATGGTCAATTTCATGCTGAAATATCCGGGCAAGAAAGTCCGTGGCCTTGATCGTGAGGGTTTCTCCTTTGAGATTTTGGAATCGGACGGTGACGGCTTTGGAACGGACGACCGGTCCGTATTGATTGGGAATTGAAAGACAGCCTTCATACTCTCCCTCTTGACCCGTCGATCGGGAGGTAATCTCGGGATTAATAATGGCCAGGAAGTGGGCGGCGCTGTCTTGTTCATCCGGATTTAAGCGAACGACGGCCAACCGCAGATCCAACCCAACCTGGTTGGCGGAGAGCCCAACCCCTTCCGGATTGCGCTGATTTCGGAGGATCTCTTCCATTTCCCGGACGGTTCGGTGGAGATTATCATCGAATTTGGCCACCTTTCGGGTGGGCTGATTGAGGATTTTATTAGGGTTGGTAACGATTTTCATAACAGCGACTCCGGGTCGACCTCCACTTTCCATTCGGGAGGAATCGCCCTTGCTAGTTTAGCACCAGCCCAAGGCTGACCCGCCTTGGTCGGGAGCGGCAACTTAATGGCGACGTTAATTTGAATCTTTCCCGGGGTTTTGGCGTAGGATTCATACGGGAGAGAGATGATCAGCCGAGAGTCGAGGTTTTTAAGTTTTTCTAAGAGCTTTTCTGTTCCCGAATTGGCTTTAGCGGAGCTCTTGGCGGAGAAACTGAGCTTAACCAGAGTTGAGAAGGGGGGGTAACCAAGTTCTCGCCGGGCTTTTCGGTCCCGCTGGTAGAAATCGGTGAGATCTCCGGCGGCCAGATCCGCAAAAAGCGGGTTCTGGGGCGATGAGGTTTGAAGAATCAGCTCCCCTTTGGTGATCTGCGACAGCTTTTGAACCGTCCAAATTATCTTTTCGTGGGCGCGAAAATCCGGCAGATTTAGAAGGGTATCAACGTCGGCCCAGACGGTGTAGTGGGACTCCTTTCCCAGCGCGGAAAAAAGTTCCGGTCCGATGATCTCATACTGGTTCTTATCTGTGCCAATTCTGTGAATTTCCTCCCTTATTTTATCCTGTAATTCTCTGGAATTAACATAGACTATCGTGTACTTTCCGGAAGTTAGAGCACCCTCTAGAGGTTGAGAGATGAGGGTAAAATTACCGGCCAATTTTTCCAGGTCCAGATCAGCGATCCGGCTCGGTTTGATTTTGGGATTCTGGGGAAGCATCTCAATCTCCAGACCCTCGATCTCGGCTCTTTTTTGGGCAACCTCAACGGCGTGGTAGTAGGGGGTGCGTTCATCTTTGTAATTCCAATTATCGGGCTCCTCGATGATGATTTTTTTCAAGTTGGGGAGCTGGGCGAAGACCGCAGAGCGGGAACCGATCATCAAATTCTTTTGCTTCTCGGTGCTGGCACGGAACTTTACTTGAGAGACGGAGGGAACCAGAAGGAGGGTGGCAACGGTTTCCACCGGAGAGTTGGCCGATTTTTCGCCCTTTCCGCCGATCTGGCATTTTAGGCAATCGAGGGGGGAGGCCAAATAGTGCTTCACCATCCATTTGGCAAGCTCTAGTTGAATTTTGCTAAAGCCGGATTCCTTAATTTCTTGGATTGGCTTGGTGGGGAAGGGGGGTTTGGTGGGGGTGATACTCCAGATGTATCCCTCCACCACCCGTTTCCCGAAGGGTGCGACCACCTTTACCCCTTCCCTAGCAGAACCGATTAGATTCTCCGGCACTTGGTAGGTAAAGAGTCGCTTGGTGGGATCTTGGTAGCTGTCGATAACAACTTCGGCAAATGTAGACATCGACTTTATAATAAGGGAAATGGACGGCTGATGGAAACAGCCTAGCATTTGAAGGAATCAAATGAGCAACAAAGAAAAAGAGTATTGGATTTTGTGGAATCAGTTTTACGCTCAAATTGGCCCGATCCGCTTCGAACAGCTCATAAAGGCGTTTGGCAGCGCCGAAAAAGCCTGGAAAGCGCCGGCGGAACAGTTTTCTCGGCTTGGGTGGGGACCAAACGAGCTGTCTTTACTCAAAGAGCGAGAAAATCTCACAGTTGAGCCAATATTAGAAACCATTATCAAACACAAAGCGACGGTGATAACACGGGAGGAAGAGATTTACCCGGTAAATCTTCTCCAGATCCCCGCTCCCCCGCCCCTGCTCTACGTGAGGGGAGAGTTGCTTCCTCAGGATAATCTCTCTTTGGCCGTGGTTGGTTCTCGGCGAGCCACCAATTATGGTAAAGAAGTGGCGCGGGCGCTCGTTCCGGAGCTCGCTTCGGCCGGATTAACGATTGTTTCGGGATTGGCTCTGGGGATCGACGCTGAAGCCCACCGGGCCGCCCTTTCGGTTGGTGGAAGAACAATCGCGGTTTTGGCCTGCGGGATCGATCAAATATACCCGCCCTCCAATGCCTCCATCGCCCGGGAAATGCTGGAGAGCGGAAAGGGAGCGATTGTGACGGAGTTTCCTCCAGAAACCCCGACCTACCCAGCGAATTTTCCGATTAGGAACCGGGTGATTTCGGGTTTATCCCTTGGGACGCTCGTCATTGAAGCGGCGGAGGGCTCCGGAACCTTCCACACGGTCGCTTCGGCTCTGGACCAGGGAAGAGATGTTTTCGCGGTGCCCGGCTCGATTTTCTCTCCCTACTCCGCCGGCACGGCCAAACTGATTGAAAAAGGCGCCAAACCTGTCACTCGGGCGGGGGATATTCTGGAAGAACTACAGGTGGGAGACCAAATTCAGATTCGAAAAGCGCGGGAAACTATCGCTCCCGATCCGGAGGAGAAGAAGATTCTGACCATCCTGGGCCCAAACGAACTTCATGTGGACGAAATCTTTAATCAGTCAGAACTAGATACTGCTAAGGTCTCTTCTCTCTTAACCACGATGGAAATGAAGGGTTTGGTCCGTCATTTGGGAGGCGGAATTTATCAGTCTAGTATATCCAACTGATAGAGATATTGTTCCACCACCCAGTAGTCGATGGTTATTGGGAGATCGGTAGGAGTAGCGAGGATGAACTTGAAACCTTCTCCGACGGTTTTCTCGACCCCGACCGCGACCGCCCGATCCAGGGTGAAGAAGACTTTGGAGCTTTCGGTGAGGTCGGGATATTCGACGGCGTGTTCGGTTTCTCCCGGTTCAATCACCACCTGCCCAATGGACTTTCCCTTGACCGCTAGGCTTTCCACGGTTAGTTTCTGGATGAAAGCTTCGGCGATCTGGGCAATTTTGACCGTGATCTTCTCAAAGATCGCTTCGATTGTCGCCGTTAACCGTTGGAAAACCCCCTCTTCGGCCTCGATCTTGGGAGGAAGGATCTTTTGGGTGATCGGCTCCGGTTCAGAAGGGGTTTCTTCAACCGGTGTTGAAGGTGTTTCAACGGTCGGATCCTCGGTGGGTGGAGCTTCCACGGTTTCCGCCGCATCTCCTTCGTCGTCAACCACCACCCCCGGATCCGCCCAGGAAACAGCCAAGAAAGCATCGATTTTAGTTGTCTGGTCGGAAGGGGACCAGGATTCGAGGGCTTTCGCGACCGCGAATCCCGGTTGGGCCAGCTTCTGGGCCATTCCGGGGTAGGTGCCGGAAGAAGTCAGCAGATCTCCGGCTTGAATCGGAGCCGAATCGGGAGCGATCTTGACCGGCACCCTTCCCGCCAACCCCACCAGCCGCCGGTCTTCTCGGGGGATTCCCAGCTCGATCCCAGCTTTAGTAGAAATAATCCCGATCACGCGAGCATCCGCAAACCTTTCGGGTTTGCGGATCTTGGGGATGCCGGCATCATCCTTGCTCCCGGCGATGGAGACCACATCGCCGGCCTCAATACTCAAATCTTCGACGGGGTACCATTCCGCCAGGTCCGCCCCGAAGACGATCGCTTCCAATCTCACGTTCTGGGTCTCGCCGGTGTAGTTGTAAAGGCGGACGGTGTTGGTATCGACCTGGACGGTCTTGTATCCCGTTTCGTAGCTGAAATTGACGTGGTAGAGGGTCGGGCGATAGACAGTGTTGGTGGTGGTCAGGATCACTCGGTATTGGGTGTAGTCGTTGGGAGTAGAAACAATCGCTGTTCCCTTTTCGTCTCGCATAAAGCGTCCGGCGGTGACGTTGTCCAGATAGATGGTGTTGGAGGCGGTGGTGAGGTTGGTGATCCGAAGCTGGGTGACCGCGTTGCGGTCGCTCTCATCGATATCGGTGATGTCCCAGTAAACCTTTTGCCAGGTACTGGCGGCGTCGATCGTCATCTCCTCGGTCTGCTCGGTCGCGGTCGACTCGCCGAAACCGAAGCGGATGGTGTTTCCGGTTTGGCTTGCTCGGACCCAGAAGGTGATGTAATCAAAGGCGGAAAGATCTTTCGCCGGTGAGAAGGCGCTCGTTAGCTCGGCGTACCCACCGTTGGTAGAGGAGGTGAGTTTGGTGATATTTCCTGCTGTAGTCTCGTCTTCGTCCTCAAAGTAGTTCACGTTCCGGGTGACGTCCCCGTCGGCGACGGTCATGTTTGTCCCGGTCCAGTCGGTGTGGGTATCCATGCTCTGGAGGGTTTTGACATTGATATCGGCCACCGCCGGTTTCCAGGCCTCCCAGGTCCCGTCGGTGGAGTTGTCGCTCCGACCGGAGCGGGTCTGTATCTGGATCATCCCGTAGGTATTGAGATCGGCGAGCCAGGTGAGGGGAGTGTAGCCAACGGCGTTGGGAGTAGCAATCTCGTCGGAGATAAAGAGAGAATAGGAGTAGTTCGGGGCATAGGCAGTATTGGCAGTGGGAGAGGTGGATCCAATAAATGATGAAACATATTTGATTGCTACTCTTCCCACCCCACCCGCCCCACCCGAATAGCTTGAACCTGATCCTCCCGATCCACCTGTCGCTGTAGACGACGCCCCGGTATTGATCGTGTCTGCGGTCAAATAGATGGAGCCTCCCGCCCCACCGCCCGCCCCACCGCGAGTCCCAGCCCCAGATCCCCCGCCTCCGCCGTTGGCACTTAGGCTTCCCGAAACAGTTACGGAATTGGCTGAGATAGAGATAATTCCACCACCGTTGCCGCCATTGGCTTGAGTACCTCCACTCCCTCTCCCACCCGCCCCACCGCCTGAGCCGAGGAAGATTTTGGAGAGGCCGGCAGTTCCGTAAGTGCCCCCACCCCCACCCCCACCCGCGTTATCGGTGTTTCCTCCGTTTCCGGATGAATTGGTGCCGCCGGACACACCATTGCTTCCGCCTCCGCTTCCCGCTTCTCCGTGACCTCCCCCACCCCCACCACCGAGGTAGCCTGAACCACCACCACCTGCCCCGCCCGAGCTAGCAGATCCGGTTCCTCCAGATCCCGGCGAATCTCCACCTCCGCCACCACCGCAGTACCCATTTCCGCCAGAACCACTTCCCGATCCGCCGGAGCCGCCGCCAGTAGCCCCGCTTCCACCAGAAGCAGCATTGTTTCCTCCTGCTCCTCCCGGTCCGCAAATGGACTCCCCACCCTCGCCGCCGACATCAGTTCCCGATCCGACGGTGTCACCTCCTAAGTAACCTAAGGAGCTAACACTGATGGCCCCGTTTACTGACACAGCTCCTGCGGCTCTGAAGAACAGTACTCCGCCTTTGGAAACATTATTCCAGCCAGAGACAGTTAAGGTTACGCCCCCATTAATAGTTACGTCGGAATAGTTTGGTACTCGCTGGAGCATTACTCGTTGAGTTCCGGAAGAGGTTCCCAAGTTGGTGTCATCACTCGCTCCATCGCCGTAATATTTGGTTTTAGCTTTGGTGAAGGTGATTGTGTTGGCGGCAATCGCGGAAATCTTTGATGTCTCGTAGTTTCCAACGTTGCTAAAAGCAGTGTTGGTGCCTTGAAGGTTAATCAGGAGAACCTCGTCTCCGATTGCCAGACATCCTGAAGATGGGGTAGTGGAGAGGGCAGCGGTAGTGGACGTTAAAGTTGTGACGTTGTAGTTAACCGCATCTCCGCCGTCCGCGCAAGAACGGCCGGAGATCAGATTGGTAGTGTTGATATTGGTGTTGGTGGAAACTGTGATCGCCCCGTCGCTTCCAGTTCCGGGATCGTTCGTTCCCAAAGGAGTGACATGGTCTAATGATTTTTCAATTCGACTACTCTTGATTGAGTCTAGCCCGCTCTCTGAAACTACTAATCTGCCCGAATTTAAGTAGTAATCTATCGTATCTGAGAGGCGCACCCTGTCGGCATCAATCGTAAAGGTGCCATCGGGGTTGGTCAGGCCGATTTGGACGGCGGAAAGGGTAGGACGCTTGAGAGTGTTGGTGGTGGTCAGGATCACCCGATATTGGATGTAATTGTTGACGGTGGAGGTGATCGCTGACCCGCCAGCGGTCTTGAGATATTTGTCGGCGGTGACGTTGTCGAGGTAGATCGTATTAGCGGAGGTCGTGAGGTTGGTGATCCGGATTTTAGTAACACCATCCCGAGTGGTTCCAGGAGTAACGTCGTTGATGTCCCAGTAAACCTTCTGCCAAACGTCTGGTTGATCAATCGTGACCTCCTCGGTCTGCTCAGTCGCTGCCACCTCCCCAAAACCGAAGCGGATAGTGTTTCCGGCGACCGAAGCCCTGACCCATAAGGCAACGTAATCGTAGGAAGAGATATTGGTTGCCGCGATCGTAGCTTCCGCGTACCCTCCGCTGGTGGAGGAAGTGATCTTAGTGATGTTCTCGGCCGTGGGCTCGTCCTCATCTTCAAAGTAATTAACATTCCGCGTTACGTCCCCCTCCGCGACGGTGGCGTTCGTCCCCACCCAGTTGGTGTGGGTATTGGCGCTTTCAAGCACTAGTCGATTGGTGCCATCAATTACCGGCTTCCATCCCTCCCAACCCCCGTCGGTGGAATCGGTCGAATTGCCGGTCCGGGTTTGGATCCCAATCAAGCCGTTGGTGTCCAGATTTTGGGTCCAGCTGATGTTGCCCCAGGAAGTGGTGCCGGGGGTATGAATCTCCTCCGAAACGTAGATAGAGTAGGGGTAGTAGTAAAGAGTGTAGCCGTTGTAAGTAGGGCTGGTTGATCCGGAGGGAGAGGAGGAAGAAAAGATCGAGATTCTCCCTACCCCACCGGCACCCCCGGTTTGATGGGAACCTCCCCCTCCTGAGCCGCCAGTTGCGGTAACGAAACCGCTACCTAAATTGACAGTGTTGCCTGCAATCTTGATCGAACCGCCAGAGCCTCCACCCCCACCTCCGCGGTTGGCTCCCGAACCCGCTCCGCCGGATGTCCCATTGCTTTGGACCGCCCCGGAAACTGTTACGGAATTACCTGCGATGAAAATAATTCCCGAACCGTTACCGCCGTTTCCTTGGGTTGAGGAAGAGCCATGCCCGCCTGCCCCTCCCCCCGAACCGAGGAAGAGTTTGGAAAGATCAGTAACACCGTAAGTTCCGCCGCCCCCGCCCCCGCCGTTAACGCCGGCGCTTCCTCCGTTCCCCGAGCTGTTTGTTCCTCCTGCTCCTCCTCCGGATCCGCCACCTGTGGCGGCAGTTCCATGACCTCCCCCTCCGCCCGCACCTTGATAGCCAACCCCGCCCCCGCCCGATCCGCCAGAGCCTGCTGATCCAGATCCTCCTGTTGCACCTCCACCCCCACCGCCGCAACTTCCGGCTCCTCCATTTTGCCCAGTGTATCCTCCCCCTCCTGCGGCTCCAGCGCTTCCCGGTGAACCGGTGCTTCCTCCGATCCCTCCCGCTCCGCAAACGGAGTCCCCACCTTCTCCGCCGGGGTCGGTTCCAGAACCAGTGGAGTTTCCGCCGGAGTAACCTAGAGAATTAGTATGGATCGTCCCGTCGATAGCGACTGCTCCGGTGGCTCTAAAGAACATCACCCCGCCCTTAGCGCCGTCCCAAGCCGAGGCAGTAAAATTAACGCTACCGTTAACGGTGACTGAAGAATAATTAGGGACCCGTTGGAGCATTACCCGTTGGGTGCCAGCGGCGGTTCCGAGGTTGGTATCATCGCCGACTCCATTTCCGTAGAACTTGGTTTTGGCAGTAGTGAAGGTAATCACACTTGGGCTGCCGGAAATTGATTGAACTCGGAGAGTTTCGTAGTTGCCAACGTTCCCAAAGGCGGAGCTAGTACCTTGGAGATTGATCAGCAAAAACTCGTCTCCTGTTACCAGACAACCGGCGGAGGTTGTTGTCGATAGTGTTGCGGTGGTAGAGGTGAGAGCTGTGACGCTGTAATTGACGGCATCTCCGCCGTCCGTGCAGGAACGGCCGGAGATCAGGTTAGCAGTGTTGATGTTGGTCGGGTTGGCGGAAACTGTAATTGCTCCGTCTGCGCCGGTCCCAAGGTTATTGTCGTTGAATTGAATGGTAACGGAATCAACCTTGCTCTTCTGGGTAAAGTTTGGATTGAACTCATTGGAGAGATTGAGGTCCATCGTTTTGCTGAAGTTCTCGATCGTCCGCCATTGGCCGAGGAGGCTGTCGAAGTACCAGGCGGTGAGGGAGAGGTCGTTGGTCGACTGATTGTGGGCGATCTCGACGTAGCCGGCGTTGGCGAGGGCGGTGTCGGTGGCGGTGTATTTCGTCATATCCGTCGCCAATCTCGCAAAGGCCCCGTTGGCGTAGACGAAGAGCTTGTCGTTGTCGGAGTCGTAGTAGATCGTCCCTTCGGTGGTCGATCCGGAGGAAGCGGTCGGGGTCAAGAAGAGTTCTCCGCCGGCGATCGTCAGATCTCCCTCCACCTGAGCATCGGATCCGGAGAGGGTAACCGCGGCGGCGGTCGAAGAGTTGATGGTATTGCCGGTAACGGTTAGATCCCCGGTAGCCGTTAGGTCGCCGGTGACGGTGACCGTGCCGTTGATCAGATTGTCAATCGTCTCCCCATTGGCAAGGCGGATGTCGGCCGTTCCCACCGTCCCGCCGATGTCCAAACCATAGTCCATTGTGCCGGCGGTCTGGAAGCCGATTGCGATAGCCGAAGCGCCCCCGTCCAGCAGAGTGATAAGCACCCCGGTCTGATTGCCGGCGGCCGAATCGGGGACGGTGATGTTGGCAGAGAAATCCAGGTCGATTCCGGTGAAGGCTCCGGTCTGGGTGATCGCCTGGGCGGCGCTCTGGCCGTAGTTAAAAAGGGAACCAGAAGTGAA
>Ga0209342_10005505_pt1 | contig 12958 bp, 18 predicted proteins | sample RifCSP16_2_FD_184023 | JGI IMG/M metagenome (GOLD analysis project Ga0209342, IMG submission 184023) | Soil microbial communities from Rifle, Colorado - Rifle CSP2_sed 16_2 (SPAdes) (version 2) | ecosystem: Environmental > Terrestrial > Deep subsurface > Rock core/Sediment | place: Rifle... | reverse complement strand
AGCCGCTTCGACGAAGAGGCCGATGTCGGGAGGAGCGCCCGCCGGTGCCGCACCCAGCAGGAGAACGGAAGCGGCGAGCACGCACGCGGCCGGGAACCGGGGCCCCACGGCTGTGGGATCGCTCGCGTGCGCCTGTCCATTCCGGACGCCCGCCACTAGACTTCGCGGATGGCACTTCCGACCATCCCTCTCGACGTCGAACGGCTGAGCGCCGACGAGGGGCGTGCACGGGTGGGCGCGTTCCTGGCCTCGATCCGGCGGCGGCGGACGGTGCGAGACTACGCGCCGGATCCCGTCCCCCTCGACATCGTCGACACCGCCATCGAGGCCGCCGCGAGCGCCCCGTCGGGCGCGAACCGCCAGCCGTGGAGATTCGTGGTGGTGGGCGACCCCGAGGTCAAGAAGAAGATCCGCGAGGCGGCCGAAGCGGAGGAGCGCGACTTCTACGAGCGCCGCGCGCCCGCGGAGTGGCTGGCCGATCTGGCTCCGCTGGGGACCGACTGGCACAAGCCCTTCCTGGAGACCGCACCTTACCTGATCGTGGTGTTCCGCATCGACTACGAGCCCGAGCGCCTCGCCGACGGCACCACGCGCCCGCACAAGAACTACTACGTCCAGGAGTCGGTCGGCATCGCAATCGGAATCCTGCTGACGGCCCTCCACACCGCCGGCCTCGCCACGCTGACCCACACCCCGAGCCCGATGGGCTTCCTGGCCCGGATCCTCGGTCGCCCGAAGCACGAGCGGCCGTACCTCCTGATCCCCGTCGGCTATCCGGCGCGGGATGCCCGGGTGCCCGACATCGCTCGAAAGCCGCTCTCCGAAGTGCGCCTGGTCGTTTGACGCCCTTTTTCCCCCGTGATTCACCGCGCCGTTCCGGGGAACGACTGCATCAAGACGCGCGCCATCAGATCGGGCCATGACGCGAGGTTGTGACCCTGCGGCGCCTCCAGGTACTCGACCCGTGCGCCGAGAGCGGCGAGGCCGTCCCGCAGGGCCGGCGCATCGGGGCCGAAGCCGTCGTCGAAGGCGGCCCGAAGCAGGACGAAGCGCCCGCCCGAGCCCCTCTTGGCCAGAAACTGATCTGCCGTCCGAGGGGCAATCGCCGGGGCCCAGGCCCCGCAGAGGCCGAACACCTCCGGAGCCGAGAGGCAGAGGTCGAGGGCCGCCTGGCCACCCCGTGACCCGCCCGCTGCGAGCCGTCGTTCCGAGCGTCCGTGGACCCGATACTCCCGCGCGACACGCGGAACCAGCTCTTCGAGCATCATGCGGCGAAAGCCCGCGTGCACGCCATACTCGACTCGCCTTTCGACCGGGTCGACCAGGACCACCACCAGGGGCTCGAGCCGTCCGCTCGCGATGAGCGCGTCGAAGACCCGCGGGGCCGCCAGCCGCTCGACGTAGGTCGTGCCGTCGCCCAGCCACGCCTCCGGAAAGAGGCGCGTGCCACGAGGATCGTATCCGGGCGGCAGGTAGACGTGGACCCGGCGCGTGTTCGCGAGGATCCGGCTCTCGTGCTCGAAACTGACGACCTCACCTCGCGGAGCCGCAGCGGCTATGGTCAGGTCGACGACCGGAGCATAGCCCGGCATTCGCAACTCGGATTGCGGACCGCTGAAGCCCGCCACCTGCCGCGGATTGAAGACATCGGGAGCTTCAGCGTCCGGTGTGGCGAACAGATACTCGACGCGCGCCTCTCGGGGCAGCTCGACGCGCCGGAAGAAGAACCGCGTCGTGCCGAGCCGCTCCAATGCGCCCGCCTTCGCTCCCGCCTCTCCTTCGCCCCAGCCGTTCCAATCTCCGACGAGCCGTGGCGGACGCGCGGGGTCGCCCTCCGCCAGAAAGATGGCGGTCGTTCCCTCGACGATCGGCGTGCCTCCGGCGCGTTCGATGAAGGAGCGGACGCGGGCATCCCCTCCTGCCGGTTGCCGAGCCAGGTCCTCCTGCAGCTCGGCGAATCCGCCGAGGGCTCCGGCCGCGACCGACACGAGGAGCAGGCTGGTTGTCATGGCGGTCGAGGCTAGTGCCAGTAGCTGATCACGGCCAAGCAAAACACTGTGTCGTCCAAGAGAGTGAACCGAAGATCGTCTGATTCTGCAGCGCCCCGAAATTAGAGTGCGTCAGTCGGTCGGCTCGCCTTCATCGCCTTCGCGAAGGCGAGCAGGATGAGCGCCTCGGGCTCGCCGCGCCCCGCGAGCGCGCACAAGACGTGGCCTTCGGGCCAGAACACGACGGTCACGTCGCCCAGGTGGTAGACCTGGAACGGGATCCCGTCGTGCTGCCTCGTTTCGTGGGGAGCAGGAAGGGCGGCGAGCCCCCCGAGCAGCATCCGGCAGAGGACCTCGTGGCCCGTCGCGGTCTCGCGATACACCATGAGGGCACTCGGCCGCGCCGCGAGCGGGCCCGCGCTTCCACCGCGCAGCGCGAAACCCATCATGCCGAGGTCGAGAACACGGGCTTCGAACCCGAGCCGCTGCTCGCCGAGGAACGCCTCGAGGCGACGAGAGTCGGACACCTCCAGCGCCAGCTCGAGCCTCCCCGCCCAACGCGACCGGACGTCTTCCGCCACGGCCTCGGGTAGCGAGCTCGAAGGCGGAGGGCTGAGGCGCGAGTAGACGAAAGCCAAGCCGACCACCAGTGCCGCCGCGGCGGCCAGCGCGGGAAGGCGTCGGCGACGGAGCCGGGCCTGGATTTCCGCTTCGAGACCGGCGGGAGCGTCCACAGCTGCGAGCTTCCGGGCCTGGCCCTTCGCCCAGAGGAGAGTCGCATGGGCGTCCCGGCACTCGGCGCACTCGCTCAGACGTTCCAGTACTTCGCGTCGGCGCGGCTCGGGGAGCCGGCCGTCGAGATGCTCCGAGAGCTCGTCGAGGTCGTGTCGGAGATGATCGCTCACGAGTTCCTCGAAGCGTAGCCGGACTGGGCGGCGTAGTCGCGCAGGGCGACCGCGAGACCACGGCGGGCCCGGGCGAGGCGGGAGCGAACCGTGCCCACCGGGCACCGCAACACCTCCGCCGCCTCCTCGTAGGTCAGCTCTTCGACGTCGACCAGGAGGACCGTGAGTCGGAACTCCTCGGGCAGGGTCGCGAGGGCGCGCTCCACCTCGCCCTGGTCGAGCTCCAGCCCGGGCGGCCCGCCGGCAGCGTGGGCGGCGAACCGCTGGTCGAGGTCGTCCAGGGGGACGAGGCGAGGCCGGCGCTGGTCGTCCCGGTAACGGTTGGCGGCCACGGAGCGGAGGATGGTGAAGAGCCAAGCCTTGGGGTTGGTGCCGGCGCGGAAGTTGTGGAAGGTGCGGAAGGCCCGCAGGAACGTCTCCTGGACGACGTCCAACGCGTCCTCGGCGCGCCCGGTCAGCCGCAGCGCGGTGGAGTAGAGCGACCGCGTGAACGGCAGCGCGGTCGCCTCGAACTCGTGCTGTCGACCCTGGCTGGGCACACCTTCTCCTGACGTCGAAAACGCCCCGGGTCCGCCGTCCATTCCAGGGAACTTCGAGGCCTCTGTCGGTGTTCTGGAGGGCAGAGGCGCACGTGCCGCCCTGGCCGCGGCGAACCGTCAGCAGGAGTTTCTGGCCGCATGGTCGTCCAACCCATCTCAGAAGCGAGGTCTGTTCATGAATCGAGCGCTCATTCGAAGGTCGTTCGTGGCGGGGGTGGCTTCCCTCGTCCTGGCCGCCGCGGCGGGGTCGTCCGCCCAGGAGGTCTCGTCCCTCTCCTCCAGCGGAGGCGGAACGGTCCGAATCGACCGGCCGGGATCCTATCGGCTGCGGCACGACGTGCGCCTCAAGGGACCGGGCGCCGCCATCGTCATCGCGGCGGACGGCGTGACGCTCGACCTGGCCGGCCACGTGCTGACCGGTCCCGGCGGCAAGCTGGGCACCGGCATCATGATCGATGGCCGGCGCAACGTCAGCGTCAAGGACGGCACCCTGCGCGGTTTCGGATTCGGCGTGCAGGTCGCGAACTCCGTGAACGTGAAGGTCCAGGGCCTCCAGATCACGGGCGACGATGCGGGCGGCCCGCCTCCCGGCGAGGTCGGCATCCTCATCCTGAACTCCCGGGGCGTCGAAGCCACCCGCAACGTCATCGCACGCGTGTTCCTGGGCCTCTTCGTCCGCGGCGGCGGCAGCGGCGCCAACCGCCTGTTCGAGAACACCCTCGCGGGCGGCGACACGGGCCAGATCGGGATCTGCTACAACCCCGACGGCCTCGGGACGCCAGCCGGACCCTCGGGCGACCTCGTCTACCTGAACCTCGTCTCGGGCTTCAAGATCGGCATCCAGACCAGCCCCGACACGCGGGGCAATCTCTTCCGCGAAAACGACATCGCCTTCGTCCAGAAGGCCATCGAGGAGCTCTCGCCCGCGGGGGCCAATCTCTTCGACGGGAACTTCGAGATCGCCCTCTGAGCGCTGGCCGGCGCCGGCCTTCCGTCCCGCGCTCGGCGAGGGTCGGCCCTTCGGGGCCGGCCCTCGCCCAATCCACGTCGCGCGAGGGCGGTGGACCGGACCACCGCGCGCTCCTATACTCGCCACACCCTCTCCCATGACCTCGATACTGCTGGGGCTCGCGCTTCTCCAGGCACCGCCCGCGAACACCGACAACCCCGACCCCGCGGGCCTTGGGCCCCAGATCGGGCAGGTGCTGCCCACCTTCTCGCTCGAGGACCAACACGGCGCGTCGCGGGATCTCGCGTCTCTCACCGGGCCCAAGGGCCTCGTGCTCGTGTTCTTCCGGTCGGCCGACTGGTGACCCTACTGCAAGGTCCAGCTCGTGGAGCTGGAGGGACAGCTCGAGGCGATCCGGAAGCGGGGCCTCGAGATCGCCGCCGTGAGCTACGACTCCCGGGCCATCCTCGCGGACTTCGCGGAGCGCCGGCGCATCTCGTTTCCACTTCTTTCGGACCCGGGCTCGAAGGTGATCGCCCGGTTTGGCCTGCTGAACCCCGCCTACCCTCCCGGTGACAACGCGCATGGAGTGCCCTATCCGGGAACGTTCGTGACCGACCCCTCGGGGACGGTCACGGCGCGCTTCTTCGAGGGCGCCTACGCGAACCGGCGCACCGCGGCCAGCGTCCTCGCACTGGCCGGTGACGCGCCGAGTTTCAAGGGAGCCGAGGCTCGCAACCGCGCCTTCGTCCTGCGGACCTCCCAGAGCAACCGAGCGGCCGCCCCCGGGCAGCGCCTCACGCTCGTGTTCGATTTCGAGATGCTGCCGAAGATGCACGCCTACGCCCCCGGCGCGACGGGCTACCGCGCGCTCGAGCTGCGGCTCGAGCCGAATCCGCTCGTGACGCTTCACGAGACCGCCTATCCTCCCTCGCGGCCCTACTACTTCGCGCCCCTGGAGGAGACCGTTCCCGTCTTCGAAGGGGGCTTTCGGATCACGCGCGACATCTCACTCGCGGGCGGCCGCGCCCTCGCCGAGGCCCTGAAGGCACCCGAGCCGCGGCTGGAGATCCGGGGAACGCTCGAGTACCAGGCGTGCAGCGACCTCGTGTGCTACCCGCCGGCCAGTCTGCCGGTGAGCTTCACGGTAGACCTGCTGCCTCTCGACCGGGAGCGCAGCCCGAAGGCGAGCCCCCCGCAGCCCTGAGCACTCTTCCCGCTCGGCGCCGACGACTCGTCAACCTGCGGGTCCATCGGCCTGTCCGCGCGTGGCGCTGCCGATTCCGAGGAGCCTGCGTATGTTCGCTACCGTGTCGGCCGGAGCCGGGAGCGGCGGATGCGAGCGGAAGAGGGCGGCCGCCCGTCGCACGTCCTCCAGCCGACGGATCTCCGCCAGGACCACGGGGAACCTCTTCGCTTGCTCGGCATCCGCAGCGAAGAGCGGGCGGCCGGGCACGACACGTCCGAGGCGGAGCGCCGCGGGAAGGCGTCGGTGACAGCGGCAAGGGCGGTCGGGATTCACGAGCCCGCAGCTCGCTCGCGTGAAGGCGACCACGGCGTCGCGGGCACGGGAGAGTCGCTTCCGAAAGGCGGCGGGCCGGATCCCGAGCACGCGGCCCGCCTCTTCACCCTCCATCTCGAGGATCTCGCCCAGGACGTACGCCAGCCGATGCGGGCGGTCCAGGCACTGAAGCATGCCCAGCGTGCAGCCGATCTTCACTTCCTCGAGGAGCAATGCCGTGTCCGCGCCGCCGCGTGGCGCAGCCTCGGCAGACAGCCCCTCCTCGAGCTCGGCGCCAAAGCGCGGGAAGGTGTACCGCTGCTCTTCGAGCCGGCTCTTGCGGGCCGTGAGCAGGTAGTTGGCGGCGACACGATACGCCCAGGTCGCGAACGAGCTGGCCCCCCGAAAGGTGCCCAGGCGGGTCACTATCCGGATCAGGATCTCCTGGGTGGCGTCGCGGGCATCCTCCGAGTTCCACAACATGCGGATGGCCAGGCCGTGGATCCGATCCTGGATCGAGAGAACCAGACGTTCCAGGGACTCGCGGTCGCCTTCGCGCGCCGCGCGTGCGAGATTCTCGAGGGACTCCGTGGTCACGAGTCGCTGCCTTGCCGCGCCCCGATCAGGCCGCCGCCAGCTTCCGCTGCAACGTCCTGAGCTCGTCTCGCAACGCCCGCGCCTGCTCCGCCAGCGCTCCCTCGACCTGCTCGAGGGGAACCGGCGGGGCGAGCAGGACGAAGCTGAACAGGCTGCGCCCGCCCCGATCGACGAGGCGCGAGAAAGCTCGGCCCACGCTGCCGTCGGGAAAGGTCATGATCCAGTCCACGGTTCCGCTCTCAAAGGACGCCCTCACCTCTAGCCCCACGTCGACCGTGCCCCTGGGTGTGGCGAGGCTGGCCCGGCCGGCCGAAACCGAGCGGAACGCGTGCGTCCACTCGGGGAGCGTTCCAGGGTCGGCGACATATCGGAAAGCGACGTCGAAAGGCGCCGCAAGCTCCACGGTCTGTACGTCGAAGTCCGGCATCCTGCCTCCTCCTGGGCGGCTTCGGAACGGCTTGCGCCCTTCTGGAGTGTTAGACCCGCCTGCGGGGGGACGTGTGACCGAGAGATTCAACTCTCGGAGCGCCGCGACGCCGACGGAGGCGCCGGCTGGAAATCGATCTCGCGAAGGTCCTTCATCGCCTTCGTCCACAGTCCGTCGAAGCCGATCGCCAGCCCTTCCGCCAGGTCTCGGTCGCGGATGCGCAGGGAGGCGAAACGGCCGCCGGGCGCGAAGGGGTGGTCCTGGGGAAGGACGACCAGGTCGTCGTCGACCACGTGGAAGGGCCGGCCCAGCTCGCCCGAGTAGCGCACCCCGGTCAGGTGACGGATCTCCGCGCGGTGGCGCCGCAGGAAGTCGATCAGCACGGGGGCCGTCGCGTAGGAGAACCCGAACACCACGCGATGATCGACGTGGTGGTCCCCGGCGTTGCGGGCAATCCTCCGCAGGATCGGGAGCCCACCCTCGACCGCCTGGTCGATCGCCGCGAGGTCCGCGCGCTCGAAGGCTGGATCTGAACCAGGCCCAGGTCCCTGAGTCTCTCCATCGACCGGTAGATCTTCGAGCTCGGGATGTCGCCTTCCCGGCGACGAACCTGCTGCGCCTCATGCGGCTCCTCTACTTCAACCTGCTCACCTTCCGCCCGGCGGGCGGAGGGGCCGCCCGCAACGCCGGCTGGCGCCGCGGTCGCTTCGCGGCCAAGCCTGCCCGGCGGGACTTCGGGGCCGCGGTAGGTGCCAGCTCGATGCCGAACAGCTCGGAGAGCCCTTCCTCGCTGAGGAGCCTCCCGGCCAAAGGCGCCTTCCGGGCGAGCGGCAGGCCCTTGCCGGCCCGGGCGATGAGATCCTTCTGCTCCACGCCCCGCAGCTCGAAGAGCAGCTCGGGCCGGGCGTCGAATCGGGCCCCGATGCCGTACAGCACGGCGGCGACATGCTTGCACATGGCGGCCCAGTCGGGACAACTGCAGTCGAACTGGATCTCCGCCGGCGAAGGGAAGAGACCCGTCCGCTCCGCGCAGACTCGCTCCATGACGCCCCGCGACAGTCGCCCCTGCAGCAGCTCGACGAGGGAGTCGATGCCACCCGCGCAGGCCCTGCAAAGAGACGCCCAGCGCGCCCGGGGCACCGGCGCGACACTCACCCGGACCGTGTAGAGGGACGATCCCGACACCCGCGCCTCGACCTTGCCCGCCGCGATCTGGAGATCGACGACCGAGCCGTTCCGGAGATAGGTCCGTCCGCGCGGCAGCCGGTTCGAGTAGTCACTGTAGCGCTCGAGGTTGCGACACCAGCCCTGGCCCCAGAAGCTCCGCGCGATGGCGCGCCCGGCGACGACCACCGGCGAGACCGGGTGGCCCTTCTTGCGGAACCGCTCGAGCTCCCGCGCGGCCTGCTGGCGCCGGGCGTGGACGGGCACGTAGGGACGAAAGCCGTAGTAGCGGTCCACCATCACTCCCCGGCCGAAGCGGCGCGCAGGTCGAGGGCGACCAGGTCCAGGATCTCGTCGTCCCTCATCTCCGTCAGCAGCGGCTCGGCGCCGGCTTCGAAGACGTCCTTCGAGAGCTGCCGCTTCGACTCGATCAGGCGATCGATCTTATCCTCGACCGTGCCGCGGCAGACGAACTTGTGCACGAGCACGTTCTTCACTTGGCCGATACGAAAGGCGCGGTCCGTGGCCTGGTTCTCCACCGCCGGGTTCCACCAGCGGTCGAAGTGCACGACATGGGAGGCGGCCGTGAGGTTGAGGCCAAAGCCACCCGCCTTGAGAGAGAGCACGAAGAACGGGACGGCCTCGTCCTCCTGGAAGCGCTTCACGAGCTCCGGGCGCTTCCGGACCGGGGTCTCCCCGTGGAGCACGAGTCCCTCGCGTCCGAAGACGGACGAAAGATGCGCGGCGAGCGGCGCGGTCGCCTCGCGGAACTGCGTGAACACGAGCACCTTCTCCTGCCGGGCCGCCAGCACCTCGGCGATCTCACGCAGCCTCCCGAGCTTGCCGCTGTCGGCCTCGGCCCAGTCGGAGCCGCCCAGCCACTGCGACGGATGGTTGCAGATCTGCTTGAAGCGCGTGAGAAAGGACAGGATCAGCCCCTTCCGCCCGATCCCCTCGGTGCCCGCGATCCTCTCGCCGAGCTCCTTCACGGCTTCCTGGTAGAGCGCCGCTTGCTTCCGGCTGAGGGCGCAGAAGGCCTGGACCTCGGTCTTATCGGGCAGGTCGGCGATGACCGAGCGGTCCGTCTTGAGCCGCCGCAGCACGTACGGGCGCACCAGCTCGCGCAGCGGCTCGAACGGGTTGTGCGGCCTCTCGGCGAGGCGCTTCGTGAAGGCCGTGAACTCCCGGGCCGAGCCGAGCAGCCCCGGGTTGGCGAAGTCGAAGATCGACCACAGGTCGGAGAGGCGATTCTCGACCGGGGTGCCGGTGAGGGCGATCCGCGCGCGGCCGTCGAGCTTCTTCGCCGCCCGGGTCTGCCGGGCGCCGGGGTTCTTGATCGCCTGCGCCTCGTCGAGCACGACGAGGTCGAAGCGCGTGCTCTCGAGCCAGGGCAGCCGCAGCAACGAAGCGTAGCTGGTGACGACGAGGTCAATGCCCTCGAGACGCCGCGCCTCAAGCTCTCGCAGCTCGGCATTGGGCATGGCGGAGGGATGGGCGACGAGCAGGCGCAGCCCCGGCGTGAAGCGCTCCGCCTCGGAGGCCCAGTTGGCGAGCAGCGAAGCCGGCGCAACGAGCAGGCTCGGACGCTTCTGCGCTCCCGTCTCGCGCTTCAGGACGAGCAGCAGCGCGAGCACCTGGAGCGTCTTGCCGAGGCCCATGTCGTCGGCCAGGCAGGCTCCCAGGCCGAGCTTGTAGAGAAGGTAGAGCCAGCGGACGCCCGCCTGCTGGTACGGCCGCAGTGTGGTCTTTAGAGCGCTCCCGGCCTCGACGCGCGCGAGCCCCTCGGGGCTGCGCAGCCCCTCGAGCGTCTGCTTCAGCCACGGGCCCGCCACGACACGCGACCAGTCGGGATCGGCCGCCGCTTCGTCCTCGTTCGCGACGCGCGCGCCCGCCAGCATCCGCATCGCCTGCGCGAAGCTGAGGCCGTCCGCCGCGGCCGCCTGCTCCACCCGCCGCAGATCGTCGAGCGTACGCTGCAGCTTGTCGGCGTCGACCTCCACCCACTGCCCACGGACGAGCGCGAGTCCGTCCGTGCTCGCGACGATCTGCGCGATCTCGCGCTCGCTGAGCGGCTCGCCGTCGAGCGCCAGCTCCATGCGGAAGTCCAGGAGCGCGTCCGCACCGAGCCCCGACGGGGCCTGGCTGCCCACGGTGGCGGTGACCCGGGGGCGCTCTGGCCGGCTCCCGCGCCAGGAGGCCGGCATGCGCACCACGACGCCCGCCGCCTCGAGCCGCGGGACGTCGCTCAAGACCTGGAACGCCTCGCGCGGGGTGAAGCGCAGCGGATGGAAGATCTCGCCGGCCTCGACCATCGCCTCGAGCCACGGGCACGCCTGCGCGGCGCGCTGCACGGGCAAGAGCAGCGAGAGCAGTCGGTCGCGCCTGGACTCCCCCGCGTACTCGGCGAGCGCGTGGCCGAGCGGCAGATGCTGCGCCTTGCCGTGGGCGGACAGCTGCCCGGTGTAGGTGGCGATGAAGGCGAAGGGCGCCTCGTCGTCCTTGCGGTTCAGCGCGAGGTTGAAGTGGACGCGGCCCACGAGGTTCCAGGCCGGGCTGAAGCGCCGGAGCAGCTCCTGCGTGCCGAGCCCGGAGCGCGCCCGCTCGTCGTGGAAGGCGGCGGCGATCTCCTGCCACAGCGACTCCAGGACTGCGGCGGTGAGGTACTCCGCGCCCGTCATCGGCGGCGCGGCCGCGGCCAGCGCCAGGAGCCTCTCGCGCGGCGGCAAAGGCGCATGCCCGGCCTCGTGTCCAAGCGCCGCGTCCGGCGCGGCACACAGGGCGTTGACGAAGAGCGCGCCGAGCTCGCGCCAATAAGAGAAGACGGCGGGCAGCGTCGTGCCGACCTCGCCGGCGCCGAGCTGCAGCAGGCCGTGGCCGGTCCCGCGGGCGAAGGCTTTCCGTAGCCGCACCTCCGCATCCGGAGGCAGCGCCGGCGCGTCGCTCGCCGGAGCCAGCCACAAGCGCCCGTGGGGCGTCAACGCCGGAGCGAGCCCGGAGGCGGCGCCGCCGATCACCCCCTGACTCCGGATCGTCCCGCGCACGCGGGATTCTAGTCCGCCCCGTCGAGCCCGCGGCGGGCCACCGTCGTGGGTGGGGATCGCGCGAAGCGCCACGATGTGGCATTGTATCCACATCGTAATAGCTATAGAATCGGCCCATGAGAACCGTGCAAATGACCCTCGACGAGCGGCTCGTCGAACGAGTGGACCGCGTTGCGAGAAAGCTCGGGAAGAGCCGCTCCTCGTTTACCCGCGATGCCTTGCGCGACGCCCTCGCGCGTCTCGCCATGCAGGAGAAAGAGCGCCAGCACCGTCGAGGCTACGAGACAAGGCCCGTCACAACGGGCGAGTTCGATGACTGGCCGAAGGAACAGGTGTGGCCCGACTGAGGCGCGGCGAGGTCCGCTGGTACCAGTTCTCGCGGCCGGACAAGAAGCGCCCGGTCGTCATCCTCACTCGGGATTCGATCCTCGAGTACCTCGCAGAAGCGACCATCGCCCCCGTCACCAGGACGGTACGCGGCATCCCGTCCGAGGTCCTTCTCGGCCCGGACGACGGGTTGCCCGAGCCCGGCGCCGCCAACCTCGATCACGTCCAGACGGTCGCGCGGGCTCGCCTGGGCGCGCTCATCACCACCCTCTCCGCGCAGCGCATGGCTGAAATCCGGGAAGCGCTCCTGTTCGCCCTCGACTTCTAGGCCCCGACACTCACTCGGGCTACCGCCAGCAGCGAGGGATAGTCGATCCACTCGGGCTTCGGGGTGAGTGCGTCGCCGATGCCGACGTCGACCTGAACCGTGAGCCGCGCCTTCCCGAGCAGGCCTCGCACCCTCACTCGCTGTCCGCCGTACTCGTCGAAGGGGCCTGCGAACTACTCGTCGCGACGACCCGCCTTCTCGCGCAGCATCCGGCTGTGGAGCCGTAGTGTCGGGAGAACGGCTCGGTCCTTCTCGCGGTTCGCGGCTTGCTTCGATCGAATGATGTCGTCGAGAGACGCCACCGCCACCTTCTTGCCCGCGATCTCGTAGACGACGGCGTTCCGCTCGAGGTCGTGGTAACCCGTCGTGCCGGCGGGCTCGTAGCTCAAGTCGAGATCGCCGAACGCCGTCGTCAGGTTCAGTAGCTGGACGTTCGAGAGGAAGGCTCCCTCGTAGGGAAACGGAATGCCCTCCGGGACACCGGCCACGCGGAGGCGAGCCTTCAGCTCGCGCAGGGCGGCCGCGAGCCGGTGGAGGTTCTCGGGGTCGCGGGCGGGGCAGATGTCAGCGTCCTGCGTCACGATCGGGGATCCGTGCAGCACGGCGCCGAGGCCGCCGATCACGACGTAGCGCACCTTGTGGAGCTCGAGAGCGGCGACGATCTCCTCGACGCGAAGGCTCAAGGCTCCCCGGAGGTGCGGGCCCGCTCCACGAAGGCGAGGAAGGACTGAAGGGCGTGCAGCCGCTCGTCCGGTGACCAGGCGAGCCGCTCGGAGATCAGGCTCCGGTCGTGCTCCTCCGGATCCTCGTGCTGGCGACGAACCGCGAGCAACAGGGCGTCGATCTCGCGGGTCGATAGTCGTGGCTCCGCCGTCTCGAGTGCTTCCCGTAACGCCTCGAGCTGGGGCGGCTGAAGGCCGATCACGCTTCAATCGTACAGCGGACGACGGCCTCACCGCACCATCGCCGACTCGGGCGCGGCCAGCCGCGGCGAGCCCTCGAGACGGTCGGCAAGCGCGCGCAGGAGAGAGGCGCCGTCGCCCTCCCACGCCGACCCGTGCATGCAGGCGAGCGTGCGGGGATTGAGATCCGCCAGGCGCTCTAGCGTGGCCCGCGTGCCGGTCGAGTGCGCCCAGTAGTCGAGCTCGCCGCGCATCGCCTCGCTCGGCTCCAGGATGTCGTCGCGGGTGAG
>Ga0209342_10005504_pt1 | contig 12958 bp, 10 predicted proteins | sample RifCSP16_2_FD_184023 | JGI IMG/M metagenome (GOLD analysis project Ga0209342, IMG submission 184023) | Soil microbial communities from Rifle, Colorado - Rifle CSP2_sed 16_2 (SPAdes) (version 2) | ecosystem: Environmental > Terrestrial > Deep subsurface > Rock core/Sediment | place: Rifle... | reverse complement strand
CACCGCCGGGAGCCCCGGCGGAGGGGGGCGGCAAGCCTCACCGTCGCGATCCAGCCGGCACTGCAGCGGACCCAAGACCACCGGCGCCGGCGACCCGATCGACATCAAGCTCGGTGGCGACCTTCTGTTCTATTTCGACAAGGCCACACTGCGCCCCGAGGCCGACGGGATGTTGAGCGAGGTCGCCCAGCAACTGCGAGAGCTGGGCGGCCGCCCGCTGCTCATCGAGGGGCATACCGACGACGCCGGCACCGAGCCGTACAACCGCAAGCTCTCGCAAGCGCGCGCGGCGGCCGTGGCCGAGTGGATGGCCACCAAAGGTGGAATCGAAGCGGGATGCATGCGAGCGGTCGGCTACTGGTACTCCCGGCCGGCCGCGCCCAACGATTCGGAGGAGGGGCGGCAGAAGAACCGGCGCGTCGAGATCCACTCGGACAGGACGCCCGCTGCCGGAGGGCCGGGGACTGAGCCGCTCATGCCTCCGGCACGCCGGAGGTGCTGAGCGTGTCGACCTGGGTGACGGAGGCCGATGTCGGCGTTCCCGGGGGCACAGGGAGACGAAGCAGAGCGGGTCGCCGCGTCGCGAGGGGCACCGCCAGAGGTGGGGAAGGAGTATCGCTGAAGATATCGCTCGCTCGGAGGCGCACGTGGCCACACAGTCAAGACCGAGAAGTCCGTACTCGCCGCACTCCTATCTGACACGAAGCGTTGCGGTCGTTCTGATCCTCGCTGTGGCGTGGATGCCGTCCGCCACGCGCGCGGAGGCGGCCAGCTGCGCTTCATCGCGAGGCCCTCAGGCGCGCGACCTGTTTCCGCCGTCCTCTCCTGCCATGACGGTCGCTCAACGGAAGGAAGCGCTGGCTGCGCTCATGGCAGCGATCGAGCGGGAGGCGGGCGAGTATCGCAGCCCGGAGTCCGCGTTACGGGAGCTGGCGGAATCGGTAGGTGCCGACGTCGACGCCGCCTTCAGGTGGGTACGGGAATACACCCGGTTTGTCCCGTACCGCGGAGCGCTGAGGGGCGCGGCCGGTGTCGTCATGGATGGGACCGGCAACAGCCTCGACCGCTCGTTGCTGCTGTACGAGCTGCTCCGAGCGGGCGGGAGAGAGGTGCGATTGGCACAGGGTACGCTCTCGGCAGACGGAGCGAAGCAACTGCTTCAGCGGGTCGCATTGGCGGCGGCCCCGGCCGCGCCCCCCAGAAGACCGGAGCACGCGAGCGCGTTGGAACTGCCGGCGCAACTGCAGACCATGATGGACTCGGCCCGGTCGCGGCTCCGGCAAAGCCAACAGCAATTCGCTCGCGAGCTGTCGGCGCGCGTTGACGATCAGACAGCCGCGCTGATGAGTACGCTGCCAAAGCTCGCAACCAAGAGAGGTGCGCCACACGAGGCTGACGTCCGGGCTGTCGCGGATCACTGGTGGGTGCAAGTGCGCAGCGATAGCCGCTGGCTCGATCTAGACGTTTCCGCGCCGGCTGGAAAGCCTCGAGCCGTTCTCGTCGGAGCCCAGCGCACGGTTCAGCCCGAGCACATCCGCGACCTTGGCCAGTCGGCGCATCGCGTACGGATCATGGCGGTGGTCGAGCACTGGAAGCACGGCAAGATAGAGGAGGCGGTGGTGCTGGACACCACAGTGTTCCCGGCCGACGTGATCGGTGTCCCACTCGTCTTCACGAACGCACCGCGGACCGCGCCTCCGAATCCGGAAAGCAGCGGCATGGACCAGCTCCATGCGTGGCTGCGCGACGAGAAGGAGTGGACGCCGCGTCTTCTGGTCGGCGGCGATACGCAGGTTGGAGTCCCCTTCTTCACCGACGGGACTCCAGCCGCGACCTCCAGTCGGGATGCCTTCAACGCGTTCGCCGGCGCGCTCGGCGGCAGCACCGGCGACCCGGCGGATGACGCTCGTCTGTTGGCGCAGCGAATCGACTACGTGATCCTCAGCCCAGGCGAAAAGCCACGGACGGTTCGCCGCACATTGTTCGACGCGCTGGGCCCAGTTCGGCGAAGTCGACCGGGCAATACAGATCCGGGTGCCTCCGAGGCGATGCGGCTCGCCCGTGGGGGAGCGCTGGCAGGACAAACGGAGATCCTGCTGCTCGGCGGTGCGTTGTCATTCGAGGCGGTCTCGAGCATGAGTGCTCAGGCGCTCCTGTCAAGTCGCGAGTCGCTCGAAATGATCGTCGGCGATTCGTCCCAAATGGACCTGAACAAGGTCGCCGCGACGCTTGGCAAGGTCAGTGGGCCGTCGGAGCTCCATGCTCTCGCGCTGGCGAGGCAACGCGTTGGCGACCATTTTCTGGCTCGCCCGAATGTGCTGAGCATTCATCGGCTGTTGCGCCCGAACGAGCGCGGAGAGCTAACGTTGCTCCAAGCGCTCGACATCGTCGCGAACGACGTGGAGCCGTTCGGGGACGGCCCGGCAGCATTCAAGGCCCGGGTGCGGCAGGGAGTCGCTGACACGAACATCGAAGCGCTCATCATGCACTTTGACTCGCGGGGAACTACGCGCCACGCGAACGTCGGCGACATGATGGCGCAGCGCGAAGACGCGTGGACGGCTCTCGTGCCCTCGGCGAGAGCGGGCGCCACTCTGTCTGGCGTGCCCGGCGACAGCCGGGTACGAATCCACGCCGCGCTCGAGCGTGGAACCGTCGTGGCGCTGTCCCATTCGCAAACGACGAAACGGAGCGCCTCGTTCGGGTGGTGGGAGGTCTCTCCAGAGCGCGGCGACACGTTGGGTATTGGCGATAACGGCTGGGGGCAGAGCGCCACAGAATACCTCGAGGCTTTCGGGACAATTGTTGGGGGAGCGGTTTTGTGGTACGTGTCATTGGCGTCATGCTTTGGCAAGGACATGAGTGGTGCTGCGGTGAATGCTAAGCCTATTAAGTGGTTCGTTTGTCTTGGTTGTGCGCTCGTGACGTCAATTGCGTTTGGCTTAGCGGCTATTGCCGCTAGTGTTGTCGTGGAGGTGGTGCCCGTATTCTCGCCCAAGGCAGCAGTTGCGATTAGCCTGGTGTTTGCGCTGACCTGCGGCGCGGTAGGTGCGTGGGCGGAGTTTTAGAGGGTGTTGTGCGGCCGACCAATAGCCTGCGCTGGCTTCAGAACGGCTGGTGCCTAATGCTGATTCGCATCCGGCCCGCCACGGGGATCGTAGGCTGGGCCAGGGAGAAGACACTGATGGAGAACATGCAGCTGCCGCTGGCTGGTTGACGTTGATGTGAAGCGAACCTTCGAGAGCCATCGGCTCTCTCGTGGAGGAGACACATGACACGCGAACGCACCGCCGCAATCGCAATCCTTCTCGCCCTCGCCCTCCCTGCCGGCGCCCAGACCAAGGGGCCCTACGAGGTGAAGTCCGGGATCCTCGAGCAGGCCGCCCCCATGACGACGCAGGTCGTCTACTTCGACGACTACGGGCTGAAGAAGGCGACCTACACGACGATGGAGATGATGGGCGCCCCTGCCAGCCACAAGCTCGACCTGGAGCTGCCGGACGGCACGACCTACGAAATCGACCTGGACGACAAGACCGGCACCATGATGCGCATCCCGCCGGAGGCGGCCAAGGCCATGGCGGCGGCCATGGCCCCGGCGATGATGAAGGACGTGAAGGTGAAGGACCTCCCCGGCAAGGAGTTCCTGGGGAGGAAGTGCAAGGGCACCCAGGGCGAGGCGATGGGCATGCTCACGCGGGCGTGGACCTACAAGGGCATCATCCTCTACTCCGAGGTGAGCAGCGCCGCCGCGGGTCCCGGGAAGCCCATTGTCTTCCGCGCCACCAAGCTGACCGAGGGGCCGGTGCCGGCGGAGAAGTTCAAGGTGCCCGCCGGCGTGAAGATCCAGGGCGGGAACGAGTGACGGCGAGTGACGGACTGACGCGCCGTCACCGGTTGGGAAGGGGCACTCTCATGTCCACGCGCACGCGCACCGGATGGCCGCCCAGCCTGCGCCGGCTTGCCGCGACCGGCGCAAGGCCGTCGCCACGCGACGGAGAAAGCGGGAGGACGGCATGAATCGGCTGGAGAGTCAGGGGGTACGAACCGTGAGGACGCCGAGGAGAGGATGTCGAGAGCGCCGTGCGAGCTGCGGCGGGGCGCTGGCGGCGCTGGCGGCAAGCCTGCTTGCTGTCCTCCTTCCTCTGCGGGAAGCCCAGGCGGCGGACCGGAGCCATCGGGTGCTCCTCCTGCGCACTTACTGGCCGTCCGCCAGCGAGCTGGCGCAAGCGCTGACCGAAGGTGCCGAGAGGAACCCGGCAGCCCGGGGCATGACGGTCGAGGATCATTACACTGACCAAGGCTTGCCACTCGAGCGGCTCGACGGAAAGGAGGCCGAGGGCGCGCCGCCGAGCGATGGTGTCTTCACCCAGGAGGTCCTCTCCCGGTTCGACACCCTGGTGCTCGTCGAGAGGTGCGAGCTCAAGGAGCACCTCACCGAGGCCGACAAGCGGCGGCTCTTCGCCTGGGTCGCCGAGGGGCACAAGCTCATCGTGTACGACTCCGATCTCTGCGGCAAGAAGGCCGCCACGACCCCCGACTACTCGTTCTTCCCCATCCCGTTCGCGGTCGATGGTCCGGGTGCGCGCGGAGCAAGCTCCGACTGGGTGAAGATCGTCGAGAAGAGCTCCCTGGGGACGAGCGACCAGCGCGATACGGCCCACTTCTTCGACCTCGAGAGATGGATGACCGCCAACAACGAGTTCGGCGACTCGAACGTCATCGTCACGAAGAGCAAGGGGTGGTGCGGGCTCATGTTCGTGGTGAACCTCGACGGCGTCGGAGGGTTCGCTCGCGCCTACTCCCGCCATGGGCGCGGGCTCATCATCTACAACGGCCTGGACGTCGACATGAGCGAATGGGAGGACTTCAAGCGCCTCGCCATGCTCGAGCTGCTGCAACCCTTCGATCCGGACGGCCTCCCGTGCTCGGTCCCGGTCACCAGGGGCTTCGTGGTCGTCTCGGCGGCGGCCGATCGGGTCTGGCCACTCCGGCCCGGGGGCACGCTCGAGCTTCCGCTGGGCATCTACCCGCACGGCGGCTACCAGGGCGAGGTGAAGCTCACCGTCGAGGCGGTGCCGCCGATGCCCGGCGTCAAGCTCACCGTCGAGCCACCCTCGGTCGCTCTCGGCGCGAAGGGCGCAACGGGGAAACTGACCGTGGCCGCGGCGCCGGACGCCAAGATCGGCGAGCACGAGCTGACGGTGCGAGGTCGAGACGCGTCCGGCAGCGAGAGCGCCGTGCGCTTCAAGCTTCGCGCCGGAAAGGGGACGATCACCGTCTCGTGGGGCGAGTTCGGCCAGGCTATGGATTCGGAGCTGCCGACCGGCCCGCGGAAGGTCGAGCTCGTCCTCGACTGCTCGGGGTCGATGGCGGAGAAGCTGGCCGGGAAGGGCGCTCGCGGGGAGAAGACGAAGGGGGCTGGCGGCGGGAAGACGAAGATGGACGTGGCGCGGGAGGTGCTCCGGGATCTGATCGCGAAGCTGCCGCCCGGCCTCGAGGTGGGGCTTCGGGCCTATGGTCACCGGTTCCGGAAGGGACCGAAGGCCTGCACCGACACCGAGCTGCTCGTCCCACCCGCGCCGCTGGATCGCGCGCGGATCCTGGCCGCGGTGGACGCGCTCGCGCCCCGCGGAGAGACGCCGATGGTCTACTCGGCGCTGGAGGCGCGCAAGGACTTCGCGGACCCGAACCAGGCAGCGGTGATCCTGGTGACGGACGGGATCGAGAGCTGCCAGGGGAGCGTGGCCGAGCTCGAGAAGAGCTACCGGGAGGCGGGGAGCCTAAAGCTGAACGTGATCGGGTTCGGGATCAGGGAGCGGAAGCTGGAAGCGCAGATCCGGAAGCTGGCGGAAGCGACGGGCGGGGGGTACTACGCGGCCGGCGACGGCGCGGCGCTCTCCCGCGCGTTCGCTGCCGCGCTCGGCCCACGGGGGTTCGTGGTGGAGGGGCCCGACGGCGCCGAGGCGGCGCGCGGAGGCCTCGGAGAGACGGTGGAGGTGCCTCCGGGGACCTACCGGGTGGCGGTCTCCGGCATGAGCGATCAGCCGATCGTGGTTCCCTCCGTGAAGGTCTCGGCCGGAGAGCAGGTCGAGCTCGAACTCGTGCGCGGGGAGAAGGAGCCGCTGCTCCGCAGCCGGCCGGTGGAGTTCAGGCCGGCTTTCGGCCCGCAGCCGGAGCCACCGCCGGATCCCGCGCCATCACCCGAGCCGCCACCTCAGGCCGGGCCCGAGGAGAAATGACCATGCGAGCCAAACGCGAGGATACCCACGCCCCGACCCGGAGCCTCTGCGCCGCACTCCTCGTCGCAGCCGTGCAGCTCACCCCCGGCCCGGCCGCCGCTGGCGCCGACGGGCTCACCCGGCTCGAGCCTGGGCGGCACGCGCTCCAGGCGAGCGCCCGGAGCCGGGGGGTCGAGCTCTCCCTGAAGGGATACGCCGTCTCACGCTCGCTCGGGGAGGCCACCGCTTCGGAGGGGAAGGTCTTCGTGACGGTGGAGGCGAGCTTCAAGAACATCATCCCGCTGCAGATCGCGTCGGGCATCGTCGTGGAAGAGGTGTTGCCTGGCAACCTCGGGTCGGTAGGGACTGAGAACGTCGTGGCCCACCCACCCGGGCAGTGGTTCTCGGTGGCCTACGTCCTCTCGAACGTCCCCGAGTGCATCTTCCTCCTCGTGGACGGCGAGGTCCCGGCGGCCATCGCACCAGCCCACTCCGGGTTGCCGGGCGCGATCCCGCTCGACCGGTTCAAGGTCCCGAAGCTCGACGACGTGGCCCTGGGCAAGCTGGTCTTCGAGGTCCCCGAGCAGGTCCGGAGCCTCGAGCTGCTCCTGGTCGATTCCGCGCATGGCCATCTCCGGCTCGGGATCCTCGGACGGGCGCCCGAGCCCCCGCGCCCGGCCATCGGTCCGGTGGCAGACGAGCAGGTCGAGATCGGCGCGTTCGGCGTCGAGGAGGTCCGCCGGCTGGGCGAGGCGACCGCGCCGCCCGGCCAGCGATTCGCCGTGGTCCGGCTCTCCTTCCGCGCGAGGGGGGAAGTGAAGGTCGACCTCGAGGATCTCGCCTTCCTGTACGACGCCCAGCGCCGCTACACCGTCGCCCGCGGCGCGCCGGCTCCCGGCGCGCTCTCGGGGCCCCAGCGCCTCCTCCCTTCCACGCCGGTGCGCGGGGCGCTCGTCTTCGAGGTGGACGAGAAGCACGGCCCCCTCGCCTTCGCGGTCAACACGACCCCCTGGCCGCCGCTGCCGCTCGCGCCGGGGGCCGGGGGGGAGCCGCCGAACGCCAGCGCGCCGCGCGGGCTCCTCACCATCGCGGACGGCGACACGTTCGCCGTGTCCGTCCACGGAGTGCGCAGCACGGCCGCCATCGGAACGGCGCGCCCGGCGCCCGGGAAGCGCTTCCTGGTCCTGGATCTGACGCTCTCGAACATGGACCCGCAGACGGACGTCGAGTTCCAGACCGGGCAGCTCGTCCTCGTCGACGGACGCAGCGTCATCCAGATGGATGCCGGCGCGCTGCCGCTGCTCGCCCGCCCCCTGACCCAGGACGCCGACATCCCACCCAACGTGAGCAAGCGGTTCGAGGCCGTCTACCAGGTGCCGAAAGGCTCGAGGCGGCTCGTGCTGCGCTACTCGGGGTTCAACGGCTTTCAGCAGCGCGCCCTCGACGTGAAGTGAGCGAGGCGCGTCACACGCCGCGCAGGCTGGGCGTGTGTCAGCGCCCCGTCCTGGGCCTCCCGCTCCTCGGCCTGCGTTCTTGAGCCCGCTGTCCCTGGCACTCACGAGCCAGGGTCCCCGGGATCCGTGCAGGAGTAGCGCAGACCCGATGAGTCTGCCGTAGACGCCGTCGCCCGGATGCCCTCCGCATCACCGCCGAGCCTCTCGACAACCGAGGCAATCTCCTTCAGCGCTCCCTTGGTCTCCGCCTGCGTGCCGCAGAAGCAGGTGCTTTCGGCGATCTCCTTCGCTCCGGCGGTGAGGCGCATGCGCAAGTGCTCCTGCATGCAGCGCATTGGACGCGGACCTGGCCTGCACCGCCGACCCGGAGCCGGAGACGCCCGGGGCCGTGCCCTCCGATGGCGCCGCCCGCGCCCAGACGGCGGTGAGCGCCACGACAGCAGCCGCGGCACTCACCGTCGCGATTCGAAGACGCGTCATCGAGTACGAGGTCCACATTCCGCAGGGAACCGTTGAAACGCCGGCCCACGCGCCGGAGGAACCCGGTCAGGGGGACAGTGGTCGATGCGCGGGTGTCCTTGGTCACCAGGCCGGGTGGCAACCATTCTCCGCGAGTGGCGTCGGCGGCGCGTCAGGCGTCGTGCGATCCGCAAGCAAGAGGTGCTGCCCATTGGAGTCGACTCTCGAGCGGCTCTCGCCTCTGGGCTGCGCTCCCGATCGCATCCATGCAGCTTGAACTCAGTCGGCCCACCGCCGGCGCGTCGCGGATTCGATCAGGCGCGAGGAGGCGCGCCGTAGCGGGGGCCAGGGCGTGTGAGCCCGGTCACATACCCGTTCCGAGGACTCTCTTACGCTTGGCTTCAGCCTCGCAACGGGGGGGTTCCCATTGACCGCACTCACCATCAGACGTGCCTTCGTCCTGGCGGCCGCCGCGCTAGCTTGCCCGGCGGCCGCGAGCAAGCCTTGCCGGGGATTCGAGCCGGAGATGGCGTTTTCCCGGCCGAAGGCTGTCGTCCATGTCCCGAGGAACGCGCGCCTCCTCTGCACCACGGAGATGCGCGACGAGCTGTTCGAGCCCGTGGTCCTGGGCAAGATCCAGTTCGACTTGAAGCGCGAGTGCGACGGGGAGGTCTGCGAGTGCGTGATGCCGGCCTCCGCCACGGTGGCCGGCCGGATCTACCTCTTGCGCGACGCGAGCGGACGCCCGCTGGCCGCGTTCAAGGGGGTCGAAGGGCTCGCCGGGGTGGAGTGCCGGAGCGGGGACGGCAACCTCGGCGGCGCGACCCTGGAGCAGGTCCAGCTGGCGGCCGCCGTGAAGCTGAGGGCGTGGAACGAGACTCCGCCCGGAACCTGCTATCTCGTCCCTGAGGGCACGCGGCTCGTGGGCAAGCTCTATCTCTGGCCGTCAGATGGCGAGGGGTTCCAGGTCGTGGAGGTCGGGCCGCCCCTCGGAGGCGGCAAGCCGTCGCGCCCCGACCTGGCGGCGAGGCCCACGCACTTCTTCGGTGCCTGCCCTCCTCACGTTGCGCTCGAGTTCGTTCCCCGGAGGAGCGGTGAGCCGGCCCTGCTCTACCGCTGGGAGGTCCATTCCCTGGGCGGCTCCCGCCTCGAGGGCCCGTTCTTTGGGAATGTCCTTCGGGTTCACACCATGGAGGATCGGTCCCCGCTTCGCGCGGGCGGGAGCTACGCCTTGATCGTCACCGCGATCGACAGCCTGCGACGGGAGTCCGAGCCGGCCACCCTCCGCTTCACGCTGCCGCACACGGGCGGAAAGGAGAGGAGGGCTCCAGCTCCGTCGCCGTAGAGCCCGGGATGCGCGTCGACGACGTGTGATGGTCATCACAGCACCCCTCCCGACGATGCGACTAGAAAGGACTCGCGGTCCGAAGTGATCGGACTTTCACGGAAGGGGAAGGACATGAAGAAGACCATGGCGGTCAGCGTCATCCAGATGGATGCCGGCGCGCTGCCGTTGCTCGCCCGGCCCCTGACGCAGAACTCCGACATCCCGCCCAACGTGAGCAAGCGGTTCGAGGTCGTCTACCAGGTGCCGAAAGGCTCGAGGCGGCTCACGCTGCGCTACTCGGGGTTCAACGGCGTGGAGCAGCGCCCCCTCGACGTGAAGTGAATGAAGCGCGAAAGGGACTCGCGACAATGACCCGCACCACACACCGCGTCGCCGCCTGCCTCGCCCTCTCCCTGACCGTCGCCGCCCGCGCCGCGGGCGGCGAGGTCACCCAGCTGACGAAGGAAGAGGATACCTCCGGCCGGCTCACCCGCCAGGAGCGGCCGTTCGCCTTCGTGACCGATCCGAGCACGCCGAGCGCCAGAGTGGCCACCCTCGAGTACCGCCTCGGCTTCGCGTCCGGGATGGACGCGGAGCGGCCGCTTCCCGCGGACCTGACCAGCGCCGGCGGCAGCCACTCGTTCGCCTTTGCTTACGGTCTCACGAGCCGCTGGGCCCCGTTCGCGGGCGTGACCCTCCACGAGAGGGGGAAGAAGGCCAACGTGCTGGCCGGGGCGAAGGTCCTCCTCGGCGATCCGTCCGCGCCGCTGCAGGTGGCGATCGTCGCCGCCGGCCTGCGCGAGGCTGGGGGCGCCTTCGGGCTCCAGCTGCTCGGCGCGGCGAGCTACGACGTCGGGCGCCTCCGGATCGCCGGCAACGTCCAGGGGGAGAAGATCTTCAACCAGGGACGCGACGAGATCGATCTCCTGGTGATGGCGGGGACCGCGTGGCGGGTGGGTAGCTCCGTCCGTCTGGGCGCCGAGTACGTGGGCCAGGACCTCGAGGCGCTCTACGAGGACGACGAGGCCGAGGGCGGGGCGCGCCACATGATCGGGCCGAGCGTGAGCCTCGACCTCGGCGGGGGACGCTACCAGCTCGGCGTGGCGGTCGGCTTCGGGCTCAACAGGGAGACCCCGGCCGCACTGGCACGCGCGCAGCTGGCGTTCAGCTTCTGACGTTCGCCGAGCCGCCATGAGGGTGAGGGAGCTCGCCTCGAACCGATATGTCGCAGGACTCGGCCTGGCGGTGAGCGCGCTCTTCGTCCTCGGAGCGACGGTCAACGAGGGCATCAGCGGCCCCGTCCTGGGCCTTCCGTGGCTGGTGCTGGGAGCCGCGATCCTTCGGGCCAGGTTTCGAAGTCGCTTCATGATCGCGGCTACCCCTGTGACTTCCGTCACAGAGCGCGTCGTCCACATCTGGTAGAGTGGGTCGTGACGGGGAGCGGAGGGTCCGGATACCGTTCGATCCGCCGTGCGTACCTGCTCAAAGCACCAGGAGAGTCCATGCGCTTCATTCTGTCGCTCGTGGCTGCGTTCGCAGTGCTCGGCTGCTCGGGTGGTCACTCCAGCCAGGGAGGTGGCCCCGCGCCCGGCGCGCCGACCCTCACCTCGCTCACCCCCTCGAGCGGCGCCCTCGGCACCAGCGTCACGATCGCCGGCACCAACCTGGGCGACGCGACGGCCGTCACCTTCAACGGGGTCTCCGCGCCCATCGCCAGCAAGAGCGGCACGTCACTTACAGTGACCGTTCCGGACGGGGCCACCTCGGGGCCGGTGTCGGTCACGACGCCGGCCGGCACCGCGACCACCGCCGCCGGCGCGGGGTTCACCGTCACTCCCCCCGGCCAGCCTGACGACCCCACCTCGGGGAGCGCCTCGTCCACGGCCATGTGGCTCGAGTTCACGGGAGAGGCGAACTACCGGCAGCCGAGCATCGCCGTCGACGCCAGGGGAGGTATTCACGCCGCGTACGCCAACCGCGATCAGGGGCCGGTGCGCTATGCCTATTGCCCGTCGTCGTGCGAGAACGAGGCCAGCTGGACGCGCATCGACGTGAGCTCTGCGGGCGAGCACCTCGGGGGCAGCTACCCCTTCCCGACCCTCGCGCTCGACCCGCAGGGGCGGCCACGCGTGATGTTCGTCCATGGCTACGCCGGGGTCGGCGCGTTCACCTACGAGTACGCGGCGTGCGACGCCGACTGCACGAACACGGCGAGCTGGCGAGTGACTCCGCTGCTGGACGTGGGTGACCTCCACTGGCCGCAGCAGTCCGGCTACTTCGCCATCGACTCCCAGGGCTCCGCCGCCTTCGCGCTCCACTCGTACTCCACCTCGTATTCTGCGCCGACCATGCTGCGATACGCCCGGTGCGACGCGAGCTGCACGGAGGCCGCGAGCTGGGGGACGGTGGATCTGGTGGAAGCCTACCCGATCGCCATCTCTCTCTCGTTCGCAGGGCCCGGCCAGCCGAGGATCGCCTTCTCGCGGCAGGCAGGATACGGGGACGACGGGACGATCGAGGCGATGGACTACGCCGAGTGCGACGGCGACTGCCTCACCGCGTCCAGCTGGCGGCTCCTCGACCTCGCGCAAGTGGGCGATGGCGCTCGGCTCTCCCTGCGCGTCGAAGCCGGCGGCAAGGCGCGACTGGCGGCCGCCATGGGCCAGGAGGGGCCGTACAAGGACAAGCTCGCGATCCTGGCTTGTGACACGGGCTGTGGGAGCGACAGCGCGAACTGGAAGATCTCGACCCCATTCCCCTTCGTGCCTAGCTCGGTGGCGCTGGTCCTCGACGGCAGGGGCGGAATGGGCCTGGGAATCGGCACCGATGACGACCTGCGCGTCTACGCCTGCGCCAGCGACTGCGTGGGTCCGAGCGGGACGTGGCAGGGCGGCGTCGTCGAGACCACCCTGCAGCTCAACGAGAAGGAGCCCGTCCCGCTCAAGCCGAACTGCACCACGCAGGGCTGGAGGCACTTCACGGACGTCGGAATGGCCGTGGACCCGGATGGCAAGGTCCGCCTGGTGGCCGGCGTCCTGCACCTGCAGGGCGGCTTCCCCGGGTACTGCAATGCCAACTCCGACTGCCCAGGGGGGGACGTCTGCGTCTCGGGCATGTGCAGCAGGACGGACTGCAACGTCTACCCGGACGTCGCGCTCGACCGCGTGTACCTCCTGCCCAACTGACCCGGTCGTCGGCAAGCCAGCGCCCGGACCACCACCGCCGCCCTTCAGAGGCCCTTGTCCGCCGCGCCGCGGTAGGCGGCGACGAACGGCTCGAGGGCGGCGGCCGACCCGTAGCAGGCCTCGCCGGCTGCCTTGCAGCATCCCCGGCACTCGCGGCGGCGGCTGCAATCGGAGCAGAACTCCGGGAGCGCCGCGAGGAACCGCCGCATCGCGGCCCCGCGCGCGAGCGAGCGAAAGCGCCGATCGCGCACGTTGCCGAGGATCGTCGGCGAGTGGTTGCAGGGGCGCACGTTGCCGAGCGAATCGAGCGTG
>Ga0209342_10005503_pt1 | contig 12960 bp, 10 predicted proteins | sample RifCSP16_2_FD_184023 | JGI IMG/M metagenome (GOLD analysis project Ga0209342, IMG submission 184023) | Soil microbial communities from Rifle, Colorado - Rifle CSP2_sed 16_2 (SPAdes) (version 2) | ecosystem: Environmental > Terrestrial > Deep subsurface > Rock core/Sediment | place: Rifle... | reverse complement strand
ATGCCGAAGATGATTGGAACAATGGTGTACGCAAACAAATGTACAGCTTTGCCCGCGCCCTCACCCCACTGTTTCTTCATCGCCTCCAATTTGCCTAACTTGGCCGGGTTTGTGGCGCGGACGTAGGCCGTGTAGATACCGAAGCCGAGTGCTGCTAATCCAATTAGTACCGTCACTGGATTCATCGAGTACTCCTCTTTTCAATAAGTTATTAAGCAGACCTTGATAAAACCGCAAATGGAATATCAGTCGATAACAAGCATTTCCGCAATTTTCTCGACTTTATCAAAATTCATTCGTTTATTCAAGGAAATAATAGGGTGGTGAGCTGGATTCCCCCGGAAGAAGGAAGAGGGACTACTTCAGGATGATGCACCGGTCCGGTACCATCTCCTACATCAAAACGATTACAGAACAATCACAGAAAATTGTTGACAACCTTGTGTTCCTGCTGGTACAATTTAATTGTAAGTAAGCATTCACTCACATTAATGTAAAAAGAGCATAATATGCAAAAAAGTGTATTGAATAAAAAAACACGCGGGGATGTCCGGAGGGAGCAGGTGGTCCGGGCGTCGCTCAAGGTCATCGGAAAGAGCGGCGTGAGCGGGCTGACGACTGCGGCGATAGCCCGCGAGGTCGGCATGTCCGAAGCGAACCTGTACCGTCATTTCCGTAATAAGAACGACATACTTCTCGCGGCCATAGGCGTGATCAAGGAAATGATACGGACAAACTTCGAACACGCAGTGGTGGATGCCAAGACGCCCTTGGAAACCCTTTCCCGGTTTGTTCTCCTCCAGATCGATCTTATGCAATCCAATCCCGGAATACCACGGTTCCTGTTCTCGGAGGAACTGCATATCCAGGGGGGGCTGCGAAAAGAGGTCCTGCAGATGATGTACGGTTTTTCGACCAAACTCGCGGCCCTCATCCGCGAAGCCCAGCGTTCGGGGACTATGTGTGTCGATCTGGACCCGAAAATGACGGCCCTGATGCTCATCGGAACAATGCAGGGCCTGATGTTCCGGTGGTCGTTGAGCGGATTTTCGTTTTCCCTGATGACTGAGGGCAAGAAGCTCTGGAAAAACATTCAGAAAACCCTCGTCGTGCGCGAAATCACGGTGGGGAGGTGACCATGAAAACCCTCATCCTTCTTTTTTCTATCATATTAACAGCCCACCCGGCTGCAGCGGAAGACGGCGCGATCACGTATTCCCTTGAGGAAGTAATTGCCTATGGTCTCAAGAACAACTCAAGGATCAGGTCTGCGGGCACGGACATCGATATCGAGACATCCGGCCTGCGATCGGCACAGGCGGACCGGATGCCGAGGCTCGACCTGGGCGGCGGGGTTACGAAATACAAGTACCCCACAGCGGTCACGCCGATCTACGGCTCACCCACGAGCGGTATCGTGTTTCCTGAATTCGACAGGACCCTTTATGATGCCGGCGTAACGTTCGTCCTTCCCCTGTACCGTGGAGGCAGGCTTGACCGCGGCGTGGCCATTGCGGAGCTGAGAAAGTCCATTGCCGAGGACCTGTTCCGCATGGACAGGCAGGAGCTTGTCTACAACCTTACGAGCCTGTATTATAAGATCCTTCAGATCGAGAAGCTCAAACAGGCAAACGACGAAAGCGTAAAACAGCTTGAGGCCCATAAAAAGAATGTGGAACTCTTCTTCAAGGCGGGCACGGTGCCGAAGGTCGAACTCCTGAAAACAGAGACCGAGCTTGCCCACGCCAGACAAACAGCGCTCATCACGAAAAATGCCCTCGAGAGCGCGTATGAGCTTTTGAAGACCTTCATGGGCGTTGAAGACATGAGCAGGAAGATAACGCTTACCGGGGTGTCCGGCGTTGATGAGCGCTACCCTTCTCTCGATGAGAGCGTGAATGCCGCTTTTACAAAACGGCCCGATTATCAGGCGTTGATAAAAAAACTGAAGATCGCCGAAGAACGGGTGGGCCTGGCGCGGGGCAGGAGGTGGCCCGCTCTCAACGTCGTGGGTGATTTTAATGAAAGATCCGGAACAGATAACGACTTCAAGGAAAACTGGACCCTCGGGTTACGGCTTTCGATGCCTATCTTCGATGGCGGGGCGATCTCAGCGGATGTGAGCAGGTCGAAAATGGAGCTGCTGAAAGCGAAAGAAGACGAGCGTGCATTGCGTCTGGAAATTACCCGCGAGGTCCGGGACGCGCACCTGAGCATTGAGAACGCCGCGGACCGGATCAACGCCGCAAGCACCGCGGTTGAATCCGCGAAGGAGAACCTGCGCATCGAACAGTTGAAGTACAAGACCGGCGCGGGAACGAGCACGGACGTGATCGACGCGCAGAACGTTCTGCTTCGGGCTGAGACGGATTACTATCAGGCCTTATACGATAAGTTTATCGCCCTTGCTTCGTTGCGAAGGGCGATCGGAGAAGTTTTTGCCGAAGGGGAGGCGGGAAAATGAAGGAGAGAAAACTTAACCACGGAGAACACTGAGAAAAAAGCTTTTAAATATTCAAAAAACTCTGTGAACTCTGTGGTTAGAAACAAGATGAATAACTGAGGAACCTGAGGAGGACGCAGAGGGGAGGTGAATAATTACTCCCGAACTTACTAAGATCAAATGCATTTCTCTGAGTTCTCTGTGGTGGATTCTGACAATATGTTGCCGAAGGGGAGACGGGAAAATGAAAAAAAGGATATTGATAGCGGGTATCGGTATTGTCATTCTGATAGCGCTGTTCATGACGTTTCGCTTGAGAAACAAGCAGGACCCCGGCGTGCTTCCGGTATCGGGAAATGTGGAAGTGACCGAGGTGAATATCGCTTTTAAGATACCCGGGCGGGTCGTTGCCCTTCTGACGGATGAAGGGCGCACGGTCAGGATCAACGAAAAGATCGCCGTACTCGACAGCGCGGAGTACGAGAGCCAGGTGAACCAGAACAGGGCGGTCCTGCGGAACGCCGAGGCGACGCTCGATAAAGCCCGGAAAGATTACGACCGGGCGGATGTCCTGTATAAGAACGGGGCCATATCGAGCCAGCAGATGGACGCCGCGAAGACGGCGAACGACGTTACCCTCTCCCAGGTCCAGCAGGCCGCGGCCGCGCTCAGGACCTTCGAAGTAAAACTGAAAGACACGGTGATCTATTCACCGGTAAGCGGGGTGGTGCTCAGGAAGAATGTTGAGGCAGGGGAGACAGTATCGGCCGGGACGCCGGTGTATACGATCGGCGACCTTGAAAACCCGTGGATCAAGGTGTACGTGAAAGAAGGCAAGCTCGGGCTGGTGAAGCTCGGTCAGAAGGCCGAGATCAGAACGGATTCCTATCCGGGGAAGATATACGAGGGCACGGTCACCTATATATCGTCCGAGGCGGAATTCACGCCGAAGAACGTCCAGACGCAGGAAGAGCGCGTGAAACTTGTCTATGGGGTTAAGGTGAGCGTGAAGAACGTCAATGATGAGCTCAAACCGAGCATGCCGGCGGATGTGAAGATACTTTTGAAATAAAGGGTCATGTGTCAGGAGACAGGAGACAGGAGGAAACCTCCTTGGGAGCTATAAAGACAACAAACCTCACCAAATCCTTTGGCGGGAACATTGCCGTTGATAATCTGAACCTTGAGATCAACAAGGGCGAGTTGTTCGGCCTCGTGGGACCGGACGGCGCGGGCAAGACCACGACCATGAGGCTCCTGACAGCCATCATGGACCCGACGTCGGGCGAGGCATGGGTCGCCGGACATTCCATCGCTACGGAAGGAGAGGAGATCAAGGAAAAGATCGGGTACATGTCCCAGCGGTTCGGGCTGTATGAAGACCTCACGGTCCTCGAAAATCTCCATTTCTACGCCGACCTCTATGAAGTGCCGAAAAAGGAGCGGCCGCCGAAGATCGAGCGGCTGCTCGGCTTCAGCAACCTGACGCCGTTCACGGGCAGGCTCGCGGGCAAACTTTCGGGCGGCATGAAGCAGAAGCTCGGTCTTGCCTGCTCCCTCATTCATACGCCAGAGGTGCTGTTCCTTGACGAACCGACGAACGGAGTTGACCCTGTTTCAAGGCGGGATTTCTGGAAAATCCTGTATGACCTTTTGAAAGAGGGGATAACGATTTTTGTTTCCACATCATATCTTGATGAAGCGGAACGCTGCTCGCGGATCGGCCTTATGCACGAGGGAAAGATACTCACGCTTGATGAGCCATCAGCGGTCAGGAAGTCCCTCGGATTACCCGTGGTGGAGATATGGACCGGGGATGCCAGGACGGCAGCGGAGATCGTGAAAGAATTCGCGGGCGTCAAAAGCGTGAGCATCTATGGCGATAAACTTCATGTCACTCTTAAGACCAAAGATGTTATGAACGCTGTCATCGGGCGTTTAAGCACGGAAGGAATTGTCGTAAAGGGACAGAGGGAGATCCTGCCGTCCCTGGAAGATGTGTTCATCTCGATGGTGGAGCGATAAGTTCGGAGTTCTGAGTTCAGAGTTCGGAGTAAGAGCATAAGACGATGAAGAAAAATGACGTTGCAGTTGACGTGGAGGATCTCAGCCGTAGATTCGGAGATTTTGTCGCCGTTGATAATATCAGCCTGAGCGTGAAAAAGGGCGAGGTCTTCGGATTTCTCGGCCCGAACGGCGCGGGCAAGTCAACGACCATAAAGATGCTGTGCGGGCTCCTCTTGCCGAGCAGCGGGAGCGGAACGGTCGGCGGATATGACATCATAACCCAGTCCGAAGATATAAAAAAGACGATCGGGTACATGTCTCAGAAATTCTCTCTCTACGATGATCTCACCGTTGAAGAGAATATCAATTTCTTCAGCGGCATTTATACGGTCCCGGAAGAGCAGAAAGAGGCGCGCAAGCAATGGGCGCTGGACATGGCTGGCCTCAGGGACAAAAAGGGGGCAATCACAAAAACACTCCCCGGCGGGTTCAAGCAGAGGCTTGCCCTCGGCTGCGCTATTCTCCATGAGCCGCCTATCCTCTTTCTCGATGAGCCGACCTCGGGGGTGGACCCGATCTCGCGGCGCAATTTCTGGAAGCTGATCTACGAGATGTCAAAGGCGGGAACAACGGTGTTTGTTACAACACACTATATGGACGAAGCTGATTACTGCGACCGGCTCGCGCTCATCTATCGGGGAAAGATCATCGCAGAAGGCACGCCGAACGAGCTCAAGCTTGAGCACATGACAAAGGACGTCCTTGAGATCGAGGTGGACCGGGTCGTCGAGGCAATGACCATCTTGAATGGGAACAAGATAGAAACAGCGGTCTTCGGCAGCCTGCTCCATGCGACCGTTGATAGCGCGGAGGTCGGGATACCCGGAGTCCGGAAGCTCCTTGGTGAATCGAACATCGCGGTCAGGAAGATAGAGAAGATCGTGCCTTCGCTGGAGGACGTTTTTGTGACGCTGATTGAGGTATCGTAAAGTCAGGAGACAGGAGACAGGAGACAGGAGACAGGAGACAGAAGACAGAAGACAGAAGACAGACAGTAGCCAGGAGCAGGAGAAACCATGGGGTTATTCTGAATTCTGACTCCTGGCTTCTGAATCCCCGGGGTCCGTAATGAAACTTCTTCGCATCAAAGCCATAGCCCAAAAAGAGCTCATCCAGATCCGTCGGGATCCCTTGAGCCTTGCGATGGCATTCCTCATGCCGGTGCTGCTCCTGTTGATCTTCGGGTACGCGATCACCCTGGACGTCAACAACCTCACGACCATCGTCTACGACCTCGATAAGAGCAGTTTGAGCAGGGAACTGATCTCCGAACTCACGGCCTCAGGCTACTTCAGCGTTGTCCGCTCTGCGGACAGCGGCAAAGACATCGATCACTACCTTGACTCAGGCAAGGCCCGGGTCGCTCTCTCTATCCCGTCCGATTTCTCAAAAAACATCCGCACGGGGAAGACGGCCCAGCTCCAGGTGATCGTGGACGGCAGCGATTCGAACACGGCGACCATCGCGCTCGGGTACCTTTCCGCCCTGACCGAGATCTATGCTCAGCGGATAGGCGGCGGTCGGATAACTCCGCTCATCGAACCGCGCATGCGTGTCTGGTACAATACGGAGCTCAAATCAAGGAACTACATCATCCCCGGTCTCATCGCGGTGATCATGGCGGTGATCGCCGCGCTCCTTACCTCTCTCACCGTGGCGAGAGAGTGGGAGCGGGGCACCATGGAGCAGTTGATCTCCACGCCGGTAAAAACGCCGGAACTCATTCTTGGCAAGTTGATCCCGTATTTTCTCATCGGGTTCATCGACATGGTCCTTTCCGTGGTGATGGCGACCTTTCTTTTCGGCGTTCCGCTCCGGGGAAACATTTTTCTCCTCGCCATGATCTCAAGCGTCTTTCTGTTCGGCGGTCTCAGCCTCGGCATTGTCATATCCATAACCACGAAGTCGCAGCTCGTGGCGAGCCAGATCTCGATGGTCGTGACATTCCTTCCCGCGTTCCTGCTCTCAGGCTTCATGTTCGCCATCTCGAACATGCCGAAACCGCTCCAGATCATTACCAGGATCATACCCGCCCGATACTTTGTGACCGTACTCAAGGGGACCTTCCTGAAGGGCAATCCGCTCAGGATCCTTGTTGTTGACGCGGTTTTTCTGCTGATATTCGGGCTGGTCGTCTTCGCGATAGCGAACAGGAAGTTCAAGAAGAAGATCGCGTGAGAGGGAAGGCAGGAGACAGGAGACAGGAGACAGGAGACAGGGCAGGTACCTAATGCACAAAAGTATTGAACGAATAAAGCAGATGGTGGTCAAAGAGTTCATCCAGATCTTCAGGGACAAGCGGATGAAGGCGATCATCTTTGTCATTCCGGTCATTCAAACCATGGTGTTCGGCTACGCGGTCACAACGGATGTGAACAACATCCCCACCGCGGTGTATGATCTGGACCGATCCTATGAAAGCAGGGAACTTGTCCGGAGGCTGGAGGCCTCAGGGTATTTCAGCATCAGGAATTACGTCTCGTCGCCGTCCGAGATGCAGGACCTTCTTGACCGGGGAAAGGTCACCATGGCGCTTCAGATCAACAGGGACTTCGCGGAAGACCTGAAGCGGCGGACGCCGACATCGCTTCAGATACTCGTTGACGGCACGGACTCGAACACGGCGACCGTAGCCATGGATTACGCGAACAGGGTGATATTAAAATACGCCAAAGACGTTGCGGGAAAGACCGCCCGTCTGCCGGTGAACGTGGACCTGCGCGCCCGCGCATGGTACAATCCGGAGCTCAGGAGCAAGAACTTCAACGTGCCAGGCGTGATCGCCACCGTCATCATGCTCACCTCGCTCCTTCTCACGTCCATGGCCGTGGTGCGCGAACGGGAGATCGGGACCATGGAACAGCTCATGGTCACGCCGCTCAAGCCGCTCGAACTTATTCTCGGCAAGACCATTCCCTTTGCCCTGATCGCTTTTTTTGATATGGCGCTCATCACGAGTATCGGCGTTCTGAAATTCGACATTCCCATACGGGGTTCGATCTTTCTTCTGCCGGTTTCCACCGCGATCTATCTTCTTTCAGTCCTCGGGACCGGTCTGTTCATATCCACGCTCGCAAGGACCCAGCAGCAGGCGATGATGGCCGCCTTTTTCTTTTTCATGCCTGCCTTGCTTTTGTCCGGTTTCGTATTTCCCATTGAGAACATGCCCGTGGCTTTCCAGTATTTGACGTTTGTGAACCCACTCCGGTACTTCCTGGTGATCATCAGGGGGCTCTTTCTCAAGGGCAACGGGATGGTTATTCTCTGGCCGCAGATGGCAGCCCTCTTTGTGCTCGGCATCGTTGTCCTGGCGCTCAGCTCGCTCAGGTTCAGGAAGAGGCTGGGATAGGATTGCTCGGCGACGGAGAATAATAAATAAGAATTTAAGTCATTGTCCATCCATAAAGAAACAACTTCTGATATACTATAAGCGCATTATTCGTAATTTAATCCCAATAAAAACAAGTAATAAAAAATATCATACCAAAGAATTAGGACTTCTATGAATACACGATAAGATGTTCCGGGAGACTTGAGATCGATGGACCTTAAAATTAACAGCCATCTGCGTGTAATGTGGGAGAGAATATCTGTTTCCAAGATCGTATTTTTTCTGGGAGCCATCGTTCTTATGGCCAACCTGGACGCTTTAGTTGATGCCGTTCTGCACAGCGAGATCCCTTATTTTGACAGCGAACATTTGATCGTAGGCGGCGCTTCCGCTTTTCTTACCACGCTTATATTTTTTATGGCGGCAATCTTTTCGACGAACGTGCGAAGCAGTCAGGAAAGATTGCGCTCTCTCTTTGCAGCTTCTTCCGATTTTATCTATATTCTTGACAAACAAGGCATTATCATTCAAGCGAATCAGATGGCGACAGGCAGGTCAGGCTACACCGAACGCGAGCTTATCGGAAGAAGAATATCCGAATTTTTTTCTCCATCGTCTCAAAAAATATGCAATGAACAATTCCCCGTTCTTTTGAAGCAGGGGAAGAATCGTTTTGAGGTGGAATTTGTTTTCAAGAACGGCGCCATCGCGACCATGGATTGCTCGGGCTCAGCCGTGTTCAACGAGCAGGGAGAGATCACTTCCTTTATGGTCGTTCAGCGGGACATTACCGAGCGCAAGCGCGCCGAGGAAAACATTCGTGTTGTTTCCTTGCGTCAGGAAGCTATCCTTGCGGCTGTTCCGAACATTATTATGGAAGTGGACAATAACAAGGTGTACACGTGGGCGAATCATGCCGGCTACGAGTTCTTCGGAAAGGATGTGATCGGCAAGGAGGCTGCTGTCTATTTTGAAGGAGAGCAGAACACGTACCGTGTCGTTGATCCTCTCTTTAAAGGAAACGAAGATGTGTTCTATGTAGAAAGCTGGCAGCGACGCAAAGATGGGGAAAAGCGATTGCTCGCATGGTGGTGCCGGGTGCTGAAAGATGAAAGTGGGAACGTAACAGGCGCACTGTCCTCAGCGCGCGACATCACCGAACGAAAACATGCGGAGAATGCCCTGCAGGAGAGCGAGAAACGGTATAAGAAACTCGTCGAATCCATAACGGATTATATATATACTGTCCAGGTTGAAGACGGTCGCCCGGCGGCGACCAAACATGGTCCCGGCTGCGTGGCGGTAACGGGCTATACGTCAGCGGAATACGAGGCTGATCCATACCTGTGGTATCGAATGATTCACGAGGAGGACCGCCGCGCGGCTGCAGAGCAGAACGAGAAGATACTTTCCGGAGCAGTCCCTCCTTCTCTTGAACACAGGATCATTCACAAAGACGGATCGGTCCGCTGGGTGAAGAACACGCCGGTCCCGCGCTGTGATGAACGCGGGCGTCTCATTGCTTACGACGGCATGGTAACCGACATCACGGAACGCAGGCATCTCGAGAACCAGCTCCGTCATGCGCAGAAGATGGAGGCCGTGGGCCAGCTTGCAGGAGGCATTGCTCATGACTTTAACAACATCCTTTCGGCGATCATCGGCTATGGAAGTCTCCTGCAGTTGAAAATTGACAAGGACGACCCGTTGCGATCATATGTCGACCAGATCATTGCTTCATCCCAGAGGGCCGCGCACCTCACCCACAGCATCCTCGCATTCAGCAGAAAGCAGATAATCAATCTGAGGGCCATAGACCTGAACGAGATCATCAGGCGGGTGGAAAAACTTCTGGCGCGGCTCATCGGCGAAGACATCGAGCTGAAGACGATGCTGTGCGGCGCGGACCTGTCCCTCATGGCGGACAGCGGCCAGATAGAGCAGGTTTTGATCAACCTGTGCACCAATGCAAGAGACGCCATGCCCCAAGGGGGATTTTTGATGATCGAGACCCGCCTGGTGGAGTGTGACGAATCATTTGTTAAGGCGCATCCATACGCCAAACCCGGCACCTTTGCCATGGTATCGGTTTCGGATACCGGCACCGGCATGGATGCAAGGACGAAAGAGAAAATATTTGAGCCCTTTTTTACCACCAAAGAAGTGGGCAGGGGGACCGGCCTGGGCCTCTCGATCGCGTACGGCATTATCAAACAACACAACGGATATATCCATGTTTACAGTGAACCGGGAAAAGGCACCACATTTAGGAGCTATCTGCCGATCATAAAAACCGGGGTGAAGGCGGCGGCGGAACCGGCAGCTCCTCTTCCGGCTGTCGGCGGGGCGGAGAACGTGCTTATTGCCGAGGATGATAACGTGGTGAGAGAGCTTGCGAGAAAAATGCTTGAGCATTTCGGCTATACGGTCATAGAGGCGCGGGACGGTGAAGATGCGGTCAGGAAGTTTCTGGAGCATAAGGATGATGTTCAGCTTCTTCTTCTTGATGTGTTGATGCCCAAAAAGAACGGCAAAGAGGCTTACGAAGAGATAATAAAAATAAAACCCGGCATGAAAGTTATTTTTATGAGCGGTTATACGGCGGATGTTCTTCACAAAAAGGGGATCATCGAAGAAGGAACCAATTTTATATCGAAGCCGCTTTCATCGAATGAGTTCATTGCGATGGTGAGAAAGGTGCTCGATAATGGGACCGGGAAACCGTGAGACCGAACGCATGTTTTGGACCAAGCAACCCCGCCTTTGGCGGGGCTCGGTCCATATCTTATTAGTTGCGCCGGAGGACGCCCTATGAGACCCTTCAAAGAAATAAAACATGATTACCGGTTTACGGCGGAGTACGAGCAGCGGCTCATCGAGATGCGGCCGCTCATGGAAGATCACGTTGATGATGTGATGAGCACGCTCAGTCTGTGGATAATGGGAACAAAGGGCGCGGCGAAATTCTTTACCGATGAAACGAGACAGAAGCATGTTTTCACGGCGCAGAAGATGTGGTTCCTCGAGCTGTTCTCAGGCAACTACGACAATCACTACTATGAGAACCTTGTCAGGATCGGTTCCGTGCACGTCAAGTACAGCGTGGATGCCCACTACATGAACAGGGCGGTAAACATCGTGAGAAATGCAAGCATCGATATCCTTCAGCGGACCGAGGAGTCGAAGGAAGAGCTCTCAAAAAAGATCATCGCCCTCGACAAGATACTTGATATCAACCTTGATGTAATTACGTCTTCCTATATAGAAGAAGAAGTGAAGAGCTTTTCGCCCGTTTACAAGGTCAAGAGCGTCCTTATTGATTTTTCCGAGCGATTTTCCCAGGCCATGAACCTTGTCCTCATTCTCGCCCTGATCGGCCTTACGTTCGGTGTGGTCTGGCTGTTCATTATCGACGTTGGGCGGCTGCTTTCAGGCGACCTTGCCCCGGGGATCATCTCCGCCCTCGGCTCCATCCTGATGTTGTGGGTGATCATTGAACTCCTGAACACCGAGATAGCCCACCTCAAGGGCGGCAAGTTTTATATCAGTGTGTTCATCGGCGTGGCCCTTGTTACGATCATCAGGGAGACCATGATAGCGACCCTGAAGCATGAGAGCTCCGAGGTGATCTACTATCTCATTACGGCCATACTGGTTATCGGGTTCGTGTACTGGCTTGTGACCAAGGCAGAGGAAAAAAAGCGATAGCGGAACCCGCATGCAAAGACAGGAGAGAAACTTCTTTCTATGATGTGCATCATATCACCCTCTGTTCGGTGTTGACTATAATCGTTTTGTCGCTGTTTGGTCCGTCATGCCATGCATGAGGAAAAATCAGAGAGGAGGTGCGGGATGTCGAAGAAAGTCGCTTTTTGGATCTTTATTATCGGGACCATCTCGTCCGCGCTGCTGTTCCTGTGGCTCACCTGGGACACGCATCGTCAGGTCGAGGTGTTGTCTCACGCGGACAAGCTGTCCCCGGAGGTGGTCGCGGGGAAGCGGGTCTTTGAGAAGTACAACTGCAATGACTGCCACACGATCCTGGGGTTCGGCGGGTACTATGCCCCTGATCTCACCAAGGTGGTCAGGCGCGTCGGGGCAGAGGGCTTCCGGTTCCGGGTGACGAGCCCGGAAAAGGCCTTTGCCGCGTCGTGGCGCAAGATGCCCAACCAGGGCCTCACGAAGGGTGAGATCGACCGGCTGGTCTCCTTCTTCACCTGGGTGGGTGAGATAGACAACAACGACTGGCCGCCCCAGGACAGTTCCAAGCGCCTCACCCGTGGTGAGGAGGTGATGGTCGCCTCTGCGGGTCTCTCGCCCGGCGCCGCGGTCTTCCAGCGCAGGGGCTGTATGAACTGCCATTCGCTCCAGGGCAAGGGAGGGTCCTTCGGTCCCGCGCTCGATACCATCGGCAGGAAGCTCTCGATGGAAAAGATCGAGCATTACATCGTTGATCCCAAGGCGGTGAACCCGAAGGCGCTCATGCCGCCGCAGAAGGAACTTTCACAGAAAGAAACGGAAGCGGTCGCCAGGTTCCTGGCGAACCTGCAATAGGAGGCGCACATGGCATACCGTTCTCAGAAGATAGCAAACTGGTATTTTAAGATCGCCCTGCTCCTGTTCGTTCTGCAGGTGGTTCTCGGACTCTGGCTGGCGTTCAACTACAGCTTCACCGTGTCCCAGGGGGTCGTGGACACGTTTTCCTTTGCCACGGCGCGGGCCATGCATACCAACCTCCTTGTGCTCTGGATGCTCCTTGGATTCATGGGCGGGACGTACTACATCGTGCCTGAGGAGACCAAATCCGAGATATACTCGCCTGCACTCGCCTGGTTCCAGCTCATCGCGCTGGTGGTCACGGGTGTGGCCGCCCTCGTGGGTTTCTTCTTCGGCTGGACCCAGGGACGGCCTCTTCTGGAAATACCCCGGCCCCTGGACATCGTCGTGGTCATCGGCGCGCTTGTATTCCTGTTCAACATAGCGATGACCATGATCAAGGCGCGACGCTGGACCGCGATCCAGGGCACGCTCCTCGGCGGGCTTGTCTTCCTCGCGCTTCTGTATCTTTTCGGCATTCCCTTTTATAAGAACGAGGTTATTGACTGGTACTACTGGTGGT
>Ga0209342_10005502_pt1 | contig 12961 bp, 11 predicted proteins | sample RifCSP16_2_FD_184023 | JGI IMG/M metagenome (GOLD analysis project Ga0209342, IMG submission 184023) | Soil microbial communities from Rifle, Colorado - Rifle CSP2_sed 16_2 (SPAdes) (version 2) | ecosystem: Environmental > Terrestrial > Deep subsurface > Rock core/Sediment | place: Rifle... | reverse complement strand
CCGGTCTTCGGCAAACCAGGGGCAGATCAGTTGCACCGACACCGGCGGTCCTTCCACCGCCGTGCCGGCGAGGGGGAGGGCGATGGCGGGGACTCCCGCCTGGTTGACCAGCGCGGTGAACCAGGAGAGGGCGGGGCGATGCGGTTCTGGGCCGGCGCCCGCCGCGACGAGGTCCGAGCCGATCTCTTTGCGCAGGGTCGCCGTCGTCGGGGTGACCAGCAGGTCGACCTCGGCGAACACCCGCTCGAATGCCAACCGCAGCGCGTCGCGCCAAGCCAGAGCTGCGGTGATGGCGTCGGTGCCGTGCTCCAGGTCGGCCAGCATTCGGTCCCTGATGGCGGCGCCGTACCGTGACGGGTCGGCGCGAATCCATTCCCGGTGCACCGTGGCCACCTCGGCGTAGGTCGCCCGAGGGAGGGATGCCGGATCGAGAGCCGGCGCCGGTATCAGGACGACCACGGCGCCCGCCCGCCCGAGTGCGCCGAGGAATCCGGCGAACCCCTCGGCGATACGAGGTGCGAGGGGACGGTCTACCCACGGGTGCGGGACCCCCACCCGGAGACGGCCCAGGTCGGCCGGCCCCGTCGGCAGGGTCACGGGGCGCGGGGTGGACCAGGGGTCCTCGGGGTCGTCGCCTGCGATGACCGCGTAGACGGCGGCGGCGTCGGCCACGGTCGTAGTGATCGGCCCGACGGTGTCGAGGGAGGGGGCGAGGGGGAACACCCCGGTGAGCGGCACCCGGCCGTGCGTCACCTTTAGCCCGACACAGCCGCACAACGCCGCGGGCACCCGCACCGATCCGCCGGTGTCGGTCCCAAGGGCGGCGGGGACGATTCCGGCGGCCACTGCCACCGCTGATCCTCCCGATGATCCCCCCGGCGAGGTGGCCGGGTCCCACGGATTGCGGACCGGTCCGAACCAGTCGTTCTCCGAAGAGAACCCGAAGGCGAACTCGTGCAGGCCGGTGCGGCCGACGACGACTGCCCCGGCGGCCTCGAGCCGGGACACCACGGTCGCGGATCGGGAGGCCGTGTTCCGGTAGAACGAGGAACCGGCGGTCGTGGTGCGACCGGCGTGGTCGATGATGTCCTTGAGCGCGATCGGGACCCCGGCGAGTGGCCCGGGATCGGCGCCCGCAGCCACGGCGGCGTCGATGCCCGAGGCGCGGCTCAGGGCGCCGTCGTCGCTCGCGGTGAAGGCGTTGTGGGGATCGGCAGCGATCCGGCGGAGGGCGAGCGCTGCCTCGGCACGGGCTGAGTCGCCGGAGCGCACCCGGGCGACGATCTGGGCGACGGTCACGAAATCGTGATCGTCCGGTCGCTGGGGAAGATCGACACCCACGGGATGCCGGCGGGTACGACTGCCTCGCTCCCGTCGGGGTTCAGCAGCCGGAATTGGTCGGTGATCTCCTCGCGCTCCCATGTGCCGGTCCAGACCCCACCCCGTGAGATCACCCACGCGTTGCCGTGCCCGGTGGTCTCCGTCGCCGGCACGGGTGTGCCGTCAATGAGGGGAGACGCGGTGTACTCGCGTCCGGTGAGGATCACGAGCACATCGGCCGACACCTGCCCGGCCTCACCCGATTCGGTGACGTACACGTGGGGAGTGGTGCCGTACCACCGGGTGTAGCGCCCGTCCTCATATCGCCAGGTGACGACGGACTGTGGGCTCCAGGAGAGCACAACCGTCGTGGCGGGTGTTTCCGGAATGCGCCACTCGCCGACCCGGTAGAGCCACTGTGGGGGATCGTCCGAGTACGCCCGGGCATCCGCGGTCTGTCGGACACGATCGGTGTTCGCGTAGAGATTGTGCGGTGCGGTGCGCTGCGATGTTCGAAAGAGACCGAGGGTGCCCTCGCCGATCAGCTTGACCCCCCGGCTCACGGTGAGACTCTGCACCCACGGCTGGCCTCCGGACATGGCGAGTGGTGCAGGGATCGCGGGAATGATCGTCGAGTCGGTCGGACGAATCGACCGCACCGGTCCGAGATACTCGGAGTCGTTGTCGTGGAACACCGCAATGAACCTGGTGAATCCTGCCTCGACGAGGAGCTCGATGACAGCATCCGCCTCTTGGAGACCGGATTGGGGTCGGGCATCGGGATGGTTGTCGATCTTGACGGCAATGGCCCGGCGATCGAGGTCCGTCTCGAGGTCCGGTCGCAGACCGTTGACCGGTGAGCGGAAGCCTTCCGGGAGGAGCGTGATCAGCGTGGGGTCGGCTGTTGTGGTCGTTGCCAGCGAGGTCGACGTGCTCGTGGTGGCAGCCGTCGTGGTGGTGGATGCGGTTGTGGTCGTAGCCGCAGTGGTGGTCGTGGTCTCCGCCGTCTCCGAGCACGATGCCGCGAGGAGAAGCAGCCCGGAGAAGATGGTCGTTCGTCGCAGCATGATCGGCCGCAGATTAGCCAGGCCCGGGATCAGCGGTTCCCGCCGGGACGAGGAGCAACGTGTGGCGGGTGGTCCGTCTCACCTCGGTTTCAGTAGTGGCGATGGTGAGCCCGTCGCCGCGGCGCCACAGGCCCAACTGGTCGGCGTAGTGACGAGAGAACGGGTTGCCGGATTGCCCACCGGGCAGGGCGAAACGGGCGTGCTCCCACGCGCCGACCTCGACGGCGAAGCGGAGGGAGGCGATGGCGAAGTCGGGGTTGCCGAGGGGGTCGAGCGGGACCACCGGGGCCGGGTTGATCGTGTTGGCGTCCCCGCCGTGGGGAAACGGACCGAGGTCGTAGACCCGGGCCAGCGGGCGCCGCACGCCGAGGGGATGGCGCAGGCGCAGCGGTCTCACCCCACCCCACGACCACCCCTGCGGATCGGCACCCGCCCGGGCGGAGAGGGTTGCCGCTGCGTTGCGCACAGACGCCCGGATCGCGTCGTCCCATCCCTCGGCGAACCACCCGGATGGCCGGGTGCGGAGCAGCGAGGCGAGGTGGGAGACGCGGCGTACCGCCAGGCCGTTGAAGGGGACCAGGGGGGTGAACCCCGCCCCCAGGGCGAAGCGCGCGGAATGCGGCGCTCGGGTCTCGACCACCCGGCGAGAGAGGGCGGTCACGAAGAGCTCGAAGACGGCGGCGCCCGCCGAGTCCGCGGCGACGTTGCCGTCCCACGACCGGAGCAGGCCTGCCGCCGGAGATGGGTCGTCCGCCAATGCGCCGATGACGGTCGCCCGCATCTCCCGCCACGGCAGGGACTGCTGGTCGAGTTGCATGCGCAGTGCCGCGGCCACGTCCCAGTCGCGGCGTCCCGCCAGCAGCTCGGAGATCCGGGCCACCCGGTAGCCGTCGAGGAAGTCACTCCCCAGGTACCGGTTCGTGCTGGGAAGGTTGTTGGCGGTGGCCACGAACCCGATCGCGGGGTTCTGGATGTGCGGTAGTTCGGCCGTGGTGATGCGCTCCGGCCGCCAGGCGGTTTTTGGATCCGAGGCGTCCTGCGGGATCGTCCCCCCACCCCTGCCCCGCACCGGCGCCTCGCCGATCAGCTGCCATCCGACGCCGTTTTCATCGGCGTAGCCGACATTGAGCGGCACCGCCGGCCACTCGCGGAAGAGTGTGCGGAGCTCGTCGAACGACCGGACCCGGCCCAGATGGAGGAATGCTCCGAGCGCGGCGGGGCGGAGCCACGTCGCCGACATGGAGAGAGCGCCGAACGGACCGTCGAATGCCGGACCGACGATCGGTCCGCGATCGGTGATCAGCACGTCCAGCGTTTCCGCGGTTCCACCCCTGACCGCGATCGTCTCGGTGTGAATCTCACAGGGGACGTACCCGGATCCCCGCCGCACGGCCGTCCCGCCGGTGGCGACGTCCTCGACGAACAGGTCCGTGTTGTCGATCAGACCGGCGGTGATCCCCCAGGCGGCGTGCTCATTGTGCCCGGCGCCGATGAGCGGGGTTGCCGGCACCCCGGCGCCGGTGAGGCTCCATTCCGGCGTGGTCACCCGGGCGAGGTACCAGTGCGGGGGAAGGACCGGGGCGAGGTGGGGATCGTTGGCGAGCACCGGTCTGCCGCTGCGGGTACGGGTCCCGGCGATCGCCCAGTTGTTCGAGCCCCCACCGGGGGAAAACAGATGGTGGGCGGCGGCGAGGTCCCCGGCGAGCGCGTCGACCACCCGCACCGCCTCGGCGCCGGGGCGATCGGACGCAGGGTGGTGGCTCAGGTACGGCGGATGGAGGTCGGCGACCGCCCCGGGGCCGTCGAGAGCCAGCATCCGCAGGCGGGCGAGTTCGACGTCCCAGTTGGAGGCGAGGGCAAAGGCCTGCACCGCCAGGAACCCGAGGGAGTCGGCGGCGGTGAACTGCGACGGCCGTGCCCGAAGGAGCAGGAACTCGTGGCTGCGGGATCCGCCTCCTGCCGTCATACCGGCATTCACCCCGGCGGCGAACGCCTCGAGGACTTGGCGGTCGACAGGGTCCAGGGCTTCGGCGGCGGCGGCCCCGTAGCGGGCGAAGCCGACCCGCCGCGACAGGCGGTCGATCTTGACCCCGTCGCCGCCGACGAGGGCCGCCAGCGTGCCCCGCACGACGCGTACCCGGGTCTCGATCTGAAAGGCGCGATCCTGCCCCTGGCAGAAGCCGAGGCCGAACCACGCATCCCGATCCGAGGCTGCGGTGATGTTCGGGACGCCAAACCGGTCGCGGCGAATCTCGACGGCGGCGGCGACACCGGCGGGGACCGAGCCGTCCATCCGGGGGAGGCGTCTCCCGGCAAGCCGGAGCAGGGAGCGGACGATCACCCGGCGATGCTAGGAGCGCCGTTTCTCCCCCCGGAGGGGGCGAGGGGGGTGCGGCCACTTCCTCTCCGGGGGAGGAAACTCGAGGCTCGCCCCCGTCACACCGACCGGAGCGGACGGGGGCGGTACACCAATACGAGGCGGGCAAGCACTGCAGCGGGCGGGACCGGGCCGAAGCTCCGGCTGTCGACGCTGTGCCCGGCGTGGTCTCCGACCAGGACGAGACCGTCGTCGCCGCGTCCGGCGACCCGCTTCACCAGCCGGAATCCCGGCCTGAGGGGATCCTCGATCACGACGACGTCCTCCACCGCGACGCGGGCGGGGCACTTCACCCCCAACACCCAGTCTCCGGCGTGGAGCGCCGGCTCCATACTGTCCTCGGCGATCTCATACCGGGTGAGGCGCAGCCGGATGGCCGCCGCTCCCAGAACCAGGATCGATCGCAGTATCGGCCCGCCCGTCGCGTTCTCCGTAGCTCGGGCGGGCGAGTGTAGGGTGACGCCCCGGAGACGAGGAGATGATTGCGATGTTCAGACCCAAGCACGTCGCCCATGCCCACTGCGACCTCATGTGCGGTGTCTACGACCCCGCCCAGGCGCGCATCGAGGCGGAATCTGTCCGGGCGATCATGCAGAAGTACCAGGACTCGACCGACGAGGTCTTCCGCCAGCGCTGCGTGATCATCAAGGAGCAGCGTGCCGAGATGGTGAAGCATCACCTGTGGGTGCTGTGGACCGACTATTTCAAGCCACCCCATCTGGAGAAGTTCCCCCAACTGCACGACCTGTTCTGGCGGGCGACGAAGAAGGCCGGCGACGCCAAGAAGTCGGTCGATCCGGCCGTCGGCGACGAATTGCTGGCGCTCATCGCCGAGATCGCCGAGGTCTTCCAGAAGACCAAGGGGTAGGCTCCGCCGGCCGAACGCCTAGCCGTACGGTGAATCAAAGGGGCAACCCCGGGAGGAGCGGCGCTCTGGAGCCGCTCCTTTCCGCGACGGGGCACTACGGGCGGCGCAGGTCCCGGCGTACCCAGGGCGGTGCCAGGGTGATGGCCACCGCCACCACACCGGCAGCGCCCACCGCGACCGCGTCCGATATCAACCCCGGGGCGAGCCGGTCTCCGATCCACCCACCGAGTGCGAAGGCGGCGAGCCCTCCGGCGACGGCGAGGGGGACCACCCGCAACCCGGTTCGCGCTACCGGCCGGGCCCCGGCGGCCCCGGTGCGCCGGTACCACAGCACGGCGAGCGCTGCGGTGTAGATGGTGATGGCGACCGTCGAAGCCAGGGCCAGGCCGTCGATACCCAGGGCGTCGTCGAGCGCCCAGTAGATCGGGATCGCCGCCGCCGTGGCGAGCGTGCCCACGACCACGGGAGTCCACATCTCCTCACGGGCGTAGAAGCCGCGCGCCAGGATCTGCTGGATCCCCCAGATGGGCACGCCGATCGCGAAGAACACGACGGTGCCGGCGACGGCCGCGGTGTCGGCGCCGTCGAAGGAGCCGCGTTCGTACAGCAGGCGCACCACCGGTTCGGAGAGGGCGATCAGCGCTGCTGCGGCGGCGAGGCTCAGCACCAGCACGTATCGCAATGCCCTGCCCACGGCATGGGCGAGTTCGGTGTGTTTCCCCTCAGCGGCGAGGCGGGCGAGGAATGGGTAGGTCGCCACGCCGGCGGCCTGGGCCACCACTCCGACGGGCACCAGCATCGTCTGGCGCCCGAAGGTGAGCCAGGACACACCACCGTCGGCGTGGAGCGAGCCGAACGTGCGCCCCAGTTGCTCGTCGAGGACGACGAGCGACTGTCCGAGCATGAGTGGCACGGCGAGAGCGAAGTAGCGGCGCACCGCCGGGTGGCGCCGGATGCGTTCCCCGGGCAACCGGAGACCTTCCCGCCAAGCTCCCCAGGCCTGCAGGGCGAAGATGCCGAAGAAGGCGCCCGCCAGGGCGCCCCAGGCGAAACCGTCGGCCGATGGATCGGTGCGGCCCACTCCGCCGATGAGACCCCCGGCGATGATCGCCAGGTTGTACACGATGGGTCCGAGGGTGGGGATCACGAACCGCTCGCGGGCGAACTGCCACGCGGTGAGGAGCTGCCCGAGCACGAAGAACACCTGGGCGGGGAGGACGATCCGGGTCAGCCGGGCCGCCTCGGCGACCTGATCGTCGGTGAACCCGGGCTCCACGAGTCGCAGCACCGGTTCGACGAGCGGCATCGCGACGATCACCAGCAGGGTGATGCCGAGGGACAGCGGCCGTGCCACGGCCCAAAACACCCTGCGGGCATCGGCCTCGTCCCCCGCAGCCAGTCTCCGGGTGAGGAGGGGGATCAGGGTGATCGCCATGTAGGCGCCGGCCAGCAGGTAGTTGAGCAGGTCGGGGATCAGGAACGCCACGAAGTACTCGTCGCCGGTGGCTCCGGCGCCGAGCAGCCAGGCGAACACGATCTGGCGGACCAGGCCCAGAACGCGCGACACCAACACGCCGCCGGCGACGATCGCCGCGGCGATCCCCATGCGGTGATAGAGCCCGCGGCGCGGCTGGGCGGTCATCGCCGAAACGCTAGCCCGGGGCAGACGCGGGGCCGTTCAGGCGCCGGGCGCATCCCTGATGGTTCCGGTCCCGCGGGTCGTCGGCTCAGAGGAGATCGCGGCGCCGCAGCAGCGACCCGGCGGCGAGCACCGCCAAGACCGCGACGACGAGCACCTTCGCAACCGCGCCGCCCGCACCGGGTGCCACCGAACCGAGGACCTCGTCCAACTGGACGAGCGACTCGGGAACGAGGCCCGCGTATGCGCTCAAGCCGATGCGGAAGAGGGACACGTTGGCCAGGGAGGCGGCGGCGAAGGTCACACCGTTCTCCCAGATGAACACGTAGACCAGGCCGAGCAGCACGGCCCTGGACGTGAAGTAGCCGAGCAACAAGAACACCGCGTTGTAGGCGAGCGCCGACACCGCGGCGGCGAAGGCGGCGGGGGCGATGTACGACCAATCTCCGATGCGGATTCCAACCACCGCCGCGGCCAGCGCGGCCGACATCCCCACGATCGCGGTGGTGCCCGCCCAGGCGGCGAAGAGTTTCGCCGCTGCGATCGACGATCTCGGCAGCGGCCGCAGGATGAGGAACGACAGAGTGCCGTCGCGCCGTTCGTCACCGAGGGCGCTCGCCCCCAGGATCAGGGCCACCACAGGGAGCACGATGAGGAACACGATGGCGACCGGAGCCTCGTGGAAGCGTTCGACGACCGCGGTCTCGGTGAGGTCGCGTGAGGCGAGGAACATCACTACCGCCGGGACCAGGGCGAGCAGGCCGAATGCCAAGAGGCGCTTGCCTCCGAGCAGTTGGCGGAGGGTGACCCGGGTGATCGCGAGGAATGCCTTCATCTCCGGTGCACCAGGTAGCGGAACACGCTCTCGAGTGACTCGTCCTCGGGTTCGAACGAGGTGAGGCGGGCGTCCGCCTCCCGGGCGATCCGGGGCACGATCGTCCCCAGCGTCGCCAGATCGGTGGTCTCCACGTGGAGCCGACCCCCGACGACCCGGACCGACCCGACCACGTCCTCGTTCAGCAGCGTAGAGGCGATGCGCCGAGTGCTGCCGACGTCGATTCGCACCCGGTAGGGAATGTCGGCCATCGCCCGGCGGATGGCTGCGACGTCGCCGGCGGCGGCGAGCCGACCGTCGACGACGGCGAGGACCCGGTCCGCCATGCGCTCTACCTCGCGGAGGACGTGCGAGGAGACGATGACGGTCTTGCCCTCCCCCGCCAGGCGGCGGAACACCCCGATCAGATGTGCCCGCTGCACCGGATCGGTTCCGTTCAAGGGCTCGTCCAGGATCAGCACCTCGGGGTCGGTGACCAGTGCCGCCGCCACCTTCGCCCGTTGGCGCATGCCCTTGCTGAACCCGGAAATGGGACGGTCGGCCGCCGACGACAGATCGACGACCTCGATGGCCTCCGCCACGCGGTGTCGGGGCACTCCGGTCAGGTCGGCCGAGAACGCCACGAACTGCCGTGCGGTGAGGATCCCGTACACCGCATCCTCTTCGGGGACGAGGGCCAGCCTCCGGTACACCGACGGGTCGCGGCGCGGTTCGGCACCCAGCACAGTGATCGATCCGTCGGAGGGTCGGAGCAACCCACACACCATCCGCAACAGGGTCGTCTTTCCGGCACCGTTGGGTCCGAGGAGGCCGGTCAGTCCGGGGCCGAACGAACAGGAGAGGTCGGAGACGGCGACCTTTTGGCCGAACCACTTCGACACGTCGGTCACCTCGATCGTCGCCGACGGGGCGAAAGCCGGTCCCGCGGTCACGTCGACCTCCGTTGTCGGAACAACACCACGAGCCACGAGGCCACGGCGACGGTCAGGATCACGGCGACCGACAGGATGGGCTCGTAACCGGCGCGCTCGGGAATCCACGAGTGCGTCGAGCTGCTCATGATCCAGTCCTTGACGTACCCGGGGTGGTGCTGGAGGGAGAACAGCCCCATGGAGGGGAAGCCGGCGTCGACGAGGGCCGCCGAGGTGGGACCCGAGATCGTGACGATGCCGAGGAACACGCCGGCGGCCAGGGAGGCGCGCTTGGAGACGCTGGCGACCGCGAAGGCGAGCGGGGCGAAGGCGGCAAAGTACCCGACCGATGCCAGCAGGGTGGTGAGGAGCACTTCCGCCTCGGCGGTGACGTACGACCCGAATCCTTCGGAGGACACCCAGGCCCGGCCCAGGAACAGCACGACGTGCGGAAGCCACAGGAACCCGATGACCACGGTGGCGAGCGCCGCGGCGCGGCCGATCAGGTAGTCGATGGTGGTGAGCGGCCGCGACGCATAGACCTGCAGCGTGCCGTGCACCCGGTCCGGGATCAGCAGTTCCCCCGAGGCGAGTGCGATGAAGACCAATGCCATCGAGCCCGTGAGGTCGAAATATTGGGGGTGGTCGAACAGGGTCGCGGCCTGGTCGAACTCGCCGGCGATCACGCCCAGAGCGACGAAGAACAACGCCGGGACGAGTGCGGTTCCGATCAGCGCGATCGGGAACACCTTTCTCCTCGCCTTGCGGCGGAGACCGAGCACCCGGCGCACGCCATCCTTGTAGAGAGCGCGTCGCGCCCCGGAACGGCCGAGACGCTCGCCCTCGTGTGGCCGATAACCGAGATCGAAGACGACACCCTCAGCCATCGCCGCCCCCGGCTCCGAGGAACACGTCTTCGAGGGTGGTGCGCCGGGCACCCAGCCGGCGGATGGCCGCCCCGGCGGCGACGACCGCGTCGCGGGCGATGTCGAAAGCGTCACCGTCGCTGCGGGTGATCACCAGCGACGAGCCTTCGCGCTGCACCACCGCGCCGAGGCGTTCGGCGGCGGCGGCGACGGCATCGAGGTCACCGATCACCTCCAGCTCCGCTTCATCGGTGGTGGAAAGGTCGGAGAGCGGCCCGGATCGGAGCACATGGCCGCCGTCGAGCATGATCACCCAATCGCAGGTGCGCTCGATGTCGGTGAGGACGTGCGACGAGATCACCGCATTGATCCCGAAGTCCTCGAGCCGGGTCACCAGGTCGAGCATCTCCTCACGGCCGTCCGGATCGAGACCCGCGGTCGGCTCGTCGAGCAGCACCAACTCCGGATCGTGGACGATCGCCTGGGCGAGCTTGGCCCGCTGCTTCATGCCGGTGGAGAACTCCCCGATGTAACGGAAGCGTTCTTCGTGGAGACCGACCAGGCCCAGGACGTCACTCGCCCGCTGTCGGGCGGCACGGGGCGGCAAGCCGCCCAACTCGGCGGCGTATCCCAGGAAGTCGGCTGCGGTCTGATCGGGGGGCAGACACTCGCCTTCGGGCATCCAGCCGACGCGGCTGCGGATCTCGATCGCACCGTGTTCCAGCGGGTGGCCGAGGACGCTCACCGAGCCCGCGGCCGGGGGAAGCACCCCCAGCAAGATCTTGAGCAGCGTGGTCTTCCCGGCGCCGTTGGCTCCGACCAGCCCGATGCGTCCCGGGGGCACGGTGAGATCGACACCGTCGATGGCCACGATGTCGCCGTAGGCGAACCGCAGCCCGCTGACCGCGAGGATCGGCGTCCCTGATGGCATGGCCACTGTCACGGCGTCAGTGTCCCGGCGCGCCGTTCCGCAATCGTTACGGGGGCGACCGCGCTCACCGTCGTCTTCCGAAGAGCCGGCGGATCCGTCCCGGCGTCTCGGCTCTGTTGCCGGTGGTCGCCGCCGACTCCACCTGGGCGGCACGCTGCTTCAGTTCCTCGCGCTCCGAACGCATCTCTCCGAGTCGCTCCCGCAGAAACCCTGCCTCGGTCTCGGCCTTGGCGGCCCGCTCCCGGGCCTCGGCGAGCAGCAGTCCGGCCTCGTGGAGGTTGCCCAGTTGATCCATCAGCCGATCCCAGGCATCTCGGGGCACCAGCATCGCGGTGCCGTCCCGGGTGGGGCCGGTGGTCCGCCGTCGCGTCGCCTTGGTTTTGCGCGGTTCGGGGCGCGGTGACCGCGACAGGTGATGTGCGACCGATTCCGGGGTCACCATCCACTGCCGTCCGGCCCCGACGTCGGTCATCACCGCGTCGATCGTCTCCTTGCGCGCCCAGGTGCGCAGCGTCGCGGCGGCGACCCCGAAACGGTGTTCCGCTTCACGCAGGGTGATGCGGCCTGTGGAAGGGGATCGGGGTGTCTCTTTCGGCGACGGCACCTTGGCCTGCGGTCGGCGCCGGACGTGTGCCGGCGGCTGGTCCCAGATGAACGCAGGATCCACGAGAGGACTCCCTTCCCGGTCCGAGGTTAGACCTTCGGCCCGGGCCGGAACTTCGTGGGATAATCGCCGGTGTGGCTCGCCGAGAACTCCCTCCTGAGGATCAGGTGCGCGCGCTCGTCGCCCGGGTCGTCGACGCGGTATCCACCGCGGAGGCTGCCGTACCGGCCCCCGCGGAGGCCCGCGGCGCGGTTCCGGGTGCGATCGCGGTGGGGGCCGATCACGGCGGCTACCGCCTCAAGGAGCGGCTGGTCTTCAGGCTGCGTGAGGCAGGTCGCACCGTCGTCGACTGCGGAACCGACTCCGGCGAAGCGGTGGACTATCCCGATTTTGCGGTCGCGGTGGCCCGCAAGGTCGCCGGCGGAGAGTGTGCGGCCGGGATCATCGTCGACGGCGCCGGGATCGGCTCGGCGATGGCCGCCAACAAGGTTCCCGGAGTGAGGGCAGCTCTCTGCTACGACGTCTCCTCGGCCCGCAACAGCCGGGAGCACAACCACGCCAACGTGCTGACCCTCGGAGCCGGGCTCATCGGCGAGACCCTCGCATGGGAGATCGTCGCGGTGTGGCTCGAGACCCCATGGGGGGAAGGCCGCCACGCCCGTCGGGTGGCCAAGATCGACGCCCTCGACCGTATGCGCCTCGAGGAGACCGCATGACCGACCGCGACGCATTGGTCGAGGCGATCACCCGGGAGGTGTTCGCCGCGCTCGCCGGTGAGGCGTGGGACGAGTGCCTGGCCTGTCTCGGCGACTGTGTGGTCCACTCGGCGCACAAGGTGCGTTCCGTGCTCGCCGCCGGGGCCACCCGGGTCACGTTCAACGGCGCCGGCGCCGATGTTCCCACCGATCTCGCCGGGTTCATCGATCACACGCTCCTCAAGCCCGACGCCACGGCGAGTGACATCGATCGGATGTGCGCAGAGGCGGTCGAGTACGGTTTTGCCTCGGTGTGTGTCAACCCGACCTGGGCAAAGCGGGTCGCCGATGCGCTGAAGGGGAGCGGGGTGGTGGCGTGTTGTGTCGTCGGGTTCCCGCTCGGGGCGACCACCTCGGAGATCAAGTCGATGGAGGCGCGGCGTGCCATCCGCGACGGCGCCCGCGAGATCGACATGGTGATCAACGTCGGAGCGCTGAAGTCGGGGGACTTCGATCTGGTGCGGCGCGATATCGCCGGGGTCTCCGAGGCGTGCCGTGAGGCGGGGGCGTTGTGCAAGGTGATCCTCGAGACCGCCTTGCTCACCGACGAGGAGAAGGTGATCGCCTCGCAAATGGCGGTGGAGGCCAAGGCCGACTTCGTCAAGACCTCGACCGGGTTCGGGCCGGGCGGGGCGACGGTGTACGACGTGGCGCTGATGCGCGAGGCCGTCGGCCCCAAGATCGGGGTGAAGGCGTCGGGCGGGATCCGCAGCGCCGAAGACGTGAAGCAGATGATCGCGGCCGGGGCCACGCGGATCGGCGCCTCGGCAGGGGTCCAGATCGTGACG
>Ga0209342_10005501_pt1 | contig 12963 bp, 15 predicted proteins | sample RifCSP16_2_FD_184023 | JGI IMG/M metagenome (GOLD analysis project Ga0209342, IMG submission 184023) | Soil microbial communities from Rifle, Colorado - Rifle CSP2_sed 16_2 (SPAdes) (version 2) | ecosystem: Environmental > Terrestrial > Deep subsurface > Rock core/Sediment | place: Rifle... | reverse complement strand
TGACATAACGGAAGCTGAAGCTCAGGTTTTTAAACAACTAAAAGTTCCTGCTTGGTTTTGGAATAGTTATGAATGGAGTTCTTTTTCACAAGCTACTGGAAGAACGCAACGTCCGATTTTAAGGAGAGCCTTAAGGGAGCTGAAAAGTGGAACGACAGCTCAGGATGATATAACTATTCGAATAAGAAGATATTTTTCAAGCTGCGTTGTTTCAATTAGAAATGACATGAATACTGGAGTGTCAGCATTCAAAGATAAACCTGGTCGAAACGAATTTGGTAAAAAACTCCAAAGTTTCTCTAATGATGCAAGAACATTTATTGGTAGAAAAGATGCTGAAATGGATAATAATCTTGAAGCACTCGCAAAAACTTTGGATACAGTTGTTTCACCGAAAGCAAAATCTTTTGTGAAGGATGGTGAAACCATTAATTATTTTGAGGGTTTTGAAGTTGCGCATGTTGAAAGTGCTTTGGCAGCTTTGATGACTTTTCTTGGAACTGTTGGAGGAATTACAACACATGAAGGTCCCGATGAGGATATGCCCATCGAATTTGATATAGAACAATTACCAGAGCACATAGAATTAATTGCACAGGAACAAGGTGCATTGCAATTTCTCGATTTCTTTATTATGCGTATCCGAACCATGTTGTCAGATACAAGAATGAAGACAATAATTGGAAATGATAAAGCAGTCACATTAGAATCATGGTTGAAAGAATATTTATCCGGTACAGTTGTAATCGATCTGTCCCTCGTTCCGGCAGATATAGTGCATTTAATTGTAGCCGTGGTTTCACGTATTGTTTTTGAAGCGATTCAGAGATACCGAAGAAAATATGCGAAGGTTTTACCAACTGTGCTGGTACTTGAAGAGGCGCACAATTTTATTAAAAAATACAATGAAGGTGAAGATATTTCCGCAGCAGAAATATGTAGTCAGGTTTTTGAAAGGATTGCTAAAGAAGGTAGAAAATTTGGTTTGAGTCTAATGCTCTCCTCTCAACGACCGTCTGAATTATCCGCGACTATTTTATCACAGTGTAATACGTTTCTATTGCATCGTATTGTAAATGATCGAGATCAGGATTTAGTAAGGAGGCTTGTGCCTGATAATATTGGTGGACTGTTGCAGGAATTACCTATACTTCCAACCAGAAAAGCAATTTTATTAGGATGGGCTTCTCCGATCCCGATACTTGTTGAGATGAGAGAACTTGCTAAGAAATATAGGCCTAAATCGGAGGATCCCGACTTCTGGGCGGTTTGGACTGGACAATCTGAAAGAAAGGAAGATTGGGGTTCGATAGCTAAAGAATGGCAGGATGATTAGTATTTATTGAAAATAGTATAAAAAAAACATTTTCTAAAACAATTCATGTACAATAAAATTTTCATAAGCTACGCTGCCGAAGATTTTAAATATGCAGAGAAATTACACGAGTTTCTCCAGGGGAATAGTTTTTCTCCATGGATGGATAAAAAGAGCTTGTTGCCAGGTCAGAATTGGGATTTTCAAATTCAGCAGGAGCTGAGAAAAGCAGATTTCATCATTTTACTATTATCAAGCACATCTATTGGTAAGCGTGGCTATGTGCAAAAGGAATTTAAACAAGCGGTCATTTATTGTGAGGAAAAACTTGAGTCAGACATTTACATCATCCCTGTAAAGTTGGATGCTTGTGTTGTTCCCGCGAGCCTATCAAAATTCCAATGGGTAGAATATTCCTCGGCTGATTCATTAAGTAAGATTGTCAATGCAGTTAATCATCAAAGAACCAAAATAATAAAAGAGGAAGAAGCAAAAAAAATTAAAACTGTAGGATTGGAAACTGAAGAACATAAAGTCGAGGGAGAGTATGGAGAAAAAAATCCAAAACAAACCTATGAAATTTCATTTACTCTTTTTAAAGATGAAAAAAATGAATCTCAAAAGGAAATAAATATATTAATTCGGAAAGAAGTAGTTGATAGCTTGATGGGTGTACGGCATAACTATTTTAATAATTTGATAGATTTTAATCTGGAAGATCACTTAATGAATTCCGACAGTACACACTATGAAAACATCTCTTTTCGATTATTAACAAAATATTTTGTAAGTTATACCTCCCCTTTGTTTCCGCTTACTACACGGGTGCTGCGCATGGAAATTACGGCACAAGAGGACATAATTATTACACGAATCCATTAAGACATTTTTCTTTAGAAGAAATGTTTCATGACTTTGATAGTGCAATTAAAATTTTCAGGTATGTTGTTGATGAAAAATTAATGGATAAAGCGAGAAAGGAATTTGAAGCAAAAACTAAATCTGATTTTTACTTACAAGAACTAAAGGCAGAAAAGAAAAACTTCAGCAATTATTATTTCAAAGAAAATGCTTTAGTATTTATCTACAATCCATACCAATTGACTGCTTTTGCTTACGGAGACCATCACCCCGAAATTACTTTTGATGAACTCATTAAGCTTTTCCCAAAAGAAACTAAATTCATAAATTTTATTGAGAACGTAAGAAAAATTAGTTTGTAAGATCATCTGATTTCCTAACAATTTCTCCGCATATCGTCTCGCGGGTATCTGCTATACTTGCTCATGCGAGTCTATTCCAGATTAATCCCACCTCCAAAGCGCACCTACTCCGATGAGGAGATGCTGAAATTCGAGATCGAGCTCATCGGTGAGTTCATGGAGAGGTCCCTGCGCGTGGAGGATTACGAGAAATGCTGTTTATGGAGGGATTGCATCAAGCGCGCGCGGAAGAAATTAAAATTGATTAACTCCAGTTATACCGGGTGAACTGACACATAATTTTCTCTCACCTACGTTTCCCGCATCCCTATTTCTTATACACTCGCCCAAACCACAACACATGGGCGAGGACTTTCTCTTTACCGATAAACAGATCCAAGGACCGAACGACTTCAAGGGCGGGCTCTCCGATAATCTGTACAACAACCCGGTAATCACGCAGTACATCCTGACGTCATGGATCGAGACAGAGAGCTTCACAGGATACAATGTTTTCGGTTATCTCGGCAGCTACAAGCGAACCGAAGAACAGGACAAGCAAGTCGAATCACTTCTGAGGAGCGAGGGATTCACGATCAGGAGAATTGCGAAGTTCCTTATATCGAAAGAGGGGCGACACTTCGCGGACTCTCTCACGCACAAATCCATTAACGAAGCACTAAAAAATTTCCTATGATAAAAATCGAAAAAGACAAACTGATCATTGAAATTGAAACTACCGATCCCGAAGAATATTACGCAATCCTGCTACGAGATATTATTATGTGCGTGCAGTCTGCGCTGGCGGATAAAGACAATGACAAGCTACACGACAGCCTGCATTTTTTGCTCGAGCTCTATCGGGCGATGCTGCCAACAGAGCGACAGATCGAAAGCATGTTCGCGAAGAAGCAGGAAATTATTTCAGCCCCTTGAAGAAGTCTTCCATCGTGATCTTGTGTATGTTCAGCACGCGCAACAATGAATCCATCGTGAAGTTCGCGCCCCGTTCCATCCTCCAATATTGCACGCGGTTCAGTTCGTTGTCGTAGGAGAAGGTTTCCGCGCTCTTGTATCCAGCGCGCACTCTCAGTTTCTTGAGTTTATCGCCTACCTGTTTTCTGCGCTTGTCGGATGATTTTGTCTTTGCCATAATTTTCTCGGCAAAGGTCAGACAGGAACAGCACATAAATAACCGCAATAATTAAACATAATATATGCGGATTAAATTTCTTAATTTCGCTGTCTACAAGAACGCCCAACCCGTATTCATGCGAGGGCACAACAAATACTCAAATGAAAAAAATATTCCCTATCATAATTACTGTTCTCTCAGCAGTAATAATTCACGCGCAGACGCAGCCGGTAGGCGCGGGCATCAACGCCAAAGTCTACGCCTTCGCGACCGATGGCACGAACCTCCTGATCGGCAACGATTCCACGAACGGGGAAGGGTACATGGTGAGGGAGTGGAACGGGTCTTCCTACGCCACGTTCGCACTGCCAATCCCACCCAACACCTTACCTACCGCAATACTGGGCGTAGCATATTTAAACGGTGGGCGCTTCGCGACCGACGGTTTCAATATTCACAAGTTGGGAGACACTCTGTATGCGCAAAGGTCGAATATTTACGACTTTTCCAGCGACGGCTCCAATTTATACGTAAGCGGTTCTTCGGGCGTGAGTACGTTCAACTACTACCGTCCGACACCTGGCACTCTCGGCACGAGCTACAACGCAGTATCTTTCGACGGCACGAACTGGAGCTCGCTGTCGGCATTTCCCGCCAACCTCTCTGGGACGTTCATGAGGGGGCGTTCCATCGGCGGGAACATGTATTTCGCTGGCAACTTCACGATGTACGGCGGAACGTTGGCAAATATTCCCATCGTGAAGTGGGACGGATTGAACTTCTCCGTTCCGTTCGGCAACAATAACATACTATCAACATCCGGCGCTCTTGTGACGGACATAGCGATGTTCAATGGAAATATTTACGCATGCAGCATGATAGCGCCAAACGGCTTGGTTGCGAAGTGGAACGGAACATCGTGGGTTACGGTTTCAGGCGCTCCCGCGAACACAAAAGTCATGACAGTGTTCGATAACAAACTTTGGGTCATCCACGGAACTACTACTTTCGGCCTCTCGTATTACGACGGAACCACATGGACGTCTGTGCCCGGGTTCAATGGCTCGGTGCAAACGTTGCAAGTGGTAGGCAACACGTTATTCATAGGAGGATCCTTCACGGCGCCGCAGAACCACATCGCGCAGATCGCGGCGCAGCCGGTGTCGGCGTTCTCCGCATCAAGCAACACTATATGTTCCAATGGCTGCGTGACCTTCACCAACACATCGGCGAATGCGACCACCTACACGTGGATATTCCCCGGAGGGACTCCGGCGACCTCCACATCGCAGAACCCCGGGATGGTGTGCTTCGCGAATCAGGGATCATACACGGTCTCGCTGGTGGCGTCCAACATCGCGGGCAGCAGCACAGCGACGACCACCATCACGGTCGACCCGTTGCCTACCGTGACGGCGACGGCATCGAGCACCGTCTGCGCCGGAACTTCCGTGACCCTCTCGGGCAGCGGGACAGCGACATCCTACACGTGGTCTGGCGGCGTGACGGACGGAGTCGGCTTCATTCCCTCGTCCACCGCATCTTATACGGTGACGGGAACTGGTGCTAACGGATGTACGAATACCGCAACATCTTCTGTGGTCGTCAATCCTCTGGCGGCCGCCAACGCGGGAACAGATGCTACTATTATGAATGGAAATAGCACCACATTGAACGGAAATGGAAACGGAACATACAACTGGAGTCCTGCGACCGGACTGAGCTGCACGACCTGCGCCAGCCCGACGGCAAACCCGACAGTGACTATTACTTACACGCTCTCGATAACCAATTCCTGCGGGACGGCAATAGATTCTGTTACCGTAACGGTTGTACCAAACACCACGGGAATATTTGAACAGACAAAGGGAAGTGGGATATTTTTATATCCCAATCCTAATAATGGGACATTTACTATTGTGACAGAAGAAAAAGAGTGTGAACTTATCATCACAAATGTTCTCGGAGAAAAAATACTTGTTCAAAAAATCCAAAATGATAAATCAGAGATTGATTTAAGCAATGAATTAAACGGAATTTATTTTTTTCAAGTAAAAACCGAACAAGGAACAGCGAATAAAAAAATCATCATTCAGAAGTAGAACCTCATATTAAGAGAGGACAAAACAAATAAACACAACATGAGAAAAACAATACTGTTACTTATTATTGCCCTATGCGGGCGCTTAGGGTTCAGCCAAACACTTACTCCTGATGTATGGACAACTTCGGGCGACTATTTTACAAGCGCGAATAACAGTTTAAGCTGGACGATCGGAGAATGTGTTATCGAAACGTATTCGAGTACCAATAACATACTCACGCAGGGATTTCAGCAAAGCAATTATTCGATAACATCAGTTCAGGAAACAGGGAATGGAAATTATTCTGTTACCGTCTATCCCAACCCCGCAAGCAGCTTCATAAATATCTCCGCCGAATCAGCAGGGGCGCAGAAATCAAGAGTTGAGTTATTAGACATGAACGGAAGCGTTATTCACTCAGAAGTTTTTCAAAATAATCTCCAATTAAATCTGTCGGGCTATGCTGACAGCGAATACTTAATTCGGATTTACGATGAAAAAAATAATCCTGTAAAAACCTTGAAACTTCAAAAAATAAATTAACCAATACAAAATCACAACAATGAAAAAGACAATTACAATCCTCGCAGCAATTATATTGCTCTCAATCGAAGGCGTTCTCGCGCAAGCGCCACAATCGTTCAAGTACCAGGCAATCGCCCGCGACAACAGCGGAAACATTTTGGCAAATCAGAATGTTTCATTCCGCATCAGTATCTTGCAGGGAAGCACATCGGGACCAAGTGTTTATACAGAAACACAGACAGCAACGACCAATCAGTTCGGCTTGGCGAATCTTAATATAGGCATGGGAACATTGGTGTCCGGAAATTTCTCTACAATCAGTTGGGGAGGCAATACTTATTTTGTAAAAATGGAATTTGACCCTACGGGTGCAAGCAGCTTTATTTTGATGGGCACTTCGCAACTGCTTTCTGTTCCTTATGCGCTGTACTCTGAAAACACTGGCGATACAAGTATGTGGCAAAAGAATGGTTCGAACTTATTCTATAATAATGGTAAAATAGGAATAGGAACAAATTCGCCAACGCAAAAATTACATGTGATAGGTAACATAATGAGTGAAAATGGTGGTTTTATATCAAAAACAACAAGTGCTGGAACTCCAATTTATCAACTTGACAAAGGAGGCATCTTATGGGAAACTGGACTTAACTCAGGAGGTGATTTTTATATAGGAAATTCAATAAGTCAAAAAGTTACTATTTCCAATAGTACTGGTAATGTAGGAATAAAATCTGGTCAGGCATTAGAGATTTACAATGCAACAAATACCAACTGGGCAAGTTTTTATATGAATACAGGTGGTACTAAACTTATTGAAAACTACACATTGGAAGTAAATAATGGTGATGTGTATGTATCAAATCTTGCAAAGGGAGTTATTCTTGTTTCTCCCAATGGTACATGTTATAGGGTTACGGTTGGAAATACAGGAACTCTTGTTAGCACAGCTATTACCTGTCCCTGATAAAAAAAACAACGACAAACAAAAATCCCGCATCCTGAAAACCTGCGGGATTTTTTTATTATGTTCGCCCTATGAGAACGAAAGAAATAGAAGTCAACTTCTATAAAAGCCATTGCCCGACAGAGAGGGGCGGGTTCTATTACTTCGCGGACGAAGATGAACTGACGAAAAAACTATTGGAGATCATGCCCGATGCACAGGGGTACAGTTCGAGCGGATTCAGGTACGATAAGAACGGAAACGGGTACGATGAGATTTTCCGCGCTTACAATACATCAGTCCCCTGCGACAGTTCAAAAATAATTCCACTGAAAGTAACCCCGCTCACACCATGAAAACAAGATACTCGGTACAAGGTCTGCATCCTGATGCCATCAGGAGAGGGTGGGTCGTTCCGTTCCCCGATAGCCAGTGGTACGACCTCATCATCTGTGGTACACACCAGAAGGCGAATAAGGCGATGGCGCACCTGAGACGCAAGAACAGCAAATCAGACGAGAGGATATGGCTGAGGTTCAGGATCAGCGAAACGGTGACGGTGAGTTAAGCGAAACAAATTTACCTGTCAGCGATGCAATAATTGTTTTTCATACTTTAAGTTTTTCCGGGAAGCTTGCTATAGAAATGCGGGGCTTCCCGGTTTTTTATTACGGGCGGATAATTATCATCTGCATCCCATATCAACCGATCTGATAAGTTCGCATATAACAATACACTTACATCATGGCAAAGAATAATAATGAAGATGGCGAGAAGCCCCAGACACAAAAAGATAAATTGGATCAGCGCTTCGAGATAACATCGCTGACTCGAATGGACCTTACTAACGAGCTTGTCGGGTTCTCGAGGGATAGGGCAATATCGGTTACCGATGAACAGATGTGTGAGATCGGGAATAAAATGTCAGTGACCTACGTACAGGAACTCTACTTTCAATCGTTGAGATACATTGCTCAGATGGTGGTAGATGAGAAGTAGTTCGAAAATATTCACGCAGCCTGTTTTCGTAGCGACATCATCTTCTTCACCTTCAAAACAGTATTGCCGGAAACATCGTGCAGCTTCATGCACTTTCTAACAGAAGTTCCAGTTCGTAAATCAGAAGCCAGCTTGGAATATTTTTTCAGAAACTCACTCCTGTCCGTGATACTGCCTTTCGGTCTGCCCAACTTGATTCCTTTTTGTCGCGCGGACGCTAAACCGCTCTGGATACGTTGTTTCAAAACTCTACGTTCTTCCGCAGCCATCTCACTATAGATATTAATGATTGTGTTGGTTACGAAGCTCTCCTGACCGTTCTCATCAATGCTTTCAAGCCCCGACAGATTCTTGAACACAACCGCAATGCCATTGCTATGCAGATGGTCAATTACTTTCCGAATCTGGTTGACGTCCCTGCCGAGTCGTGAAACCTCCGTAACCAGCACCTTATCATAAACGCCCTGAGTTGCAGACAGGAATAATTCTTTGAGGTCGGGGCGATCATCGTACTTCTTCATCCCCGAAATCTTCGTGGCGATGACTTTTTTAATGACGAACCCTCGCTCATCACAATACTTGCACAACTCGAGGTGCTGCCTCTGGTAGTCCTGCTCGTGGGTGCTCACTCTGATAAAGAGGCAAACCCTGGTCTTGTTTTTTGGTTTCATGACTGCTTTAGTTTTAAGATTAGGTTTTAGTAGCACGCTGTTATTAGATAATCGTTCTCGACAGGAGCAAAATTTCGAGCATCTGTTACCGGACGATTATTTCGCTGCGCTTTAGGTGAATATAACCGAATCCCGGATGCGTTCATAGGGAAAACACCAGAATTATTAAGGGATATATAGTGTATGCAAGAAGGGGACAAAAAACACGAGCCGGAATTCATTGGTAGAGTCGGGACAATAATTTTGGTGCAACAAGGTAAAAGGTCGTGGGAATTAATTTTTCCAGATGGGGACGTCCTCTTTGGATTGGAATCGCCATATCATTCAAAGAGCGTCCGAGCAGGGTTCGAGCAACAGGTCTCAGATAAAATAAATAAGTTTCTTAAAACGTCATTTTCGGATATGTTCCATTTGCCTAACGAGCAACAGGAAAATAAAGCACCAGACAACAATGGAGAATAAACAAGTAAAAAGATTCAGCAACATGAACGAGAGCAAGAGCGAAATCCCTCATATAGAAATAAAACCGGTGGATGCAGACCAGAGAGAATTCGATTTTATTTCTCAAGGAAAGAGAATAACCGCTGTAGTTTACGACATGCACAAAAAGATAAGATTACAATATCCATCTGGCGCGGTTGATGACATCCCGATCAAGTTCATCGTTGATGGCTCTGCCAGATACAACGAGCAGACGGACGAATCCGTCAAGAGGTGGATACGGAAAGATGTCGTAAGAATTTCAGACGAGCAACAGCGTGTAGTTGTAAGTCCGAATGAAACCAAAATGCTTTTGCATAATGGGATTTTGGGACAGTATAACGCGCGATGGTCGTCTGATATAGTATCGCTGACCTTGCCACGAATAACAATTTCGGGAACAGTCGAAGATTTAAGATTGCTGGAAGATTATTTTAATCTATTGGAGCAAGGACAACTAATACGATTTCTCGATCTGATCGAATCTAAGCAGCAAGAGAGCAAGTAGAAAAAATAAACTTTAACCATGATAGAAATAACCAAACTGAAAGGACTGACTTACCGCTACGATAACGAGTCGGAATCAAAATCTGAAAAAAGTGTAACCGCAGAGAGTACCACCCCCTATCAACAGGAATACTTTTATACAAATGTCTTTGCTGAGTACACGATAGCACGAATCAATATTGACGGCACTCACATTAAATTCACGTGGCCGGGAGGCAGCACGAATAATGTTCCGGTAAAGGATTTACTTGACGGCACTTTTGACAGCAGCGCTAAGTTCGAGTTCAGCAAGGACGACAAAGTGATAGATGAAGATGACAAATATCTTATTGAAGAATCTTTTCCTTGGATGCAGGCGGTTGCCCGTATAGCAGAACGGCAGAACAAGAGTATCACCAGCGAGGGCGATAGTCAGGTGAATTTTATCTATCAGGGGCTAACAGGCACTTTCCGATTCAGTTATGATAAGGATGGCGTACATGAATTGGTGATCCCAAGTTTGAAATTTACCGGAACGTACAAGGAACTAAAGGCGATAGATGGGGTATTGACCAAACTCGATCCGAGCGGTAACCTAAACAGAACTTTATTGTGCATGGAGGAAAAACGACTGTACGATATAAAATCCGCCATGCGAAAATAATTTGATGCGCCCGAACGGTGAGCGGTAATATTAAATCAGTTGAAACTCTTTCTTAATTCTACTTCTGTCGTTTCGCAGGATAGAGTAGCAAAGTTCACACAAATTTTTAGCGTGATATATTCTCGGCTTGCCACACCGCTTGCAGACAACCATGCGCGGAACTTTTTTATTATCACGCTCTGGGTTCAAGGTGTTTTCCTTTTTCATTTATTATTCAGTGATGGCTAAGATATGCAATATTACTATCTGATTTGACGCTAATGTGCCTCCGCAAACTCAGTCCTATAAGCATCAGGATGCAATGCAGGCGAGACGGTTCTTGAAAGACGGCTCAGACATCAGAGATTTCAACATGTGGTTAAAGTGAATGCAGGAATCTCAGTATCAGGTATCCGGAAGAGTAGATGAGCGTTGCGAAGTAAATGCTCCAATAATATTTCTTTACCTTTTCCATGAACGTCATATTCCTGAAATTGAGCACGCGCGTTAAAAGAATGAAATCCCGATCTTCTTCCGTCACTCGCATCGGTTCGCCCGGGAACATGTTCTCGAACATCGGGTCTCCCTCGAGACACTGATCGTCAAAGACGGATTCCTCAACCGAACATTGAAAAGCGATTTCTTCTTTCTCCAAAAATGATACCAGACACTCCCAAATCAGGTAGATGGCGAGCAGCGATGGAATCCAGATGTGCGCCAGCAGTTCGATTTCAGAAAATATTACTGTCGTTGATATAGTGAATAATGGTAAGTTCTTCGGAAGACGAAAGTATTTAAGGAACAGAAACTTCGGGTGAGAATCGAGCTTTGTGATGTAGCGCTCTATTTTATCATCGAATTCATTCATGGTCTTGTTTGAATTGGTGTGTGTTCGGTTGGGGACAAAAAAAGAGGGACAGAATAATTTCCCGTCCCTCTCTTGGTAATGATAGATACATTATTTCGTCTTCACCTTGACAACGTATTTCAGGGATTTCACAATACTTAAAACACGATTTAGAATGTCTCCGCTTATCTGATTGGTGACGGCAACAATTTTTATTTTCTTATCGGCAATTTTTATCAGTTCGGAACTTTCGGTGAAGAACCGAGTACGATTACCAGATTGTTCTGAGTTGATTTTCTTCGCCTCAGATGCCGGACGAATAAATCCGTATCCGTAGGGACGAATTGTTTTCTCATCAAAAATTTTCATCAGGGCATCATAACTCTTGGGTTTGTGATCCAGAACGTATTGGGCGACCAACGCGAGACAAAGACGTCCCTTAGAATATTCCTTGCCAAGAAACATATAGCGATCGTGATTCCTGCCGATAGATTTCTTCTTCGGTGATGTAGCGGTATTCTCTTTCACCGAAGGCGAGGACTTTTTTTCGATCACTGCGGTGGAGACGGGCGCATAGATTTTTTCATTGCCACGTTCCTTCATAAAAATTTGCTTACTGCGAATAAGAGCACCCAGATTATTCACGATGACAATACGATCCAATTTCAATTTATCGCAGACTTTTTTTGCGGTTGAATCCGGGTTTGCAATAATGAAGTCCAAAACCTTTTTCTGGTTTAGAATTTTTGCGTCCGTGATTTCATCGCTCGGGTTCTTCTCATCATTCTTCTCTCCATTCTTGGGTTCGTCTGTTGCCGGCTCTTTTGTTTCTGTCCTCAGCTTCGCAAGAACTACCTTGTCTTTTTTAAGTGAGGTCATGATTTTTTTCACTTCATCTTTTTTGAGCTTTGTTCCGCTGGCAATACCGTCAGCAGTGCAGCCCGGGTGAGACTTAATATAGTCAATCACCCTTTCTTGATTTGAATTTGTTTTACTCATAGTTTTTTGATTTAGGTTTTTGTTTTTGAATTTTACTTCGTATAGGCAAGATGCGCGAATCGGGGCTTCGTTTTGCGAAGTTTTGAGCATTTCTCCTATGAATAGACACATGCTGCTGATTTCCAGCAGGTAATTATTTACCAGCATCTCCTGAGATGGCTATGAAAACAGGTCTTGCTCTCCTGTCAAACCATTCTTATACACTTGCGATAAATAATACATCTCACTATGGAACACATAAGAATCACAACCCCGAATACAAGATATTATCTCGGGGAAAGCGGCAGCGTCATCACGCTGTATACGGACTGGTGTCGAACGGAAACACTTCTGAGCCTGCTCACATCTTCCGTGAGAGTCCGCCTGCTTGCGGCATACTATCCCAATTCAATCTATTCGGAACATATCATCGGGGTTAGGGCGTCAAAAGCCGCAGAGAAATTCATGCAGTGGCAGCCAGTAGACACACTGAGGCAATTCGTAAGTGAAAGAGCACTTGAAATTTCAGATATCGAAGTGGAAATGCCGGGTTCAATAGTCGTGGAGAACTATTACGCGGGTGAGGTGATAATAACTATACCGAAAAAACGCAACCCCGATCACGAGAGATTAGTCGCATCGTTCCTGAGAA
>Ga0209342_10005498_pt1 | contig 12965 bp, 13 predicted proteins | sample RifCSP16_2_FD_184023 | JGI IMG/M metagenome (GOLD analysis project Ga0209342, IMG submission 184023) | Soil microbial communities from Rifle, Colorado - Rifle CSP2_sed 16_2 (SPAdes) (version 2) | ecosystem: Environmental > Terrestrial > Deep subsurface > Rock core/Sediment | place: Rifle... | reverse complement strand
CCCCCCGAGAGAATGAACCCCTTGGGCTGAATCTCGCGTACCCGGTCTGCTGGCGTGTCGTGCTGGAAGAGCTCGCAATACACGTTGGCTTCCCGGACACGGCGAGCGATAAGCTGGGCATACTGGGAGCCGAAATCGAGGATGGCGATGGCGTCCACGAAGGATCAGTCGCCGAACACGATCTTGCCGTTATCCATGTCGGTGATCACTGCCAGGGCTTCAATTGGCACACCGAGGCTTGTAAGCAGCTCGCGTCCACCCTCGAATCGCTTTTCGATCAGTGCGCCGACTCCCACCACAGTCGCTCCAGCCGCCTGGGCAAGTCGGACCAGCCCCATGATGGTCTGCCCTGTCGCCAGGAAGTCGTCGATGATGAGAACCCTCTCCTCGCGGCCGAGGTATTCGGGGGAGACGATCAACTCAACGGTCCTGCCCTTGGTGTGCGAGGGGGCAAGGGTGAGGAAGATCTGATCGGGCATGGTGATGGGCTTCGTCTTGCGGGCGTACACGACCGGGACCGCAAGGTACATCGCCGTCGTCAAGGCGGGTGCGATCCCGGAGATCTCGGCCGTGAGGACCTTGGTGGGAGCGACGGGGCCGAATCTCTGGGCGAGTTCGCGCCCGCACGCGTCCATTAAGTTCGGATCGACCTGGTGGTTGATGAAGCCGTCAACTTTGAGAATGCCATTGCCCAGGTTCCGGCCGTCGGTGAGGATCCGGAGTCGAAGTTCATCCATTGTGTGTGTCCTGCGTGGAAGATCGGCTGAAGGTCATTGTACATCGGTCGAGACATCAGGCCAACTTCGCGCCTCGATCTGGGTCGAAAGGCCGCCCCCGTAGGAGATCCTTGTACCGGGGGCAAGGTGGACCCGCCGCTCACCCCCTACTTGACATAGAACGGATGTTCCGCTAGAATGAGAACGAATGTGCGGCAGGTGTGACCGGCCGGAACCCCCAGTGCGTCCTGGGGGCCGTCGAAGGAGGATTGTATGGCCAAGGGCAAGTTATCGGATCGTCAGAGCCGGATGGTCGAATTCATCCACAACTTCAGTGAAGACAATGGATATCCGCCTTCGATCCGGGAGATCGGAGAAGCGGTGGGCATCTCATCCACCTCGGTTGTCAACTATAACCTCAACCGTCTTGTCGTAGAGGGGTATCTCGACCGCGATCAGAATGTGTCCAGGGGGATCCGTTTGAAGGAGAAGTTCGACCGGGCGACCGATCGTCTGTCGGAGGTCATCCGCATACCACTCGTCGGCCGCATCTTTGCCAGCGAGCCGGTGCCGCTGCCCAGCACAGACTCACCGATGTTCGGGACGGATGAGGCCATAGACATCGCGCGTGGGTTGCTGACGGAAGAAGAAGGTCTTTTCGCCCTGCAGGTCAAGGGTGACTCAATGATCGATGCTATGGTCGGTGACGGTGACATCGTCGTCATGCGGCGGGCCCAGGAATGGAGCAACGGGGACATGGTTGCTGTGTGGCTGAGTGACCGGGAAGAGACGACCCTCAAATACATATACCGCGAAGGACGCAGGGTCCGACTCCAGCCGGCCAATCCGACGATGGATCCGATCCTCGTTGAGGATCCACGAACTCTTGAGGTGCAGGGGAAGGTCATGCTCGTCGTCCGTCAGCTCAACTGACCTGGGGCACGGACCCCGGATCACCTGTTACGAGATATATAGAGCCCTCGGGTTGTGACCGGGGGCTCTTCACGATGGCCGGACGCAGCTCGCCGCTCGATTCTGCGGCCTGGATCCTCTCAAGTTGATGCAGAAACGATGATCCTGGTTGAGCCAGGGTGATACGCGCGGCGCTGAAAGTCGGCGTAGTACTCGATTGCCTGATACCCGGAACCCGAGAACAGGCGCGAGAGCGCCTCCGGACCGCGCAGGTGGAAAGTCACAGGGACTTCCGTCCGTTCGACGCGGCCGTCTGGGAGCAACTCATCGTATAGCCAGGTCACGTGAAGACGGGACCCTTCGGGATCGACGCGTTCTTGCGAGCTCACCTGAACCGGGTTGCCGGTCTCAAGGTCTTCGAACGCAGCACGAAGTTCGGAGTCCTCCGCCACGGGAATGAAAGTCTGTGTTTGTGGGGGCAAGTCCAACACCAATCGCCCGCCGGGGGCCAAGTGTCGAATGGCGCAGGTCGCCGCTTGGCGAAAGTCATCGTCCGGCAGGAGGGCGAACGTATTACACGGTGAGATTACCAGCGGGAAGGGCCCCTCAAGGTTATAGTCCCGGATGTCGAGCTGACGTAGCGACACCAGATGGCTCGACTCCTGCGGGAGGTGAGAGGCTGCCCTTGCCAGCATGCCCGGATCGTGATCGATGCCGACGATCGGAAGCCCGGCAGCGGCCAGGGCTAGAAGCACCCTGCCGGAACCGCAACCCAGCTCGAGCACGGGGCCGCGACTTTCGAGCGCCAGCTCGAGCCAAAATGGGATGTCCTCGGTGTATTGGGCGTATTGTGCTTCGAAATAGCGGGGGAAATCGGCCGAGCCCATCCTCAAACCGGGCGGTGGTTCTTGCGGGCGACGAAGCGGGCCGAAGCTTCAAGGTGGGCAGGCGCGGCCCACAAGTCGGGGAACTCGGCCCGTTCTGCAGCAGCAGCCTGCCCCGGGCGTAGTTCTATCCCGGCCCGGGCCAGACGCTTGATCGCCCGAACAGCCTGAGGATCCTGCCGGACAATGGTCTCGGCAAGTGCCATGGCTGCGTCCATGGCGGTCCCTTCGGGGGCGATCTGGTTCGTCAATCCATAAGTCAGGGCTTCACTGGCGGTGAAGACCCGCCCGGCAGCCAACCATTCCAGAGCCCGGCTGTAGCCGACGAGGCGCAGCAGGCGCTGCCCGCCACCCCAAGCCGGGCAGATTCCCAGGCGGACGTGCATCATGCCGATCGTGGCGCCCTCGGCCATAACCCGTATGTCGCAAGCCAGGGCGACTTCCGCTCCGCCGCCTAGCGCCGGCCCTTCCATCGCCGCCACGGTCGGGATCGGAAGCGCCTCCAAGCGCTCCAGGGCTTCCCCCATGATGTCTGCCAACCGCGCACCATCCAGCCGGGTCGGGTAGCCATCCAACTCGAAGAGATCGCCGCCGGCGCAGAAGGCCCCTTCGGCTCCGGTGACAACCAGGGCCCGCAAGCTACTCTCAACTGCATGCGCGCCATCAATAGCCTGCGAGAACGATTCCATCGCCTCCCAGGTGAGGGCATTGCGCGCTTCGGGCCTGTTCATGGTGATCACACCAATCCCGTCGTTCAATACCTCAAACAAAATCGAAGTCATCCGCGACCGTCTCCTTGACCGAGGGTAGGGCTCCCAGTATACTCGCTCGAGTTCGGGGTGTAGCGCAGCTGGTAGCGCACCGCGTTTGGGACGCGGGGGTCGGCGGTTCAAGTCCGCCCACCCCGACCTTCCATTATATAACCCCTACCCGCTTGGAAGGTACGCCCCGAGCGATGATCATCTTGGGACGCACCCGAGTAACCTGGAATGTTCCCCACTACTAGACATAATCCCAGAACTGCACCTCGCAAAGATGCAGTTGCGTTCTCTTCCTTCAACCCAAGAGTCCGGCGAGCCTGTCATCGCTTGACCGTGCATTCCGCCAAGGTTACAATCCGCGGCGTGCGGGTGTCGCCAAGTGGTAAGGCAGTAGCCTTCCAAGCTACCATTCGTGGGTTCGAATCCCATCACCCGCTCTGGCATCAGCTAAGTCGTGGAAGGCAAGATGCCGACCGGTCCGCCTTATACCACGTCATGGCTCCATCTAAAACGAACTCACGCCGCAGGGCCCGTAGCTCAGGGGTTAGAGCGGCCGGCTCATAACCGGTTGGCCGCAGGTTCGAATCCTGCCGGGCCCACCAACTCTTGAACTCCCTCAGCCCCATTCATATAGCCCGAGAGCCGCTCCGTCTGGTTTCATTGAGCGCCATCGAAGAATGAGAGGAGTTGTTCGATCCGATCGATGCCTGCAGTCAGACGATCCTTAGTCTGTGTGACCCGAAGGCGATGTCCAATACGGGAGAAGCCGAACGGCCTCTGACTGACGTCTCCGGGCTTGACCCAGTTTGTCCCGCCGGCAGCCGCCGCGGTCATCGGATGTGTTTGGACCGTGCAGCCTCACGAACGGCACTGGTCCAGTCCCTAATCACAGACCGAGGATGCAGAATCTGTCCTTCAAGAGGGATGTGCTGGCCTCTCTCCTGCGCCGGGAGACCTTTTTGTATACGGTCTCCTCGGCGATCCTCCTCACGATATTCATCCTCACGCTGATCAACCCCTTGCGGGTGAACAGAGATGCGTCGCTGCACCTGCTCATCGGGCAGCTCTTGCTACGAGGGGCCCTCCCCTACGTGGATTACGTCGAGATTAATCCGCCCCTGATTCATTATCTTCACGTCCTCCCGGTTGCATTGGCCGACTGGATCGGCGTCAATCCAATTCCAGTGTTTCTCGTGCTTGTTCTGGCCCTGTCTGTGGGGTCGATCGCCGGCGCGATTTACCTGCTCTCGCGCAACATTCCTGTTGAAGGCTACTTGATAGGCGGGATCGCGGCTCTCGCCATAACGGTCTTGGATCTTAAGCTCTTCAACACAAATGAATTCGGGCAACGGGAACATATATTCCTCCTCCTGGTGATGCCCTATATGATTCTGCGATGGCTGCGCCGGCGCGGGCGACTGGCGAACGGGAACAATCTGGGGGTTCTCGTCGGACTCGCGGCCGGGATAGGTGTGTTCATAAAGCCGCACTTCCTGATCATCATTGTTGCGGTAGAGCTCTTCTGGTTCATCTCTGAAGGCGGCCGGCTTCTGCCCAGGGATCCTGAGGCGATCGCAGTATTCGGAGTGGGACTTGGGTATGCTCTATTTCTTCTCTTAATGCCCGGAGAAGCGCGAGCCGGCCTGACAGCGGTGGTCGAGAGTGTGATTACCGGCGGATACCAGGCCTACGGCAATGAGAGTCTGATCGGCTTGATCCTCGACAACGACATCCTCCTGCTCGTCGGTCTGCTGCCGTTTCTTTTTTTCCGGGTGCGGAAGAACAAGGACGAGGCGGAGAGCTTCCTCCTGACAATGAGCGTGTTCGCACTCGCGTCTCTGGCTGTCTACGGCTTGCAGGGGCGCGGTTTTGCCTATCACCTGATCCCAGCCATGGGGGCGGAGTACCTGATCGTATTCTTGCTGGTGTTCGCCGTCGCCCCTCGCCTCAGATCAGACGTCTGGCGGGAGGGAAGAGCACAGGTTGAGGGTCCATCAGGGTGGGTGAAGTTTGGTAGGCTCCTGACTGCGACGCTAGTCCTGATCGCGGTCGGCAAGTGGATCGGGGATTTGTCGCCGAATGCTATTCGAGGGGCAGCAAGCCTGCCGGATGCCGATGTTATCGCGGTCATTCGGAACAACTCCGCCGAGGATGACGGAGTCCTCGTGGTGAGCACTATGGCGGAACCGTTCAGATATGTCCTTCAGGCGGACCGTCGGTTGGCTTCCAAATACATCCCGACCAACCCCATATCATTTGGCATCTCCGGAATCGATGACATCGGCAAGTTGTATGACAGGGAATTCAAGCTTCCCTCATCTGTTCAGAGTTACTTGAATGAGTTAGAGCTCACGATCTCCAAGGATTCCCCGGCGCTGATCATCATCGACAGACGTAGATCATGTGTGGGGTGCCCCGAGGGGTTCCAGGTTTCGGAGTTTTTGCGCAGCAGAGGCGTCTACGAGGAGGCGATCGCGGTGAATTACACGCTGCTTCTCGAGTCAGGCCGCGTCGAGATATGGAAGCACGTGGCCAACGTGTCGGCGGGTGGTGATTAACCCTTCGCTCCGCTGAGTGAGTAGGCTCGTATGCCCAGGCCCCAGAAGCAGTCTTCTGCCCCCTGTGATCCACCGGTTGGGCCAGGGCCAGGATGTCAGTGCTCGGTGTCGATTCTCCCCCTCATTCTCCGTCATATAGGTAACGACCAGTAAGTGGACAGCGGAAGACGTGTGCAACGATTACACTCTGCCAACGCTGGCCGAACAAAGCCAAGGGGAGCTCCGGGGTTCAGCAGGGCCGCCCCCGAGCGCCGTTCACATCTCCCGCCAGGAGTAAAGGACTTGGCGAGGATGGCAAGCCAATAGGACACCCTGCAAACGATCCACCCCGCGCCCGTCGTCACCCTCAACAGGGCAGTCGCCGTCTCGATGATCGAAGGTCCGACCCAAGGTCTTCGCCTCATTGAAGGACTGGGTGATTGCCTGGGAGAGTACACGCCATACCACTCGGCCAGGGCGGATCTCCTGCGCAGTGCAGGCAAAGACGAGGAAGCGCGCCGGGCTTATGCGAAAGCGGTCGAACTGGCGGACAACATCATCGAGAAAACGTACTTCGAGCGACGTCTGAACGAGCTGTCTGGGGGCGCGAGATCTGCGGACTGATCGAATTCAAGACCTGCGTGCCGGGTATAGGTCTAAACGTGGAATGCGCTGAACAAGATGCAGTGGACTGTTGTGGGCGTCTCGGATCACCTAAAGCCAAGAGAGGAGAAGTGCAATGGGAAGGGTAGTGCATTTCGAGATTGAAGCGGAAGACCCAGAGCGGGCCTCACGGTTCTACAAGGCAGTCTTCGGCTGGAAGATCGAGAAATGGGAAGGTCCAACGGAGTACTGGCTCATCACGACGGGTCTCGAAGGGGAGGCGGGGATTGACGGCGGACTTGGCCGGCGGGAGGGAAACCTGTCCAAGACGACCAACACGATCGATGTCAAGTCGGTCGACGAGACCGTCAAGCTGATCGAGGCCAACGGTGGGAAAGTTGTGAGCCCCAAGCACCCGATCCCCGGTGTGGGGTACCTGGCGTATTGCGAGGACACTGAGGGGCTCGCCTTCGGGGTGATGCAGGACGATCCGTCGGCGGCGATGGATTGAGGGACGGCGATCTGAGGCAATCATGTCGCTGGGGAGCACAGGCCGCGCGCTGCGGTTCCTTGATCCACGGCGAAGTTGTCCCGCGATCGGGCGCGGCTGAGCCTATCTACGACGATCGCTTTCTCATCCAGGCGAGACTGTGCCCCGAACGTCAAGTCTGCGCCGCAGTTTCCCGCGGCGCAGACTTGATTGTAGAACCTTGGCACGAATCCCGGTGCATGGATGCTCTGAAACACATACCGACTGGATCTCAGGATTACATCGATACGATCCCGAGGATATTCTCTTCGCTGTCTTTGAACCAGGCTGACTTGTTGGTGCCATAGCTGGCGATGCCGCGCGCATCGGTTTTCAGCTCCCCCATATCGTATTGTTCGAAGACGACACCATGCGAGGTCAGGTCGTCAACGACTTGCTCAATGTTCTCGACGGTGAACGTCGCTGCAGTGTGATCGGCTTTGGTCGGGGCGCGTTGATATAGAAAAAGCTGGCTGCCGTTGCCGGCTTCGAAGAGCGCCCCGTCGGGCATGGGGACGTCGACGGGCTTAAGCCCCAGGGTCTCACTGTAAAAGCGCCTGGCGCGCACGATGTCAACAGCCGGCAGGGAAGCCACAACAGGGAATGACGCCAACATCGGTTGCTCTCCTTGGGAAAAGAAATCAGGGCGGGGAAGTAGAATAATCTTACCATCCTTCTCCGGAATGCGGGGTCGGATGCTCACCCCTCCGCCGGAAATACGGCCGGACGTGTGGGGATGCCGCGTTTCGCGGTCTTTGCCAAAGGAGAGGCCACTGCATGTTCGCATATCTTGGTGAATTGGCCGCCCTGACAACTTCGTTGTGCTGGTCGGCAACGGCGAGCTTCTTCACCATCGCCGGGAGGCGGATCGGCCCGCTGGCGGTCAATCGCATGCGCCTGGCACTGGCCGTGGGCTTCCTGGCCATGACGCATTGGGCGGTTCGAGGCAGCCTGGTCCCCGTCGGGGCTGAGCCGTCGCGTTGGTTCTGGCTCAGTACGTCGGGGGTGGTCGGTCTCGTGCTGGGAGACGCGTTTCTCTTCCAGGCCTTCATATGGGTCGGAGCACGGATCGGCATGCTCATGATGAGCCTGGCACCGATTATCGCAGCCATCCTGGCGATGGCCTTTCTGGGGGAAAGCCTTATCCCGCTGCAATGGCTTGCGATTGTGATCACGCTTGCCGGAGTAGCGATGGTCGTTCTCGATCCGCGCAGGCCGGCGCCCCTGGTCGGCGAGAAACCTAGCTTCGCCCGGGGCATCGTCTTTGGACTGGGCGCAGCTGCCGGCCAGGCCATCGGCCTCATCCTGGCCAAACGCGGATTGGAAGGGGACTTCGACGCCCTCTCGGGAAATCTGATCCGAATGATTGCCGCGACCGGGGTGATCTGGTTTGTGGCAGTCCTGATGGGGCAGGCGGGCGACACCTTGCGCCCCACGGGTGCGGGTCGGAACGCGTGGCTTCCCCTTCTCGGCGGCGCGCTGACCGGACCTTACATCGGCGTCTGGCTGTCTCTCATCGCCATCCAACGCACGAAAGTCGGGATCGCCAGCACGCTAATGGCGCTGCCTCCCGTATTCCTCCTCCCTATTGGTCGCCTTGTCTTCAAAGAGTCGATCGGCATTCAGGCGGTCCTGGGAACTCTGGTTGCGGTCAGCGGCGTGGCGATGCTTTTTTTGATCGGCTAGTTGTGGGGCTTTTTGCAGGTGGCTGGCTGGGGTCGGTTCGCCGCCGTCCATTGTCGGTCTCGATCGGTCATGCATCCCGGTTCGGTAAAGGCTCTTCCGACGGAACCACACGTAGGATCTCACCATCGACGAATGCCTGCCCCCATGTCCCATTGATCTTCATCGCGGCGAAGACCTCAGCTGGGACGCCGATGTCGGCAAGATAGAGTTCGCCGACGAACTCAGACGCTCCATGCTGTAGTAAGCCGCGCTTCGGCGCAGCCAGGGTGAGCGTGGCATCGGCTCGGATACAAAGCTGGTGGACCGGGCCCAGAGTGGGGTGAAGACCTGAGGGGAGATCGAGGGCCAGGATCGGCGCTGAAGCGCGATTGGCCCACTCGATCAACTCCAAGGTGGCGCCCCGGGGCTCTCCCTCAATGTTGTAGCCGATCAAACCATCGATGATCAGATCGGGCGGTCGGATCGAGTCGATTTCCTCGGCCTGCGACATTGGGACGCCGATCCGTATTAGAGACTCGAGTTGGTGCGCCGCCGCGCCCGAGTGATCAGCCACAGCTCTGGTCAGGATCAGATGCGCCTCGACCCCCCATGTGTGCAGCCGCCGCGCGCAGGTCATGGCCCCTCCCCCATTCCCGCCCGGACCGGCCAGGACAACCGCCTTGGCCTGGCTGGGCCGATCCCGGAGAAAGCGCTCCACCGCCAGCCGGGCCAGGTTTCGCCCTGCGTTCTCCATCATCTGCAATAGCTCGATGTGAAAATCGTCGATCATTAACCTGTCGACTTCCGCCATCTGTGCGCGGGTCAGAAGTGGAAGCCTGTCGGAGGGGATCGTCGGGAAGTCGCGGGTCATGAGGATTACCGGAGTGCGGCCCGGCGAGGCCTACGAACTCACATTCGGCCGGCAAAGTGACCGGATCTGATCGGCGATCGGTTCGTCTCCGACGATGACCAGGATATCTCCGGGCTCGATCGTCGTATCGCCGTGAGGGATGATCTGGCTCTCCTTCCGGCGGATCGTAGCGATCACACACTCGCGCGGCCAGCTTATCTCGCCCACCCGTTTGCCGACGATCGCCGCCGAGGGCTCGACCGTGATCTCAGTGGCGTCGAGCCCGGCGACGGTCTTCGCTCCGGCCTGGATGTTCCCCGATCGTATGGCGGTACGGCGCGCAAGGGCGATGTCATAAGCCCGGACGATGTCATTGCGCCTGACTACGCCCAGGAGCCGCCTTGGGTTGCGCCGATCGACCACCGGCAGGCGCGAGAGGTCACGCGGGGCCATCCGCCGCAAGGCTGTACCCACAGTCTCGTTCGGAGAGACCGTCACCATATCGCGTGTGGCGATATCCCGCACGAGCAACCCCACCTGATCGTCACCTTCCGTTGCCGCGCGCCGGTAATCTTCGAGCGAAACAACGCCGTAGAGTGAACCGTCATCATTCAACACCGGGAATCCATGGCGTCCTGTCCGCGGGAATTCGGATGCGAGTTGCGCGATCGGCATGGAGGTTGGAACCGTCGCCGGATCCTTTACCATGACTTCGTCGACCTGGACACTTTCCATCGCATCGATGTCCCGACCGCTTTCGAGGCGAATGCCGCGCTGGGTCAGCTTGAAGGTGTAGATCGAATCGCGATGCAGACGCTCGGAGACGATGTGACTCACGATCACGCCGGCCATCAGGGGGATGATCAAGCGGTAATCGTCAGTCATCTCGAACACGATCAAGAAGCCGGTGAATGGGGCATGTGCGGCGCCGGCGAAGACCGCGGCCATTCCGACGGTGGCGAAAGCGCCCGGGCCGGCTGTCGCGCCCGGGGCGATCTTCTCGACCAGCAGTCCGAAGGCGCCGCCGAGCGCTGCGCCAGTGAACAAGGCCGGGGCAAATACACCGCCGGAATTGCCGGAGCCGAGGGTCAGGGATGTCGCCAGCGGCTTGAGGATTATCAGCGCAACCAGCAATCCGATCGATAGCTTACCCAGCAAGGTAGCTTCGATCACGGGGAATCCTGAGCCGAAAATATGCGGGAAGCTTGCTGCAAGCGGAAGGCCGATCAGATTCTCCCCTTCGGGGACGAAACCCAGGCTGAGGATCATTGGGTAGAAGAAGGCCAACCCGCCGAGCATCAGCCCGCCGATCGCAGGTTTTATCGCTTCAGGCAACCTCGCCCGATCGAACCGGGCCTCGATACTGTAGAGCACCTTGATGAACGCGACGGCGGTGATCGCCGCCAACACCCCAAGTAAGGCGTAGAGAAGGATCTCCCAGGGCGTCCGGATCGCGTACTTGGGGATGGAGAATGCGGGGCGGTCGCCCAGGAATACTCGGGCCACAGTCGAAGCCGTCACGGCCGAGACCACGACATTGCCCATATCACCCAGACGAAGCTCGCCCAGGATGATCTCCATAGCGAAGATCACACCGGCGATCGGGGCATTGAATGTCGCCGCGATCCCGGCCGCTGCACCACATGCAACCAGGTTTCGGACGCGCGCCTCGGACAGATGAAACCACTGGCCGAAGGACGACCCCAGGGCCGCACCCACCTGGACGATTGGACCCTCTCGGCCGGCCGAACCTCCGCTGCCGATGCAAAGGGCAGATGCGACTACCTTGGCCAGCACAACTCTCGGCCGGATCCGGCCGCCCTGCAGAGCGATCGCCTGCATCACTTCTGGGACGCCGTGACCCTTGGCTTCGCGGGCGAAGTAGGCGATGACCGGCCCGGCGAGCAGACCGCCGACTGCCGGCGCAAGGATGAAGATCCCCCGTCCGGCGAATCCCAAGAGTGACTCGCCTCCCTCGAAGAACAGTCGCTGAACCAGGACAATGAGCCGTATGAAGACGACCGCGCCCAAACCTGTTCCGGCCCCGACGATGAACGCGGTCCCCAGCAATACCGCCGTCTCCGAGGGCTGGATTCGGTCGAGCAGGTGAGGTAGACGGGACCTGAGTTTGAGTTGGCCCATCATTCCTCGCAGCCCGCATCCGTGGCTGAACCCTCGACTGACTCGGGATCCGGAAGAGGTGCGTCTAGACTCATCCGTCGGAGCTCCTGGCCGCCTTCGCCAAAGGCCAAGGCGACGAGCCCATCCCCGGCCGATAGCTCTGTGTCCCGGTGGGGGATAAGGACCTGTCGGCCTCGCCGGACGCTGGCCAGGCCGCGGTAGTGGGGCCAGTCGACTTCGCGCGCAGGATGGGTGGCGCACGGTGCGTCGAGTTCGATCACAAGCTCCTCAGTGTTCATCCCACCATAGCCGCCGCGCCGAACCTGATACTTCCGATGGCACAGCGCCGCGCGGCGGGCGAGAAGGATGTTGTGTGCACGCAGCATGTCGCTCCGTCGGAGCATTCCATTCAGACGCCGAGGGTCGCCGCTCGGCAGGAGCGGCAGGCGGCCGATGTCTCTGTCGTCCATCTTGCGTGAGGCTTCGGCGATGGTCTCGTCAGGAGAGGCGACCAGGAGCTCGCGGCTACAAACCTCGCCCATTGTGGGACGGCGGTCGCCGGCTTCGATCTAAGCCGATGCCCCAAGACGGTCCCTTCTAGAAGGAACCCTCGGGGCCCATTATGGCACCGTGCGCCGAATTGAAAAAGGTTACGCAACGTGCGATCGCTGATGCTCTTCTGGCTCCTCGATCGCTGAGGCATGATTCCCGGGGGGAGACGACATAGGTCAGAGGGTGTAAATCGCGAAAACCCCGAAGCCGGCGATGAGGGCGCCTGCTAGCCTGTTCACCCAATGTAGTATCGTGGGTGTGATCCGAGCACGTAGAACCCCGACGCCAAGTGCCAGTACAAACCACCAGAACGCGGATCCCAAGAATACGCCTGCGACGAGTGTACCGCCCGCTGCGGCATCGCCGCCGGTAGTGACCCCCAACCCGGCAAAAACCGAGATGAACGCAAGAATTGTGACGGGGTTCATGACCGTCAGCAAGAAGGTTGATGCATATGCCGCCGCCAGCCCGGTTCGCCCTGGGTCGATCGCTCGCTCCGCGACCCTGGAGAGAAAAATACGCGTTCCAAGAAAGCACAGGTAGAGCCCACCCAGGATCCGAAGCCATTCCTGATTCCCGAGCAGCGCCTCCGACAGGAACGACAATCCGAAACCTGCGATCGCACCGTACAAACTGTCGGCGGTGGCTGCGCCCAGGCCGGAGATGAAGCCGGCAAGACGACCGTCCGTCAGAGTCCGTCGGATGCAGAGCAGCGCGATCGGTCCGACTGGGGCGGCGATGGAGAGACCGATCAGGGCCCCCTGTAGAAGAAGATGGGCATGCAAGCTCGTGTCTCACTCGCTCCGGTATGGATAGATCGGAGAGGCACATCACT
>Ga0209342_10005492_pt1 | contig 12969 bp, 10 predicted proteins | sample RifCSP16_2_FD_184023 | JGI IMG/M metagenome (GOLD analysis project Ga0209342, IMG submission 184023) | Soil microbial communities from Rifle, Colorado - Rifle CSP2_sed 16_2 (SPAdes) (version 2) | ecosystem: Environmental > Terrestrial > Deep subsurface > Rock core/Sediment | place: Rifle... | reverse complement strand
CAGGCCGCCTCAGGTGTTTCATAAAGGCACGCCAGCCGTCGACCGCGATGAGGAGCGCCGCAACCACCAGCAGAATCGCCACTAACACCATCAACCCGGAGCCCACTACCGGAATGACTCTCCCTGCCACCAGGTTTGGCTGGTAAACGTTAAAGTACAGATTGTACGCGGTCACGAGAATCGAGGCCACAGTGGTAAGATACATGAAAATCATCGGAAGACCAGCGTAGAGCCAGTCCTTACCCACCGAGGCTAGCCAGACGGTCACCAGCAGCAACGATAAAGCGGCCATCAGTTGATTGGCTGCGCCAAAGAGCTGCCAGAGGTAGATCCACGTCCCGGTAAGCACGAGCAAGATGGCCAGAGCAACCGAGATGAATGAGGCCACATGCTGGTTGCGCAACGGCAGGATCACCTCCCCCAACCACTCGGTCAGAGTAATCTTCATCACACGGAAAATAAGCTGAGTAACCACAAGCACAATGACAATAAAAGCTGCAAAGGCCAGGGAGACCGCGTACTGAACAGGCACTCCCCAGACGCTGATGAAGCCGCCAAGTCCGTTGGCGAATGTCGCAGGAGGAGAGGGGGCCTTGGTGCCCACAGACACGGCCAACAGAGCAAGAAGTCCAAGCAGGAACTCAGCGAACATCGACCCGGCCCCGACAGGAAGCATATCCGCCTCGTTTTCGATCTGTCGCGCCGTGCCCACAGTCCCAATGAGGGCGTGCCAGCCCGAGATCGCCCCGCAGGCGATGGTGACAAAGAGCATAGGCCAGAGAGGCATGATTCCTGCCGGTCCCAATTGAGGATTCCAGCCTTTAAAAGCCGGGATCTGGAATTGGGCCACCTCAGGCCTGACGACAGTCGCCACGGCCGCTCCCCCAAGTCCCAGGACCATCGCCGTGGCCGTGATCCAAAAGCCCACATAAACCACCGGCTGAGCCATCCGCCAGATCGGGAGCACAGACCCCGCATAGCAGAACAGGCAGATCGCGATTGCCCAAAAGAGAAGGCTCGGCATGATCTTCGCCTCGGCCCCCTTGAAGCCAGCCAAGGTAGGGTCAAAATAGGTCACAATGGGCGTACCGCCTGTCATTGCGTTCAGGGCCTCGTTGAGACCTTTGAATACTCCTTCGATCGCCGGAAGTGGTCCCAGCAAGATTCCCAGAAAAGTGATCCCGACCGTGATAATCGTGGCGCCCAAAAGCCCCATCTTCCACCGATAAAGCATCTGCCCCAGGAGCAACCCCATGGCGACCAAAAGGATAATACCCAAGGGAGTCTTGGGCTGGCCATCCATCACCTGTGCCATGATGCCAACAAAAGCCCCCGCGATGAGAAGCAGGTAGAAAAATATAAAGAGAAACAGGGCTGTCCGTGTTCGCGGCGAGACCAGCCGGTAGGCCACGGCCGAGAGGCTATTTCCTTCGTTCCGCACGGACAGAACGATGGCGCTGTAATCGCTGGCCCACCCGATAAAGGAGACCCCCAGCACAAGCCAAACCAAAGCTGGCAACCATCCCCAGAGAGAAGCCGCTACGATTGCGCCGACGATGGGCCCGGCCGCGGCGATCGACTTAAAGTGGTAACCGAAGAGGATGTTCCGGTTGGTAGGCATGAAGTCCACGCCATCCATGTAGAGAGTAGCGGGAGTCGCCCGTTTTGGATCCGATTGGATCACATTGCGGTCAATCCGTCGAGCGTAACGAGTGTATGCCAGGTACACTGTCAGGATCCCGATGATCACGGCTAACAGAGTATTCATGGTCCCCCCTCCTATAAACGCTCCAACTGTTGACTCGGTCGGGCCGCATCATATAACTTTAGAAACCGCACGGGCAAGGGTTTTTTTAGGCCGCTCTTGCCCTCAGTTCAGTGCGGGCGGCGAGGCAATTGCATGAAGGACACGGTGTGGTCGGCCCTGGACAATGAATCTCTGGAAAGGCTCCTCGTCGAGCGCTGGCTCTTTCGGGGAATCCTGCTTGTGGCTATGCTGGCCGCGGCCATCGCGACGACCTACCTCGGGACACAAGGGGTGAGCACCCTCACGGATCGACTGACAGTGGGCGCTCTCTTAGCGATGACCTTCTTTGCTGGCGCCGTCGTCTTCGCTATGCGGCTCACCGACATCCGCATGCACCGGGAGCTCAGGCGGCGCCGGGGCCGCGCTTAACCGGGCTCTTTGAAGCCGGCCGCGCTCGTCGCGACCCCAATGATCAGCCCGGCTCTACTTTAGCGGTAGTCCCGAGATCCGCTCTTTTTCTCAATCCGCCAAAGATAAATGGTATGGTCCCAACCCGACGGGTCCTTGATGTGCTCGACTTTGAGCGGCTTCCAATCCCCCATATCAAAGTCATGAGAAACCACCCGCGAACCCGGCTTGAGCTGGCGCAAGACGGCCGGCCTGAGCTTCAGGTTCACCTCCGGCAAGAGGTACATTGTAACCACACTGGCAGGGCTCAAATCCACCGTCAGGATGTCCTGCTCACGAATCTCGGCGAGGCGCTCCAGCCCCTCTTTGCGGATTGTCTCTCGCGACTTCTGCAGCAGTTCTGGGTCGATCTCGAAGCCGACCGCTTTTACGCCGTATTTTTTCGCTGCCGTGATCACGATGCGGCCATCGCCCGAGCCCAGGTCATAGACGACATCCCCTTTCTTGACCTGCGCTAACTCCAGCATCCTCTCCACCACCTCCTGGGGAGTCGGCACGAAAGGCACTATCTTCTTCGACTCAAGATCAGACGACTGCGCCTGCGCCAGCCCCGCGCTTCCTCCATCGAGCCACCTCAAACCCGAAAGCCAGACGCCGCCAGTGACCAGCCATGCCGCCAAAGCCAACGGAAATAACCGCCAAAACCTTTTCACAGACCGTTACCTCCTGGGAGTTTTCGCTGCGCGCTGGCGCGAACACTAATCGAAGAGTCTCGAGGTGTCAAGAGGCTGCATGGTTGGGTGCGGAGCTCCGGCCAGGCTTGAGCCGGTCCTTGAACCGCTTGGGGATTGCAAAGGTAAAGCGGCTTCCCTCACCTTCCTTGCTGTCTACCCATATCCTCCCCCCGTGGAGCGCAACGATTTCCTTGGCGATGGTGAGACCAAGACCCGTGCTGCTCATGCCCTCGGGGGAAACCAGGCTGATTTGCTCGAACTTTTTAAAGATTCTCTCCTGGTCTTTTTCCGGTATGCCGATGCCGGAGTCTTGCACACTGATGGCCACGCAAGCCTCAAAGGACATCTCCCGGTCGCTCCAATTGTCATCCACCTCCACCGCGACCGTGCCGCTTTGCGGGCTAAATTTGATAGCATTTCCCAAGAGATTGGTTACCACCTGGATTAAGCGATCCGGATCTGCCTCCAAGGCCACATCTTCGTGCGGGTACTTTTCTTCGAGGCTGATGCCCCTCTCATTCGCCCATCCCCGGACCGTCTCCACGACATGGTGCACCAGATCCTTGACCTGAAACGGGACTGGCCGCAAGTCTATCTTCCCTGCCTCCAGTTTAGCCACATCCAGCAGGTCATTGACGAGACGAGAGAGCCGGCTGATATTGCGGCGGGCGATGCCAAGGAACTTCTCCTGTTCGGGACTGACGCTTCCGACCTCTTCCCGCATCAGGATGGCCAAGGATTCGTCAATCGCCACCAGAGGGGTGCGCAGTTCATGGGAGACATGGGCGACGAATTTTGATTTGGCCTCGTCCAGCGCCTTCTGCTTTGTGATATCGTTGAGGACGGAGACCATACCGACCGTTTTCCCTTCCTCATTTTCGATGACGGCGCTACTCGCCTGCAAGACCCGTCGGGTCTCGTCATCGACGCTCCTAAGTTCGATCTCTTTGGTTAGGCGATCGTCCGCATCGGTCAGAGGACCTTTGGCCAAAGCCAACATATGCTCATCCTTCAAGACTTGGGGGATCGGAACGCCCTTCCCTTCGGTTTGGTTGAGCCCCAGGAGTTTTTCTGCCGCGGGGTTCATCACCTGAATTTTCCCTTCGACATCCACGACCACCAAGCCCGCGGCCAGATTCCGTATCACGGAATCCACTCTCTCCTTGTCATTAATCAGCTTTTGCTTCTCCCGTTCGATGGTAGCCGTCACCTCCTGGACCCGCTGGGAGAGCTTTTCTTCGAATTGATGTTTAAGCCGAGAGAACTCCTCGAATTCTTCAGGACTGATTTCGACCCTGCGCGATCTCATCGGGGTTCGTCCCCGCTGCGGCTCAGCCAATAACTGCTCGATATCCTTGTCTCCGACCCCCAGCCGGCCCAATCGCTCCCGCAACGGCCCGCCGAGTCTCTCGCGCACTTCGCGACTCCGGAGAAACTTGTCGGCCACCTTGGCAAACGAGCTGAGATCCCCCTCATTTTGCTCGAAGGCCCTGACCACAAGCTCCAATTTAATCAGATCGGCGCAACGCTCCAAAACGCTCGTTAGCTTTGCGGCGGCCTCCTTGAACTCCTCCGGGGTCTCGGGGGCTTCCAAAGCCTTTTTCAGTGCACGAGCGAGGCGGGTGATCGCCGGCGAAAAATCCTTCCCATCTTGGATAAACAGCGGGATAAGCTGCTCCGCCACGAAGCGTGCCAGACCATCGATGATCCGTTTTAGCGCGGGCAGGTCTTTCGCCTGCTCGACCACCTGCTGGACGGCCACTTCCGGTTTCTTTTCGAGTTCGTAAATCAGCCTTCCGAAATCGAACTCGATCTCGCCCCCTGGCTCCGCCAAACAAAGCTCAACCAGGTCGCTGACGCGTTCGATTTTCCGCCCTGGCTCAGTGCCCGCGTCGCCGTTTCGTCCTTCCCCCGCGCCGATCTTCGACTTGTCCACCACCTCCTCCTCATCCGTCACCATGCGGTATCGGGCAGTCCCAAGCCGGACATGTGGAAGGGCTTCACCGTCGAAGACCTCGGCTAAACCCCCTCTCTGCTCCAAAATCCTGGGGGGCATGGCCAAGACTCTGAAGAATGAGCTAATCTCATCCTCGGTAATTCCTCTTTCGAAGACGAGACTCTCAAGATGAAGGCGATGAGATTCCCTCAGGAGCTCCGCCACCCCGGTCTTTTTGCCGTCGATGGCGTGATCATTGGCGAGCAATCGGCCGCCAACAAAACCCAAGGTCAGAGTGGGCTCTGAGGCCAAAATCAGTTCGAGCCTGGCGTAGAAGTTCGCGACCGCCAGTTGGGAGGCCGGATGCTTTTCCGAGTACAAACGGTACTGGTTGAGGACAAAGCCGAATAGCTTGGCGATCTCGGCGTAGTATTCAGTTCTCTCGTCCATCTGCCCTTGCTCTCATGCCCACGTTTACTCCTGTTTTTTCCAGTGGGCAGGGAACCAAAGCCGGAACAGTGAGCCCTTGCCAACCTGGCTCTCCACTTCGATTTCGCCGCCGAGCAACTCCAGGATTTTTTTCACATTGCGCAAGCCAAGGCCCATTCCCCCGTAAAGTCGGGTGTGAGAGCTGTCGATCTGATGGAAGGGATCGAAAATGACCTGAAACTGGGCCTCGGGAATCCCGATCCCGGTATCTTCGATCTCACACCGGACGTTCTGGCTCTCGGGGAGAAAACGGGCCCTGATTGCCACGCCCCCTTCTTCGGTAAATTTAATCGCGTTATCGATGAGGTTGCGGAAGACCTTCGTGATTTTCCCCTGGTCACTGAAGAGCTGCGGCATCTCGGGGTCAATATCCCAGCGCAGGGTCAGCCGTTTTCGTTTGACCTCGTCCCCGAGAAATTCCATCAAAATGTCCCGGACCTGATCGATCGTGAAAAGGTCCGGATAGACGGAGACGCCCCCCGCTTCCAGCTGTGAAACGTCGAGGGCATTCTCGATGTGGAACAACAGTCCGGTTCCGCTGCGCCGGATGGTAAGGAGGCTATCAATTTGTTGCTGGTTGACCCCGCCGAAAGTCTCCTCCATAAAGAGCTCAACATTTCCCAATATGATGCTGATGGGCGTGCGCATCTCGTGCGAAATGACGCTCAAGAGCCTATGCTTAATGCTGTCGGATTCTTCTAGCCGCAGAGTCAACCTCGTGAGGTCGTCCACGTTGCTCTCCAGAGCGGTCAACAAGCGGTGGTTCTCGATGGCGACACCCAGCACTCGTCCTAAAGCGGCCAATAGCTGGACCTCTTGTTCCCCGAACCCCCCCCGTTGCGGACTGGCCACGGCGAGGGTTCCCACGATGCCATCACGCGCAATTAGGGGAACTCCGAGAATCGAGTTGATGCCCTTCTTCTTCAACGCGAGGTACGCGCAGGAGAGATCGGTCTGCACGTTATCCAACAGAATCGGGCTTCGAGTGAGAAAGATCCTTCCAGAGCTCCTTTCGCCAATTTTGACGCTGGGGAATTTTTCCGCGTAATCGGGAGGGAAACCCTTTTGCGCAATCAGATCGAGAGTTCCTGCCGACGGGTTGAGCAGCCGCAAATTCCCGTGGCTAAGGTCAAAAAGCTCCAGGACCTTCGCCAGCGCGGCTTGGTAAATATCTCCGGCGTTATGCGGCAGCGTCAGAATCTCGGCCACCGCCGCCAAGCTTAAAGATTTTCTGATTCCGTTTGAGTTTAATTGCCTCGCTGACCGAGGCCTCGCGAACAACATGCTATGCCCCTTCGGTTCTTACCGGGGCAATGCAGCAAAATTCATTCCGCTCCGCGGGAAAAATCAGGAAAAGCGAGGACAGATATAGAAAATCAATAAATTAGGCAGGTTGAGTGTGACTGCCACATCACATTTTTTGTAACCGCAAGAGGTGCCTTTTGAACACGAATGTCAAATTATGGAATGGTTTTGGTAGGTGGAGCAATAGAACCTTATTTTAGACCCTTCGCTACTTTTCCACCTTCCCCCAGAGCTTTCCCAACCAGGTACCCCCTTTCTCCCGCCCGGCAACCTCCTCAATCTCGCCAGAGTCAAGCCAGATTCCCCCGCAACCGGTGCATTGATCCACGAGTATCTTCTGAAAGCTACGCTCCTTAAGGGCCGCCCCGCACTTGGGACAACGCATATGGAACATCTCTTTAATCGTTTGTTTCGCCTCTTTTTCTCGCTTGGCCTTGAGTTTTTCTATCAGCTCTTTTTCCTTCTTGACAAAATATTCATCCTCCAAGGCCTTTTTCCGCTCATCCCACTTGTTGGACACTTCGCTGACCTCCTTTGCAGGGTTACAAAATTAACGCACGCCATTTACCATTTCTATAGTCACAGCGCCGAGAAAGACCTGACTGACCAGCTTCAGGGGCCTTTTCATCCGATCGGCCGAGATCCAGACCGTCGCCTCCCGCAATCTCCCCGCGTACCCTGAACGGCTGAGATTCTGCAGACGGGGAATGATTTTAAAAGCGTCGATTTCTCCGGCTCTCGAGGCGATCCTCTCCGCAGCCACAACGTCCAACTGAAGCAGGTAACGGCTCTTCCCGCCGAACACTTCTAGCTGGAGCGTATCTCCAACCCCGAAGTCGAGCGTCCGGGCCAGATAGCTGGCCGAGATGGGATCGAAAGTGTGCGGCGAGACAAACTCAAATTGCTTCAGCCTGGCCCCCTGCTGCCGCTTGACCGCCCATCTCTGGTTCGCTGGGTCAAAGACAGCCGTCGTATCGATGCGTTTACGATTTTCCCTCTGGTGAAAAACGAAACGGCGCGGCTGGAGCGTCTCCGTCTCAAAGACTGACTCGATTGAATCACGCATTCTCCAGATGAGCTCCAGAAATTTCCATGTTGTTGCCTGAATCGTTACCTGGTAACACCTTTTACCCTCTAGCCACACCGCTTTAGCGTCGACCACCGCCGATGCCATGGGAATTCCGTTCCAGCTTGCCTGATAAACCACGTGCTCATTGCTGCCAAAGGCAGAATTCGCTGGCTGATAGTGCTCGCCCCCTCTCGGAGTGTCTGCGAAGGCACCCCCAGCGACAAGCAGGCAATTCAAGGCGAGCGCAAAAAAGACGAGCTGGGCGACCGGAGATTGGATGGCGTAATGCCGCAAAAACTTAGCCGATTTCATGCGAGCTTAGGCCGGCGGCGAGAAAACTTAGGTGGAACTTTCCGTTTTGTTCAGCTCCTGAACCCCGTCATGTAAGGAAGCTCCGCCGCGAGTTCTCTGACTTTATTCAAATTGGCACATAGCATGGCTGTCGAATCCCAGAAGCCCTCCAACAAGGCCTTGCGCGAGCTTTCGGGGACATCAAAAGCAATCGCCAGCTCCCCTCCTGAATAGAGCTTCTTTTCTTGAAGGTCCAACTTGAAGCCCGTCTGAGGATTGGACTCCACGAGCTTCATCAGGTTCTCTATCTCGCTCGACGCAACCGTGACGGCGGGGATCCCCAGCATAAGGCAATTACCCGCGAAGATAGCAGCAAAGGATTCCCCAACAAGGGCATGAATCCCAAAGCGAAGGAGCGCCTGAGGCGCGTGCTCTCTGGAAGAGCCACAACCGAAATTCTTGTTCACTAGGAGGATGGAGGCGCCGCCGTATCTGGGATCGTTAAATGGATGGGGCCGGGGCTTTCCCTCAGGGTCAAATCTCTCGTCGATAAACGGGTATTCTCCCATGCGTGCGAACGTAGTTTCCTTTAAGTATCGCGCCGGGATGATCCGGTCCGTGTCGATATCGTTACCGCGTAGCGGCATCGCCGTGCCGGTGACGCCGGTCACTTTGACGTCTGAAATCATTCGTTCCATTCTGCGCCCCTCTACGTGTACTGCCGGACGTCCACGATTTTACCGTTTAGGGCCGCGGCCGCGACCATCGGGGGACTCATCAGGATCGTTCGCCCTCCTGGGCTCCCCTGGCGGCCGATAAAGTTGCGATTCGAGGAGGAGGCGCATATCTCCCTGCCTTTGAGCTTGTCCGGATTCATGCCCAGGCACATGGAGCATCCCGCCGCTCGCCATTCGAAGCCAGCATCGATAAAAACCTGATGCAGCCCTTCTCGTTCAGCCAGCCTCTTGACTTCTGTCGAGCCCGGAACCACGAGCGCCCGAACCCCAGCATGGACTTTTCTACTCCGCACGATTTTGGCAGCGGCGCGAAGGTCGCTAAGGCGGGAGTTAGTGCAGGAGCCAATGAACGCGACGTCGATGGAAGTTCCCAGGATGGGAGTTCCTGGCTGCCAACCCATGTGTTCGTACGCCCGCTTTGCCCCCTCCGGGTCCGGAAGCTCGTTCGGATGAGGAAGTCTTTCAGAAATACCCACCGCCTGTCCGGGATTGATGCCCCAGGTGACAGTCGGTTCTATATTCGAGCCTCCGATCTCCACCACATCATCGTAGCGCGCGTCTGGATCGGAGGCGGTTGACTTCCAGTACGCCACCGCCGTTTCATAATCTTCACCCTTGGGGACAAAGGGCCTCCCTTTCAGAAACTCAAAGGTGGTCGTATCCGGATTCACGTACCCGACCAAGGCTCCCCCTTCAATGCTCATGTTGCAGATGGTCATGCGCTCTTCCATATTCAACTTTTCGATGGCGGAGCCCCCGTATTCATAAGCGTAACCCTTGCCACCGGCCACACCGAGTCTCCGGATGATCGAAAGGATCACGTCTTTGGCGTAGACCCCCTCGGATAACCGCCCGTTTACATTGATTCTGCGCACCTTGAGCCGGTCCATCGCCAGTGTCTGGGTGGCGAGCACATCGCGAACCTGGCTTGTCCCGATGCCGAAGGCCAATGCGCCGAACGCGCCGTGGGTGCTTGTGTGGCTGTCCCCGCAGGCGAGGGTCATACCAGGCTGGGTCAATCCCAACTGTGGCCCGATGACGTGAACGATTCCCTGCCGGTCGCTCTCGAGACCGAAAAATTCGACGCCGAACTGGCTTACGTTTTTCTCCAACGCCTGCGTTAATTCTTCAGCCTGCTCGTCGAGGAAGGGTCGGGTCCGAACGTCGGTGGGCACGATGTGATCGAGGGTCGCGAAGGTGCGCTCCGGGAAAGCCACTTCGAGACCCTTCTCCCTTAACATATCAAAGGCCGGCGCAGTGGTGATTTCGTGGATCAGGTGGAGTCCGATGAAGAGTTGCGTCTGGCCGGTCGGCAGTACGTCGACGGTATGAGACTCCCAGATTTTATCGTACAGCGTGCGCCCCGAACTTTTAGCCATCTCGCTCCTGCTCCTAAAAACTGAATCCTATCCGCCTCTATGACCAAGTTCAAGGCCTTCGGCTACCGTCATGATAAATCCAAGCCGCCGGATCCCGCGCATAATCTTCATACGAGCCGGGGCCGGTGATCCCCGGTATCTGAGGGATCCAATCCTCTTTGAGAAGCTCGTCCGGATCCCCAAACCGCGCCGCCAATGCGCGCACCTCCGGATCATCTAAAGCGGTCAATCGACCATTGCGGATAACCGTATACTCTCTACCGTCTTTACCAGTGACCACGAGCGTCGGAAAAAGTAGATGGATGTGGAGATGGCCGTAAAGCAGGCCGCGCTCGCCTGCCCACCGCTCCTCCGCCGAGCGCCACAGGGTACCGAACCCCATGTGAATCACCCCTGAGCGCCGCCGCTCCCACTCAAAACCCCCCGAAGAGTGCCGTTCGACATGGCTGGGACGGGAAACTTTCGGGTTCGTGCCGATCGCGGCCTCCCAAAGATAGAATAGACCGGGTCGAGGAAAGCAGGGATATTGGGTCTTACGCGTCTCCTCCAGCAGGTCACGCCAAGCTTCCCCATAAGCCCCACCACCGATCACCTTACCGATTTGGCCTGCTTCAAGCTCGACCTTTACATGCGGGAAAGCGCGCGAGAAGTGGCTCGTTGTCCCCGCCACCACTCCGGCGGCATCCTCCTTGACGATCAGGGGTGGCACCGGATGGCTGAAGAGATGCCCATGGCGGGGATCTGCGCAAAAGCCGTAGCGACTGCCATCGTAGTACTCTTCCCAGTATGTCCACGAGATGTCGGTGCCCTCGGCATCCGTAAGTCGAGCCTTGCCGCCGCGCCCATAGTTCCAGATGGGCTCCCAGGTCTTACGGTTGATCAACAGGTGAAGCTCCAGCGGATAGAGGGTCGACGGTTGCCGGAAATGCTCAGCTCTGAGCCAGGGAATCTGCTCGTAGCGGTAATCGGTCTTCGGGATCGGACCTCCCTTGCCATGGATGAGCAGATCATAACCGCGCTTGGCCGCGAAATCCTCCACAAAGGGGATTCCCTCCCATCGTCTCGGATTGTTTTCCCACGGCTCCCGTCGCATGATGACGCGGACCTCATCGAGATGGTCGAACTCTCTATCCGGGTTCCCCATGTCCAGCGTCAAAATATCGACGTGCGCTCCTTTCTCTCTCAGCGCTTGGGCAACCGCCAGGGGAACTTCCGGATCGTACTCACGATCCACAGCAATGAGAACCTTGTTCCCCCCAACGGTGCTCCCATAGCCGACAAAGCCTACGTGACAGTTCCGCTTTTCCGCCCATCCGGAAAGCCCACGGGCGATCGGCAGGAGCTCCGAAAGATCGGCGGTTTTTACTCTTCCACCGGCCTCACTCCCGCTGCCGGAAGAGGACGGAGCGTTTATCCCTATTTCATCGCCAATGTCGCACATAACGCCTCCTTGCTTTCCGATCTGATCACCACTGTTGCCGCAGGAGATCGTATACCAGGAAATAGAATTCCATCATAGAGGGAAGCCGGACGGTGAAAAACTCGGTGAGGGAGAAGCGCTTGCGGGTAGGATCGACGTGAGTGAAGAGCCGCAAGATCACCACGTGGACCTGGCTTTTGTCCCGCACCGCGTCGGCCAACCTGAGGCTCTCGGTATAAGGGATCAAGGGGTCGCCGCTACCGTGGCCGATGATGAAATAGGCGTCTACGGAGGGGATGATGGGAGCCATGGAGAGCTTTTCGAGATATCTGCGGACGCGCGGGTCGATTTTCTGGACCAGATCCTCGACCTGTTTCGGATCGTTATTGATCAAAAGCTCGTAGAGATATTTCCCCTGAGGCGTCAACTGGTCCACAAAAAGCCTGACCTGGTCTCGTTTTTGCTCCTGCTCTTTGCGAAAGATCTCCTTCAGGAGCTCGCGATCTTTTGGGCTTTCGACGTAATCCAGATTATTGACAAAAAAGACCCATTTGCCATAGGGCTCCGGGTTCAGAAAACCCTTCTCATTCCGGTACTCGTAGTACCCCGTGGTGATAAAGCGAATGACATTGACCGGATCATAGTAACCGCCAAAGGTGGTAACGAATTTCACCCGATGACGAATCGCCGGATGGGCCGCCGCCATGAGGGTGGGCCCCGCGGCGTAGCTGAATCCTAAGAGCCCCATCTTTCTGTCGTCGACCAGGTTGTTCAGAGCCTCCAGGTAGCGGAACGAAGTCACGATGTCATCGACGTCGCTCAAAACGACCTTTAAGGCTTTCATCCCGGCGAGTTCGGGAACGAGGACGACAAAGCCTGCGCGGGCCAGAGAGTGAGCGAAGCGAACCAGGCGTGGATCATCCTTGCCCTCCTCGACGATCCCGTGGGTCAGAAGAATCGCCGCACGCTTCTTTTCGTTTGGCAGGTAATAGAGATCCGAGCGAATCTCTCTCGCGTCATAAGGGATCAGCACAGACTTCACGACGGGCGCGGGGGTGATCCAAGCCAGGTTCCCATTTTGTGGTGTCGAGACGGTTTTTTCATCCAATAGATCCTGGATGAAAAGCGCGGTGAGCACCCCTAGGCGAATCTGCGGGAAAAAAACCGCGCCGAGGACAAGAAGGGATAGGGCGGCGATGAGAACAAACTTCCGCTTGCGTGACAGATGCACCGGTAGAGAAATCCTTTTTCCCGGCCTTTAGTATTTAACTTCCATGAGAAACAGCCCCTGCGGCGGGGCGGTGGGTCCGGCAAGCGTTCGGTCCCGAGCCATGAGCAGTTCGGCGAAATCTTCGGCCGGGCGCTCGCCTCGACCCACTTCAACCAGCGTTCCGATGATGTTGCGCACCATATGTCTGAGAAAAGCTGTCGCCTCAATCTTATAAACAAGAAAA
>Ga0209342_10005490_pt1 | contig 12971 bp, 9 predicted proteins | sample RifCSP16_2_FD_184023 | JGI IMG/M metagenome (GOLD analysis project Ga0209342, IMG submission 184023) | Soil microbial communities from Rifle, Colorado - Rifle CSP2_sed 16_2 (SPAdes) (version 2) | ecosystem: Environmental > Terrestrial > Deep subsurface > Rock core/Sediment | place: Rifle... | reverse complement strand
ATTCGGCGCATCACCTCGGCGCGGTCGCCCAGAGTCGTGGTGCCGACGCCTTCGACCGCGCACGAGGCGGCGCAGGCGGCGAAGGCCGCGGCTTCGAGCGGGTCGGAGCTCTCCTGGTAGCGCACGAGGAAGGCCGCTGCGAAGACGTCGCCTGCGCCGGTCGGGTCTTTTTCCGGGCGCGGCAGCGAGGGGACGTCGTGGACGCCGTCGCGCGTCAGCAGCGTGAGGCCGCGCCAGCCGCGTGTGAGCGCCACGAGCGGCACGAGCGACAGGAACTCGCGCGCGCGTGTGTCGGCGTCGGGCAGGTCGTGCTGCGACAGGAACAGCACGTGCACGCCCAGCAGGTCGCGCTCCGGGCGCTCCCAGCCCTTCGCCGAGACGCGGCCTTCCGCGTCGATCGCGCGCACGTAGCCCTGGGCGATGGCGCCGACGCATTCCGCCCCGAAGGCCGTGGCGCCAACGCCCTTGAGCTCGCCGGCCAGCGGGCCGAGCAGCAGCGCGTCCGGCGCACGCCACTCGTCCGGGAGCGCCTCGAAGCGAATGTCGTCGGCGCGCGCGGTGACGGTCTGGTGGCGGGTGCCGTCAGGCTCGTACTCGTTCACGAAACGCGTCGTGGCGGCGGCCGGCTGCAGGAACAGCGGCACCCCCGGCAGCTCGCGCTGCGGGTCGAAGTCCGGCCCGGCGCTCGTGAGGATCGCGACGTCCCAGCCGAGCCGCCGCGCGGTCAGCGATCCGTAGGTGACCGAGCCGCCGACGACGTCCCCGCCCGGGGCGCGGTCGTGGCACACGTGGCCGACGGACAGCAGGCGCGGCATGCGCGATCCGAGCTCAGGCCCTCGCCTTCTCGAACAGGCGAAGCTGCGACTCGTCGGGCTGGGTGACGGCCACCGGATAGCGGCCGCTGAAGCAGGCCGTGCAATGACGGCGGCCCGGGGCGTCGTCCGTCGCCGCCAGCAGCCCTTCGTGCGAGAGGTAGGCGAGGCTGTCGGCCCCGACGAAGCGGCGGATCTCCTCGACCTCGTGCGACGACGCGATCAGCTCGCTCTTGAGCGGCGTGTCGATGCCGTAGTAGCAGGGCCCGGTGGTCGGCGGGCTGGAGATGCGCAGGTGCACCTCGCGCGCGCCGGCCTCGCGCACCATCCGGACGATCTTCTGCGAAGTCGTCCCGCGCACGATCGAGTCGTCGATCAGCACCACGCGGCGGCCCTCGATCACCTGCCGCACCGGGTTGAGCTTGATCTTGACGCCGGCCGTGCGCTGGCCCTGGCGCGGCTGGATGAAGGTGCGGCCCACGTAGTGGTTCCGGATCAGGCCCCACTCGAACGGCAGGCCGCTCTCTTGCGAGAAGCCGAGCGCCGCCCCCATGCCGCTATCGGGCACCGGGCAGACGATGTCGGCGTCCGCGGGGGCCTCACGCGCGAGCTGGCGGCCGAGCTTCAGGCGCGACTCGAGCACGGTGCGGCCGAACACCAGGCTGTCGGGGCGCGCGAAGTAGACGTGCTCGAACACGCAGTGGGCCGTGGGCTCGGGCGGGAAGGGCTTGAACGAGCGCAGGCCGTCCGCGTCGACGATCAGCACCTCGCCGGGCTCGACGTCGCGCACGTACTCCGCGTCGATCAGGTCGAGTGCGCAGGTCTCGGAGGCGATCACCGTGGCCTCGCCCAGCCGTCCCAGCACCAGCGGCCGGAAGCCCCAGGGATCGCGCGCGGCGACGAGCGCCGCGGGCGTCAGGAACAGCAGCGAGAAGGCACCCATCACCTTGTACAGGCTCGCCGCGATCGCGTCCTCGACCCGCTCGCGGTGGCTGCGCGCGTACAGGTGGAGGATCACCTCGGTGTCCGAAGTGGACTGGAAGATCGAGCCGGCCGCCTCGAGCTCCTGGCGCAGGATCGCCGCGTTCACCAGGTTGCCGTTGTGCCCGACCGCGATCGGGCCGCGGTGGCACTCGATCAGGTACGGCTGCGCGTTCGTGGCGACGGTCTCGCCCGAGGTCGAGTAGCGCACGTGGCCGAGCGCGCGGTCCCCCGTGAGCGCGTCGAGCCGACCTTCCGTGAACACGTCGTTCACGAGCCCCATGCCCTTCTCGAGGCGGATCTTGTGTCCGTCGGCGGCGGCGATGCCCGCGGACTCCTGGCCGCGGTGCTGCAGGGCGTAGAGCCCCATGTACGCGAGATGCGCGGCGTCGGGGTGGCCGAAGACGCCGAACAGGCCGCATTGGTCGTGGAAGTGGTCGTCCTCGACCGGCAGGCGGCGGAGCGGGACGGCCGGCCGCTGCGGGGGATTCATTCAGGGCCCGATGTTAGCATCCCGGCGGAGCAGCCTCGCGTGTCACACGGCGGTTTTTCGAGAGGGCGATTCCTGGTCCGCATCGGCCTGGGCCTGCTGTGTCTTGGCGGGGCGAGAGCCGCGCTCTCGGCGGAGCCGAAAGCCGGGCGCGACGAGGTCTCCGTCTTTGCGGCCGCCAGCCTGGCCGACGCCCTGACCGAAATCGGGTCTGCGTGGGAGGCGGCCTCGGGAAGTCGCGCGCTGTTCAACTTCGGGGCCTCGAGCGACCTCGCGCGACAGATCCGCGCGGGCGCGCCGGCCGACGTGTTCGTCTCGGCGGACACGGCCCGGATGGACCGACTCGAGCAGGAGGGCCTCGTGCGCGCGTCGGATCGCCACGACTTGCTCTCGAACACGCTCGTCGTCGTCGTGCCGCAGGACTCGACGGCGCGGGTGACCGGCCCGCACGACCTCGCCGCGTTCCGCACGATCGCGCTCGCCGACCCGCAGGCGGTGCCGGCCGGCGTCTACGCCCGTCTCTGGTTACAGGGGCTCGGCCTGTGGGACGCGCTCGCGCCGCGGGTGGTGCCGACGCTGCACGTCCGCGCCGCCCTCGCCGCGGTCGAATCGGGGAACGCCGAGGCCGCCGTGGTGTACCGGACCGACGCGGCGCGCTCGAAGCGCGCCCGGGTAGCGTTCGAGGTGGAGCCAACGCAGGGGCCGCCCATCCGCTACCCGGTGGCGCCGCTCGTCGCGGCGCGCCAACCGGCAGCCGGCGCGTTCGTCGCCTACCTGCGCTCGCCCACCGCCCGCGCGGTGTTCGTGCGCCATGGGTTCGTGGTGCTGGGAGGGCGCTAGCCTGCTGTCACGGGACGAGCTCGAGATCGTCGGCTTCAGCCTCGCGACGGCCGCGGGAGCCACGCTGCTGATCCTCCCGCCCGGGGTGCTCGCGGCGCTCGCCCTCGCCCGCTACCAGGGGCCCGGCAAGGGCTTCCTCGAGACGCTGCTCGCGCTGCCGCTGGTGCTGCCCCCGACCGCCGTGGGCCTGCTGTTGCTCGAGGCGCTCGGCCGGCGCACGCCGCTCGGCGGCTGGCTCGCGAGCCACGGCATCGTCGTCGTGTTCACCTGGAAGGCGGTCGTGCTCGCGATGGCGGTGATGTCCTTTCCGCTGCTGGTGCGCTCGGCCCGCACCGCCTTCGAGGAGGTAGACCCGCGACTCGTCGGCCTCGCGCGCACGCTCGGCTGCGGGCCCATGGCCGCCTTCCGCCGCGTGACGCTGCCGCTCGCCTGGCGCGGCCTGCTGGCCGGCGTCGTGCTCGCGTTCTCGCGCGCGCTCGGAGAGTTCGGCGCGACGGTCATGATCGCGGGCAACATCCCGGGCAAGACGCAAACGCTCTCGCTCGCGATCTTCCACAACAACCAGCTCGGCCGCGACGACCGTGCGCTGGTCCTGGCCGGGGTCACGACCGTCCTGGCCTTCGCCGCGCTGTGGTCGGCCGAGTGGTTCACGCGGCGGCGCACGCGGCGGGCGGCAGCATGATCGAACTCGACCTCGACCTCCCACTCGCGAGCTTCGCGCTGTGCGTCCGTGCCCGGCTCGAGGGCGGCGTGACGGCGGTGATGGGGCCCTCGGGCTCCGGCAAGACCTCGCTGCTCGAGGCGATCGCCGGCCTGCGTCGCGGGACGAAAGGCCGCATCCTGCTCGACGGCGAAGCGCTCCTCGACAGCGAGCGGGGTCTGGCGCTGCCGTCCGAGGCGCGGCACGTGGGCTACGTACCGCAGGACGCCGGCCTGTTCCCGCACCTGACGGCCCACGCCAACGTGCGCTTCGGAGCGCGCGCCGACGCGAAGGCGGTGGCGAGCGCGATCGCAACGCTCGAGCTCGGCCCGCTGCTCGAGCGTCATCCCGCGTCGCTCTCGGGCGGGGAGAAGCAGCGAGTGGCGCTCGCGCGCGCGCTTGCGACCCGCCCGCGCTTGCTGCTGCTGGACGAGCCCCTGGCCGCGCTCGACCTGGGGCTGCGCGAGCGCATCCTCCCGTACCTGATGCGGGTGCGCGACGAGTGGAAGACCCCGGTGCTATACGTGACGCACAACGTGGGCGAGGCGCTGGCGCTCGCGGGTCACGTGCTGCTGCTGCGGGACGGCCATGTCGAGGCGACGGGCGCGCCGTTCGACCTGCTCTCGACCCCGGGCATGGTGAGAGCGTCCTTGCCTGGCGTCGAGAACCTGCTTCCGGGCCGGGTGCGCGCGCACGACTCCGAGGGCGGTGTCACGAGCGTGGAGCTCCCGGCGGGACAGACGATCGCGGTGCCGCTCGCCGCGGACTGTGCGCCCGGCATGCAGGTCACGATCGCCGTGAGGGCCGAGGACGTGATCGTCTCGAAGGGAGTCCCCGAGGGGATCTCGGCCCGCAACATCTACGAGGTCCGCATCACCGCGCTGTCGCGCACCGGACCGGACGTCACGCTGCGCTGCGCGCCCAGCGACGCCGCGGGGGCGCCCGAGTGGATCGTGCGCGTGACACCCTCGGCCGTCGCGTCGCTCGGGCTGGACCTCGGGCAGACCGTGTTCCTCGCAGTGAAGAGCCACTCGGTTCGGCTCGTCTAGGGTCCGAGCGAGGGGCTTCGCTCCGACGTCTCTTCGGAACCCGCGCAACTGCCCGAACGTTTACGAGGACTGAGACGACCCGTCTCCCGCCCCGGAGGACTATCATGCGACTGCACGCCACCCTGGCCGTGGCCTGTTCCCTTCTTGCGGCCGCCGCCCGCGGCGACGAGCCGCGACCGTTACGCTTCGAACCTCACGTCATCCAGGGCTTCGACGGGACCAGACGCCAGGCCGAGCTCGGTCTGCTGCGTGTCCCCGCGCGTCACGCGCAGCCGGCCGCCTCGAGCATCGAGCTCGCTGTGCTGCGGCTCGGCTCGACTGCGACCGCGCCCCGCGATCCGATCGTCTTCCTGATGGGCGGGCCCGGCATTCCCGCCTCGGTGATGGCACAGGTACCCGTCTACGCGCAGCTTTTCGAGCGCCTGCGGGGCGTGGCCGACGTGGTCCTGCTCGACCAGCGAGGCACCGGCCTGTCCCGCCCCGCGCTCGAGTGTCCGCCGCGCGAGCAGCCCCTCGGAGCGGGCGCGTACCTGAGCCACGGGGCGCTGCTCGCCGAGATGCGGGCCGAGCTCAAGGAGTGCGCCGCCGCCTGGCGAGCCAAGGGGGTTGATGCCGCCGCCTACACGTCGCTCGAGAACGCGGCCGACGTCACCGCCCTGCGCGAGGCGCTCGGTGCGCGCCACGTCAACCTTCTGGCTTTCAGCTACGGCACCGAGGTGGCCCTCAACGTGATCCGCGAGCACGGCGATGGCGTCGCGCGCGCCGCGCTCGCCGGCGTGCGCGGACCGGACCAGCTCTTGAAGTTGCCGAGCGTCTACGACTTGAAGCTGCGGCGGATCTCTCGCCTCGCGAGCGCGAGTCCGGCGCTGCGCGGTGCGCTCGAGGGCGGAAACGACCTCGCCTCACGCGTCGAGCGGGTGCTGAAGGCGGCGGCCACGCCCTTCTCTGCCACGGTCGCGGACCAGCGGACGCAGCAGGCCGTCGAACTTCGCATCGGCCGCGAGGGCCTCCAGATGCTGCTCACGCAGAGCCTGGACAGCGCGCGCTTCCCGGCACTCGTGGTGAGCCTCGACATGGGCGATACGCGGGTGCTCTCGCGCGTCCTCGAGCCGCTCTTCAACGGGCTCGGCCGCGGCGGCTCGAACTTGATGGCGCGCGCCGTGAATTGCACGACGGGCGCGTCGCCGGCTCGCGCCGCCCGAGCGGCGGCCGAGTCGCGGTGGGCGCTCCTCGGACTGCCTTTCGACGACCTCATGGTCTCCTCGGCCTACTGTCGCGCGATCGGGCCCGACCCGGCGCCAGACTCCCAGATCTGGCGTCCGTTCGCGAGCGATGTGCCGACCCTGTTCGTCTCGGGCAGCCTCGACAGCCAGACACCGCCGTCACAGGCTGAAGAGGTTCGCTATGGATTCGCGAACGGCGTGCACCTGGTGGTGGAGAATGCGCGTCACGAGACCCTGCCTCTGGCCGCCGTGCAGGACGCGATCGTCGATTTCTTCGAGGGCAAGGACGTATCCGGGCGCCGCCTCGCGGCCGAGCCGATGGCGTTCCTGAGCGTCGAGGACGCCGCCAACCAACCCTGCGGGCCTCGCGGCTGCTGACGCCCGCGCCGGATCTCGCCGCGGAGCGCGGTGTTAGCATGCCGGCGAGCACTGTTCTTGAGCGAACCCGGATTCCCCGACCTGCGCGCGTTCCTGGACCAGCTCCGCCGCGACGGCGACCTTCGTGTCGTCGATGCCGAGGTCGATCCCCGGCTCGAGGCCGCCGAGATCCACCGCCGCGTGATCGCCGCAGGCGGCCCAGCGCTCTTGTTCCCGCGCGTCCGGGGCTCCGAGCTGCCGCTCGTCACGAACCTGTTCGGCACGGCGCGCCGCGCGGAGCTCGCGTTCGGACGACGCCCGGGGCGCCTGATCCGGCGCCTCGTCGAGCTCGCGGAGACGATGCTGCCTCCGACACCGGCCAAGCTCTGGGGCGCGCGAGACGTGGCGGCGGAGGCGCTGCGGATCGGTCTCAAGCGGCGATCCGGCGGGCCCGTGACGGAGGTCGTGACGAAGGACGTGCGGCTCGACCGGTTGCCGGTGCTGACCTGCTGGCCGGAGGACGGGGGGCCGTTCGTGACGCTGCCGCTGGTGTACACGGAGCATCCGGGGGGAGCGGGGCAGCGCACCGACCAACGGACTGCCGCGACGAACCAGAACGGACACGAGCGAACAGCCGGGCCAGAACCGCCCGGAACCGGGGGTTCCGGGCGGAGCAATCTGGGCATGTACCGCCTCCAGGTGCACGACGCGCACACCACCGGGATGCACTGGCAGATCGGCAAGGGCGGGGGCTTCCACTACTCGGTCGCGGAGGCGCGCGGCGAGAGCCTGCCCGTCACCGTCTTCCTGGGCGGTCCGCCGGCGCTGATGCTCGCGGCGATCGCTCCCCTGCCCGAGAACGTGCCGGAGCTGATGCTCGCCTCGCTGATCGCGGGGCGAAGGCTCGAGCGCTGTCCGGGGCCGGGCGCGCACCCGCTCGTGGCGAGCGCGGAGATCGCGCTCGTGGGCCGGGTGCCGCCGCGGCAGCGCCGGCCGGAGGGACCGTTCGGGGATCACTACGGCTACTACTCGCTGAAGCACGACTACCCGGTGTTCGAGGTCGAGGCGCTCTGCCGTCGGCGCGACGCGATCTACCCGGCGACCGTCGTGGGCAAGCCGCGCCAGGAGGACTTCTTCATCGGCGACCTGCTGCAGGAGCTGCTCGCGCCGCTCTTCCCGCTGGTGATGCCCGGGGTGGTGGACCTCTGGTCGTACGGCGAGACCGGCTACCACTCGCTCGCGGCCGCGGTGGTCCGCGAGCGGTACAAGCGCGAGGCGATGGCCTCGGCGTTCCGGATCCTCGGCGAAGGCCAGCTCTCGCTCACCAAGTTCCTGCTGGTGACCGACCGTCCGGTGGACCTGCGCGACTTCCGGGCGACACTCGAGCACGTGCTCGCGCGCACGCGACCCGAGACCGATCTCTACGTCTACTCGAACCTCGCGATGGACACGCTCGACTACACGGGGCCGGTGGTCAACGAAGGCTCGAAGGGCGTGTGGCTGGGGCTCGGCGATCCCGTGCGCGAGCTGCCGCGCGAGTTCCGGCCGAGCGTGCCGCCACCGCCCGAGGTGACCGACGTGCGGGTGTTCTGCGGCGGCTGCCTCGTCGTCGGCGGACCCGGGACGCAGGACGACCCCACGGCCGGCGCCCGCCTGGCCGCCCACCCCGCGTTCCGCGGCTGGCCGCTCGTGGTGCTGACCGACGAGCCGCGTCGCGCGGCCGCGAGCGCCATGAACTTCCTGTGGACGACGTTCACGCGCTTCGAGCCCGCGGCTGACATCCACGCCGCCTCGACCCGCGTGGTGCGTCACCACGTCGTGCACGAGCCCCCCGTCCTGATCGACGCGCGCCGCCAGCCCTCCTTCCCGAAGGAGCTCGCGTGCGACCCCGAGACCGCGGGGCTCGTCACGCGCCGCTGGCGCGAGTACTTTCCCGATGGGCGTGTCGAAATGGGCGATTCGGAGAGAGCGCACCTCGATAACGCGTGACCAGGGCCGAGAGGCGCAGCCACAGCCTTTTGCACGCGACTTACAGGCTGCTGACACACGCCTCGCACCCGACGGTCTCTAATGGAGACCGGAAGGGGTCAGGACCCCATCAAGGAGACGCCATGAAGAACACTCGATTCACCACCCTGCCGTTCCTGACGACGCTCGCGCTCGCGCTGGTCGTCGGATCCGCCGGCGCCGACGACACGCCCGCGACGGACGCGCGCAACGAGCTCGTCGTCTTCGGCGGAATCTCCCTGCTCGACGCGAGCCGCTCCAGCCAGACGACGATCGACGTGGGCGACATCGACCTTCCCGGCATGCCCGGCTTCGGCGGCCGCTTCGGCCGCTGGCCGATCTCGATTCCGCCGGTGAGCTTCGAGAGCGAAACCTCGCTCGGGTCGAGCGCGCTCTTCGGCGCGCGTTACTCGCGCCTGATCAAGGACCGCCTCGCCGTGGAGGCGGACCTGACGATCGCGCCCGGCCACGAGCTCGAGACCCGCGTCGGCGCCTGCGTCGCGGAGGCGTGCGTGGGGTCCTCGACGGGCCGTGGACGCGGCGTGGCCGACCGCTTCGACCTGGGACTCGGCGAACGCAACGTGACCGCCTGGCACTACGGCGCGGGCCTGGCCTACGAGCTCACGGGCGGCGACGTGCGGCCGCTCGTGATCCTGGGCGCGGGCGGCGTCACCTGGGACGGCGCCAGCGCCGACGGCACCGACTTCGTGTTCCGCTTCGGCGCCGGACTCAAGATCCTGTTCGGGCGCGTGGGCGCCCGCGTCGACGTGGTCGACCACCTGGTGCTCGATCACTTCGCGAGCGGTGAGACGGAGCACGACGTCCACGCGACGGCCGGGCTGCTGGTCCGCTTCTGAGCGCCTAGCCGCCGTCCGTGACCGCGGCGCCCCGGCCTCGCCCGAGGATCAGCCGGGCGCTGCGGTCGTACGTCACGTACGCCCACGCCCAGTTGAAGAGCACCACCAGCCGGTTGCGGAAGCCGATCAGGAAGAAGATGTGGATCACGAGCCAGGCGAGCCAAGCGACGGGGCCCGAGAGCCGCAGCCGGCCGATGAGCGCGACCGCCCGTCGGCGGCCGATCGTCGCGAGCGAGCCCTTGTCGCGGTAGCGGAACGCAGCGGGCGGCTCGCCGCGCACCGCGCGCGCCACGTTCGCCCCGGCGTGCGCACCCATCTGGATCGCCGCGGGCGCGACGCCGGGGACGGCTCGCCCGTCCTGCTCGAAGGCCGCGAGGTCGCCGACCACGAACACGGACAGGTGGCCGGGCACGCTCAGGTCCGCCTGGACCCGCACGCGACCCGCGCGGTCGAGCGGGACGCCGAGCGTGCGCGCGAGCGGCGACCCCTGCACGCCGGCCGCCCACACGATCGTGCGCGCCGCGAGGCGGTCTGCGCCGACCTGCACGGAGGTCTCGTCGATGCCGGTGACGGGCGAGCCGGTCCAGACCTGCACGCCGAGCGCCTCGAGCTGCGCCTGCGCCTTCCTCGAGAGGTCATCGGGGTAGGACTGGAGCACGCGCGGGCCCGCCTCGATCAGCACGACGCGCGCGACGCGCGGGTCGATGCGGCGGAAGTCGCGCACCAGCGAGTGGCGCGCGATCTCGGCGAAGGCCCCGGCCATCTCGACCCCGGTCGGCCCGCCGCCGATCACCGCGAACGTCAGCCACTGGCGGCGCGCCTCGGCGTCCTCGCTGCGCTCGGCCTGCTCGAAGGCGATGAGGGCGCGCCGGCGGATCTCGAGCGCGTCCTCGATCGTCTTGAGCCCGGGCGCGTGCGGCTCCCAGGCGTCGTGGCCGAAGTAGGAGTGCGTCGCCCCGGCCGCGAGGATCAGGAAGTCGCAGCCGAGCTCGCCCGAGTCGGCGAGCCGCACGCGCTTCTCGTTCGGATCGATCGCCACCACCTCGCCGAGCAGCACGCGCACGTTCGCCTGGCGGCGCAGGATGCGACGGATCGGCGAGGCGATCTCGGCCGGCGACAGCCCCGCCGCGGCCACCTGGTAGAGCAGCGGCTGGAACACGTGGTGGTTCTTCCGGTCGACGAGCGTCACGTCGACCGCTGCGCGCGCGAGGGCACGGGCGGCCGCGAGCCCGGCGAAGCCGCCGCCGATCACCACGACGTGAGCCCTTGGAGGCATCGGCGGTCATTCTATCCGGCGCACGAGTCGCCGCTGCCGCGCGTTGCGCCTGCGCCGAGCGTCGGCTAGATTCGATTCTTCCGGGAGGCCTGGGTGGAGACGAGCGCAGGAAAGCGCGTCGTGGCGGCTCTCGTCCTGTGCGCCGCCGCAGCGGCGGTGGCGGGACTTCTGCTGCTGCAGCATCACGGAGAGCCGCGCGCGGTGGCCGCGGTGAGCGAAGCCTGCGGCGACGGCCACACCAGCGGGTGCGACGACGTCGCGCGCAGCCGCTGGTCGCGCGTGGCGGGCTTCCCCGTGGCCGCCTGGGGCCTCGCCTTCTACCTGTCGACGACTCTGCTGCTGTTACTGGCCCTCGTCGGGCCGTCCGGGCTCGCCTGGCCGCTGGCGCTCGTCGCGGCGGGCACGCTCGTCTCCGCGCTGCTCGTGGACCTGGTGCTGCTCGCGGTCCAGGCTTTCTCCATCCGCGCCTTCTGCTGGCTGTGCGTGCTGACCTACGTCCTCGGCGGCCTCGCGCTCGCCGCGCTCTGGCCCGCGCGCCGCGCCCAGCCCGAGGCCGGTGCAGCCCTCGCTACGCCCGAAGGCCGGCTGGCGCTGGCCGGCTGGGCGACGGGTGCCGTCGCGATCCTGGCGTTCGTGTTCGCGGCGAACCTGACGCTCGTGGAGCGCGCCGCACAGCGGCAGGCGCGCCTCCTCGGCGCGCCGGCCCCCGCGGCGCAGGCCACGCCGCCGCCCGAGGTCGCAGCCCCAGTGCCGGCGAGCGAGGACTCGGCGAGCCCCGCGGCGGCCGACGTGCCCCAGGATGCGGCCTACTGGCGCGGGCAGGCCGAGAAGCTGCAGTCGACAATCGACGATCCGGTCAAGCTCGAGGCCTACTTCGCCGCGCGGGCGCAGCGCGAGTACGACGCGTCCAAGGTCCAGCCGATCGACCTCGCCAACACGCCGGTCAAGGGACCCTCGACGGCACCCGTGACTGTGGTCGAGTACTCGGACTTCATGTGCCCGTTCTGCCGCAACCTCGCAGCCGCCCTCTCGCAGTTCGTGCCGCAGGCCGGCGGTCGCCTCGCGGTGTACTTCAAGAACTTCCCGCTCGACAACACCTGCAACGCGAAGCTGCCTCGGGCGGTTCATCCGGGCTCCTGCGCACTCGCGCTCGGCGCCATCTGCGCGGAGAACCAGGGCAAGTTCGAGGCCTACCACGACCGCGTCTTCGGCAGCGAGCTCAGGAGCGCGCAGCCGGCCGACGTCGTGCGGCTCGCGGGTGAGGCGGGACTCAATGCCGCGGCGATGCAGGGATGTCTTGACGACCCGCAGACGAAGACGGCACTCGCGGCCCAGATCGCGGAGGGAAACCGCCTGGGGGTGTCGTCCACCCCGACCATCTACATCAACGGCAAGAAGCTCCCGAGGCTCAACGACTTCGTCGCCGTCGTCGACCGGGAAGCCCAGAAGAAGGGGCAACCGCCTCTCGGTCATTGAGGGCCACCCCTGACCAAGCCGCTTGACCCGGTCCCTGAGCGCGGCTAGCCTCCGAGCGCGGTATGCGACTCGACGCTTGGCTGAAGCAGCCCCACTCGCCCGCGGAGCGGCTGCGGCTGATCGAGCGACTCGCGCAGGCGCTCAACACGGTGCACGACCGTGGCGAGGCGCTCGCGTCGATCGCCCCGGAGCGGGTTGAAGTCGGAGGCGACCTCAAGATCGACCTGTCGCCGGCAAAGCGGGGCCGGCCCGAGCCAGGCTACGCGGCGCCCGAGCGTCTCGAGGGCAGCGAGCCGTCGACCGCGGCCGACATCTACTCCGTCGGCAGCCTGTGCTGGGAGGTCCTGGTCGGCCGGCCCTGCGGCGAGGCGCCGAAGCCGCTCAGCGAGATCGCTCCCGAGCTGTCGCGCGAGCTCGCGAACAGCGTGATGGGCTGCCTCGAGCGCTCGTCGGAATGGCGCCCGAAGGACCTGACCTACCTCGCGCAGCTCGCGGCAGCGCAGCAGAAGGCCGTCCGGGGGCCCGAACCCGAGCCCAAGCCAAAGCGTGCCGCTCCACCGCCACGCGCGAGCGCGGCGCCCCGCACGGCACCGCGCCGCGCCTCGCGCAGCCAGCTGCCGCTCTTGCTCGCCGCGGTGCTCCTGATCGCGGCGGCGGCGGCGAGCTATCTGTGGCTGCACCGGCAGCAGGCAGAGCCCTCCGTGGCTGCCCGAGCGACAGCACCGACCCCGCCAGCGGCCGCCGCACCGCAGCCGGACCCGGGAGCGACCGCGACACCGCCGCCGGCGAGCGCGGCCTTCCCGACTCCGGTGCCGACCGTCACCGACGCCAAGCCAACGCCGGCCCCGGAGATCGCCGCCCCAATGGCCGAGCCCGAGCCCGCGCCGACGCCCGAGCCCACGC
>Ga0209342_10005489_pt1 | contig 12974 bp, 13 predicted proteins | sample RifCSP16_2_FD_184023 | JGI IMG/M metagenome (GOLD analysis project Ga0209342, IMG submission 184023) | Soil microbial communities from Rifle, Colorado - Rifle CSP2_sed 16_2 (SPAdes) (version 2) | ecosystem: Environmental > Terrestrial > Deep subsurface > Rock core/Sediment | place: Rifle... | reverse complement strand
GCCTTCGTGGCGAAGCTCGACGCAAGCGGGAGCGCCCTCCTCTACTCGACCTTCCTCGGCGGGAGCGCGGGTGACGAGAGCTATGGGATTGCCATCGACGCTTCGGGCGCTGCCTACGTGACCGGCTGGACAGGGGACGCCGCCACGGACTTCCCCACGACATCCGGGGCCTACGACACGACGCACAACGGCTGGCTTGACGCCTTCGTGGCGAAGCTCGACGCAAGCGGGAGCAGTCTCGTCTACGCCACCTTCCTCGGCGGGAGCGGGAATGACCGTGGCTACGGAATCGCCGTCGACGCATCGGGCGCCGCCTACTTGACCGGCTGGACAGAGGACGCCGCCACGGACTTCCCCACGACATCCGGGGCCTATGACACGACGCACAACGGCGAGCACGATGTCTTCGTGACGAGCCTCGACGCGAGCGGGAGCAGCCTCCTCTACTCGACCTTCCTCGGGGGAATCGGGAGTCAAGGGGGCGACGGAATCGCCGTCGACGTCTCGTGCGCGGCCTACGTGACCGGCGTCACGCAGCACGCCGACTTCCCCACGACATCCGGGGCCTATGACACGACGCACAACGGCGCCTGGGACGCCTTCGTGGCAAAGCTCGATGCGTGCCCATTTGCCCCTCTCACGGTCTCCGGGAAGAAGTACAACGACCTCGACGGCGACGGGGTCATCGACGCAGGGGAACCCGGCCTGTCCGGCTGGACGATCCAGCTGTGGCGGAACGGAGCCCTCTATGCGACCACGACGACCGCCTCGGATGGCACCTACTCCTTCCCCGTCACCCAGGGCGGCAGCTACGAGGTGAAGGAGGTCGTCCAGACATGCTGGACCCAGACCGCCCCGCTTCCCGTCCCGCCCGGTTCCTACACCTTCGTCGCGCAGGGCGGCCAGAACCAGGCGAACAAGGACTTTCTCAACTTCGGGTGCTTCACGGTCTCCGGGAAGAAGTACAACGACCTCGACGGCGACGGGGTCATCGACTTCTTCGAGCCCGGGCTCCCAGGCTGGACGATCAACCTCTATCGCAACGGTGGTGGCACCCCTTACGCAACCACGACCACCGGTGGGGACGGCAGCTACTCTATCACGGTCACCCAGGGTGGCACTTACCAAGTGAGGGAGCAACTCAAGCCCGGGTGGACTCAGACCGCTCCCACGCCCATTCCCCCCGGCACCTACACCTTCACCGCCCAGAGCGGCCAGAACCAGGCGAACAAGAACTTCCTGAACTTCCAGCACTTCACGGTCTGCGGGGATAAGGTCGAGGACTCGGACGGCGACGGCGTCCGCAATCCGGGGGAACCCACCCTACCAGGCTGGACGATCCGGCTCTACCGCAACGGGGGACTCCTGTCCACGGCCGTCACCGATGGGGCGGGCCACTATTGCTTCACCATCACCCAGGAGGGTGACTACGAAGTCCGGGAAGTCGTGCAGTCGGGGTGGGTCGCCCGAAACCCCGCCACCGGGTCCCACTTCTTCACGGGCATCAGCGGCCAGAACCTGGTGCGTGATTTCCTCAACTTCCGGCCCGGGATCATCTGTGGGTCGAAGTTCTATGATGACAACCATAACAGCGCCTGGGACATGGGAGAGCCACCGATCCCTGCCTTCAAGATCGAGCTGTGGAAGGATGGGGTCCTGTATAACACCTTGTTCACCGACCTCATGGGCTACTATTGCTTCACCGACCTCCTCTGGGGCAACTACGAGGTGAAGGAGGTCATGCCGCTGGATCCCGATCCCGTCCACGAGTGGGCGCAGACCTATCCCCCGAGTGGCACGTGGATCATCCCGATGACGAGCGGGGGGAACTTCCAAGAGAAAGACTTCGGCAACGTGTGCGAGTACAAGTTTGGCCTGACCTGGGGATACTGGTCCAGTCACACGGGTTACGACGGGCCCGACTACGACTCGACCTACGGCCTGCTCTGGCAACCTCCCGGGGCGCCGATGCCTTTGGACATCGTGACGCCCCAGGACGGGAACCTGTATGTGAACAACGCCTGCGAGGCGGAGTGGGTGTTCGATGGAGCCGGGGTCTTCTCGCCTGGCGATCCCTGCAGCGCGGACGGCGGCCCGCCTCCCGATTGCGAGGAACAACCCACCGGGAAGTGCCGTAGCCTCTTCCGCGTTCAGCTGCTCGCCCTCCACATGAACCTGCTCAAGTACGGCGGCCCACCGACGACCGTAACTGGTTGCCCGCCCACAGACCCGGAGGCGATGGCGTGCCAGATCTACCGGTATCCAGGCGACCCCTTCGACGGCCAGAATGTCTTCATGATTTATGCGACGATGATATCCCTGCTTACGGACGATGTCAATCGCGACTTCACGCCGTATAAGGAGACCATCAACCGCATCAACAACAACGGGGACTCACCACGCGGTTCGAGGGTCCTCGTGTGTCCAGTACCGCCATACCCTGTGCCTCGATACTGAGAGCCGAATCCGTGGCGGCGAGCTCCGCGACCCTAGGAGCGAATGCAGTCGAGTAGTCGCCAGCTGCGGGAGCATTGGGGGGTGGGGACTCGGGCGGGCACACCGGGTCAATACTCGGCGAGTTGGCGAAGCGCCCGGGCCCGCAGGTGGACTGCATACCACCTTCGGGTGTGGACCTCACACCTCTTGGGTGTCGGCATAGTGCGTATGGAATACTCAGGTCACCTGCGGGGGACCACGTTCACAGCCCGGGGCCAGAACACGGTCTTCCCCTGGCACCCTCACGCCACCGCCGCCACCTTGGCCAGGGGCAGGACTAGGTCCGGCGCCCAGTAGGGCCCGACGGGGGACCGCTCCCGGAACCCGACCCAGAGGTCGACGACCAGCACCTTTGGCGCCTCACGCTCGGCGCTAAATGGCCCACCGCAGCTCCTCGTCCGCGTCCGACCATCCGGGCGGCGCCGTGATCGTGAGTACCCAGCAGGAGCGCCTCCGGTCCTTCGTCTTCGGCGCGATGCGTTCGCGGATCCAGGGCAGTTCGTCCTCGATGCGGTGGCGGTAAGGGAGGTCTAGCCGCGGGCTGTGGACCAGCACCTTCGTCACTCCCGGGCGACCCAGGTCCACGGCCTGGGCCAGAGGGATCCTGCTCCTTTGGAGGACTCCGGGGGAGTGATTCTCCACCACGAGGACGGAAATCGCGGCGTCCGGGGCCTCCAGCCACACAGCGTCCAGCCGCCGTCCCTTCCAGTCGAAGTCGGCGAGGGGGAGGTACGCCAGCCGCCGCCCCGCCTCGAGGAAGAGCCACTTCACCGCCCCGGCCCAGGCCGACGCGCCTCGGCCGCGTCAACGGGCGGGAACCGCACGGCGCCCTCGTGGAGGATATGCCGCAGTTGCTCCGTCACGGTCCCGGGGTCCATGAGGATTCCACCGATGATCTTGAAAAAATGGGCCCCCCGGGAGAATCGGGGGCCCTGAAGGTCGTCTACGAGGCCGCCTCGGGGGCCGGCCCGCCCGGGACGGAGCTGTCCTGGCTGGCCGGCTTCCGGATGCGGCTGCGGATGCGCTGGAGGTTCTTCGCCTCGTCGCTCCCCTTCCCCACCGCCGAGATCCCCACGTCCAGGTACCCGGACGCCATCAGGTAGAGCTCGCGGTTCAGCCGCTCCACCTTCACAGTGGAGGCCTTCAGCTTCCGCTTCAGCTCCTCCTGCTCGGCGTTCGCCTGGGCGGTCTCCTCGGTCTTCGCCGCCAGCTTCCCGTCGATCTTCGCGGGGTCGTGCCCCGCCGTTCTCATCGCGTCGTCCACTTCCTGGAGGCCTTCGCGCACGTTCACCGCGAAGCCCTCGGTGTCGGTCTGCGTTCTTCCCACTCTCTCACACCCTTTCGCTGTCTTCTGTCACGTCCCACCCACGGCGGGACTCGGGTGGAGTGTTGGAGATGGGGGGTACTTTTGCTCATTAGAACGGCCTTTTGCCCCTACTTATAGAATTGTGTGTCGCGTGTCGCGTGTTCCGCGTTCTGATAACAGGGCAGGGGCGGCCCGCGACTGGCCAGGAAGCCCCCGACGACCGCGTTCCAACGGCGTCAGAGGGCCGCGGGTTGGGGGAAGGGTCCCCCCTTTGGGCAAGAGGACGCCTGGGGATCCGCCCCCGACCCTCTGGAGGCCCTCCATTCCCCTAGGGCGCATCCCCCTCGGCGGAGCCCTATCCGGCTCGGGCCGGGTCGACCCGACGACGGTGCGGATGGAAGGGTGGCCACCGGGCAGGGAACTCCCGCCGGATGTCCGGAGTCCTCGGAGGAGCCGCCGCCGGAGTCCGCGCGCCGGGACCGATCGACCGAACGCCCACCCCCACTCCGCGGGGGTCTCCGGCGGCCTCGCCGGCATCCCCCTCCCCCTGGACCCCGGTCCCCGGCGATTGACGCGCGCCTTCCGCGGACCCGCGCGAGGGGTCTGGCGGTCGTTCCGGGCCCTTCGGACGGCTCCGAAGGCTGCCGGGACCTCCGGCGGGCCCGCGCCCGTTCCCCCGACGGCCTCCAGGAGACCCCGTCCAGGGGTCCGGAACCTCCCGCCGGTTGGGCGGAGGTGGGTGACGGTCTGTCCGGAATCGGGGGCGGACCCGCGCGCCTCGGCGGCGCTGTCTGGAACCTCCCGCGGACCAGCCGGCCACGGGGGCCGGTTGTCCGGGAATCGCTCCGAGTCGTGGAAAAACGCTTCTAAGGGAGGGGCTGCCCGGTCCGCGGCCTCGCGGCCCTGCGACGGGGCACGACAGGTCGTCTGGAGCGCCGGGGAGTGTAAGGGGGTCTTGTGGGGCTCGTCCCCCAGAAGGGGGCCGCAATCGGGCTTCCTACGGCGTTCCCAGCGGCTGGCTCGGAGGCCCCTTGGAGGGTGGGGGTCGAGCCCGCGTCGAACCCCTTCGGCGGCGGGGACGATTCGAGAGGGCGCTCGGAGCTCCACACCATGAAGTGCCGGAACACGGAGAGGACGTACTTGGCGTGGTGGGCGCCGAGGAGGCGGTCGAACTCCGCGCGGGGGACGCGTCCCTCCAGGTAGCCCTCCCACAACGCGTAGGCCTTCCTCACCTTCCCGGAGGAAATCCGCCGGGACGAGCCGCGCTCCAGGCCAACGTAGAGCGCCTTTTCGTCCGCCGACGCCCCGAAGTCGCCGCGGCCCACGAAGCCCTTCGGAGCGACCCAGTTGCGGATGATCCGCGCGGGCTTGAGGGACTCCACAAGCGCGGGCCAGAACTCGTCCCAGGGCGCGGGCAACGACCGGAAGAGGGGGGAGCGGACTCATAGGGGTGGCGGGGAGATTCTCAACAAGCGCGCTCCGCTTGGGGGGTTGGCTAGGGGCGCCAGCGGGTCATCTTGATTGGACCGAGGCTTTCCGTCCGTGCTCTACATTCGACGGATGCGCCAGAAAGACCTAAATACAGACCCTCCCTACACGCGCCCACACCCTTCCGGTGCGGGGAGCGTACGGGTTGCGAGGAGCACTAGGGGCCGTCATCGTCCTTGTCATGCTGGTCATCACGGTCCCCCCGGCGGAAGCACCTCTGCACCTTGGCGGCCTCTACGGGGGGACGGTGACCGTGGCGGTCTTGGCCGACGTGAACATGGAACCCAGGAATGCTAGCGACTCGGACCTCGAAGCCATAGGCTTGGCCTTCGACGCCCTGGCCAGGCGGTCGGCCATCGACCAGACCCCGGTCCCGTGGCTCGCGCAGAACTGGTCCGTCACCTCCACCCAGGCCGTCTTCACGTTGCGTCCGGGAGCGCAGTGGGCCGATCGCTCCCCCGTCACGACCAGCGACGTGGCCCATTCCTTCCAGCAGTACAATAAGTCCGGTGTCTCCGTGTCCGCGGGCTCCGGGACCGTGACCTTCACCTTCACCGCCAACGCCGGGCGCTTCTTCGGGGAGTGGATCTACCTGCCCATCGCCTGGCGGAGCGGGAACGCCACGGTGGACCCGCGCGGCAACGGCCCGTATCTCATCCAAGACCGAGTGGCGGGGGACCACCTCACGCTCGTGGCGAACCCCGGACACTGGAACGGTCGCCCCTATCTCGATGCGGTCACCTATCGCCTGTTTGCGTCCGTCGAGGATGCGGCGTGCGGACTCATCCGCGGCGACGCCACGCTCATCGGCTTCCCGCTCATCCCCGTCGACCTCAGCGCCATCCGCCCCTGCCCCAATATCCCCGGGGATCCGACGCCGGCGGACCCGTTCAACACAAGCCTCGCGGACCTCAACCTGACTCATCTCGCGACCGTCCGGAACCCCGGGCTGACCCAGATGTACCTCGGGATGAACGCCGCTCGCCCCCCGCTGGACGACCCGGACCTGCGACGGGGGATCGTGCAGACGCTGGACAAGGATCTTGCGTTGTCCTTCGAGGGCAGCGCGAACTCCGAGATCGCCGAGTCCCTCCTCGTGGCGGGGAACTTCCACTGGTACAATGCCTCCGTCCCGAAGTACCGCGTGGACAAGGTCGTCGTGGGTTCGACCACAGTGGCGAACTTCGACCGGGTGAACAACGAACTCGACCGCGCCGGGTTCATCGACCGCAACAGCGACGGCTGGCGGGAAGACAAGAACGGCAATCCGTTCGAACTCCGTTTCCTCATCCCTTCCGTATCGACGGACATCAAGAAGTTCACCATCGCGCTGCAGACCGAGACCAACCTTGGGAAGATCGGGGTCCGCACGACCACCTTCCCCTTGTCCTGGGCCGAGATCGCCGCGGACGTGAACGCCGACAACTTCGACATTGCCCTCGCCTTGGAAACCGTCGGGAAGGACCCGGACTTCTACTTCGACCTGTTCCACCAGAACGGCGTGAGGAACCTGGTGAACCTGAATGACGCGGCCATGAACGCCGCGGTCCTCGCCACGCGCAACGAGATCGAGGCTGCCGTCCGCCAGCAGCTCGCCCGGGACATGCAGGGGCTGGTCGCGGAGAGCCTCCCTTGGGCCCCGGTCCTCCACTACAAGACCATCGACGTCTACGACAAATCGACGTTCACGGGCTGGGTGCACACCGTCGGCGGCGTGAACAACTTCTGGACGTTCATCAGCCTCCACGTCTTCCCCCAGGGAGGCTTGCGCGTCGCCCTCACGCTGTCGACGAACCGCCTGGAAGTGGGCGAGCAGGCGACCGTCATCGTGGTGGTCACGGGCGACGACGACCTCCCGGTCCCCGGGGTCGAGGTCGAGTTCACCGGAGGGGCCTTCTCCCCCACGATTGTGGTGACGGACTCCAGTGGCTACAACACGACGAGCTTCACGGCCGGCACGGTGACCGCGACGACGGATGTGGCCCTCACCGCCACCGCGGTCCTCCGCGGCTACGAGGGCGGATCGGCGACGACGACGGTCACCGTGGCCCCGGTGCGGCGGAACCTCCGGGTGACCTTCGAGCGCCCGTCGGCGCAGCTCGAGTCGAACGAGGTCAGCACACTCCGGGTCCTTGTCGCCGACGCCAGCACCCTCGCGAACCTCCCTGGCGCCACCGTGACTCTGAGCGTCTCCCCCGCCAACTTCGGGGCGAGCCTCGACCCGATGACGGGGACGACCGGGGCGGACGGCAGCCTCTCCGTCGCGTTCTCGGCGGACGTGTCCGTGCAGACCTATTTCCAGATCACGGCCCAGGTCACCCTCCCGGGCTACGCGGAGGCGAACCCGCCCCGGACGACGATCTTCGTCGAGGCGCACGCGGGGAGCTTCGGGGGGGCCCCGGACACACCGGGGCCGGACGCGCTGACCTTGATGCTCCTGGTCGCCGCCCTGGGCATCGGCTACACGCGGCTGCAAGGCCGCCGGCGGAAAAAGACATAAGCGGGTCGGGCCATCCGACGCGCGTGAGCGAACTCGTCGACCGCGGGGCCGCACGGCTGGAATGGGCGCGGACGCACATGCGCGTGCTCGGGGACGTCGCCCGCGAACTCCAGGCGAAGCAGCCCCTCCGGGGGGTCCGGCTCGGCATGGCCCTCCACGTCGAAGCGAAGACGGGGGTCCTCGCGCTCGTGCTCCGGGAGGCCGGCGCCGAGGTCCGCCTCGCCTCGTGCAACCCGCTCTCCACGGACGATTCCGTCGCCGCCGCCCTGCAGGAGCGCCACGGGATGGATGTCCAGGCGCGGAAGTGGCAGACGACGCACGAGTACTACGAGAGCCTGAACCACGTCCTCGATGGGAAGCCGGAGCTCGTCATCGACGACGGCGCCGACCTGATCCACCTCCTCCACACGACCCGGACCGAGCTCCTGCCGGGGGTCCGCGGCGGGAACGAGGAGACCACGACCGGGGTCGTGCGGCTGCGTTCGATGGCCCGCGAAGGAAAGCTCCGGTTCCCCGTCATCTCCGTGAACGACGCGCAGATGAAGCACCTCTTCGACAACCGCTACGGCACCGGCCAGTCCACGCTGGACGGGCTCCTCACCGCCACGAACCTCCTCATCGCCGGGAAGACCTTCGTCGTCGCCGGCTACGGCTGGTGCGGCCGCGGGGTCGCCTCGCGCGCGAAGGGCCTCGGGGCCCATGTCATCGTGACGGAAATCGATCCCGTGCGGGCCGTCGAGGCGAAGCTGGACGGCTTCCGCGTCGTGCCCATGACCGAGGCGATTGCCCAGGCGGACTTCGTCGTCACCGCCACAGGCTGCAAGGACGTCGTCGCGGCGGAGCACCTCGCGAAGGCCAAGGACGGTGTCGTCCTGGCGAACACGGGCCACTTCAACGTGGAGATCTCCCTCCCCGCCCTGGAGGCGGCCTCCACGGGTCGCCGCCGCGTCCGGGAGTTCGTGGAGGAGTTCGCCCTCAAGGACGGCCGCCGCGTCTACCTCGTCGGCGAAGGTCGGCTTGTCAACCTGGCGGTGGGTCAGGGCCATCCGGTGGAGATCATGGACATGTCCTTCGCGATCCAGGCGCTCTGCGCGCGCCACCTGGCGGAGCATGCCGGGACGATGGAGCCCCGCGTCCACCCGGTGCCGGAGGCCATCGACCTCCAGGTCGCTCACCTCGCCGCGAAGGCCTTCGGGGTGGGCCTCGATGCCCTCACCCCGGAGCAACGCCACTACCTGGAGAGCTGGGGCGAGGGGACTTGAGATGGCCCTCCGGGCCGCGCTGTTCGACTTCGGCGGGACGCTCCTCGACCTCGAGAGCGACCGGCGTGCCCGCGCCGCGAGCTACGACGCCCTCGTGAGGAAGCTCGATCTCCCGATGAAGGGGAGCGAGATGTTCGACGCCTTCTCCGTGCTCATCGAGCCCGCCTGGGCGAAGGCGGACGGCGCCGGGCTGAGCCTGAAGGAGCTCACCCGGAGCGCCTACTTCGAGGTCCTCCCCAGCCTGGGGCTGGAGCCGGCGGAGAAGGACTGGGCGTGGTTCTGGGCTGCCTACCTCTCGCTCCACAAGCAGCTGCTCACGCCGCGCCCCTACGCCGCGAGCGTCCTCACCGATGCGAAGGGGCTCGGACTGCATGTGGGCCTGCTCACCGACGTCGACAACGATTTCCTCGAGATGGCCCTGGGCGCCACAAACCTGAAGGACCGCTTCACCGCCATCACCACGTCCGAAGAGGTTCGCCGCACGAAGCCGGCGAAGGAGATGTTCCTCACCGCCGTCCAGAAGGCAGGGTGCCCCCCGAAGCAGGCGGTCCACATCGGCGACTCCGTGGAGCGGGACGTGCGCGGCGCGAAGGCGGCGGGGCTCCGGACGATCCACTACGCGGAGGACGCCTGCCGCGAGGCGGACTACTGCGTCGCGACGCACCAGGAGGTCTCCAAGGTCCTCGCGGAGCTCCGGGGGAAGGCCTGATGTGGCACGTCGTCTCCGACTTCGACGGCACGGTGACCACGGAGGACGTGGCGGAGATCCTCCTGAACCACTTCACGGGGGACGCCTGGATGGTCATCGAGGACGAGTTCCGCGCGGAGCGCATCGGCGTGCGCGAGGCGATGCGGCGGCAGTTCGCCCTCCTGCGGGAGCCCCGCGAGGCGATGCTCGAGGTCGTCGACGCCCAGGCCCGGCTCGACCCGGAGTTCCCCGGCTTTCTCGAGGAGGCGCGCTCCCGCGGCGTGGCGGTGGAGATCGTGAGCGAGGGCCTGGACTTCTACATCGACCACCTGCTGCGGAAATGGCGGTTGGACGTCGCCTTCCGGACGAACCACGCCGCGTGGGACGGCGGGACGCTCCGCATCGAGTATCCCTTCGCGGACGCTACCTGCACCCTGTGCGGGACCTGCAAGATGGGCCGGGTGCTCCAGCTGCGCGCGGCGGGGAAGCGCGTCGCCTACGTCGGGGACGGGCATTCCGACCTCTGCGCTGCCCTCGAGGCGGATCGCGTCTTCGCGAAGGGGACGCTGCGGGCGCTCTGCGAGCGCGAGGGCCTGGACTACACGGCGTTCGAGCACTACGGCCACGTGAGGAGGGCGATGGCGTGGGCGTAGGCTACCTCGGCATCTTCGGGCACGTCGCGCTCGATCATATCCTCAAGGTCCCTCGCCTTCCGAGGCCCAACACGTCCATCGGCGTAATCGACCGTCGCCAGTACTTCGGCGGCACGGCGGGGAACGTCGCGCGGTGGGCGGGGACCCTCGGCGTCCCGACTTCGCTCGCCTCCTTCGTGGGGGAGGGCTTCCCGCCGGAGTACCGCCAGGCCCTGGAGAAGAGCGGCGTGGACCTGGCGGACCTCACCGCCATTCCCGGGGAGCGGACGCCCGTGGCCTGGATCTTCGGGGACGGGAAGGGGGACCAGATGGCGGTGGTGGACCAGGGGGCGATGCTCCAGGCGCCGCTCCAGTCCGTCCAGGAGCACACCGTCCGGAACTCCCAGATCGTCCACCTCATGACGGGGCAGCCCCGCTACTACCGCCGCGTGGCGGCGTTGGCCCGTTCCCTGTCCCGCGACGTGGCGGTGGATCCGTCCCAGGAGATCCACTACGTCTACCGGGCCGCCGATTTGAAGGCGCTCCTTGCCCACGCGCGGTTCTTCTTCGGGAACGAGGCGGAGGTCCGCCAGGCGTTGCGGTTCCTCCGCCTCCGTTCGGTGCGCGATCTCGCGGCGAAGGTGCCGGTGGTCGTGCAGACCCTGGGCTCGAAGGGGAGCGCGGTGTACGACCGGGGGGCTCGAATCGCGGTGCCGCGGATTCGGCCGAAGCGCGTCGTTGACGTGAGCGGGGCCGGGGACGCCTACCGCTCGGGCTTCTACGCTGGCCTCTCCAGGGGCTTCGACCTGGGCGACTGCGGCGTGCTCGGCGCCGCGGCGGCGAGCTTCGCCATCGAGACGGTCGGCACGCAGACGAACATCCCCACGTGGCCGGGGCTCGTGGCCCGGGCCGGCCGGCGCCTTCACTGACCGCCTCGGGCGGAGACGGGCTCGCGGGCCCCGCGGATAGGGAAGGTTTATACCCAAAAAGCCTGTTCCGCCGACGGTGAGCTGAGCATGGCGATTGGCTTCGTCCTCATCAGCACGGCTCCCGCTAAGGAGCACGAGGTCTACAACGAGCTGCTCAAGGTGAAACAGATCGTCGAGCTTCACCCGCTCTTCGGGGAGTACGACCTGATCGCGAAGATCGAGGCGGAGGACTTCAACATCCTCGGCCAGGTCGTGGTGGACAAGATCCGGTCGATCCCCGGCGTCATCGACACGAAGACCCTGACAGGGATCAAGTTCTGAGGTGGACATGCCCGGCCTTGGCTTCGCCCTCCTAGATTTCTGCGCGCGCGTCACGACCAACGAGACCGGGGTCCCAATCGGCTTCAACGAGATGCCCTGCACCCAGGCCTGGTCCCCGATGAACTTCCTGACCACCCTCGTCCTCATCTTCGCGTTCTTCCTCCTCCTCACCGGCGCCTTCACCGCCTACTTCGGGAGCGGGAAGAGCCGGAAGGTCGGGGCCGGCCTGCTCGCGGGCGGGCTTGTCCTCGGCATCCTCTGGATCGTCGTCTTCGGCATCCTGAACATCGGCGCCAACGTCCCGGTGGGCGGTCTCCTCGTCGAGACGCTCGGGGTCCTCCTTGCGGCGATGCTGGGCGCCGCGGCGGCGATCGGCCTTTTCCTGATGGCCATCATGAAGAGCTAGCGCCTCGAGCCTCCAAACCTTTAAGGGAATCCGCCCTTCCCTTCTCCATGACGGACGTCCTCCTCGTCCTCGCGAGCAAGTCCGACCAGGAGGTCGGCGACAAGGCGCGGGACGTCCTCCGGCGGTTCGGCGTCTCCCACGAGGTCGTCGTCGCCTCCGCGCACCGGAGCCCGAACCACCTCAAGCGCCTCGTCGAGGCGAGCGCCGCCAAGGTGTTCATCGCCGTGGCCGGACTGTCCGCCGCCCTCCCGGGGGCGATCGCCGCGCACACGACGCGGCCGGTGATCGGCGTCCCCGTGGGCGGGAAGCTCGGGCTCGATGCCCTCCTCTCCGTGGTCCAGATGCCGCCCGGCGTCCCCGTCGCCGCCGTCGGGCTCGACCGCGGCGAGAACGCGGCCCTCTTGGCGGTCCAGATCCTCGCCCTCAGCGACCCCTCCCTCGGGACGAAGTTGCGGACCCACAAGGAGGAGCTCGAGCACCAGGTCCTCGAGGACTCCAAGGGCGTCGGGGGCTGAGCCGTGTTCCATGCCGCGCGGTTCATCGACGAGCAAATCGCGGCGCTGCGCAAGACCGTGGACCGGACGGCGGTGATTGCCGTGTCCGGCGGGGTCGACAGCGCGACGGCCGCCGCCATCGCCGCGAAGGCGGTCGGGGAGAAGCTGCTGGCGGTCTACGTCGACACGGGCCTGATGCGGGAGGGCGAGTCCGTCGGCGTCGAAGGCACGCTCCGAGACCTGGGCATCCGACATGTCGTCGTCCGCGCCGAGGAGCGGTTCTTCGGCGCCCTGGCCGGGGTCGAGGACCCCGAGAAGAAGCGCCACCTGATCGGGAACCTGTTCGTCCGCATCTTCGAGGAGGAGGCCGCGAAGGTCGGCGCGGTCTACCTGGTCCAGGGGACCATCGCGCCGGACTGGATCGAGAGCGGCGGGCAGCTACGCGACCGCAT
>Ga0209342_10005487_pt1 | contig 12976 bp, 14 predicted proteins | sample RifCSP16_2_FD_184023 | JGI IMG/M metagenome (GOLD analysis project Ga0209342, IMG submission 184023) | Soil microbial communities from Rifle, Colorado - Rifle CSP2_sed 16_2 (SPAdes) (version 2) | ecosystem: Environmental > Terrestrial > Deep subsurface > Rock core/Sediment | place: Rifle... | reverse complement strand
GCCACCAATCCGCATCTCCGGTCATGGTATCGCTTTCGAGAATCGGCAGACGCGGTCCGTAGGTCGCCGTCATGCAATGCGTGAACCAAAAGACGTTTCGTTCGACGAGGCAGTCCTGGCATATCGGACACGCCGGGCAGTCAATCGGCATCGGTCGCGGCGTCGTCGCCGCACAGCCTGCCGCACAACCCGCAAGTAAAATAGCGGCTAGCATTCTCATCATCCCACCATCACCGCCCGCGTATCCGTTTTGTAGTACCCGCCGAGCGAGACGATGCGGCCCGCCGCCGTTACGGGTTTACCGTAGACGACTCGCTTCCGCCGCAGCATCGCCAGGGGATCGGAGAACAGCAAGTTAATCTCCGCCACACTCAACATTCGCGTCCACAGTTGCCAGAGAGCAAGATCGTAAGGGCCTGCACGTCGATCATAAGCGTCTGTGCTCTGAAAACCTACCGTAGTATGTTGGACTGTCGCATGAACAAGACTTGCCGTTCCTACAGTTTCGGTCGCGGATTCAGAAACGTAAGATAAGGGAAGTTTAATTGTCCGGCTCCAGAAACGAACGTGTTTATCGGGATCGGAATCTACGTCCTGACCCTGAATCGTTCCCGGTGGAATGCGAATGACGAAATGATACCAGATTCCCTCGATAGGTCTTTCTCCGGCGGATAGTTGGACTGTTTTGGTCCCGGTAATGTGACCTAGCACCGTGCCCGTGTTATCGGATTGATAAACCACGATGCCGTCATCATTGACCAAGATCATAATTCCGGCATACTTGCCGCCCTGAAACCCCGCCCTACGATCTGTACAAAAGAAAAACTCATATCTATCGACCGTATTGGCAGGCAAGCGAAATACGACCGAAAGGGTCATCGGCGGGTCGATCTTGAACGGATTGTCGCCACTCGCCGGTTGGTTCCATTGGATATACCCGCCCGTCCCGATCTGAATGGCCCTGCCCAATGGACTGAGTACGGGGGGATATGCGTTCACGCCGTCCGTAGCCGACAATCGTCCGATCACAGGCGCTCGGAGGGCTGTTGGAGCAAGCACGTTGGGACAGATCGTGCCTAGATGACGAGTCCACAAACTCGGATAAAGCGCCTGCGATGCGTTGGCGGCGCATTCCTCCAACCTGGAAAGAATAGGAAAGTACATTACGCCGCCGCCTGAACGTCGGGGTTAAGGCCGACGAAGCGCACCCAGTGATTGGCTTCCGTGGCGTGCAGTCCGGTTCCGGTGTCGTGAACAATCGCAATGCCCCACTTGGGACCGGGCCGATGAATCAGAACTTCGCCGTAAAGTATCTCGCTCGTAGCGGGACTGCTTTTGTTGACTATCGTATCGATCAACTCTGCGTTCTGCACGGTCAAGGCGGCATCGGCTGCCCCGGCCCCGTCGCTGCGATGATTCGTTGCGTGATTGTCGTCGCGGATCAAATAGACATAGACGGCCTTATTGCCGGTCGGCGTAACCGTGCCGCTTTGCGTGATCTTCACATAGAGAAGAACGTCAAGATATTTATTGGCGGTGTTGTCTACAATCGTACTCTGCCGCCCTGCCCCGCTCAGTGAGGAGGCGAGCGAGGCGAGAGTGATGGTTAGCGCCGTGGAAGCATCAAAACGATCCGTTATCTCGTTGGTTGCCATTATAATTGCCTCGCTCTGTTTACGTCCCAGTAGGCCACTTCGCCGCCCAGGTCCAAAATCTCCCACCGCGCCGCAGGTTCACGCGCCAGGGCGACCATGTTCGCCTTGGTCACCAACGTCGCTACGAAAATCCGTTGCAAGATCGCGCGGATGCGCGGGTTGCTCAGATCGACCTGCACGCAGGCCAACACAGCGTGGAACATAGACGACTGAATCGGCGTCAACGCGGCGTATTCCGCGTCGTCCACGGCGGTCAACAGCCGCCAGGTGGCCATCAGGGTTACGTCCTTTTTCTCGCCTGTTCGTCCCTCTTCGTTGAGGGCGTCCGCCGCTTGTTCATCGGTCATGCCCGCGTAGCCGACGGCCTTGGGGTCGATCGTCAGTTCCGTTTCCAGTTGACGGTACTTCGTTTCATCCATCAATCCACCTCATATTCGATTTGAACCAGGAATATCGTCGGTGTTCCACTCACGCTCGTTATTGTGACGACGAGAATCGTGGCCGCTGCGGGCTGATTGTCGAACGCCGTCTCTTCGGTACTCGTCGTCGTAGCGGTTTTGTCCGCCGACCACACATCCGTTCCCGCCGTGAACGGCGTCGTCTCCGCTCTGATTTCGATGTTGAATACTACATTCGTGGAGGCAGAAACGATGTGCCGCACTGCTTTCAGGGTTGCAGCATCCGGGATCGGTCGAAGTCTGTAACTTTCCCCGGCAGCCGGACTATGAATCTCACAAAGAACGGCTTGCCGTCGAGCCGGTGACGTTTGATTGGTCGGAGCAATGCTGCTCAGTGTTGCTATACTACCGAGTCCCAACGTCGCTCGTTGTGCCGTAGCATCGGCGTCGTCGAGCAGAGCGAGTCCGGCGGCGGTGGGGTTCACCGCAGCGTATTCGTCAAGGTTCGCAGACGCCGGCTGTGAACTGCTGTTGGCCGCATTGTCGCCTGTATTCGTACCGCTCGATGTGCCGGAAAAGGTGCCGCTTTGTGTAGCGAGAGTGCCCAATCCGATGACTGCGGCGTTAGGCAGGCCCGTACAGTTGGTCAGCACGCCGGACTCGGGAGTACCCAGAACGCCGTCGACCGCGACCAGAACGGCGTCGACCGCCGCATTCGGCAGGCTGTAGATGCGCGTGGTCTCGGTATCCAGCAAGCTACAATCGAGCTTCACCTTCTTCGTCGGATCGGTGCTATTGAAAAAGGGCGTGTTGTCGTCCTGGAAACTTTTGTTGTAGAGCGCGTCTTCGCTGTTGACCGTCGGGACTTTGACGTCGTTGACCCTTAGTCGTCCGGTACTGCCCTTGGGCACAAGATCGATGTCGATGACTACGCTGCTGCCGACGGCATTGATGCTGGGCGGAAACCCGGTATCGGAATCGTCGATGCGCAGATGATTGACGCCTGGGTTGATCGCCGCGCCGTCGCCGAACTCCAGAACAGGCTTGCCAAGCGAATTGTAAAGAATCGGGGCTTTCGCCAGCACGATCGCGCCGTCGCCGGTTACGCCGTTCACAAGATGCTGAGCACCGATCGCTCCCAACTCAATATCGACGCGCTTGTCCGCCGGTACGTCCGTTACGACGATCTTGGTCGATGCCGCTCCGATGCTCTTGAACGGCAGATCGACGCCGACTTTCGTCAGCGTCAACCCCACGCCGCCCGTACCGGCGTTGCTGGCCGTATTGGTCTCGCCGCTGCCGCCGGTTCCGGGTGGGACCGCGTAGGTTTGATCCCCGCGCAGGAATGTCGTTGCGTCTGCTACGCCGTTACCGAGTCGCGGCGTTGCAATCAGCCCGGTAAGCTGCGAGACGGGAATCGTCTTGTTGGTGAGCGCCTGCGCCGTATCTGCACCCACTAAGACCATACTGGCGTCAAAAACGGAAAGGATACGCGTCGCATTGGGCGAGAGTCCCGACAGATCGAAGCGCATGCGCTTCGTGGGATCAGTAGCGCTAATGATGGTGAAAGATGTATCTAGAACGGCCATGTATCACACATAGAGCATACGGGTGGGCGGGATCACTTCGCCGCCTATCCCGCCCGTTGAGATTGCGAATTGGGCTACATACTCGTGACCGTCTACCAGAGTCAAGGCCCCCGTTCGCTTGCGCTGGAAGTCGCTGGAAGATGCCGCAGATTGCTCAGAACCCGCCACTAACGCACTCCCCGTCGCATCCCATAGTCGGGAGTAGATGGTCCCGCTCGCAATTCGCATCGTGACTTCATGATACCAAGAGCCGTTCGTCCAGTTGGCCTCTGTGTAAGGAAACGCCACGTCCGCCGGATAAACTGCATAGGGACCGATCGCAGGCGCGCCGCCCGTTGTGATGCCTCGGTATCCGCCGCTGATGTGCCGCCGATCATCCGCATCAATTGTTCCATCCGCCAAAGGCCACCCGACGCGAATGGCGCTGAACACGACTGAAGCCCGCTTGTCTCGCGTATCGATCGCCATTAAGCACCGGAGATGAATTCGGCCTTCGTGTAGACGCCGGCGGCATCCTCAACGGTCGCCTTGCTGACCACGGTTCCGGCGTCATTGGATATCGTTTCCTGGGTGCTACTGGCCGTGAAGGCATTCCGCAGCGCCATGTAGAGCAACATCAAAGCCGGACCGATCTTCGGGGTCGCCGCCGGAGCCGCCACGCCCAATTCATCGAGTACGTCAGTCGCGGCGTTAATCCCCAAGATGGTCCGTATCTGTGCTTGCGTAAGCGTCGAAAGACCGGATTGGATTTCTGAAATTGCGCTGGCCGCTATCGCGTTGTCATCAATCGCGCCTGCCGCAAATGCCGAGGTGCTGATGATGCCATTCACCATCGTCACCAGTCTGCTGTCGATCTGCCCATTAACAGGCTGATTGATTTGTCCTGCGCCCGTGCCGCGGGTATAGAGACCGCCCGCCGCTTCCGCCGCCATGTTGGGCAACGCAGTCAGACCCAGCCGTACGCCGTTTTCGGGATCGTAGCCAACGAGTTGGATTTCCTCGACGGCGGGATGTAGCCCCGCCCCACTGACCACGAGGACGACTTTATCAACACCGTCCACAAATGCCGTATTCGGCCAGTCCACGCGATACAGACCCGGTGAGCTGGTCGCGTCGATTTCGAACGCACCATTAGCGCTCCACGCCGCATAGGTCGTTCCCAGGGAAGTTGCGTCCACCTTCGCAACCGGAGCGGCCCGGTTGCGCGTGTACTGCAAATCCAGGTTCGTAATGGTGTAGTCGGTTTTCGGCGTACCCGTCACGGAATCCACCAGCATCACGTACCGTGTAACCGAGGTCGAATCCTTTTTGACGATGTTCATTGCATGTTCGCCCTTTTGTTGGGACCGCCGATTACACCGCCGCCCCCGCCGCCGCCGCTGCCATCGTCATCATGGGACACGCGAAATCCGATAAGGGGCACGCGCGTCGTCGTTTCCGCGAAGGGATTGGGAGGAGCTGCGTCACTGTTGCGCGACCCCTTGCGCAGCTGCGCGCCGTTGGAGAGGAATACCCGGTAATTGGCGCTGTTAAAGTTCATATAACGCAACGCAACATTGGCTGTTCCGACCGCCTTGATGGTAATAGCGAAATCCGTGTTCGCCTCAAATTGTTGTTCTGAACCCGAAGGAATTGTATGGACGTGCAATCTTGGCCCCGTGGACGCAAGCGTGGTCCCTTCAATGGATGCAGAATACATCAAAGACGGCGTGCCCAAAGGCGTAGAATAGATTTTAAGCTCGCAATCCGCCGCCGCCGCACCGCCCCCAATCCACCATTGAATCATGTCCGCTTTGACCGTGCGCGGAACCTGAAAAAGCAATCCGCATTCATCAGGATCGGATGAGTTTGCAAACTGCTCTTCCGCGAAGGTCAGAATCGGCAATGTGCCGTCTAGTATGCCTAATTCGCCGCCTGGAGCATCAAACTCGATAAGTGCAATCGGCGTAGTCGTGATATCCCAAGTCGTACCCGTCACGTTCCGGTATTGACCCGGGAATTGATTGCTGCCGCTTAATGGAAGGTTCGTACCGGCTGCACGAAAAATATCCGAGCCGCCTCTTGCCGTCATGTGAAAAACAATCGCAACGGCGTCGCCGTGTAAGATGTTTTTCGTGCCGCTCGACATCGCAATCGTGGTCCAAGCGGCGCTGCCGAGTTCGCCGCTCGCCGGAAGATCAACGCTTGGAGAGATCGCATCTGAAACATCAAAAGTGCCGTCCGGTCGAACACTGGGACCGGTCACGAGGTCTAAATCCTGAATGCCGATTTGAACGATGGTCGCGGGGTCCAGCCATGCAACCGATCCGGTCAGAAAATGAATCTTGCCGCCGCCTGCGGCGCTGATCGTCTTGGCATCCGTCGGCTTGCCGTTGATCCAGACGCGACCGACCATGGCTAGTTTCTCTCCCACGGCGTCTATTTGAATGAGACTGCTCGTCCCCCCAAGGACGGTTGTCGGCGCTAATGCAACGGGAAGCGTAGGAAACAGCCAGCCCGGTCCCGTCAAAGCTGCAAGTGCCATTAGATCACCACCGTAATCCCCGCCTGCAAGGCGGTACGGACCTGGGCCTGCGTTTTCCCTTTAGCGTAGGCCCGCACAATGCCCCGGATCACTTCCACCATCGTCGTATCGGTCAGCGGGGCGGTCATTTCGCTGCGGCTCACTTCGACGATCCGTTTCGGTCCGCCGTCCACAGTGATGCCGATATCCAAATGCTCGCCGCCGCCGCAGGCCCGCTCCAAATTGATAACCAGTGTCGCCATCACGTCACCGCCATCGGAGTATCCCCGGTAAAGAAGTCGAACGAAAACTCGCCGCGAGGTATATTTGTTGCTCCCGCCAACGCATCCAACTGCGTTTGAATTGCGGAGGTTACGCCGTCGGTGTAGTTCACTTCCGTCGCGGACGCGGTAACGTCGCTAATGTCTGTAAGACCGTGGGTGTGGCTGGGGGCTGTGTAATCGGTTCCGGCAACGGCAGTCGATAAGACCCCCACCGCATCGGCGACGGTGTTCTTGAGGAGACCGGTAGTGAGAAGGCCAAGCGACTGTTCGGCGCTCAGGTCGGCATGGACTTCCTGAACGATGTACCTGGCTCCCGTGGGTGCGCCACTGCCGCCCGCCGCCTGCCCCCAAAGGGCCGCGTTGGTCGCGGGATTGACGCAGAAGAACATCCGCGCGGTGAGGATGTTGATCCACAAACTCCCCGCCGCGTACCCGTGGTCTCGATCGTCGCCGACTCCCGGGTCCCGCTCCGCCCGGAAGTTGTTCTGCAAACCCCCGGCGATGACCAGCCCCGCCTCGGGGCTGGCCGCGACCTGGCTGTCCGGGGCCTCCGCCGCCCACTGGCGCCCGGGCAGCTCCTCCCACACCACCGCCTTGCCGTCGACCGTCACTCCCGTCCCTCCCTCCATGTCCCGGCAGGCGAGGATGGGGTGATCGAAATAGTACGGTGGGGTGATGATCTGCGTTTCGCTGATGTCCCCCTTCTCCGCCCGGCGTTTGACGTTCGTGATGTGGGTATACGTCACCCCGTTGATCGTCTTCCCGTCATGCGGTGTTCGCCGCAGCTCGAAGGGCTTGGCCACCTGAATGAAAGTCGTAGCCTCCACGTCAAAATCGTAGCTCACGCAGTCCACGGAGTCCGGGTAGTCGCCGGCTTCTTTCACGCGAAAGCGCCCCAACCGGGCGGCGCCCTTCTGCGTTATCGCCAAGCGCACGATCTCTTCCGCCCGCCGATTCATTGCCTCACTCCGTTCGGGATGTGAGATGTGGGATGTGGGATGTGACAGGCGACATCCGACGTCCGACATCAAACATCCCACATCCGACATTCATCTCGCATACCCCGCCTTCAGCTCCGTCCGCGGCTTCGCCCCGCCGCTGTAGCTCACCGTGGTGATGGGCGCACCGATGCTCCGCAAATCCCCGCCTTCCTCGATGATGGTGAGGATCTGCCCCAGCAGCCGCGAATAGGGGAACAGCCCGGACATGGACACATCCGCCCGCGCCCGCGGATAGAAATACCGCGCCACCGCCCCCGCCATCTGCATGAACAGGCGCGGGGAATCATCGCGCAGCACCATGTATTTCCCCAGCGGAGTTCGTTGCAGAACGCCGTATCGATCCACCGCAAAGACCGTGCCCGGCACCGCAAACCAGAACTCCGCGTCCTCCTCGATCATGGTGACCGTGCCGTCCTGCGGGCGGGACCCGCCCACGCGCTCAAACACCAGCTTCAGCCGTTGATCGGTGTGGAAGGCGACCGTCATTTTCATATCCTGCCAGTCGTACAGCGGTTCCGTGCCGCTCTCCCCGGTGAAGGAACCCTTGCCCAGCAGATGCGCCGGACTGGCCGATACGCTCAATCCCCATTCGTCGAGCAGGGCGGACACGTTCATCCCCGCCTGGTCCGCGGCGATGTATTTCTCTCCGGGCGGACCCAGCTCCGCCTCCTCTTCCATCCGCTCCTCGTCCAGCAGCCAGGCATTGGGCGACAAATAAGGGTCCCGAGGATCGCCGCCCGTGGAATCCGCCGGCGGATCCACGGAATAGTCCATGCCCGTCTTGAAGGGCAGAAAAGTGAGCGTCTCGCGCAGGTCATTTTGGAACGGCGCTCCCTGCCCCGAAGCGTTCACCAGCTCCAATCGTCCCTCACGGAAGGTCAGCGCCGGCGCCGTCAGCGCCCCCCATCGGTCCCAATCCGCCGGCGCCCCGAAGTTACGCCACACCGCCCGCAGCCGGTCGGCCCGCCGGGCGGCGTCATGTTCCTCCTCGCTGTCGTCGGCCATGCCCGTCCCGGCGTTGTAATCCCACTCCAGGGCCGCGGGCCATTTGTTCACCAGATCAATCACCGTTTCCAGCGTCTTGCAGCACACCAGGCGCGCTCCGAAGATTTCCACCCTCCCCACGGAATGTTCCGCCGAGCGGCTGATGCGGACGATGGGAGCGTCGGCGCTCTGCGAACGGCGGATCTCCACCGTCCGGGGGTTGACTGGCAGGGTCACTCCTCCATAGCTCTGTTCGCCGGCCGCCAGGGCGAACACGAAGATTTCAAAGCCCGTGGTCTCGTGGCCACTGTTCTCCACCGGCACGATCACCGCGTCCAGCCCGTATTCCGCGGAGATCATCCGCTTGAGGATGGAAAGCAGGCTCTCGCTGGCCGCAAAGCGGAAGCTTCGCGCGACATCGTTGAGCACCGCCGCCTGTCCGCCCAATCGCCACGTCGGACCCTCGACGTCGCCGTTGGCGAATTGATCGAGCAGATATTGCACCGCCCCGAACCCGCTCCAAACCTGCGTACCGCCGTAGCGGACCGTGACCCCCTCCTCCACGTCCACCTGGCGGATGGCGTTGCCGGTCACGAAATTGCGCGGGTCGCGGGAGTTCATCCACGGCGCCCATTCCAAGGTCTGTTCGACGTAGCCCTCGAGCACCGCCGGGTCCTGGGTTTCCGTCGCCAGCTTGGGTCTCAGCCAGACGCTGCGGGCCACGTGGATCTTGTCCAGCAGGTGCGCCGCCTCGTAGGCCACGAAGTTCTGCTTTCCCGCCGGGTAGAGCGCCCCGCCGACGTTCACCGGCCCCTGCGGCTCGCGGACCTCGCTTTCGATGCGCCCGATCCAGAGATTTTCCAGCCCCTGCGGGGTATAGCCCCGCACCCGCACCCAGTTCCAAAACAGGTCCAGCGCCCCGCTCAGCGCCCCCGGCGGCACGTTGTACCCCGCCTGATAGGGTTGTTTCACCGTCCCGTAGCGGCGCAGCAGCTCGCACTGCCCCACCCCCGCCCCGATGGTGGTCGACGTGCAGCGCAGGAACTCCAGGCCGGGGTCCAGCTCCCAGGAGTCGGTCCACAGCCGCTTGCGTTCCACCAGCGCCGTGCCGCTGACGCGAATGCTCGCCGCCTGGGGTCCTACAATCGTTACCGCCACGTCGCTACGCTCCGAAGTCCGAAAAACGAAGTCCGAAGATCAAAAACGTTTTTCGTACTTCGATCTTCGATCTTTCTCCGTTCAACCCTTGAACCCTTCAACCTTCAACCCTTCACTCTTCAACTACCCCGCCTATGGCGCCGCCCCCCGCCACACCCCCGCCCCCTCCGCGGCCGCCGGCCCCACGGCGTCGGCAACGGCGGTCAGCACCGTGCTCCCTTCCGAATAGCGCCACGTGCCGCCGTCGTTTCTCCGCACCTGCACCCGTACCTTCACCGTGACCCCGTCCGCCTGGGCGGGCAGCTCATACTCCAGCACGCTCAGATTGGTCCCCAGGATCGTTTGCGTGACCGTGGGCGACACCGCGGGCGGCGTGCCGGGTGTGGCGCCGTCCAAAGTGTAGGTCAGGACCCATTCCGTGGCCCGCCCCGTCCCCAGCTCGAAATAGACCGCCTGCACCCGCACCACCCCGCCGGGTCGCAGAATCAGCCGCGCGTCGATGGGGGCGGCGGGCGGATCGGTGAGTTGCGTCCCGCTCCCCACCTCCAGGAGGCGATAGGGTTCCCCGTTGGGCCCCACGCGCAGGAACCCGCTGTCCAGGACGCCGTTGAAGTAACTCACCGCCAGGTAGTAGACCCCGTCCCCAAACGTCGTGGCCGGGGAGAAAGGCAGCGTGGCGTTGATCGCAAAGGGCGGGTCCGTCTCCTGGGGCGGCTCGCCCGCCCGGTAGTAGAAGCGATACTCCGCGGCGTTGAAGATGGCGTACGTGTCCCGCAGATCCACGTAGTAGTGGTTCAGTTTCAAGCGCACGATCTGCTGGATGACGGCCCTGTCGCGGGGCGGTTTTTTTCGCCGGATGGGCGGGCGGATGATCCGCTGGGCCTTGGGGATGTTGGCGTGGGGTTGAGTCAGAAAGCGCGGGTCGACGCCCCGGCTGACCCGAGCGAAAACCTTCCGCGATCGCCTTCGCCGCTCGATGAGCGGCGGGGCGATGATCCCCAGACTCCCCGCTTCCGTGGGCCAAGCCAAAACGAAACCCTCAAACGCAGAAAGACTCAAACGCTAAAATAGATTTCTACGTTTCTGCGTTTCTGCGTTTCTTCTAGTATTCCCTGAACTTAATGCACCCGCTGACCACGGTGGCCGTCGCCGTGCTGGCCATGGCCGTCACTTGCAGGCAGATCACCACTCCCGCCGCTCCGACGGCCTTGACCTCCTCGTATTCCTCGGTGAAGGGATGGTCGATGCCGCTGCGGTCGTTGAAACCCGCCAGCCAGCCAGGGTACGTGTCCAACGACCCCGGCTCCGCGGAATAGTTGATGCCCCCGGTGCACACCGGGTCCCGCCCCGCGGGGTCGCTCTTGGCGATCTGCGCCGCGGTCAGGGCCGTGCCCGGGGTCCCCGCCGTGGCGGCGCGGATCAACCGCCCCACCAGGTCGCGGTCGAAGGGGGAGGCGTCCGCCGGCCCGATGACGATGCGGGCCACCGCCGCCCGGGCGATGGGCGCTCCCGCCGGTACGATGATCCCGGCCACCGTCTTGAACGTGCCGGGCGTGGTGGACAACGCCACCGCTTGAAACGGAATGGTGTAGATCATGTTCGAGCCTCCTTTGCTCTGTCATCCTGAGCGCAGCGAAGGATCTCGCCTCCAACCGGCTCAATATTGAATCTCCTCGAAACGAACGTATCCTCCGACTCGAATGGGCGGGGCATAAGCCCCCGATTGCGGGTACAGCCAGACACACAGGGCCCTGCCAAAATCCAATATAGGGAACAGCGGTCCATCCCGACGACTCCACTGCACGGTCAATGGTCTACGATTCCTAGCAATCCCGAAAATCGGTTTGGTGGATGAGGTTCCGGACAAGGCTTGGAAGCTCGCGTTCCCGAGGACGTTGTAATAAACATGGGTGAGATTCGGAAATCGTCCGGCGCGATCCAGGGGACGGAAGCTCGCATCATCTTTTTCGTCGAAACCAAGAATTGGACTTCCCGCTCCGGCGTACCCTTGCCCACAGCGCACGCCCATGGCAAAGTCCGCGACTCCCGGATCGTTAATCACGTAAACGTGCAAGAGACGCATCCGTATCCTAGTGCGAGCGGACAACTGATCTCCAAACAAAACGCTGGACGATCCGATCGTCATGGTTTGAACTTCGCCGGCAGCAGCCCTGATCGGGGCCAAAGGTATGTCGATGGAATGAAACGCTCCCATTAGTCGCTACGCTCCGAAGACCGAAGTTCGAAGATCAAAGTTCGAAGAAGTCTTTTTTGAACTTTGAACTTCGATCTTCATACTCCGTCCCAGCTCGCCCGCAGCCACGCCCGCACCCGGCCGTCGGCCTCGCTCCCCGCGGGGATGGTACGCTTGACCCACAGATTCTTGTTGGCGCCGCCTGAAAGTATCCCCATCAACAAGGCCTCCGCTTCCGTTTTGGGCGTCACGAAAATCACGTTGTCGTCGCTGATCGAAAGGTAAGGCGTCTGCGCGTCAATCCACACACGCACGTTGTGCACCAAGGAGGTGCCCGAATTCGCCATGAAATACTGGAGCGTTACAGTGTTCCCGGCCGCCGCCTGACTCGCGGCGATGTTTGACAAATAGACGTTCGGTACGTCTTGCAAGTAGACCGGTTGCACCATGGGGGTGGATGGTAAATAAGCATACGTGACCTTCATTTTCAGGCATTGATTCGGATCGTCCCCGTCTTCGAGCAGATATTGCCCATCCGCGGAGATGCGCACCCCGGGTCCGAACTTCGTCGATCGCGGCGCTTTCCAGCTCAGGAGTTTTCCGTCGTCCTCAGCCTGCAACTGCCCCCTTCCTGTCCCGTTGCGATCCGCCGCTCCGATCCTCAAATCGAATTTCTGGGTCAGATTCACGCCGGGCAACGTGCGGACAGGGGTGTTGTACACGAAATTGGTCGTGCTCCGTGCGATATGCACTTGATCCGCTCTGGTGTCCGACGCCGCCATTCTCTAATGCCTCAATGCCTAATGCCTCAATGCCTGTCTCTCTACGCCGCCGCGAAGGTCACCCGGTCCGTCACCGGCTCATAGGTGTAATTCCAGTTGGGCGCATCGGGATTTCGCAAGATGATTTTTCCGCCTGTCGTCACGATGGACCCGGTATTCTGCGCATTCCCCGCGCCATCGACGGGAATGATCTTCCATTCATAGGTGGCCCCGTCGTCAAGCCGCTTCGTGAGCCAAACGAAATCCCACGCCTCCGCGGCCGGCAAACGAGCCATCTCCGCGAAATCGCCCGTGCCCGTGCTATATTCTTGTACGGCGTATGCCTTGGTCTCCGCGTCCAGGCTCCGCACCCAGTGTACCGTGTATCGCGCCGGGAACTGGGCGGGCCTCGCCGACAGCGGGTCGAAGTTGGGGTCCAGGGTATCCAC